>Ga0172379_10007376_pt1 | contig 14302 bp, 9 predicted proteins | sample GrowelOW334metaG_FD_119756 | JGI IMG/M metagenome (GOLD analysis project Ga0172379, IMG submission 119756) | Groundwater microbial communities from an aquifer near a municipal landfill in Southern Ontario, Canada - Groundwater well OW334 metaG | ecosystem: Environmental > Aquatic > Deep... | reverse complement strand
GACCAGATACCAAGGATTGATCCGGCCATACCATCAAGCATAATAGCCGGACTCGGTTCGATAGCAACTGTTAAAAAACGACTTTCAAAACGACCTGAATCATTTCTGATGAAACGCGGTTGTTCTCTGTAGTCAGAAACAAAGCCTGGCACCCAACCTAATAAAGCTGAGAGTTGGCAGCCGTTGCAAGTTCCCAGGGAGAATGTGTCCAGCCGTTCATAGAATTTTTGGAACATCTTGTTCACCCGTGGGTTGAACATGATTACTCCCGCCCAGCCTTTAGCTGAATCGAGAACGTCGGCATAACTGAAACCACCGACAAAGGCCACGCCGCGGAAGTCTTTTAAATCTACTTCCCCGCTAATCAAATCTGACATAGTGACATCCTGGACTCTAAATCCGGCCTGGTAGAAGGCGCTAGTCATTTCGCGATCACCGTTTGAACCTTCTTCTCGGAGAATAGCCACTTGGTGTCGGTTCCCGCCGCCCATATCGTGCCAGTCTTGACCCGGCTCAAATGTTAGTTTATAACGAGGTCCTGGTCGGTCGGCACAATTTTTGAATTCTTCCTCAGCGCAACTTGGTTCGCATTGTTGTTTTTCCAGCTGAAAGCTGGTTTCTTCCCAAAGTGCTCTCAAGTCAACGATGGAAGCCGTCAAAATTGGATCCAAAGACACACTTTTTGATAAGTCCACCTTCTGGTGGTAGAGCTGAATGGTTTTTTCAACCATGGTATGACCCAGAATTTGGAACGGGATATCAAAGGCTCCCAAGGTAGTCGTAATTTTTGCTTCATGCACCGGCAGATACTCTATTAGAGCACCGGCTTCTTCAGCAAATAATTCCTTAATACCATCGTCTTTGAATTCCAGATAACCATGAAATCCGCAGTTGCCGGCAAACAACATCTCCAATAAAGTGACAATTAAGCCACCATCAGAAATATCATGGCCGGATAGAATCAAGTTCTGCTTGACGAAAGTCTGCAGGAGGTTGAAAGCCCTGGCTAACAAGTCCGGATCATTCATATCGGGACAGTTATTTCCAATCTGGTCATAACACTGCGCTAAAGCTGAACCACCCAAGCGGTATTTACCGCCTGACAAGTCAATATGCATAATTCGGCTTCTGCCCGCTTGTTTAATATCGGGAGTAACCTTCTTGGTAATATCCGGCATAGAACAATAATTAGAAATCACTAATTGCAAAGGTGACTTCACAATTTCCGTTGTGCCGTCCGGCATATTAACCTTAGTTGCCATTGATAGGCTGTCTTTACCACCGTCGACCGCGATGCCCAATTTTGTCATAAAATCACTCATCGCTTTGGCGGCGTCGTAAAGTTTTGGTCCTTCGCCGGGCAGTTTTGGGGCGCCCATCCAATTAGCTGAGCATCTTATATCCTTTAGATTACTGACTACCGCCCAAACCATATTTAGTAAAGACTCGGTCACGGCCATACGGGCTCCCGCTACCGGATTAACCAGCATTTTTATCGGCTGTTCACCGATACTGATAGCTGCGCCGGTATATTCGCCGTGTTCATTTGGAAAATGACTTTGAGCGACCACGGCCACGTCAGCCACGGTTAATTGCAACGGCCCGCAATTTTGCTGTTGAGCAATAAGTCCGGTTACGCTTCTGTCTACTTTGTTGGTTAAAAACTTTTTTGATGCGACTGAAGGCAAGCGCAGGACTTTTTCAAGAGCCTCAATTACGGTCAGATATTTGGGGAGCTTCAGGGGAAGTAAGAGCTGCTTGATTCTCTCGGAATGAAAAGTTTTTTGCGGCAAACCACCTAAAACTTTTTGCAGTTCCATTTTCACGGGAGTTGATCCATCTTGAGAATCAATAACGGTAAATATACCATCGCCAGTTACTTCACCAAGAACTTCGCAGTTGACCTTTTCTCGCCGGCAAATTGCTTGGAATTCAACTAAGCTTTCCGGATAGATTAATAAGCCGTTGCGTTCCTGGTATTCGGCTACCCAGATCTCCAAGACGGACATTGTCGGGTCGCCAACATTTATTTTACGAATGTCAATCGTACCACCAGCTTTTTCAACCAACTCTTTCAGGACGTTGGCCGGTCCGCCGGCTCCCTGATCATGGACGCTGATAATCGGATTAGCAAACCCCATTTCAGCACAAGCTCTGACAACCCGATTCATCTTCTGCTCCATCTCAGCATCACCACGCTGGACGGCATTAAAATCGAGATCAGCTTTGTTTTCCCCTTGCATTAAAGAGGAGGCTGCTCCACCTCCGAAACCGACACGATAAGCCGGTCCGCCAATTTGGACAATCAACATTCCTGGTAGTGCTTCACCTTTTTCCAGATGTCTGTGATCAATTTGTCCGACGCCACCGGTAAACATAATCGGCTTTAACCAAGCCCGCCTTTCCTCGTTTGGCAAATGTATTTCGCCCGTGCGGACAAAGCCCCCGATAACTGGTTCGCCGTATTTATTACCATAGTCCGACGCACCGTTAGAGGCGCCAATTAAAATCTGGAGTGGCGTGGCTAAATCAGCCGGATAAATTAGACCCGGTTTTTCTCCCGGTATTTCATAGCCTGGTAGATTCTGGTTGCCAGTGCAATAGCCGGCTGTACCGGCAATTGGTAAGCCACCACGCCCAGTCGCTTGTCCGTCGCGAAGTCTTCCGCCCGTTCCGGTTTCAGCGCCTTGAAACGGAGCTTTACCAGTCGGAAAATTATGTGTCTCGGCTGTGAACAATATATCCAGTTCCACTTCGTACGGGATAAATAGCGATGATTGTCCGGGTGCGGAAGGCCTGATTGTCTTAATCATATATCCCCTGATAACGCTGGAATTATCGTTAAAAGCGATTAAGCTGTTCCGGGGGTTCGCCTTCCAGGGCTGTTTGACTATTTCCATTAGAGTCCGAGGCATTAGTACCCCGTCGATTACCTGACATCCTTTGAAGTAGCCATGTCGCGAGTGTTCGCAATTGGCGATATTCAAATCCGTAATTTCGGCAATTGTTGGGTTACGATTGAGTTCCCCGACAAAGTAGTCGTAATACACCTGTTTGTCAAAGTCATCCATTGATAAGCCCGGAATGGTCTTGAACGCATCAAGGCCAGCCTCTTTTAATAAAACATCATAAAGCGCTTGCGGCTTATCGCCGGTAGTGAATGATTGCAGCGAAATAGGATAGACGCACTCGGTCATACGGTCGTAGTAAAGCTCCGGATTAGTATCGGGCGGAATCATTACGATGCGTGACCGTTCCAGTCGCATTATTTTGGTTAAACCGCAGTTGTGGCAAATTGCCACGGCATTGGTATTCCAGGCTGTGGCGCAATTTAAGCGCGGGCCAATTTCAGTCAGCTTCCGCTTATCTGATTTTTTAATACTTCTCTGAAGAAGCGGCAGAAAATGATTCGAATCACCGATAAGGTCGTGAGGCGAAAAAGTTTCCGCCAGTAGCCAGTGAAGAACCGCTTTTTCTTGGAGGGAAAGTGGCGCTTCGATGCCGACATTAAAGCAAGTCCCTATGGATTTGCCGTCGTCAGCCGGTCGATAGTAGTGTAGTACTTCCATGGTATAGTTTTGGGATTAATTGTTAATATTTATTTCTGAATTTCTGAATTTGGTGTGATAAGTTTTTAATGAACTTTACTCTAATAATTATTGGTTTTTGGCCAATAATTATCATATTAAATTACCTTTATTTTAGTTTTAAGTCAAGAAAAAATTACACCTTGACATAGTATAATCTTTGTTTTATAGTTAAATATTATTTAGTCCTTTTAAAATGTCTTTTTCAGCGCTTTCTAAGGGCGCTTTCAATAGTTGAATTTTAACTTTAACCTTAATATTTAGATAATGGGAAAAAGAATTTTTGACTTAACCAGACGGAATATTCGTCAGAAAGGCGAAGAAAAACCCGTCAAACTCGCGATTAAACTAGTTAGCGAAGCCGGCAATGAGCTGAACGCCTTGATATCTATCATGATTTCAGGTGTCACGTCACAGCAGATGCTGTCACCCGAATTCATTCTGCCTGACGGGACTAAGGTCGGATTAGACGACGCTTTACTCAAGATTATGAAAGATCATAATTTTCATAACTTCTACTCCGATCTTCTAAAAGACCATTCAGAAGGGGGAGTCTACGCGGGTAACTATATTCGTCCGTACCTGATTCCGCAAATCAAGGCCATGCGGCCAGATCTTGGTGAAGTGTCCTTGCAATCGTTCAGCTTGAGTTTTGAACGAATAGATCCGTCCGGTTCAGCTGAATAAGCCGAAAGTGGCACAACGATATTAAGAATAGGGTCGCCCTTAAAGCGACCTTTATTTTTTGCCATTAAACCTGCCACTAGTTAAATCGTTTGCTAAATAACCCGCCAGCTTTTATAATTACTATATGCAAGTACCAACCAGGCGGGGCGAGGGAGATAATCTTCCCAAACTTGACCCCTATTTAACTGAAGATAAATTTATTGAGCTAAAAGAAAAATTAGCCCGTCTTTTAGAAAGACGGCCGTCATTAGCGATTGAAGTTAAACGTTTGGCAGAGATGGGTGATTTTTCCGAAAATGCTGGCTACCAATTAGCTAAAGGACGATTACGTGGCCTGAATCAGCGGATTTTAAATTTAGAATATCAGTTAAAACATGCTGAAATTATTTCCTCTGTGCCCAGTTCGGATAAAGTCCAAATTGGCAGTACGGTTGTTTTAGAATCGGCGGGCAAAGAAATGGTCTATCGCATTCTCGGCTCGACCGAGTCAGATCCAACCGCTGGAGTAATTTCCCACAGTTCCCCGCTGGGCGCAGCCTTACTTAATCATCGAATCGGCGATTCCATTAAGGTGACGCTAGCTGAGCGTGAAAAAGAATATAAAATCATAGATATAAAATAAGACGGACTAGGCTGGTTTTATCCTAGTTTGATTTTTTAAAAACCCCGGTTAAACACCGAGGCTTTTTAAATATATTTTATTTAACGCTGAATTGTCCGCGTCGCGAAAATGGACGGGCTGAAGGACGACCTGAGGGGCGACCTGAGGGGCGACCATATCTATTTGAAGTTGATTTTTGTATAGAAGTAGATTTTTGTACACCATTGGTTGAGTGTGTGGAATTAGAGCGGAAGGGCTTGCTTTCAGCTCTCACATCGCTCGTTCTAGTTCCTCCAGTTCTTGTTCCTCTATTTGATCCAAACTGTTGATTTGTACCAAATTGCCGGCTGGAACCGAAACGGCGACCACCTGAGCGGCCCGCGTTAGTGCCACTGACAACTCGCGGCCGATTGGCGTTGGTGGTAGATGGGCTAGTCGGTTTAGCAAATTTAACAAATTCCGTTCGCTTAATTTCCTTATTAATTAATTTTTCAATCGCCCAGATTTCCCGCTGTTCACTGGAAGTAGCAAAAGTAATGGCCTTGCCAACTTGGCCAGCGCGACCGGTTCGACCAATACGGTGCACATAGTCGCCCGTGCTGTCAGGTAGATTATAATTAACCACTAGTTCAATTCCCTGGACGTCTAAACCGCGCGCGGCTACGTCGGTCGCCACTAAAATACGCTCTTTCTTAGATTTAAAATCACCGAGCGCAGCGCGGCGGCGATTCAATGATAAATTAGAATGAATTTCCACGGCTCTCTGTCCTAATGATTGTAATTTTTGGGTTAAAGCCTTGACGCCATGTTTGGTACGGACAAAAACCAGCACCGAGCCTTTATAGGTATCTAACACTTTTAAAAGATGGTCGAAACGATCCTCGCTTTTGATTATAAATATTTCTTGGTCAATTTTAGCGACGGTCGAGCCAGGAGGCGCGACTTCAATACTGACTGGCAGTTTCATATAGTTGGCAGCAATCCTAACTATTTCAACCGGCATGGTGGCTGAGAATAACATGGTTTGGCGGTCTTTCGGAGTCTGGTCTAGAATTTCTTTGATCTGCGGAGCAAAACCCATATCCAACATCATATCCGCTTCGTCAAGCACGAGAACGTTGACTTGATCTAGTTTGTAAGTCCGGCGTTTAAGATGATCAATTAAACGTCCGGGTGTCGCGACGACAATATGTGGTTTTTTGCGTAATTGAAAAAGTTGACGATCGAGAGCTTCCCCGCCGATTAAAATAGCAGTCCGAAGTCCTAGAGGTTGCCCCAGTTTTTTCAGACTTTCCTCTACTTGCAAGGCTAATTCACGAGTCGGAGCAATAACTAAGCCCTGTCCTTTGTTAAGACCTAAGCGTTGTAGCATGGGTATACCAAAGGCGAAAGTTTTGCCGGTTCCGGTTTGAGCGACGCCGATTAAATCTTGACCGGTTAAAGCTATCGGAATAGTTTTATGCTGAATTGGCGTCGGTATTTCTAGATTCAGTCTCTTCAAAATCGCTAAAATCGATTCACTGATGCCAAGATCAGAGAACTTCTCCGTTATTTCTTGAGAAAATTCGTCACTAACGTGACGCTGTTTGATAATATTAGTCATAATAAAAATAAGTGACCCGATTATCCTTAGGCCACTTATATATGACGGAAATTCGAATCTTTAATTAATAAAGCCATAATAGCACGTAATTTTAATTAAGTCAAGACAAAGACCAAAAAAAGCCAGCTTATTTAAAATTAGAGCCTACCTAAATCCAATTCTTCAGTAAAACTAATTTTTTCCACGAATTCTGGCATGTGGCTGACCATAATAATGGCCCCCTCATAAGCATCAATTGCTTCAGCTAAAATTGGCAGATGACGGAAATTTATATGATTAGTCGGTTCATCCAGGATTAATAGTCCTGGTTGCATCAGGACGAGACGAGCGAAAGATAATAGTCCTTTTTGCCCCTCAGACAAATCAGCCACTTTGTGACCCATCAAATCGCCAGTGATAAGAAAGCCAGCCGCGACCGAACGCATTTCCAACTCACCCAGACCATCAGCCAAAACACTCATTAAAGAATCAAAAACAGTTTCTTGAAAATTTAATGTGGAAAAATCCTGGCTATAGTAACCGACTTTGACGTTTTTTAAAATCGTTTGTCCTTCTTGTTTACCGGAGACTAGTGATCGCAGCAAGGTGCTTTTGCCGATGCCATTGGGGCCGATGACGAGCAGTCGGTCCTTCTTTCTCAAACTGCGTTCCAAATCTTTGACTACCGCTTCGTGGTTTTTAATGACCTTGATCTTTTTAAGAGTGACTAGTTCCCCGACAATATCTTGAACCGGAATAGTGAAGTCGCGAATAGTTTTGTCTTCTCGTCTGACGTCAACCATATTTTCTTCCAATTCTTCGGTTTCTTCGCGCATCTTTAAGGCCAGTTTACGCATTTTTCCACCCTTGTGGGCAAAAAAATTAACCTTTTCTTTGCGATCTTTAATTTGCTTTTCCAGTTGAGCGTTTTCCCGTTGTTCCCTTTCGACGCGCCGGCCGATTTCTTCAACCACCGAATAGTAATCGCCGACGTACATTTCGGTCTGATGAGTAAAACTATCTAAATAAATAACACCCTCGGTAAAACAATTTAAAAAGTCGGCGTCATGAGAAATGACCATGACTGTTTTATCGTAAGTCAATAAAAAACCGATGAGGTGATCAATGCCATCCTTATCTAAGTTATTAGTTGGTTCATCAAGTAACAAAATATCTGGCGTTTCCAAAAGCGAATAAGCCAATAAGATTCTAGCCTGCTGTCCGCCGGATAAATCACCCACCCTTCTATCCAAAGGGATATTAAAGTTGACCGCCTCTAAGGCTTTAGCAATTCGGCTCTTGATATTACCGGGCACTATTTCAAAATCCTTGGAAAAATATTTTTCAACCGTTAAATCGGCGTCAGCTCTAGCAATAGTTTGACGGGCGGTGCCAATAGTCGCTCCAGCGGCCACAGAAATTCGTCCGGCCTGAGGTATTAACTCTTTTTTAATCAAGCCGAAAATAGTGCTTTTGCCAGCGCCGTTTTGACCCATCAGAGTGACTTTGGCTCCGCGGCGTAAGCTAAAATTTGCTTCAGCCAGAATTGGTTTCTTGTGAAGATATTCAAACTTTACTTCGTCAAATCTTAAGATTACTTCTTCAGCCATATTTGTAATTAATATATTTTAATAAATCGCTTGAGCGACAGCCTTAGCCACCTCAACATTAAAAGGATTGGGTAATATTTCTGCCGGAGTCGGATTTTTAACTAATGAGGCCAGGTTCTTAGCGGCGCGGATTAGCATCTCATCACTTATCTCTTTGACCTTATTATCTAAGGCTCCGCGGAAAACACCGGGGAAAATTAGGACATTATTGATCTGATTAGGATAATCGCTGCGGCCCGAGGCGACGATATAGGCGCCGGCGGCCATTGCTTCCTCAGGCATTATTTCGGGGATCGGATTGGCTAGCGCGAGTATCGCGGGTCTCTCAGCCATTGTTTTAATCATGGCTGGGGTCAAGACTCCGGGCGCGCTGACCCCGATGAAGATATCAGCCCCTGACAGCGCTTCTGCCAGCGACCCCTTGATTATTGAACGGTTAGTTCGCAGGGCTAATTTTTGTTTGGATTCAGTTAGGTCTGGTCGGCCTTCATAAATTGCTCCACTCCGATCACAAACAATGATATTTTTAAAACCATATTTCAACAGTAAATCAGTAATCGCATCGCCGGCCGCTCCCGCTCCATTAATGACTAAGTGAGCGTCGGTAGAGGACAAGTTTTTTAGTTTTAGAACATTAATTAGGGCGGCCAGAACGACAGTGGCGGTACCGTGTTGATCGTCATGCATGACCGGAATATTCAGTTCTTTTTTTAAGCGTGCCTCAATTTCAAAACAGCGAGGCGCTGAAATATCTTCCAAATTTATTCCACCAAAAATTGGAGCAATATTTTTGATAGTGCTTATAATTTCTTCAGTGTCTTGAGTATTCAGGCAGATGGGGAAAGCATCAACGCCGGCGAACTCCTTGAATAACAAGCATTTCCCTTCCATTACTGGAATGGCCGCTTCCGGTCCTAGATTGCCCAGGCCCAAAATAGCGCTGCCGTCAGTTATAACGGCCACGGTATTTCCCTTCAGAGTCAGGTCAAAAGCCCGTTCCGAATCCTTAGCAATAACTCGGCAGATTTCCGCCACACCGGGCGTATAAACCAAAGACAAATCTTCCTTGTTTTGCAAAGGCACTTTACTTTTAATTTCTAGTTTACCGCGATTTTTTTGATGTAAATCAAGCGCGGCCTGATAAACGTCCGACATATATTATTTGCTAAGGTTTATAATCACCAATACACAAAAAAAGCGGGCTAATTTTTACCCATCTTTTTTTGAGCGAAATAAATAATTTATTCGTTATTTCTTCTTGGCCTTCTTGATCTCTTTAGCCGGGGCTTTGGAAGCAATGGGTTTTTTTACAATTTTTTTAACGACGCTTTTGACAACCGGTTTAATTGTCAGTTCTTTCGGGGCTATTTCCTTGGCCGTTTCCTTTTTAATTGGAGCGGCCGTTGGACTGATATTTAATGATTTCAGTATTTTATCTAATTTGGCGTTTAAGATATCGAACTGATCATTCGTCGGGGCGCTGTGGGCGTGCCCGCCAAAATCATTACGGCGTTCTGTCTTGGCGCCACCTTTATCGCTGGAACCGAAACAGTTACTGCAATAAACCGGCTTGCCGTTAGATGGTTTGAAAGGCACTTCACAAGTGTCGCCACATTCATCGCAGACCGCTTTAAACATTTGTTTATCGTCGCCAAAACTAGGACGGGAAAAATCTCGTCTTTCGGAGCGTTGAGAATTAGAATCATCCTTGCCCTTGAAGCAGTTGCTGCAATAGACCGGCTTTTCGCCATTTGGTTTAAATGGAACTTCACAAGGACTGCCGCAATCGGCACAGATGGCTTTGTGCATTTCTGGCCGGCGATCATCGCCGCCCCGGCCAAAGCCGCCTCGTGAGCCGGAATCGCGACGACCGAAATCACCGCCCCCACCTCTTTTATTGCTGAATCCCCCGCCTCTATTAAAATTTTTCATAATTAAGTTAATTAGTTACTGTTTTTAAAAGCTTATATCTAAGTCTACCTATTAAAGCGATAAATAGCAAGAGTATCCCGCCAATCAAAATCCCGCCACAATAGAATTGGGCGGGACTTTGACTTCAAGTAAGATATTAAACGCGTTTAACATTAACCGCATTCATTCCTTTAGGAGACATTTCTGTTTCGAAAGAAACAGTATCGCCCTCACGTAATTCATTGAATTGGACACCAACCAAAGAATTGCTGTGAAAGAATAAATCTTTTTCTTGACCTTCTACAGCAATGAAACCGAAACCTTTATCGGTTAAAGCTTTGATAGTACCAGTCATAGTTTTTTAGACTTAGTTTGTAAGATTGCAATTTAATAAAGTTTAAAAAATCGACTACTTTTTTTGATACACAATATTGTTGCCTAAATAATGTACCATAGAAAAATAAATAAGTCAAGCAATGTAAGAAATTATTTCTTTTTTAAATCTTTCTTGCTTCTCTTTAATTTTTTGGCGGCCAGCATCAAATTCTTGATTTCTAGGCGCTTTTTGGTTTTATGGGAGTGTGATTTTTTCATTTTTCCTACTCCGGTAGATCTTTTGGCCATATTTAATATTTGATTAATAATAGTCATCTTAACCCATTATTGAAAATAAATCAACCGTGTCGTTGACGGGGATATAAAAAAACCGCCAGTCTGGTAACCGGCGGTTAGTCTTTCTCTCTATTTATAGAGTTTAAACGTGCGTTAGACAAAAATTGTTTCATCCCGGTCGGCCCCGATCGAAATGATTCGCGGATTGATGCCGGTTTGATCGACGACGAACTGTAAGATCATTTTCAGTTCGGGCGGCAGTTGTTCCAGACTGTGACAACCGGCCAGGCTTCTCTGCCAACCAGGAAATTCGGAATAGAGCGGTCGGCAATGTTGCAGGACTTCGGCGTAAGGAATTGCCTCGTTAATCTCGTCGCCCTTTTTTATTCTCTTGTTGCCCAGCCAGAAATCTGGTCCGCAATACTCGTACTGATAGCAGATTCTGATTATTTCCGCGTCGTTGAGAACATCGAGTTTGGTTAAGATAATATCGGGCGAATTAAAACGCAGGACATATCTTAAGAGCGGTAGATCCAGCCAGCCGACTCGCCTTGGTCGTCCGGTTGTGGCGCCGTATTCATTACCGGCCTGCCGCAGAGCGATTCCCTGCAGGAATTCATTCGGGTCATTCAAGGGCGGCTGTCCATATAATTCTAGCTCCCTCTGACGATTACCCTGCCCCCCGTTGCACCATTTATCGGACTCATCCCTGCCTAATTCTGACGGAAACGGTCCACAGCCGACCCGGGACATATAAAATCCCTTAATGATACCTAACGACAGGTCAATGTCTGATTTTTGTAGGCCTACTCCTTCGCTTAATCCAGCGACCGTACAGTCGGAGGAAGTAACAAAGGGGTAAGTGCCATGTTTGACACTGAGCAAATCTCCCTGAGCGCCTTCCAACAGGATATTTTTTTTACCCAAGGATTGTCTCATAAAGTCATCCGTATCAGTAATCATCGGTTGCAGTTCTCGGCCATATATTAAGTACTGCTCGTAGATAGCCTCAGTGTCAAAGATTGTTTGGGGGTTATAATAAATACCCGAACTCAGACTTTGATGATCAAGAATCTGTTTGATCAGTTCTTGATCGAAGTTCCTCAAAACCCGCGCTTTATTCTCCAGATGACGTTTTAATTTTGCAAAGAAGAAGTTTGAGTTTATTAAATCATTAACAATTAGGCCTTGGCGGTCAGGCACATCAGCATAAGTCGGTCCAATGCCTTTGCCAGTACTGCCAATTTTTCCCGATCCAGCGGCGGCTTCTTTAATTCGGTCCATCACGATGTCGGCCGGTGTAATTAATTTGGCGTTCAAGGCAATGAGCAGGTGGTCATAGCTTATTCCTTTAGCGGCTAATTCCAATAATTCATCAATGGCGGTCTTGGGATTAAACACGACCCCGCTACCAATGAGGTTGATTTTCCCATTTTTGTCGTCCCTAATTCCGGACGGGATTAAATGAGTAACCAGCTCCTGTCCGTTGTACCAGCTGGTGTGTCCGCAATTATCTCCTCCGAGTCCGCGCGCTATGATGTCAGCCCATTCGCTGAATAGATCAACGAACTTTCCTTTGCCGGTGTCTCCAAACTGGCGACAGGTAATGGCTAGAGTCTTAACTCCGTTTAATAATTTTTTTTTCATTATTAATTTTTCCTTTCAGTGTTAGCGTTTTGTTGTGATATTATTTTCCTTATCGATCGAGTCTAATCCATGCGGATGAGATTCAATCAGCCCCCCACTAGTCATCCGGTTGAAGTCAGCCTGTTTGTGAAACACCTCAATATTTTTGGCGCCCAAATAGCCGAGGCTATCTTTGAGGCCGCCGGTTAGTGAAAATACAATTGGAGCAACTTCACCTTTGTAGTTTAACCAAGCTTTCACTCCTTCCGGGATTAACTTATCGTTAGCTACTCCGTCTTGGCCATAACGTTCCCGGGAAGCCTGATTCGCTAGTAATGCCTCCATTGAACCCATACCACGATACATTTTCATCGGACGGCCGTCTCGATAGACAATTTCCCCAGGCGATTCTTTCGTGCCGGCCAGAAGTTTTCCCATCATGACGCTGTCAACCAGCGACATGGCAAGGGCCACATCGCCGGAATTTTCAATTCCGCCATCGGCGCAAATCGGAATTCCGGAGCCACGGATAGCTTTTTCGCATTCGTAGATTGCCGTTAATTGTGGAACGCCGATACCGGCGACTATCCGAGTCGTGCAAATTGAGCCTGGCCCCACTCCCACCTTTATTCCATCAGCTTTAGCATCAACTAACATTTTTGCGGCGTCTCCGGTGCAGACGTTACCGGCTACAACGTCAATATGAGGATAATTTTTTTTGCAGAACTTAACAGTTTTCACGACCCCCTTAGAATCGCCATGCGCCGTGTCTACCACGACGACATCAACCCGATGGCGACTTAACAGTTCCATCCTTTCTTTCATATCAGAACCGGTTCCGATAGCGGCTCCCACTCGCAGGCTACCGTTGGCATCCAAGTTATAGCCGTGTGAGTCGCCACCCAGGGTGCGTTCGACATCGGATAAGGTATAAATACCCTTAAATTCTCCGGCGGTCGAGAAAATTGGCAGAACTTTTTTTCTCTTGGTCATCATGATTGAATGGACTTCAGCGATGGAAACATCCTGTCCGGCAAAAATCATATCAGTCGACATAATTTCTGAGATCAATTTTTCTTTGTCCGGGCAGAAGATGAAGTCGTCGTGAGTCACCAGGCCGACTTTATTTCCGGCTTCGTCATTGACCATGAAGCTAAAGAATTTAAATTCTTTTTCCGCGCGATATTTCAGAACCTCCCCGACGGTATTGTCAGCCGAAACACAAATTGGGTCTGGTATAAAACCGTTTAAAAAGTATTTAACTTTTCCTACGGCAGTGGCCTGATCTTTAGCCGACAGGGCTTTATGAATTATTCCTAGACCGCCTAATTTGGCCATCGTGATAGCCATTTTGTGCTCAGTCACTGTGTCCATAGCGGCGGAAACAATTGGTATTCGCAAGCCGACATTCATTGAGAAACGGCTGCTAATATCGGTTTCGTTCGGTAGAACCTCGGAATAGCAAGGGATCATTCTCACATCATCAAAACTTAAGGCCAGTCGATCTCTTTTCATTACTCGAAAAAAGTCGTCGCATTTTCTTTTAGAAGGTTTTGTTGTTTCCATTTTTTCTGGTTTTTGGTGTCTATTTGTTTTTGATTTTTCGTTATTAATTTGTTAAGGTAATAAAAAAATATAGCATTTCTGCTCTATTTTTGTCAAACATTTTAAAATTAGGGTTTAGGGCTTCGGCAGCGGTTTGGGACGACTCAAAATCCGCTGAAACAGCCAGCTAACTGCCAAAAAGAATACTAAATATAAAACCGTCGCCAGCCAGGCCGGTGCCCAGCGATAAAAAATATCCAGTCGGGACATGATCGGCCAATGTAATAAATATATTTCATACGAATAAATGCCAAACCAGTACAGCAGGCGGCTCTCCCGCTTATTAATTATAAATAAGATAATCAAAGAGGCACAAGTTATGAGACTGGTTATTTCCTCAATCCGAGGCTTAGCCCCGACATTAGAGTAGTAAGCTGTATAGACGGCCAGGCCGGTAAAGATCGCGATTAGTAGCCAATAGCCAATATTCTTGACTAACCAATTGATGTTAATTTTTTGCCAACTAGCTTTAAAGCGCGCG
>Ga0172379_10007375_pt1 | contig 14302 bp, 19 predicted proteins | sample GrowelOW334metaG_FD_119756 | JGI IMG/M metagenome (GOLD analysis project Ga0172379, IMG submission 119756) | Groundwater microbial communities from an aquifer near a municipal landfill in Southern Ontario, Canada - Groundwater well OW334 metaG | ecosystem: Environmental > Aquatic > Deep... | reverse complement strand
TTCCCTATTCTTTTTAGTTTTCTACCAATCATCTTTGTAATTATCTCTTTAGAAAACAAAAATATTAAAAGAGTTTCCAATAAATTTAATTCTGACATTCCTTCGTTTTTAATTGCCATTCCTTTGTTTTTGCTTGTCGTCTTTATTTCATATGTTTTTACAAGAACAACTCTTGCTGAAATTGAATTTAGCAAATCACTTAAAAGTATTTCTGCAGGAGACGGACTAAAGACCTATGAGCAATTAAATTCTGCAATTAAATTAAACCCATATTCGGACAGGTATCATCTTGTGGCAGCTGAGATAAATTTAAAATTTGCTCAGAATCTTTCTAAAAAAGGCGATTTAACAGATGAGGAAAAACAAACATTTACCAAGCTAATCCAACAGACAATCGTCGAGGGTAAAGCCAGTGTAAATCTAAACAACGGTAGAGCTTCCAATTGGGAGAGCTTGTCGACAATTTACATATCTATAATTCCTTTTGCAAAAGATGCCGATACATATGCTATTCAAACCTTAAATCAAGCAATATTTTTGGAACCGATTAATCCAAACTTAAGAATAAAGCTTGGAGGAATTTACTACTCACAAGGTAAATATGATGAAGCAATTGAAGTCTTTAGACTTGCTGTTTTGGCAAAATCAGATTATGCAAATAGTCACTATAACTTGAGTATGGCATACAAAGAGAAAAAAGACCTTGTTAGAGCAAAGGATGAGATGAATATTGTTTTGGAATTGGTTGGTAAAGATACAAAAGATTATGAACTAGCCTTAAAAGAACTGGAAAAAATTGATGAATTGACAAAACCAGAGGCTATTCCCGAGCCTGTAATTGAACCTCAGATTGAATTACCAATTGACAATCAAAATAATGAGGGGTAATATCATCTCATGGCTAAAAAAACAGTTAAAACAATTAAGGTAGTTGTCAAAAAAGACAGAAGCATAATGTTTTTTGATATTGATCAAATGAGAAAAGAAATGACTCATTCAATTTCAGAGGCAACATCTATTTCAATCTTAGGTCTTCTTCTCTTTATCGGAGCACCATCAGTATTTCCTGAGATAATTAACCCATATCTTCCATCATCTTTATTAATTATGCAAGCAATTGTAGCCGCTCCCCTTATTTTTTGGATAGTTACAGTTTTTGCAAATATGGTTCGTTACTTCAAAATCCTAAAACTTCAAGACGAGCTTAAGAATTAATTTTGTGGAGTTTGTGTTCAGCTTTTACCGCTTCTTGATATCCAATATTCTTTGCTATACGTAGAGTTATAATTATTAATAAAGTTGCAATGATAAATACTGCCAGTATTTGATTCTTAAAGATCTTGTATGTAAAAGCAACCAAAGATGTCTCTGGTGTTACCACAACCACTTTCCAGAGTTGATCAGAAATATGAATAGGAGCGGTAGATATTAGATACGGTTCGAGAATAAATTTATTTTGAAAATTGGGTATTGCTAATTTTAACTTTGATTCTTCATCACTTTTCAAATTTTCATTAATTATCTCTATTATTCTTTCTTTACCCAAAAAATAATTTTCAAAAATACTTTTAACATTCTTGCCAACCAATTCAAAATAGTCTGAGTAGATAATTTCTCCATTACCTGCAACTAAATAAACCTTTGATGAATCCAACACTTTTAAATTATCTAAATAAGAAACCGTAACATCTGAAAGCAAAATTGATACAGAGATTGCTCCATTAAATTTACCTTCTTTGCTAAAAACTGGAGTTACTATTGGAAGTGCATATTTGTTTTTGGAAGCTCCCACCTTTGATATTCTGGGGGGGAAAACCAAAAACTCCCCCTTTTTAGCATCTTTTGCCCATTTAAAATAATCCCTATCTGAGACATTTGTCCCTGTATCCTTAATATCCGTAATATTTGATATATTGGTAACAATTCCGTTGCTGTTTATTAAAATTACCCCAACCACTTCAGATTTTGACCAAAGTTTAATAAACTGATCCAAATTGCTCTGAGTCGGATTGTTTGAAAGAGTTACCAAGCTATTGCCAATTGAATTTAATAAAGTTTCAACTGACCTTGAACCTGCCCTAACCGAAACCTGTTGTCTGTGCTGAATCTGTTCCACTAACAAATCTCTTGAAGTTTTGTTAAAAAAAACAAACAAGAAAATGATAGAAAACAAAAAAAACAAACCACTAATTATAAATGGATTTTTCATATACTTAGCCACTAAAATAATGCTATATTTATAGTAACATATAATTATGGAAAGATATGCAAGGGTTTTGATTATAATTTTCTTTCTTTGCTTAATTAATTTAGGTTTGACTTTTTTTGTATTGACTAAGATTAATAATGAACCTGAAGTTAAACCAACTCCGGTTATTCTAACAAAATCTTCCCCATCACCTTCGCCTACTGGTAAAACAATTATTCCTACTGACTCAACCGATATAAAGTCCGATTTGACGTTGATTAAAGCCGAGATAAGAGCCTTAAGAGAGATATTGGGAACAACCAAAAGCTTTGAAGAGTTATCAAATCTAATTAAGACCCTAAATGTAACAGAGCCATGAACAAACTAACAATATTAATACTAAGTTTAATTTCAAGTTTTATTTTAATTAGTTCAATCTTAAATAACTCTTTTGCATCAATTTTTTTTCTGCCTATCCCATGTTACTTTGTTGCAACACTAATTGCAGGAAAGAATGATTTTGCTTTAGTGGATTCAAAAAAGATAGGTCTTTTCTATCTTGGGCTTGTTACTATTTTAGTTCTTTTATCAATCACAAAAATTATATGAAAAAATTAATTATTTTGTATTCATTCGTAATCACCTCTTTTATGGCAATCTCAGGCATTTTAAACGCCGTAAGTCTTTTTGAAGTTGCAAGCGCCGTGATGCTTTTTACTCCCCTTACCTTCTACTTTACTGTTTTAATGCTACCCCAAAAACATCACAGCGCTCCTGTCATCGAACCAATAGTCGATATTATCCCCAATAAGCTAAAAAAAATAAAAAACACAGATTATGATCCAGAAAGAAGGAAATTCTTAAAATTAATAGGTGCTGCCGGTGGATCTTTATTCATGCTTGCCATGTTTACAAAAAAGGCGGAAGCTGCCTTTTTTGGTAGTATGCCCGGCCCCGGAACAGTTGCAATTAAAAACACATTAGGATCTCAGATTGACCCCGCCGAGAAAAAGCCCACAGATGGTTACAACATCACAGAAATTGATGACAGCGGAGTTGATATCTACTATGGATTTGTAAATAAAGATGGAGCTTGGTACATACAAAAAGAACTATCAACCGGTGCTTACAGATACACAAAAGGAACTTCAGACTTTACAAACATATTAACTGGCTGGCCAAACAAGACCGCACTTTCTTATGGTTACTTCAACGATGTATTTTAATACATCGGTTACTTTTGATGTATTTTCATCAAGCCTAATTAAATTTATTTTTAACATAAATTTATGTCATATCTGAATTTGCTTTTTGTCAACAATCGGTAGGCAAAACGCAAATGTTGTACCTTTGTCAATTTCTCTATTTTCAAGCCAGATTTTACCTCCCATGCCCTCAATCATCAGTTTACTAATATAAAGACCTAATCCTGTTCCCTTTGTGGTGTCTCGTGTATAAAGTGAAGAACCAGCTTGTTGGAATTTTCTAAACAAAAGTCCTTGATTTTCAGGAGGAATTCCTCTTCCCGTATCGGTTGATGTCTGAACTGAGGAAGGACTAACAGTTGCAGTGCAAGAACCCGAAGCCAATGTTTCTGAAGGGTAAATCAAAAACGATGAAAAATAAGTAAAGACAGGAATTTGGTCATATATTTTAGTATACTTAATTTTGATAACTAAAGACATATGGCAGCACCAAAAGGAATACAATTAAATACAGGAAGAACTCACTTCAAAAAAGGAGATATTCCTTGGAATAAGGGATTAAAAATGTCAGATACTTTTAAACTTAAAATAAGTGAATCTAAAAAAAAGAATCCTACAAAATATTGGCTTGGTAAAAAAAGAAGTTTGGAAACTATAGAAAAGATGCGAAGTAAGTTGATTGGTAGAAAAGTCTGGAATAAAGGAAAAAATCAATTGCAAACAACTGGAGAGAAGAATCCGAACTGGAAAGGTGGAACAAGTAAGGGTTATCGTAAGGGATATAGAGATAATCTAGAATATAAAAAATGGAGAGCCTCTGTCTTTAAAAGAGATGACTATACCTGCCAAATCTGTGGGATTACGGGGGTATATATTACAGCTCATCATACTAAATCATGGGCAAAGTATCCAGAGTTGAGACACGAAGTTTCAAATGGTATTACTTTGTGCGAGGATTGCCATAAATTAACAGATAATTACAAAGGAAGGGAGAATAAACGTGGCTAGCCCATCATATACAACTGATTTAATTGACTGGATTGCAGATTCAGACACAACTGCGTGGAGTGAGTTAACGGGAGCTACTTCTGGAGGTGCTCCTGACGAACAAGATACTGAAAGTGCATTACAGGGTACAAACTCTTGTTCTCAAACAAATAGCGTAGCAGGAACGTATTCTCTGTGTAGGATTTTGACTAGTCCAGTCACTTTATCCACTGGACAGGTTTTTCTTGTTTGGCACGGACATGGAGTAGCAACTGCTTTGCAAAGTTATACAAATGGTGGATTGAGATTAGCCGTTGCATCTACTGTTGCTGACTGGAAAGCGTGGGCTGTTGGTGGAAATGATGTTCCACCATTTCCCTATGCTAAGTGGGTAAACAATCCAATAGACCCGACCTTGTCTTATGAATATTCTAATGGCACTCCCCCGACTGGTGCTACAAACATTTATGGCGTAGGAAGTATGTGTGCTCTTACTGCTACGGTAGCAAAAGGACAACCACATATTGTAGACATGATTAGATATGGTAGGGCTGAAGCAAGAATTAATGGTGGAGAAGTTGGTAACTATGCTACATTTGCAGGATTTGCAACAAAAAATGACTATAATGATGCGGTTAATGGATATAATAGATGGGGATTAATTCAAAGAACTGATGGTGGATATTTGTGGAAAGGCTTGATGACTTTAGGATATTCTTCTGCTGTTAATTTTGTTGATTCAAATAAAAACATCTTTGTACAAGACACACGCAAAGTTGCTTCGACATTTAATAAGATTGAAGTCCGTCAAGCTACTTCAGTAATATCTTGGACAGGAATTTCTATTGCCTGTTTATCTCCAAGTACTACTGCTTCTAAGGGTGCTTTTGAAGTAATTGACAATGCAACGGTAGGGTTTAACACTTGCACCTTTATAGATTTATCTACCTTTATTTTTCAATCAAACAGTACAATTGAGAGTACTACTTTTAGAAGATGTGATCAAATCACAGGTGGTGGAGCTACGTTTAACACTTGCACCTTTACCAATAGTACAGCCGCAGTATCTTTAGTTTTAACTAATCTTAATCAGGCTACTGAATGTACGTTTGCAAGTGATGGGACTAATCACGCTATTGATTTAGGTACTATTTCAAGCACAACTTCAATGAACTGGAATAATTATCTAACCGGATACGCAACAAGTGATGGCTCATCGGGAAATGAAGCTATTAAAGTTAGTGTTGCCGTTTCCCAAACATTAACTATCAATGTTGGTTCAGGATATTCAACCCCGAGCGTTTATAATATCGGTTCAGGAACTGTTAGTGTTGTTTCAGGACAAGTTACGACAAGCGTCACTGTACAAGCTCTATCTGACGGAAGTGATATTTTTGAAGCGAGGGTTTTAATTTGGGCTACAGATAACTCCAATAAGCTTCCCAATTCTGTTAGCTCAATCACGGGCAGCGGTACGACAGCAACAGTTACACAAAATACGCACGGCCTCGCAACAGGAGACTATGTGATTATTTCTGGAGTTACCAATGACGATGATTATAATGGAGTTTTCCAGATTAATGTAACCGACACTAACACATATACCTACACTACCACTGAAACATTAAGTTCATCCCCCGCAACAGGAACAATTGTTGCCAAATGGGCTATTATATCAGGCGCAACAGATACAAATGGCTATATTGAAGACATTAGAAGTTTTGCTTCCCCTCAACCAATACAGGGTTGGGTCAGAAAAACTTCAGGAAGTCCTTACTACCAACAAGGTTCAATTTCTGGAACAATCAACACTTCTAGTGGTTTTTCTGTTACTGTTCAACTGGCTACTGATGAATAATATTATGATCAAAAACATACATAATCGTGAAGAATTTGAAGAGTCTGCCACTGAGTCACTTAAAGCTGAGGTCGACAAAGCAAGACAAACAAGGGACAAAATAAGGCTATTAGAAGATGATATTATCAAAAAAGAAGAAAAGATTATAAATTACAAAGCTACTTTTGAAGAATTGACAAAAGAACTAGTAATAATTCAGGCAAAGATGTATGCTGGTGGTACAACTTGATATGTCAAACAAAGATTGGATTAAACCACCGAACACTATTGCCCGCAAAGATCAAAAAGGTAGAGCGCAAAAGTTAAGTTATTGGATTAACAAAAAAGGGAAATATCAACTCTACAGTAAAAACCAACTTGCTACCCTAAACATCTTAACAAACCTTAATCTGTTATTAATTCGTGCATTAATTCTTTTAGATACCTTAAAAGATATGGATGAGAATACTAAAATAAAAACACTAATTCGTCAAGATTACGCCAAATATGAAGCAGACAAATCCTCAGTTTTTAATCACCTTGTCGAATTAATGGCCGCTGTCCCAGATATCACTTTTGGAGAATTTTTAAACTTTATTTCAAGTAGTACCAAACCCCAAGTCTTAAACAAAATGGGACAAAAAACTCTTAAGGAAGTGTTGCAGGGAAAAAGCAAAGCAGTCGACATTTTTTATAATTCTGACCGTTTCAAGAACAAATAATTATTGGCCGTTGACAGACTAATTTCGGATGGTTAATAATGATATAACATATGTCACTAGTAGCTACAGACTGGACAGTTACAAGATCGAGTGGAAATATTAGATATACTGGAGCCGACCATAATGGCACTTCTCCCTCTTATGCCACCGTTATAGAATTCCACAGATGGTTGCAAGGATTGGCTGATGATGCGGTAGCTGTCGGCAATGACGAGCTTGATATCACCAACACCCTTCCTTCTCAACGTTCAACTGATAACATTATTACCCTCATTAACAACTACAATATTGATGATACTGCAGCGGAACATCTTTACGACGGTTCAATTATCCAAAACGGTGGCGATGATATTTACGATGGTATCGTCAACTTCGGTAACGCTGGTGTTTTGATTCAACTTATTCAAAATAGCGCCGTTTTGGCTGATGATTTTTGGAATTATTCAGAAGGTGGTACCCACACTGGAGCTGCCAATGCTTCGATCTTAACTGATGGCACCAAAACTTGGAATGCTGATGAATGGATCGGCTACACAATTTATAATACTACTGACACCAGTTGGGGTATTATCACTGATAACGACACCACTACCATTACTGCCACGCTCGTAGGTGGAACCGATAATGATTGGGACGCGTCCGATGCTTATTTGATCGGTAAAGGATTAAATCCAGACTCAACCGCCGGTATTTCTCACCGCTTTATGGTCCAAGTACGTAGTGGTGGTACAGATATCGACGGCAGAAAGTTGATTGGTACATCACGTCGATACGGCTATACTTTTTCAGAATTCTCGATCAATGGTACTTCCCGAGGTAATAACGTTTTAGCTCTAACTGACTCAGCCGATCTTAACAACACGACTTCATTGGGTACTGTAGCAGGCTGGACCACCATCGATAATACCACAGTAGGTTACAACGCAATGGATGTTGATGATAGCGGTGCAAACGAGTATTACTACTCTGAATGGAATAAAGACACCTACACTATCAATCAATTTTATGAACGAATGAAATATTTGTCTAGAGATGGTTCTAGTGAGACACTCTATGGCCTAAGCGGTGAATTATTCAGAGGCATTACCCACCAAGTTGCAATTGCAACTCCTGGGACTGGTACATGGGTTGAACCCGAAAGCCTGTCATGGGGTACAGGAGCAACAGCAGGTACGGGACAACTGCTTGCAGTAGATACCACTACTGCAACTGCGACTACTATTATGTATATCCAGCTTTTAACTGGTGTTGCTCCTAGCTCTAACCTCATTACAGGTAATGGTGGTGCCACTGGTACTGCTGGTACAGTCACTGAACGTACTATTTCTAAACCATTCTGCGGTGCCTCAACTGGTTCAGCTATTATAGGTGCTTACGGTTTTGGTATTGAAGAAGCAGATCTAAGTGCCAATGACAAGGTTACCGACCTAAGTAATACCGTCATCACACCACCTAACAATGTAGTCAATACTGTTAGCGGTTTGGTTAGTGGAGAAGACAGAGTCTTAGTTGCCCCTCGTTCGGGCGTAGATGCTAACGGCGATCCTGCAATTAACAAGGCTCAAATGACTATTGCCACTACAGCCTTAACAGCTAACAACATAACCTCAATTGAGGTTAACGATATCAATTCAACCACTATGTATCCCCCATCATCAGGATATATTCGTGTCATTGACAATAGTGGTTTCGAGAGACGTTTACATTACTCCGCATTGAATGCCACCACGAACGTCTTTACTATCGACACTACTGATGGTAATGAAGATTTCGGCACTGTTAATGCCAATATTGGCAACAGTGTTTACTTTGCCTATATCGACGAATTGGCCTCGGACACTACAGCAACCTTCACCAGTGTTCATTCTTCTGGTACTTTGAACTTGGTAATCATTGTCCGAGACGGTGGTGGTACTCCAATTAAACAGTATATTGCTTCTTGGACTCAAACCAGTTCTAACCAAACAGCTAACGTCATTAGAACCAGCGACACATAAAATCTATGGCATCTTTTAATAGCTTAAATAAAACAATACTTTATACAAAAGTAAGATCTCGAAATGATGCTATAAAATTAAGAGAAGAGGCTATAGAAATTTCAGGACAAGGAAAAAGTGTCGTCATCTTTTTTAGCAAACGCTATCATTTACAATTAGCTCCCGGACATGATCCTTACCTAGTCCGACAAGAAATTAATGATTGGTTAAGTAAACATAAACATAGCTCTCCTAAAACAGAGTCTGAGACGGTCCAATCAGTAACGACCGAAGATGAGGATAAGCCCAAAAACACACCAGAAAGAGGTGCTGGTGGTAAATTTGTAAGTAAAAAACAAGATACTCCAAATAAAAAAAGCTTCTGGGACTCATTAAGATAGCATTGAAAACATCACCATAAGACACTATTATTAAGTTTATGGGTCAAAGTCAACACAAGATGGAGCCGGGAGAAAAAGAATTAAGAGAAATTTTTGAGAAAACCACTATCAATAATATCAATGCAATAGTTGCATATAATGAACAAACTCAAATATTAGTTGAGACCTTGGAAGGAAAGGTTAGAGACTTGGATGGCGTCATAAGACAATATGACACAACAATTGATACCATTCGAAAACAACTTGTAGTGTTACAAACAAAAGTTTTCCAAGGAGGAAGTTGACATGGCAATTTCTATTGATCCCCTAACTCATGTAATTAACATCCCCAAAGCAGATATGGCCCTTGTCCAAGCTTCACCAGAAATCCGAGAATTGGATCTTGATGTTTTTAGATTGCAACTTAAGGCATATGAAGCAGCCGAATACGGAATCTATCTTTTAAAAACCCACAATCACAACACCGAAGTAACTTTGGGTACACTTACTTTCGCTAGGGTTATTGAAATTCTTCCCCCTTATACTGTCACCTTTGAAGATGGTCAGTATGCAGTCAACTTGGTTAATGCCAATAGCAATGTTAGCGATAGAACGAATGTCAATCAAGTCTCAGTCAGGTCTTCAAACTCAGCTGGACTGGTCGCTGCCACATCCACTGTTACATCAGATGACGTCAACGCTATTGCAGATGCTGTATGGGAAGAACTTATTGCCGATCATATAAGTATTCCTGGTAGCGCAGCTAAAACACTTAAAGACACAAAGTTAAAGGCTACTCTAGCTTCACTTAAGTAAGTTCTTTTTCGATCAATACGCTTATATTTTATTAACAATAAATTTTCTAATTAATCTTTGACTTACATTAATTACAAATCCTAGAATAATTGCTAAATAAAAGTTTGAGATTCCAAATCCTGTAAATTGCCCCATATGTGCCGTTATCCAAATACCGACAGTGTTTGCTAGTAAAAACCAAAAAAATGATCTAGTACCACCTAATTTGATATCTTTAGCTAATATCAAATCCCAAAAGATCCAAACAACAAAAGTTATCCAAAAACCTGAATAGATAGAAGCCTCAAGGCCTGTCAACTTCCAAGTACCTAGCGCAAAATTTTCAGGAAATAGATAATGAAAAAAAGAAAGAAAAAAAGAATTAATAAACCAGTAGGAAAAATAAAGCAAATGGTTATACATATAATACTTACTTGATTATAGTACTTTTTTTATTTGCATACCTTAGGAATAGTCTTATTCGAATTCCTAAGGTATGTCATGATGTTAGGAATAAACAAATGTCATTGTAAACTTAGTGAAGCAATCTAGTCTTTTGATTCAGATCGCCACGCTCGTTTCACTCGCTCGCGATGACACAATAATTATATTCTTCTTGATTACTATTATCATTTAAACTATTATCTTCTTTAAACATGAAGAAAGAGATTGTCTTTGTAATTGCTGTAGGATTATTTTTGTTTGCTTATATCTTAGATTATTTTGCGGGCCCTATTAATTTAAGTGTCAAAAGTCCTTTGGTTTTTTTAGATATAAAGTATTTTAATCTCTACCCCATGACTTTTGTGGCAGTAGCCGTCCGAACTACTGCTTTGGTGGTTTCGATTGCTCTGATTTTATCTACAATCGAAAAACGTTACTCAACCAAAATAATAATTTCTCTATTCTTGACGTTTGTTGCTGAAATTTATGCATTTCAACAGTTGGCAACAGGAGCAAAAATTACTCCAGTTCTTTGGACTTTGGCAATCTCATATGCGGGTGCAGGTTTAATTATTCCAGTTATTTTTTATATTTTTGCAAGTATTACACACCTATTAATTCCACAGCCTAAGAATGTAACACATCTCCCCCAGCCTCAAGATAATTCATCTGACTCTTCCTCTTCTGTCTTAAATCCATAATCTATAGTCCCCTATTGCCTACAATTGACTTTTGTCTTATTATGTTTTTATGGGAAATATAGGTCTACCTGAAATCATCTTAGGAATCTTGGTCTTAATAATTTTCTTTGGCAGTAAAAAGATGACCGAGATGGCAAGGAGTGCTGGTGAGGCTGGACGTGAACTCAAGAAAATAAAAAAAGAATATGAGGACGCAAAAATAGAAGTGACAAAAGAGAAAGCGGAAGGAGGTGCTACCAAAGATGTCTAGGTTAGGAACAACTGAAGTTATTGTATTATCAATATTGGTATTAGTTTTTTTTGGCAGTAAGAAATTACCGGAATTTATAAAGTCAATTGGGATGGCTGTCAAAGAATTTAAGAAATCCGTAAGTGAACAGTAATACTACAGTACAAGAAAATATTAATAGATATCTTCCACTTCTCTCTGAAGTAAGGAGACGTATTCTTTTTGTCTTTTCAATATTTCTTCTTTTTGGGGTAGTAGGTTTTTTTTACTATGAGAAAATAATTGTTTTCATTATTAACTTGATTGATTTGGGAGAAGTTAACATTGTCTTTACTTCCCCTTTTCAGTTTTTAAATCTTGCCATTAGTTCCTCATTATTAATAGGTACAATTGCGACAATACCACTCTTACTATATCAAGTTCTTCATTTTTTGAAGCCTGCATTAAAGTCAAAAGAGTATAGATCAATAATTGCCTTTATGCCCCTCTCAATAGTTTTATTCTTGGGAGGTTTTACTTTTGGTTTTTTCATGATGAAATATGTTGTTTCCATCTTCTACTCAAAATCTTTGGAACTGGATATTGGAAATATGCTTGACATCAGTAAACTTTTAAGCCAGATACTTATAACTTCAAGCCTGATGGGGGTTGCTTTTCAGTATCCGATTGTCATGAGTTTATTAATGAAATTTAAGGTTGTATCTCTTTCTACGTTTATAAAACAAAGACCAATTGCATACATGGTAGCTTTATCTTTTGCTGCGTTGATGCCACCAACCGACATTTTATCCTTGATTCTTTTAACACTTCCACTTATACTCTTGTTTGAAATAACTTTGTTTTTAAATAAAATATTTACAAAGATTTAGGAAAGGAAGTGATTTAAATTGTTACAAAATATAGGAACTACTGAAATTATAATTATTGCTATAGTCTTACTTGTTCTTTTTGGAGGCAAAAAGCTCCCAGAACTTGGAAAAGGAATTGGAGACTCTATCAAAGAATTCAAAAAATCAGTAAGCTCAAAGTCTGAAAATTAATTAAGATGATCTATTTGTTTTCTTTAATTGGTCCTTTTTTTCTTTTGTTGGTTGAAAAAGTACTTCCCTACCCATATTTGGTAGAAGAAGTCTATAAATTTTTCTTAGCCAAATCTGTAAATTCCACTAAAGTAGCTATTGTCTTAGGGTTTTTGTTTTCTCTTTCCGAAGCTGTCTTCTATCTTCTAAATCCCAGTTACTCTCTATTCTCCGCCAACCATTCTCTTTTACGACTCTTAGTTGTAACTCCAATGCATATCTCAACTATTCTTGTCATGCAATATATGAACAAAAGATCCCTTTCTTGGCTCGGTTTAATTCTGGCAATTGCAATTCACTATTTATTTAACTCGCTTAGTACGTTTTGAGGATCAACGAAGGCTTCTTTTTGATCAAAGACAACTTTTACCCTTTTCTCTCCTCTTTCAATTTCTACCGCCACTTTCCCAGAATCCACGATTTCTAAAACCGCCTCATCTGTCTCATTTTGGTAAGTTTTTACAACTCCAGAGATGTCAACTAAGTTTACAATCTTGATGGTCTTGTAATCGATTGTAGTAGTTCCTAGGACCTCTTTATTTTGGTTGGCGTAAACTGGCAAGACCATCTTCTTAACAACTATTGATGAAGCAAGTCCTGAGATTGTTGCGACAACCAAAAAGACAGCTAATTTGTCAAAACCACTAGATTTGTGAGCAACGATAATTGCTTTCTTTGTATCTTTCCCTAATAGTTTTCTCATGTAAATTGTCATAAAGACAAATCCTGTAGCAACAGCAATGACTATTCCCCAAACAGCTATGGCTTGGCTTCCACCAACAAAACCTAATATTGATCCTGATGATGAAGCAAGACCTACTAATTCCTTTAATCTTTCCAATTTTTCTTTGGCTGAGATTATTTCAATTTGTGCTTCTCTATATGATTTTATTTTAGCTTCAGGTGTAATACCATCTTTCAAGAAATCTCTAGCCTTTGTTAGGTTTATATCAATCTCGCTTTTTAAAGTTACCCCTTGGGCAAAGTAAGAAGTATTTTTTAAAGTCTCACCAAGGTCTTCCGCCTGCTTTGACAAGCTACCGATTTCTGCTTCAGAAATTTGCCAAACATCTTGGACTCTTACATTAATTGTTTTTGTTTCTCCAGCTCTTAAAGTAAAATTACCTTCAACAAAAAGTTGGTCTTTTTCAGTATCGTATTTAACTTCAACCCCTGTATCGGTTTCAATAATGTGTTCCTTCTTAAGTTCCTTTGGAAGGTAATATTTTAGAGGAACATCTTGGGAAATTAAAGTTGAAGGATTGGTAATTAAAGTCTTAATTACAATGCTTCCTTCCTCCATCCAGTTTGCAGAAAGTGCCAACTTTTGTCCATTAAGCATTAATTTTTTATTTGTCAGAAGAAGAGCTCTTAAGGCCAAGGCCTTATTTTTTATTTTCTTAGCACCGGTTATATCAGAATATCTTGGCTCAATTATCAAACTCCCTTTTGGTACTTTATTAATAGCTAAAACATTTTTACTTATTAAATCAATCTCCGATTTTGCATCCAAATATTTATTCTCGTCCCACGAACCGAGCACTCCGGCAATTTTTGAAAGGTTAGAATCAATTGACTTAGAAACAGCTTCATATTCTGTTATTTTTTTGTTTACTTGCACCAAGATTTTTTCAGAAGATGATAGATAAGATACCAAACTTGCAACTTCTTTTTGAAGTGTCTTTGATTTTCCATAACTTGATATCCCAGCCTCGATAAAAGCAATTGATTCATAAACAGAATTTATTTCTTCTTTTAA
>Ga0172379_10007374_pt1 | contig 14304 bp, 7 predicted proteins | sample GrowelOW334metaG_FD_119756 | JGI IMG/M metagenome (GOLD analysis project Ga0172379, IMG submission 119756) | Groundwater microbial communities from an aquifer near a municipal landfill in Southern Ontario, Canada - Groundwater well OW334 metaG | ecosystem: Environmental > Aquatic > Deep... | reverse complement strand
TTCAACTTTTGGCGAATGATTTGCGCGTTTTCATCGCCTTCCGTCACTTCCAAGAGCTTGTTTTGCGCACGTTGCGCCTCAACCAAAGCCCGCTTGCGTTCAACCTTCCCATTGAGGTCGCGAATCCTGGATTCAGAAACCACAAGCTGCGCTTCGAGTTCCTTAACTTTATCTTCGTTAGTATTGATTCCTGAAATTTGAATTTCAGTTCCCATTCCCAACATTTTACGAATATCATTCAATTTTTCTTGAGCGGTCTTGTGCTTCGGATCATGCTGAAGTTCTTCAGCAATCTTTTGGCGAAGACGCGGAACCATGTTTTCAAGATAGGCATTGACCTTTTCGACCATGCCATTCTTCATGGAAACAACGCTTTCACGCAATGTATTCAGTTCCCGCTCATATCGATTACGCATAGCCGCAAGAGCTTTATTCGAGGTTTTCTTCAGTTCTTCGCATTCCTCTTCGGAATCCTTGCGTTTTTCTTCCTCTTCTTCGGCCTTGCGTCTGGCTTTGCGAGCGTCTTCTTTTTCCTTCTCGCATTCCAGTTTGGCTTTTTCTTCTTCGGCTTCAGCCTTGAAACGAGCTTTCTTTTCAGGATTTTTCTCAGCTTCAGCTTTCTTTTCCAAATCCTGAATTGCAGCCTTGCGCTTCATAAACGATGGAGAAAGCTGTTCGCCGGAGCCGTATTTGTCGCCGGAGTAGGTCTCAGCGTCGGTTTCACCGAAATCAAGAGATTCTTTAAGTACTTCAACAGTTTTAGCACCGCGTTTTTTCAGCAATGCTTTTACAAATTCAATGGTTTTCTCAAGTGATCCATGACCTGAAACCGGTTCCGAACCAGTTGAACTTCCAAGTCTGAAATGAATGACTTTTCCGCCTCTTTGATAAATTACGCCATGGTCTGAATCGGCAGATTCGTTATACGAAGCAATCAGTTTTTGCTTATTGGCAACAACTGATTCAAGAGAAGTTTTTGCCTGCTTTGCATTAGCCAAAGTGAGATTGCCAACTTTGCCGCCGGATTCAAGCGTCTTGATATCCTTTTTGACCTGATCCAAAGCATTCTCATCATCCTTCAAAGCTTTTTCCCAATCGGCTTTAGTCTGGCGAACTTTACGACCCTTGGCATCGTCTTTATCGCCGTCTTCATCGTCTTTGCGGAAGTCTTTGCGCTCTTCGTCTTCATCGGCGTCCTTGCGTTTGCGCTCTGCATCGTATTCATCATCATCGGCTTCTTTGCGCTTGCGCTCCGCATCATATTCAGCGTCTTCAGCGGCCTTCTTGGCGCGGTCGCATTTCTCTTCTTCGTCTTCGCATTCTTTGCGTTTGCTCTTGGCTTCATCATCAAGATCATCCGCAGCCTTGCGCTCTTCTTCATCGCCAGAAGCCTCTGCAATACCGCGCTTACGTTTGGCATTCTCTTCGGCTTCATCGGCTTCTTTACGCTTGCGAGCAACTTTAGCATCAAGCTTTTCGGCTTCGTCTTTTTTCATCTTGGAGAATTTTTCAAGATCATCGGCTTCTTTGCGTTTGCCGACAGCGCGCTTTTCAAGCTTCTCAGCTTCTTTGCGGCGGCGTTTGCCTTCATCGTCTTCGGAATCGTCTTTGCGTCCAACGCCTGCGAAATGAGCCGCTAATTTGCCTTGTACTTCGTCTTCGTCCGCCGACTCTTCGTTCATACGGGCTTCACGTTCAAGCATTTCAGAAACATGCCGCATGACATGACCGTCGAAAGGATTAACGACATTGGCAATTGCGCTCAGCATTTCATTCGACTTGACGCGCAACGTAGTCGCCAGATTGCGCTTATTTTCAGCCGCGTTTTCATAAGCCTGAGACAGTGCCTCGAAACCTTCGGTATTCAAATCCGCAGGCTTGTCTTCTTTGGACTTGCGCTTAGCATCGTCCGCCTGCTTTTCAAGCTCTTTGCATTCCTTGTCGGCTTCTTCGGCTTTCTTTTCCAGTTCATCGGCACGGGCCTTCAAAGCGGCCTTGAAATCATCGTCCTGAGTTTCTTCGCTCTTGGAACGATAACCCTTAGCGACCGAACGGAAACCATTAGCTTCTTTCTTACGGCGGTCGGCGGTCAAACTGGCTTCGGTAGCAACCAGTTCATGAGCACCCTTGAGAACTTCATCTTCTTTTTTGCCGGTGTCTTCATCGTCGGCTTCACGGCGTCCCGACTTTTTCTTAGCCGCCATAGCCTCAAGGTCTTGAGCGTCGTCGGTTTTACGATCCGCATCTTGCTCCAAAAGAACGGCAAAATTCCGCAGCCGAACGGCTTCATTCTCCAGCTCTTCCGCCTCTTCTTTTTTGCGGGCGGCTTTGCGGCGTTCGTCTTCTTCTTCGGCCTTGGATTTACGCTCTTCTTCAGGCTCATTCTCAGCCTTGCGAGCTTTCTTTTCCGCTTCGTCTTCGCATTCAGCGGCTTCTTTGCGCTTATCAGCGGCTTCTGCGTCTAATTCATCGGCCTTAGCTTTTTTGCGTTCGGCCTCTTCTTTATCGACAGCCGCCATTTTGCGCTTACGTTCGGCTTCATCTTCGTCATCGTCGATTTCAAGAGCCTTGCGCTTTTTGTCGGCAGTATCTTCAAGATCGGCTGCGGCTTTGCGCTTACGGTCGGCGTCCTTCTCCAATTCATCGGCGGATTCACGCAACCGCTTGGCTTCGTCTTCGTCGCCTGCGGCTTCAGCATCTTCAGCCTTAGCGCGTTTCTTGGCAGCCTCTTCGTCGTCTTCGTCTGCAAGCTTGGCCTTACGTTTGGCCTCTTCTTCATCTTCATCGGCCTGCTTGGCTTTCAGCTTGGCCTCTTCTTCGTCTTCAGCCTTGGCCTTGCTAACGATATCGCGAATGGATTTTTTGCGTTCTTCTTCGTCTTCAACCTTCATCTTTGCGGCCCTTTCATCAACGGCCTTCAAAATAGAAGCAAGGCTTTGATCAGTCGTGGTCTTGATTTCCATAGAAAAAATCCTTTATCTTTTAGCGTTTGCCAATTCAATTAATTCAGGAATTTTAAGTGATTCGCCAAGTTTACGTAAAACCGCACTAGTTATATCTTCATGCGTCAATTCTTTTTTTGTATCTTTTTGGACAGTTGTCGAAACCGATTCAGAATGTTGTTTCGGGAAAGCTCCGAAAACCGAAGGATCAGTTACAACGTCGAAAGTAACCATTCGGTAATCATCATTGACTCGGAAGTTACCATTGCTTTCGGCCGTCAATGAACCGGTTCCACGGGAAGAAATACCGATCTTGTAACCGTCCCGAATATAAGCCCTGAGTTCCTGCCCCATTTTTGTAGTTGCAGGCTCAAGCTCACCATGGATTTGATGATTGTTTTCAAACCAAAGTTCGGTAACGTAATGCGAGCCGACAGGATTGCCGGTTGCAGGATGAGTGAAACGAATCTGCGGAGTATTCGGATGATCCATTTCTCCAGTAATTCGTTTGTCCTTGGCCATAGGAAGCAGTCTTTCAACTTCCCTTTCCAAAATACCTTTGTCATACCAACGTTTGTTTTGATTGTACTTGTTGGCTTCTTGAAACAAACCCTTCAAACGAATCTTGTTTGAATTCGGATCGGCACGCAATTCGGCAACGATGTTTTCTTGAATTGCATACTTACCGGAAAAAGGATTTGCAATAGCTTCAGTCAAAAGCTGCGGACCCGCAAGCCCTTCCTGAACCATTGCCGATTCGACTTTATGAGACAATTTCTCTTCATTCTCTCGGAATTCTCCCAAGAGTTTTTTGAGAATCGCTCTTTCTTCAGGCGAAAAGTTCATTTGACCACCTTATAACCAAGCCCAAGTCTTCAATAATTATCTTCGTTCATTGCGATTATCGCATTTGATTTTTCAGAGTTTGAATCTGAGAAACGCTCTTTTTAATGTTGTTTACAGCCGCCTTATCGACTTTATAGGCTCCGATCCATTTGCTATAAAGTGATTTAACAACTGCCTTGACTTTATCCCAAGCGTCTCCGAAGAATCCTTCAGAAACCTCAAGATCGTCTGTAAAATCGTCTTTGGAAGCGTTCATCATGGCCTTGCGCTGATCCGCATTGAGGTTATTCATGCGCAATGAATCAACAAACGATTTTTCGATTTGTTTATTAGAACGATCAACCATCAAATCATGCAACGGTTTTGTGCATTTAACAAGAAGCTCTTCCATAAGTTGCCTTGCACTATCGGCGCGGTAATGTTCGTATTTGAAATTGATTTCAGCACCGTCTGCAAGCTCGAAAATAATTTCGTCTATTTCGTCAGGCTCATTGGCCTTGGCTTGTTTCATTCTTTCATAGACTTCGCCCGCCATTTCGGTAAACTGCATACCCAATCCCATTTCACTACTCAAGGCGGCGGCAAGTCCGATGAAATCGTAACCCTCTTGTTCGATTTTGTCCATCAACAAGTTCAATGCAGTATTTATCTTAATTTTCTCGTTTATGCAAGCAGTAATCATGTTGATAAGTTTTTTTGCTCTGGTTGCATCGTCAAGCAACCCTTCTGCCTCAAGCTTATCAAGGTCTTCGATTACTTTGATTACTTTCTTTCTTGCAGCTTCAGTCTTTTTGCTCATCTTGGTTTCGTTAACCAAGTCTTCAGAAACAATTGGCTTATAGGATTGATTACCGATAATCGAATCCGACAAATCTTTTTTCACTCTGGCCAAAAGCGACTCGGATTCTTTGCGAAGATCCTTACTGCGAGTCGTAACGAATTTTCCGACCGTGCTCAACCTAACGAAAAAGCCCTTGAACCAAGCCGAAAATTTCTCGGCTATTTTGCTCAACAGACCTTCGGTAATACTTTCGTTTTCATCTTCGGCTTCGGCCTCTTCTTCTTCCTCAACAAAATCACGTAATTTCGCCCGCACTTTAACCATGCCGTCCAAAAGCTTGAAAACCGTTTCGGAATAAATCGCCTTCAATTCCTTGGTTTGTCCATTCAGCAAGATAAACAATTCGTTATCATAAAAATTCTTCATCGCAGCCGGATTTTGCATCTCGGTAAACAGAAGTTTGTGAGTTGCATCAACGGCAATCCAAGCCTTATTCAAATCACTTCCGTCTTCATAAGCTTCAGACAGACCTGCCAGAAAATCTTTAGATTGCTCATAGCTGCCAATTTTTTTCAGTATCGGAACAACGTCTATTTTGATTGCCTTGAAATCAGCATCGGAAGCTCTAAGCTTGGCCCGAAGAACTTGGCTTTCTTTCATCATAGTTACAGTATCGATAGCCTGTTGAACCTGAGCAGGAGTGATTCGGCCCTGACTTACCAACTGTTGAAAATTGATACGCAACGCAGCTTCATCCAACTGCATCCATTCATCAAGGCTTTTGCCCCAATTTGGTTGCTTGTCCAAAGAGCAAAGACAGTGCCCTTCGTTAACTGCGGAACCGCATTCGGTGCAAAATAAATCACGGCTTTCTGCCATGTATTTAACGTTTTTTTTGGCTTCTTCCGGAGTGCGCCCAATACCGATCAACACCGGCAAAGCCTGTTCAATCGAAAGTCTGAGCGGAGTAGTTTTCTTTGCATGATAACCAAGGCGTTCGGTATAAGGCATCTTATATTCAGGTCGGACGGAAGCGATTATTTCTTTACTTCCGCCTTTCTTGAAAACAAACACGCCCAAACCATCGGAACGAAGTTGAGGTTCCATACCTTTTATAATGGTGTACATCTTGTCCAAAGAAATCGTTTCTGTTTCTTCGTTCAATTTGCTTTCACCAACGACCATGAATTGAATGTTTTTCGCGCCGTTCCAAAACGTATCGCCAACGCCGACCAAAAACGGAGTCTGTCCTACAAGCTTGTGACCTTGATTAAAAGCTTGCTGTCCAGTTGCACGACTAATATTTTTCTTTGCCCATACCGCAGCCGTTAAAAATCTTCCGCCGTTAGGCAATGCAGTTCTTGCCATATCGCCACGCGACATTTTTTCGAGACCCGGCATTGGCTTGAAACAAAACAAATCGTGCGCTTTTGATAAAAGATCAGCATAGTTTTCGATAAACCAATCATTGAATTTTTTCAGGCTGATTTCTTTATAAGAGTATTCAGAAGTCTTTGCTTGGTTTGTGCCTGTACCGACTTTTGGAGGTTCAATCGGCTTGTCGTGAGAGAACCAATTCTTAAAAACAGAAGGCCCGCCGTCGGAAGCGAGTTCAATTGCGTCCGGAGCAATCTCATGCACACCCCAAAGAAACGTAGTTACAGTTTGATCGTAAGGCAGAGCCCGACTTGATCCGGTCTTTGAATACGAAATTCCGGGCTTGTCTTTACGCAGAGTGCAATCTTCATAATCAAGTTGTAAATCTTTGTCACCATTGAAAGCGATTAATTTATCGTTAATAGTAGGTTGGCCAACGCCAAGAGGATTACAAACCTTCACGCCATGAGCATTCGATAATGCGAAAACTTTTACTGCCCACTTTTTAATCAATTCCCACTCATTATCAGTGAATTCTCGTTTGATATTCCAGTGGTTAGAATAGCCTTCGTTTAGCATATTACTCATAGTGAAATCCTCATATCTTGAAAAGCTTTAATAGCTTTGATTAACGGAGATTGGGCTCAACAGCCGCGAAAGTTTTAATCAGTTCAAAAACGTATTTCAGAATAACTTCCGGAGTTCCGGTTTTTCCTTTTGGTTTTGGAAGGTCTTTATAAGAATTTATTCTCATTTCAAATTTGACTTTGCCGGTCGGCGGTGGAGCATCTTCTGTTTTACCAAAATTATCAACTAAAAAAGCAAATCTGTTGTTTTGTCCATTCGCTCCGCCATGTTTGTTTTCTGGAACATTAAAATAATCTACATAAACAGTTTCGTGAGTTTTTCCAAGTTCGCTATAATATTGAATAATAAGTTGACCGCGACCTATGGTTTTAATCATAGAGTTAACCATGGCCTCTAATTTAGCGCAGAATGTCTTAGAACCAATTCCTTCAGCTTCATTCAACAGACTTTCAAGAATCAAACTTGCTTTGCTCATTAATTCTTCTCGTTTCGACTAACAAAAGCCCGTAATTCATCCCGGAAATTATTGATCGTTTTCATTATATTCCGTAAATAATCTCCGGGAACTTTTTCTTTATTTATTTTGTCGTTAAGATCAAGTATTTCACGTTTGAAAGATCGGCTCTTTTCAATAAAATTATCATCATTTGCAAACTTAGCTATTTTATTACTTTTCTCGAAAAGAGAATTGAATTGTTGCATCAATTTGCTATAAGCTTTTTGACAGGCTTCTTTATTGCCGTGTTGTCCGCCCAATGGATCAGACCATACTAATTTTCCGATTCGTATTCCGCCGTAAACAGATTGTTCGATTTTGTTATAAGCATCAATCTGTTTATCCAAATCACTTAATTTCTTGGATAAATCCGTATTTTCATCAAGAATACTTTCAAGTATTTGACTAGCAGAACTCATTAATAATATCCTATTGATTACACCAAAACCGCATCTTTTATAGACGCGGTTTTGGATTTGGTTTCAAGCCAATATTGAATCGACAATTTTGCCGACATTATCTTTACGTAGTTTCAGAATCAAATCTTTGAAATCTTTCTTGGCGTTCGCATCGTTATCGTCTGCCCATTTTTGGACAAGATCATCAAGCTTGTAAAAATCTTTCAAAGGCAGAGCTGCATCATTTCCCTTGAAGCTTCCGACAGAATCAGAAAACGCAGCCGCAACTTCTTTCGGATTCGCTTTTGGATCTTCCATCATTTGCAGGATGATACTCAAGGCAACCCAAGAATCCCGCGCCTTGTCCAATTGGTTGCTGTAATTTCGCTCACTCAAAAAGGGCGAGAGCCTTCCTTACTTTCATCAAGCTTCAAGAAATTGACTTCGATTTTATATTTGCTTGCCAGTGCTTTAGCGAAATCCTGAGCTGCTTTATTCATATCTTTGGCTTCGGTCGGAAGCTTAATGCGAAGTGTACCTTTGCGCTTTTCACCGGCTTTTTCCTGTTGACGTGTCGGGCGGTCTCCGAACTTATAATCAGAAACATTGAACATCGGAGTCTTTACAAGATCACCTTCATCGCTCTTGAAAGGCACACTCATTTGACCGATTTCCCGAACCATGGATTCTTGAAAATCACCTTCAAGAGAATAGTCGGCGTAAATTACTTTGTATCCTTTGCCTTCAGAAATCTTGCCTTCACCTTTTTTCACAAGTTTGGTCAAAATTTCTTTGGCTTTTTTACGAGCGCTTTGATCATCATTATCGGCCCATTTGCGAATCAGATCATATAAATCCGAATAATCTTGAGCAGAAATCATCGCTTTTTCATTTTTGAAATGTCCAACAACTTCTTCAAAATGAATGAAAAAACCTTTTGGATCAGTCTTTGAATCATCGATCATTTTCAAAAGATAATTCATTGCAGTCCAAGAATCTTTGGATTTGTATATATCTACATCTAATTTGCCTTCAGAAGTATTTGATTCATTAGCAAGTCTCAAAGCTTTCAAAGGCAATTCAGCGCCGCCCATAATTGCTGCGCCTAAATGAGGCTCGGCAATTAAAGCATAGCCGTTTTTAATATTGAAAATTTTAGCGGTTCCGTTGCCATTCTTCAATATTTGACGAACGATTTTCAACCGATGCTGATCCGGTACGCCTTGATTTGGAATCAATTTCAAATTGACTTTTACAACATCGCCAACTTTGAGGTTTTCTTCTGAAATCCAACTTTCAAAGGCTTTGTTGAATTCTTCTTCTTTGCCGCCGTCATCGTCCTCTTCTTTGTCCGCATCCGCCAAAGTCTTGTCCGCGTCCGGATCGTCTTCAAAACCCTTATTATCAAGCTTCTTTTTCAGCTTTTCGGCCTTCTGCATCAAATCACAACCGAAAGCTTCATTCATCCAAGACGGAACCATGACATTCATCAATGCTTGAGCTGTCTGCGAAGCCTTTGAATCTGATCCTGTAATTGCATACTTGCCTTCGACTACGCTGATCTTCGCAACTTCCGACCCTCGCATACGCACGCTCAAAGACGGCGGAGCCCCGTTGCATTCGACATAAACAGAATAGTTACCGTATTGGCCCAAAAATTCATTCTCATTCTTCCGAATGGTTTTGAATCCATCAATCCCGATTTCAAGCCGATTCGACAAATCTTCAGTAACGCCGATTTTCTGTCCGGTGTTCGGGTCAACATTCATCCACCATGCTTGAAGCAAAGTGTCCGCGTCTTCTTTGGTAATTTGCACCGGAACATGGAAAGGATTCTCGGGATTTTTACCGAGAGTATTCAAATCCGGGCTTGCCGCAGCCCACAATCCACCGGGGAATTCATTGTTGATTCCGGCTTTGTCCGCCGGGAAGAAAGTAGTCGGCGCAATAACCGCAACTTCATTCACCGCAACCTGAATCACGCCCAAATCATGTTGCTTAATTTCCAGCATCGTATTCAGAGCCGACACAACACTTTCAAATCGGCCCTGCATTCCCTTAGACATAAGCTTCGATTCACGGCCGTCATTCAGAACCGTTTTAATCACGTCCCGCAATTCAACAATATTGATATTTTCCAAGGTCGAAATATCAATCGATTCGCTAAGCTCTTGAATCGCAAGCGCAAACGGAACCTTGCCGCCTTCAGTAACCAGCGCATTCAAGTTCTTCAAAAGCGTAGGATGCCGTTTCTCAACGAACTTATTAAAGCCCTCAAGAACGCGAATGGATTCGGAATTTGTTGATTTTTCTCCAAGCACCATTGCGAACAGTTCTCGTCTCTCATTCGGAGTCAAACAGAAAAGATCCCCGCTGAAAGATTCGACCAATTGTTTCAATGCTGCTGCGAAAGGACCGTCCTCTTTCGCTTCCGAACACTTTATAACCAGCGTCTTGAAATTCTCATCGTCCTTCAGATTCACGGCATTGCGGCGGGTCTGAGCAATCTTAACCAGCCGAGTCGTATTCTCAACAACATCCGCCCGAATCGGCAATTCCGCCAAATCAATCACCGCATTCGACAGCTTCTTAATCAATCCGAATTTTCCAGTAGCTTTGGCAACTGCCAGATTGATATCCGAAGAAGCGTTATTCAGCGCCAATTCAGTAAGATCCCGAATCGTAACGCCAAGATTCGACGTTGACGGATCGGATTGACGCATATCGTCCTCAACCAATCGCATAATCGAATCGTCCGCTTCCGATAACGCCAATCGATTCCCGTCAATCAAAGCGTCAACCGCTTTTTCAGACAGCATTTTTCTGCGATAAGAAATCTCGCTTTCGCCATGCTCAAAGACAACCCGAGAAGCATTCTTGAACGAAACTTTCTTCTCCGCTCCAATCTCGTAATCGAAGCGGTAAGTTTCGCCGGTGTCTTCATCAATTACAAAAACCTTATTCTGCGTAGTTCCGCAAAGCCGGAACGAAGGATGAAAACGCCGGGTAGCCTCTTTCAAGGTCTCAAGCCGGTTCTCCATGGAATAAAGCTTAACATCCGAAAAACTTCCGACTTTAATTATCTGTTGGCTCATAGTCAAAATCTCTTTCTTCAGAGTTTTCTTGTGCTTTGAAAGGCTGTTTATCAAGCCATTCTTTTACAAACTTATTCTGCATTTCGCGGAATTGGGCAAGTCTATTATTCTCAACCGCTTCATAGATCCGACTTTCATTTGTTTCTTCATCATTGCGCTTTATAAATGAAAGTCCTTCCAACGTCAACGGCGAACACTCTCCGGTTGAATAAAAATCAAATGTAGGCCGATAAAGACCAATCGGCCTCTCTCCTTTATTATCTTCGTTACCTTCAATAAACTTTCTAACTTCCGGAGAAACAACCTCGTATATCTCTTTTCTCGTAACTCCGCTTCCTTGTCTCTCTTTTATAACAGTTGTTCCATTCGGAAGAGTCGTTATCGTCTTCTGTCCAAAGATCGGCTTGGGCTTAAACCCTTGCGGTCCATATGGTTCTTGCACCGGTTCAAATCCTCTCGGTTTACCCGGATTGACTTGATCACGATTCGGCAACAAAGGATTTGCAGGTTTATTCGGATCAGCCGTAAATCCCGTCTCTGGGTCAACTTCCGTTCCACCAATCTTCGGCGGTTGCGGTGCGGCCGGTGCGCCTCCATAACCGCCCGGCTTTCCACCTTGCGGCGGTGCGGTTCCTGCGGCTGCATCCTGCGGCGTCCCGTCCGGATTCACAAGCGTTTGCGTAATCTTGTCAATCGGCGGTTCGATTTTCTGCTTCGCCACTTTCTTCAACAATTCCAAGGACGGATTAATCTCACCATTCGTCTGAAAGAAATCGACAAACTTCTGCTCAAGTCCGGTTGCGGACGCCGCTCGGTAAGCCTCAATCTCCGCCTCCCGTTGGGCCATCAATAAATCTTCCGCACGTCGCCATTCCTGCAACTTGTCGATTTCAGTCGGAGTCATATTCAGTACGCGCTGTTGCGCCCAAGCCCTCGGGAATCCTGCCTCAATGAATTTCTGCGCAAGCTCAATCTTCTGCGTCTCAATCTCCATTTGAAGTTTTTCAGCCTCAAATGATGAATGACTGCCCTTAAGCGTAAACGAAATCGCCTGCTTTTTCGTAAAGCCCTGTAATAGAAGGTGAATGATGCCTATCTTGACCATGCCCTCAAGATAGAATGCTTGAAACCGCGCAATCGCATGTGAGAATCTTACATCTTGAACCTGAAGATTTTCTCTCCGCTCTGCCGATCCGCCATCCGGATCTTGAAGATAAACACGCGGGATTTTTGCAAATGTACAAATATAATCTTTGAAGAATTTTACATCGTCGATTTCACCGAGCGAAGCTGCACCCGGTAATTGTTCAACACGGGTGCCGTCATTTCCATCTCTTACTGGAATGTAGAAATCTTCGTCCACACTATTTTTAATAAAACAAGTTGAAGTTGCAAAGTTGTGATATTGAGCAATATTAAGGCATCCGGTGTCCATTGTTTCTTTTATGTATTCAACGGATTTTATTTTATGGTTTACAATATTCTTCTGTTTGAATTCTGTAAGCCCGCTATATCCCTTCTCATCCAAACGAGTTTCGAGGATCATTCGGCTTAAAATTTTCTCCCGATGCGCCCAACGATAACCGGGATTAATCTTCAAAAGATGCGCTCTCATATCGGTATTTAGAGCTTCAATTACGGCTTCACGATTAATTTTGGGATTTTTATTAACTAATTTTGCAAGAAAATCCCAAACTTTTTCATCAAATTTGAGAATACACTTTTCCTTAATCTGATCGCCTTTTTCAACCCAAGTATTTTTCAAAGCTTCGGAACGAATAGCATCATGTTCTTTATGCAATTCAGAGTGATTGTATGCATCGCCCATTTTTTGAGCTTTGCCGTATATGCGATTGGTTTCGGCAACCAATTCACGGTGTTCCAGAGTTTGATTCATTCTTGTAAAACGGTCGCCGTAATTTCCTTCTTTAGCATGTCGCGTAGAATGTTCTACAACAGGAAATTGCTCTAAATTTTCCGGATTATTATTAAACTTATTGTGATCAGTATGATGCAAACTGTAAACTTTTGGATCAAGCAATGTTCCAAATTTTGATTCTCCGACTATTTGATGAGTATAAACATAGCCGTCTGAATCTTTGAAATTGGTTCGTCCATCAACAACAGTATTTGGACTCCAAACCATTTCATATCCCGCCATAGGATTTTTTGGACGTTCGGAAGTTTTACGATACAACGCCGCCATACTGTCTCCCGGCAACAAATCCTTGGCCTCAACGTATTCGCCGGTTCTGCTAATGAATTTGTGATCAGGAGTGCAAGTAATGCTTTCGCCGTTATCCAAGGTTACTTTGACGACTTCGGCATTTTTGCGGGTTACACCTGCCCATTCGATTTGACCGGGATGAACTGTCATATCGGAGCGGTCAATAGAGTAAGTCCAATTCTGTTTGCCTGCTTCATGCTCTTGAATCAAAGTTGTAAGCGGAACGGTACGGCCGTCCATAAGAGGAATTTCGGTCTTCAAGTCTATGCACATATTGTGTGAACGCCATTCGAGTTTGCGTCCGTCTTGCCGAATGGTTGGTTGTTTTCTAAATTTGGATATAATTTGTTGTATGTGTCCTTCAGCCTTCGCAGGCGGCATTCTTCCTACGTTTATATAGAAAATACGCCTTTCTGGCGCGCGTGCAATTCTATAAACCACCATAGAATCTTCCATGAGCTTTAATTGCCGGAAATGCCGTCTTGCGGGATCAAGTAAAGCGACTCCATAAGGCTTGTACTTGTCTTTCGTCATGCCCAAACGCCAGTGAACGACACTGAAAGGATCAAGAGTTACAGCTTGACCATTCGGGCCGTATTGAACGAAGGCAATGAGTTTGTTTTCGGCCTCAAGGCGGTAGACGGAATAGGCGGGCATATCTTTGAGGTAGAGAACGCCTTTGCGCTCTTTGTCCAGAACCAAGAAACGGAATTCGTCTCCGAATTTGGCCATACCGCGCGCAACTTCGTAGCCTCTGAAATCGACGTTGATGCGCTCGTAATAGAGTTCGGTAAGGGCGCTTTTGACTTTTTCATCATCGCATTGAATAGAGAAGCCGTGACCTTCGGAGTTTTTGACGGTTGCTTCTTCGGCATAGATATCGAAGATTGCTCCGGTGAAGGCGTGATCGTCCATGTCTTCAAAGTCGGCGTAGCGCTGAATACGATCTTGACTGAGGAACAGAAAAGAGCCGTACCATTCGTATTCGGATTTTGCAGGTACGGGAGCGGTGTAGTCTTCAAGACTTCCGCTTCCGATTTCCCGCTGTCCGAGATAACCCATTCGGTCAAGATTAGCTTGAATGTCCTGAAAGACGGTGTTCGTTACGAATCTATGTTTCATGGAAAAGAACCTTTTCCTTTATTGATTTGCTAAGAGAATCGGCATCAATGTCAAAGTCGTTTTGTAGTCTCCGCCGGAAATGTCGTTCTCCGTTCTTTGAAACTATCTATTTCCCCGAGGAACAGTACTAGATTTCAATTCCTGCCTAAACGAAGTTTCATCTAAACCGAGAGGTTTTCGATCAGAGCTTCGTAGCTCGGCTAGGCTGTCACCGTGTGACTCACGGCCATATTCTCTTAAATTAATTGCAGCATTCAAATCTCTATCGATTTCAAAGCCGCACTCACACTTGAAAATTCTGTCTTCAAGTGTAAGACTTTCATTGATTGTTCCGCAGTGTGAACACATTTTACTTGAAGGAAAGAATCGATTGGCTTTGTAAACAGGAATTCCCGCCCAAAAAGCTTTGTAAATCAACTGCCGAATGAATTC
>Ga0172379_10007373_pt1 | contig 14306 bp, 22 predicted proteins | sample GrowelOW334metaG_FD_119756 | JGI IMG/M metagenome (GOLD analysis project Ga0172379, IMG submission 119756) | Groundwater microbial communities from an aquifer near a municipal landfill in Southern Ontario, Canada - Groundwater well OW334 metaG | ecosystem: Environmental > Aquatic > Deep... | reverse complement strand
TCTCCGCGTGGAGAATCGCCGAACCTTTTTGGACTCGTCGATTGTGACCCCGACCAATTATCTTCCCTTCTTTGGCCAAAACCGAACCAATCGGAATTCCGCCTTCAGTCAAACCGATTTCCGCCTCCTTGATTGCCTCGTCTATAAAATATTGATATTCATCAACCATAAAATAATATTAAATTTTTATTAACTTTTCCCCCTCTCCCCGACTGTCATTCCCGTTTTTTTCTGTCATCCCCGTGAAGACGGGGATCCAGTATTCCACCACTGACATAATTTATTTTACATTACTCCCGATAAAATATAATTAAATTTTTTTAATCGTCTTGTCGTGAATAAGTAGTGCCTCCTCATTCGTCAAAGTCATGACCGGATACTCCACTGTCGCTTCAAATGCCCGCACTTCTTCTCTTTGCGTCTCTTCAAAATGCGGATAGATGGCAATCTTCGTCAACTCCAATCCACAAAGGTCGGTGAGACCAACTTCATTCGCGTCGCCAGTACTACCCCAACCGGCAATCGCAATACTTGGCCCCGCAATAATACTGCCCGCGCTCACGCCAACATAGACAAGGTCACCCGACTTTACGGCCAAGGCAATTTTCTCCGCCAACTTGGTCGCGCGCAAACGTTTTAGAATCGCAAAAGTATTACCACCGCAAATGTAAACGGCGTCATAGTTGGCAAGGTCACCCTCAAACTTCTCCGCCGTCAGGTTGAAAGTTTTTACTTTCTTAATTCCCAAATTCAAGAGTTCATTCCTTGATTGATCCACATAAAATTGTTCTTCGGCATTTTGAGCATACGGCACGAGTAAGACCGACAGTTCCGAAGTCGGTTTAGTAAAAAGTCCGAGAAAATTATCGGCAATGGTTTTAGTGGTCAGTCCGGCAGAAGTGAGTAAAAGTTTCATGTTTATTATCTTACATTAATCAGTCATCCCCGTGAAGACTACTTCTATAAAAGTTCGCGTAGCATTTCAGGTAATAATCCCCCTCTCCCCGACTGTCATCCCCGCGCAGGCGGGGATCCAGTAGCGAATAACAAAACCAGAAACAAGTTATCGACATCTCAAAGGAAACAACGGCCTCCTACCACTCAATATCCCCCTTCCCCTTCTCTTTCAAATACCGATTACACTTGGAGAAATGTCGGCAACCAAAGAAACCGGAATAGGCCGAAAACGGCGATGGGTGTGGTGCTTCCAAAATCAGATGTTTCTCTCCATCGATCAACGCTTTTTTACTCCGCGCATAATTTCCCCACAAGATGAATACCAGATTTTCTTTTTCTACCGACAGCTTTTTAATAACCGTATCGGTAAAATCCTCCCAGCCTTGTCCCCGATGCGAAGCCGGCGCATGAGCGACGACGGTAAGAATCGCATTCAAAAGAAAAACCCCCTGCCTCGCCCACTCCTCCAGATTACCTTGAGTAAAATCTTTTTTGACTTCCAAATCAGTTTCGATTTCTTTATAAATATTTTTGAGTGATGGCGGTAAAGTCTTCCCCTCCGGTACTGAAAAACACAAACCTTGTGCCTGCCCGACATCATGATAGGGATCCTGACCCAAAATCACGACTTTCACCTGGGTGAAAGGTGTGAGCCAAAACGCTCGAAAAACGTCTTGGGGTTTAGGAAAAAACTCCTTACTCTTATATTCCTTTCGCACAAACTCCGCTAGTTTCTGAAACGACTCATAGTCAAAATAATCGGCCAGCACGGCTTTCCATTCGGGTTCAATATTTATAGGACGAATATGCATGAAAAAATGATAGCGGAGTTTGGGGAGGAAGACAAGGGAGAGTCTTGTAATTCAAATAATTACTGCTACTATACTCAATAGATTGTAACCTACAACACAGGAAGGATAAAACCATGGGACTCAGTCGACTCACCGCCTTGGAAATCTACACGAACCCTAAAGATCTTGAATTCAAGATCGGACAAGAAAGGCCGGGTGCTCTCTTTGCGATTGCGATCAACCGGGGTCCGGGACACAGCTTCAAACCTATGCTGTCATCACGCCCGTTCTTCGAAACCGCAGAGGCGGCCGCCGTTGCCATCGGGGAGACGCTCGTAGCCATTCACCAAAGGGTGACCAAAGATCTTGAGGATCAAGGCAGTGAGATCTCACAAAATCTGAATCCTGATCACGTGAAAATTGACCCCGCCGAGGTTCTGAATCTGGAACTCATCGCTCGGATTCTCGAGGAACTCCGGCAACACCAAGTGGCAAGCACGTACAAGATGTAGGTCAAAGTGGCGAAGTGTCGGCACCAACCAAAACCAGTAGCACGAAAGTGTGGCTGGTTTTTCATATAGTCATTAAGAGTCCTGACACCTTTAGCACCCCTACCAAGTGAACCATGGTTCACTTGGTATTAACCACTACTCACTTACATTTTTTGACGAATCAATTACCTCGAGGCAGAGCCACGAAGAATTTTCCCCCCTACAGGTATTAAACCAACTCTTTATATTCTGAGTAGTTTACTCTGACTAAACTTTTCCACTGAGCAGTCTCATTATTACTACTTAAATCTGTTTTACCATACACAAGCAAGACACTGACAATCTGTTTTCTTTTATCCCAAGCGACAATGCATCTATTTCCTGAAGTTGTAGCGGACTCCTTGGTCTTATGAACTTTAAATTTAGTCTTGATAATCTTCGTGTCACCAACATCGCAAATAGTCTCGGCTCTATCTGTCTTTAACAACATATCAAGGCGCTCAAGCTCAGCGATAATAGCCAACAAGGTAACATCCCAATGTATTTTATATTTTTTCTTAAAGCTTTTTATGAAATGACTTTCGGCAAAGTCCTCAATCTGAACGGAGTAGTTCCCCAACATTGTATTTAACAAATTGCGCCAGCATCTTCCTGCGTAATAAGGGCGTAAGGAATAAGTTCATTCTCACGACATAAAACATACGGCAATTGATTGTGAGTGAAATTTACAATCTCCTGAGTTTTTCTGTCTTTCCACTTTTCCGCAATCTTCTTCAACAAGCTATTCTCCTCTTTAGAGAGAGTCTGTATTTTTTCGTTCTCATTACTCTTTGTTTCGCTAATCAGGAACATATCTTTACCGTCAGAGTTCTTATGGTCAATGACAATTTTCCCAGCCTCTTCCAGCTCATCAAGCGCGCGGAAAAAGTTATCCGGCACTGGACCATAAGCGATCTTACGATACTGCATACCACTCATACTTTCCAAATGATCATAAAACCAAGCAAAATCTGCCAAGTATAATAGCTTAGCCAGTTTTGTCTTTGGAACTTTCCCATCTTTTGAAAGCTTCAGCCGTAAATAGGTCAATATCATATGCTTATACTTTTCAATGTTTGGAATTTCACCTGACAAGAGTTCATCAACACCAATACCAAAAAGCTTGGCGAGTTTTTGGGCTTCATCCAAATCAAGTTTCTGTTTTCCGGCTTCAATGGCCGTATAGGTCGGGCGCGAGACGCCGATCACCTGTGCCACTTGTTCTTGCGATAGACCCTTTTTAAGACGAAACTCTTTGACCTTTTGCATATACATGTTCATACAAACAAGTATATAAATATCATGTAAAGAAGTCAAGCGTAAGATGTCGATAATTTGACATGATTATTATGGGTAAAATTGACAAGATATTCCTTCACCCTTACCAAGTACACCATGGTGTACTTCACATTCGCTTACTAATTTATATGGTTGAAAAAAGACAACTACTTGTTACTTTCTTTTATCGAATATGATTTAGCCAATTTAAAGGTTCCTGACACCTTTATCCGCCAGTGTTGAAGATGGGAACAGGTAATACCGCCTTATTGGGTTAAGGTGTCAGTAACTTTTGGTCGCTATGATTGTACCCTATTGTCAGAAAATACTACTGGCCAAATATTGAATTCCATTGGCACTAGCGTTGAAATATTGTTTCTGTTTTTATAGACAACATAATATTCAGACTCTTGTTGACAATCACTTTTAGAATCAAATTTTTCATTATGATTAAAACATACTGACTGGACTGCCAAAATATCTCTGCCTATTGTTTTCTTAGAAATATGGTTAAAACATTCCTTATTGTGAGCTTTATGATATTCTAGGTTGAATTCAAGAGGTTTACCAATTAGTAAGTTTTTAATTAGTTGATTTAGAAAAACAAAAATTCCATTATCAGTAAAAAGTGTCATCGGAATTGAATATTCTTTAGAAACTTCTAAAATTTCGTCAATAAGTTTCTTGAACCGCAAGGATTTAAGAAATAAAATAGTCGAAAGCAAAGATCCTCCCACATCGACTGCTTCTAAGGACGAGATCATTTCAATAATAATCGCTCCACACTCTATATTTTGATCTAACCTTGGATGAAGGACCCAGTTGGAGTATAGATATACCGTTGGATAGTCAGATTTATCCTCTTCAATCAAGTGACGAAGCCAAACAAAGAAGGATATTTGCTCTTCTTCATTGAGTGTTTTCCTTGTCGCCAATTTTGTTAGTTTCTCAATTATGATCTCTTTTTTCATTATGTTTTTATGTGGAGAGAGTGTGGGACCGCTTCACCACAAGAGTGCTTCTATTTTTTATCACAACACTCGAGACAGAGGGTACTGATACCTTTTCTTTATAAAATCACTGTTTGTTTTTCATAAAGCATAGGTAGACAATTTTGTCTCATACGGAACTTTGTGCCATGGTTATGACCAGTGCGAGCATCAAAATCAACAAGTATTTTACTTTCTTCTAATGCTTTCAAAAAACCTTCAAAATTAAATTTCTGTAACATCATTACTTTTGTGTAATGATAATACTCTTTTCCCTTTTCAGTCTTTACTTCAGCTTGAACATAAAAACAATTTAGGAGTTTGGTCCCTGCCTTGTGTTCCAAGTCATCAAAACCCCAATATGGTTGTGGATCGAGTTCATTTAATCCGGCTTTCTTCTTAACAAGACCGAGCCAAGCTTTATGACGTGGGTCTACAGCTTTTGAATCGAAAGAAATTAAAATCTTTCTTTCTTTTCTATCAATGATAACTTTAAAGCCACGGTCACTTCGTGATTGGCCGTGAATTGTCTGTCTGAAACTCATCTCATCTTTTGGATATCTAGCACCAGCACTTCCATGTGTCCAACCGTATTTTGGTAACAACACTTGAGAAACAAAGCCGACGGCTCTAGGTGAAGGTTCGATATGGAATAGAGTAGTTAAAGAAGAAGAATTTAATCTTTGTGCTTTTAATTCCCATTCGGCTGCGTTCGGAATTGGAAGATTGTTTTCCTTTATTCCCAGCAGATCCTCAAGAGTATTACCTATTCCGCCATGATTACCTTTTCTACCATTTGGTATCCATCCCATTGAATATATTTCCCTTAATCTTTCTATAAGGGTCGGTTTCGTATAGATTACGGTTTGTCTTTTCATATAATTAAAATAATTTTTTTTGAAGTAAATAATTCCTTATTCTTTTTTCAGCCATCTTACAATAATCTGGTGATATATCAATCCCAATATAGTTTCTCTTAGAATTAATCGCAGATATGGCAGTTGTCCCCGAGCCCATAAACGGATCTAGAATGATTTCTGCATTAGTAGAAGATACAATTCTGTCAATTAAATCAACTGGGAATGCGGCCGGATGTTCGTTATTCATCTCCTGTGTAAACTCCCATACATCACCATGACCACTTGCTTTGGGTGATAGTTTAAATTTAGGTTTTGCTATCAGGTAAATTACTTCGTATGTGGGTACAAAGTAACCAGGATTGAAATTAAACCCACCTTTTCGTCTCCAAATTATGATCTGGCGTACGGGGAAACCACTGACGATATCCTGTCGATCCTGTAGAAGACCTCCTTGTACTCGCCATTTGTGATTATAGAAAATTGCCCCATCCTCGGGAATAATTCTCATCATTTCTGTTAGACAGTCTCGTTGCCATTTCACATACTCGTCATGTGGCATACAATCATTATGATGTGAGTAACCGTTCTGAAGGGCCGCATTTGCCCACTTACCTTTGCTACCGTTCTTCATTCCATTGCCGGTAGAGTTTTTAAGATTATATGGTGGCGAAGTCACAATTAAATTAACTGAGCCGTCAGGTATTTTTTTCATTATATCTACAGTATTTCCACATATAATCTTATTAACAAAATCTTTTGTAAAATTCATATTATTTTATTATCGGAAGTGTGGGACCGCTTCGCGTTTCTCCCTCGACTAAATTTTCGCCGTCGCTCAAATTTGCCTGGGCACCGCCTCGCATTTTTCTTTGCTAAGAAAAATCAGCTCCGGCGTTCGAATCCCAACACGAGCAATTCCCATTGCTCGTTCACTCTCCGCAAAGCTTTTGCTTCGCTCAAGTTTTGCGGGGGTCTTCGGGTTCCGACCATTAGCGTTAAAGCCCTGTAATGTTATTCTATCATTATTTTTCATTTAAAGTCGATGGTCTTCGAGCTATAAAAAGTTACAATAATAACACGCCGTGCAAGTAAAAGTTCATTTCACTGTAACTTTATTTCTGTTATAATGTTTAAATAGTCCTTTAAAATACTGGCAATACTAATTGTGCCCACGGGGCTGTGTTGGTTTTTAGCTACTCGCCTTTAGCCTTCCGGACAGCAGCGTTTTTAAAAAGGCTTTTGTCCGGGAAGCGCCTAAAGGTCGAGCTTCTTAAATTACCAGCCAATCTTTCGACACAAATATGTCTAGAAGAACTAGTGCCAAAGTTGCTAAAGACGCAGCTAAGGTTTTGAGAGATCCAAAGGCTACTAAAGCTGAGAAATCAGCTGCAGCAAGCGCACTTTCTCAAAGAGCAAAGAAGTAGTTAACCTACTTCTAAACAAATTATTGCCAGTATTTTAGAGGATTACTTTATAGACTTCACCTTTTTAAGGATAGAGCCGACAATAAAGTAACATAATGGGTATAAGATGACGGCACAAAATAGATCATACCAGTTACTTATAAAGATTTCTGGACCAAAAATTAAGGCGAGGACAAACAAGATTCCAAAATAAAATATATTATACAATACACTACCCAATGTTCCCCAATAACCAGAAAGTGCCTTTAGTGTTGAAATTATAACAACGATAGAGACTATAATCGTTATAATAAGCCAATTTTGTTTAAGGAATGTGGTAAGCATTATCCATAACCATTCACAAGCCAATTTGTTTCCGTTTTCAAAAGCTTGAAAAAAACCGGTGACAACCCACTTCGGAAAATCATTTGTAAATATGGTGGATGTTGCAATCATAACTTCAATAAATGGTCATCTCCAAGTTTTATACATAAAGACTGCTGACTTACTCGATAAAGCTTTGCAAGGTCTGGAACTTTCTTAATTTTATTAAAATCCTCCTTTAATAAATTTTTTGGCATCAATAATTCTGAAGCAAATACATTTGATTCAATTTCATTAAAATTATCTCCTCCATAAATAGTTTTATTACAGGTGTGTCCCATGAGTAGGTGCCCTATCTCATGAGCAATAGTAAATCTACGTCTACACCAAGGGTGAGATTCATTATATGCAATTGCTGAAGATTCTCTATCCTCATCTTTAAAAGTTACAAGCATTCCTGACATGTTCTCACTAAATTTTACCTTCTGGACATTTAGTGATATCGTTTTTTGAAGGTGTTCGATTACTTTTTGCAGAGAGACTGGTGCAGACGTTATACCAGCCTCTTTTATTAGATTTTGAGCTATTTTTTTTGCTGAACTTTTTCTAGGACCAAGATTAATTTCCTCGTTCATGTTTGTTCTTTGCCATTTCTATAAAGCGTAAGATCGCATCTTTATCTTCGCTAGAAATATTTTTATCTGCTCTCAATGCAACTTTTACGTCAACCGCCTTACCCTCGTCTTCACCTAAGAAATATTTTATGTCCCTGTGGAGTACATTGGCTATTAGAGCCAAATTTTCAGCGGTAACCTTTCTTTCACCACCCTCAATCAAGGAGATTGCGGTTCCAGATTCAAAACGTAAAGATCTGGCTAGGTCCATTTGAGACATACCGGCTTCTTCTCTGGCTTTTTTTATTTGTCCGCCAATAAAAACGCTTTTATTTTCTTCATTTATCATATCGATAGTATATACTTTTCAGTTTGATTTGACAAGTAGTATCAATTTGCTATAATGGATATAACATACTGAAAAGTATGGATTATTAAATTACCAATAAAACTATGGTAGAAAAATTTAACGGGCCCTACTCTTTTGATAAGAGTGTGGTTCAAAACTGGAACAATGACCAGGGCGGAGTATATTATTGTGGGGCTAAAACTGACACAAACAGTTTAATTGTTTATTACATTGGAAAGGCCTTTGGTAATGGAGGTATCAGAACCAGATTGCTTCAACATCTCAGCGAAAGTAAGTGGTATGACGTTACCCATTTTGGTTACTGTGTTTGCTCATCAGAGAATGAAGCTTTCAACTTCGAAGCCTCTGAAATCAAAAGATTTAATCCTAAATACAACACACTTCATCGTCCATAAAAATAATATAACTATCTAAAAACAATGTCAAAAATAAAACATAACTGGTCAAAAGAAAAACCTCATAGTGCTAAAACAGGAAGAATAACAACCGAGGACTATGCTCAAAAAAATCCCAATAAGGTCGAATGGGTAAAAGATAAGAATAAAAAAAGATGATAACTGTTTAAATCTTATTAAGTATATGGATTACAAACTCGAAATAAAACCTTTTGTCAAAAAAGAGGGTGTGAAATATAAAATCATCCAAATAACTGACATAGCTCTTCATACTGCAAAAAGAGCCCCAACAACTTTTGTAGGTAAGAAGATACAAAAAGCATTTAAGACTAACACTGGCGACAGAATCTATTCACCAATAAAAGACGATATTATCGATGACGGTAAAGGGTTCGTTATTGAATTACTAAAGAGCAATCCTGACTTTCTCAGAATGTTGCAGGAAGAAGAATCTAAAGGTTATAAGGTCTTAATTAGTATACCAAATGAGGGCATCCCTATCATTCCAGCCGAAGATACAGTTCAGTTTATGAACAGTAAAAATGGTAAACGTGTTCTTCGAGGTCTTGTAAACGAGGAAGTTAAAGAATAAAATATAAATTGTTGGTTTCTGCGTAGTAAAAAGTAGAATAGTGTATCGTCTAAAAAACCATGCCTATTCCGCGCAAGAAATAGACTGAAGCTTATCGGGCTTTTGTTTGTTTCGTGTGTGGAATGGGCATTTTTCTATTACCACACATCTTATTAAATAATTTTTGTTTAATAAAATGCAAAAATTAAGTGGAAGTAAGAGTGTGTCTCAAAAAATTGTATGGCACACAGAGGTTAGAAAAGTGAAGGATTTATTGCCCTATGCAAAAAATCCTCGAGTTATTAGTGACGAGCAGATGGAGGGTCTTAAAAGAAGTCTGAGTAAGTTTAATGTAGCCGAGCTACCTGCAATCAATAAAGACGGAATGATTGTGGCTGGGCACCAAAGAGTTCGCGCCTTAATACTGCTTGGTCGAGGAGAAGAAAAAATAGATGTTAGAGTTCCATCGAGACAACTTACCAAGTCGGAGTTCAAGGATTATTTACTAACTTCTAATCGCTCAGGTGGAAGTTGGGACTGGTCGTTACTTTCATCAGACTTTGATCTAGATGATCTTAAACTCGCTGGCTTTGATGATATTGATCTAAGCCATATCTTCGATGACAATGTAAAGAAAACAGATTCTGAATGGAATGAGGAAGAAGAGTTGAAAAAAATCAAAAGAAGTAAAATCAAGATTAAGAAAGGAGACCTTTTTGCTCTAGGTAAACATCGCCTAATCTGCGGTTCTTCCCTAGATAAAGAAACGGTTGAAAAATTAATGGACGGAGCCAAGGCTGACTTGATTGACGACGATATTCCATTCAACATTGGCTTAAGTTACAACAAAGGTGTTGGGAACAAAAAACATTACGGTGGAACAATCAACGATAGTAAAACGGATGACGAATACAGGACTTTTGTAAAAACCTTACTAGAAAATGCTTTATCAGTAACAAAAGATAATGCCCATGTCATCTTTTGGTGTGACGAAAGGTATGTTTGGTTATTGCAGGTTCTATACCAAGAACTTGGAATTAACTCGAAAAGATTACTAGTCTGGGTTAAAAATAACTCTTCACCAACACCTACAGTCGCTTTTAATAAGGTGACAGAATTTGCTGTGTACGGAACGGTAGGAACACCGTACCTATGTAAGAGGATCCAAGACCTAAATGAGATTCAAAACAATGACATGACGAATGGAAATGATCTTCACAAAGAAATTACGGATAATTCAAACCTAATGCTTGTTAAGAGATTACCGAGTAATCAGTATTCTCACCCAACCGAAAAGAGTCCTCTACTTCATTACAAAGCAATTAAAAGATGTACTCGAGTCGGAGACATAGTGTTAGATATTACAGCTGGATCGGGCAGTATTCTAGTGGCTTGTGAACAGTTAAAAAGAATTGCCTACGTCTGCGAGTTAGAAACTGTTTTTTGTCAGCTCATAATAAACCACTATGAGAAAGTGTCGGGCAATAAAGCAAAACTAATCAAAAACATCTATGAAGAAAACTAGAATCAAAGATAAATTCTTAGATACCCTTAAAAAAGTTCCTATAGTACAGGTAAGTTGCGAAAAAGTTGGTGTGTCTAGAAATAGTGTGTACCGATGGAGAAATCAAGATAAAAAATTCGCTGAGGAAATGGATTTAGCGATGATTGAGGGTGAAGCCTTTATCAACGATATTAGTGAGGGTCAGTTGTTGAATATGATTAAGGAAAAAAGCTGGCCTGCTCTATCCTTTTGGTTACGCCACAGAAACCCTAAGTTCAAGGGAAAGGTTGAAATTACTCAAATCAAGACAACGAATGAATTAACTCCTGAACAAGAAAAAACGATTAGAGAAGCATTAAAATTTGCCGGTTTAATCAACGAAGAAAATGATCAACAATAATAATTTAATGGATTCCGTAATAAAGGATCCAGTAGTCAGACAAAAGGTTGTTTGCGAAAGTCATTTGATGTTCTTTTTAGTGTATTTTTCTCACTATGTTAAATACGCCTTAGCCAAATTCCATGAAGAAATATTCAGAATTACTGAAGATGATGAAAATAAGTTTGCCTGTATAGTTGCATTCAGGGGTTCTGGTAAATCTACTATCATCACAACCTCATACACACTTTGGTCGATTTTAGGAAAACAGAAAAAGAAATTCGCGCTGATTATATGTCAAACAAAAGCTCAAGCGAAACAACATATGATGAACTTACGAAATGAACTTGAAGAGAATAGACTCTTGAAAAGTGATCTTGGTCCATTTCAGTAAGAATCCGATTTAGAATGGGCTTCATCATCCTTAGTGTTTAGCAACACCAATTCAAGAATAACTATTGCCTCAATTGATCAAAGTATTAGAGGTCTTAGACATCTCGAATATAGGCCCGAACTGATTATCCTCGATGATATTGAGGATGCCCAATCAGTAAAAACGCTAGACTCCAGAGATAAAACTTTCGACTGGTTTACTAGAGAAATAATTCCCCTTGGTGATTTAAACACCAGGATAATTATTATTGGAAATTTACTACATGACGATTGTCTAGTGTCTAGATTAAAGAAAAAAATAGAAAGCAAAGAGGTAAAAGGAGTGTATGTTGAATATCCATTGATTAACATGGATGGAGTATGTCTGTGGCCGGGAAAATTCCCGACTCAGGAAAGTTTGTTTGAATTCAAGAAGACAATAATTAGCCTAACGAGCTGGCAAAGAGAGTATTTGTTACTAACTGTACCAGATGAGGATCAAGTTATAAATCCAAAATGGGTACAACGTTATAAGGAACTTCCAAAAAATAGAAATAGTTACTTAGAGGTTGTTATGGCTATTGATCCAGCCATATCAAAAGAGGAACGAGCAGATTACACCGGTATTGTATGTGGGCTTATCGTGTCTGTCGGATTATCACATTATCAATTATATATATTACCCAATCCTATAAACGAAAAAATGGATTTCCCTTCGCTGCTTCAGAAAGTTAAAAGTATCAAAACGGAACTCGAAAGAAGTATTTATGGCACGGTTGTGACTTTAGTTGAAACTGTTGGTTTTCAAGAAGCAATTGTTCAACAACTGGAAAGAGAGGGTGTTTACGGTTGTCAGGGAATAAAAACTTGTACCGATAAAAGGAGTAGGTTATCGATTATAAGTCATCGCATAAAAAATGGTGATATTTTATTTCCAGAAGTCGGGGCGGAGAAATTAATAAACCAAATTGTAAATTTTGGAAATGAGCCTCATGATGATCTGATGGATGCTTTTACTCTCTGTGCTCAAAAATATTCCGAACTTAAAGTTCCTCAAATATTTTTTATTTAAGAGATTAATTATTTAATTTCTATTTACAAATCGTGGCTATAGTACGACTCGGATAAACAACTAATAATTCCTCTAGACTTCTAAAGACTTTCAGATTAGTTTTTGATAATCTTTCCCAAGCATAACACGTCTCTGGATAATATTTAGTTGCATTTGATGCAGAAGATGTGTAGTACTTTATTCCAGTAGAGGTTTCAGCTGCTGTTTGGGATATTATGGCACTAGAAGTTGTATTACCATTACATGTATTAGGAGACCACAGACCTAAATGATTAGTTTGTGCGTAGCTTTGTGCTGTTTTGAACCCAGTCTGATATTTGTACGGTATGTTGTAAGTGTATTCATGAGCATATCCCTGTTTAATCATGTACTCGTTATAAAACAATCCGTCTTCTCGATATACATAGACTAATATACGTCCATATTTATCCAATTCACCTTGTGTTGGGTCCTTTTCTAGGTAAACCTTTTTACCAGATAGAAGTTCTTTGGCTTTATTGGACGCTTCTAATCCAAAACACTGGACTGTCTTCCTGGGATCGACCGTCTCTGGTGTGTCCATACCTATAAGTCTGAGCGTTTCTATTGTGCCGTTATTGTTTATTTTAATCGTATCACCATCAACAACACTTGAAACGATATACAGTTGTTGTTTTTTTTCTTCTGTTTTGGATGTTTCTGTTTTTGTATCTACATGTACTGGCTTAACAGCTACTACTGTGGTTGTAGACCTTACTATAGTATCCGTAATTATAGGCTTTGTTCCTACATTCGTTGTCGTTGCTATTTCCCTTAGTGTAGATATCTCTTGTGTCTTTTCCTTTGGTCCAGATGAAAAACTGGAAACGAGTAAAATACACAAAAATATGACCCCTGATGTATATATTATTTTTCTCTTCATTTTTTCATCATTATCCACAATAGTAAAACTGAAACACTTAATTTAATCACAGCACTTTCTTTCCATCAAAGAATACACTTTCGACCGTACCACCTTTTTCGTTCCGATAATCAAGTTGTACTTCCCACACACTTCTAATAACGGCGCCAAATCCATTTTGACTATCTACATAACCATTAATAACCCAGACATCTTTTTCATTTGAAAGCTCATACGCTCGTACGTTAGAAAATTCTGCCGTAGATGGAGATTTTAATATTTCCTTTATAACCTCTTTTGCAAAGATTTTAGAATCAGTTTCTCTGTCGCTATTAGTTGGTGCACTAAACGATCCAATAATACTTACAATAAATATAAAAACTAAAAAAATTAAAACAATAAATACGGCTGCTTTTGAAGGCTGTGCCTTACCGCAGTGCTTACAAACTTTTGCATCAGACAATATATCTTCCTTGCAGTGTATACATTTTTTATGTGAAATTAATGGTTTATCACCCTTTGCTTTTTCTTCTGTATTAATTATATTTTCCATAATATTAATGTTTGTAATCATTATTAATATTCCTAGAGATATTTTTACAAACAAAAAGCCTACCACTAGGTGGTCCCGTGAAGGACCCATACCAGTTTCCCGATATGACGTCGTAAACGAGCCTAATGATAGGTTCTTTGTTTACGACGATTTGCAACCATATCCTTTAGTAGACTAAAGGGGTTAGGTCGACTGATATTAAATTGTTCTTACATAATAGCTCTTTTTCAGCTATTACTCAACCGATCATATCGCAGTTCGTGGTTTTTGCTAAGTCTTCTGCACGACCAAGTGACATTATTACTATTCTGCATAGCTTTGCACCACCAGCCAGTCTGTCATTAATGGTATATGGAAGCACAAACAAATGTTGGTCTAATCGGCACCATGGCGACTTTGCCGACAACTAAAATTAAATATGTCTTGTATGCTCGTAAATCAACCGAATCTGAAGAACGACAAGT
>Ga0172379_10007372_pt1 | contig 14308 bp, 14 predicted proteins | sample GrowelOW334metaG_FD_119756 | JGI IMG/M metagenome (GOLD analysis project Ga0172379, IMG submission 119756) | Groundwater microbial communities from an aquifer near a municipal landfill in Southern Ontario, Canada - Groundwater well OW334 metaG | ecosystem: Environmental > Aquatic > Deep... | reverse complement strand
CTGAGTGTTTGAGTTTTATGACTCAGCCTACACTAGAACTTGCAGATATTTTGTGGAAGGATTCAATTAAGATTGCTGAATTTGAAGGCTTGGCCCCTAAGTATAATAAAGGTGAAATTGAGAGAACTCACAAATATAATTTTGTTGTTCCTTACAATAAACCTCTTAGTGTTAGTAATGATGTTTCGTTACAATTTTTTGATGCAGGACACATTTTAGGTTCTGCTTTAACTAAAATAACTTGTAAAGAAAAATCTTTTTTGTATACTGGGGATTACAAGGTTAATGAAACTCAATTGCACACTGGGGCAGATATGAATGTTGGTAAAATAGATTACTTGATGACTGAAGCAACTTACGGGGATAGAGAACAAGCAGATAGAAAGTTAGAAGAGAAAGCGTTTTGTGAATCTGTTCAAAGTACAGTTGAGCGAGGCGGGTGGGCGATTGTTCCTGTTCTTGCTATTGGTAGAAGCCAAGAAATTGTTGATATTTTGTCAAAGTATAATCTTGATGCACCAATTTTTTTGGATGGTATGGGTAAACAAGTTTCTGAAGTTTATTTGCAACACCAAGATTTAATTAAGGATGCAGAAGGGTTTAAGAGATCTTTAAATGAAGTTGAGTGGGTTCAAGGAAAACAAGGAAGAGCAAAAGCATTGAAACAACCAAGTATTATTGTTACAACTAGTGGAATGATGAAGGGCGGACCTGTTGTTGGTTACGTTGAAAAAATAATTAAGGATCCTAGAAGCAAGATTCATTTAACAAGTTTCCAAGCTGAAGGAACTCCTGGTAGAATGCTAATTGAAGAAGGAAAGTTACCAAATAAAGCTGGGGATGTTGCTAAAGTTGGTTGTAGGTATGAAAAGTTTGATTTTTCTGCTCATCCGAGTCAGAGCGAAATGATTAAAGCAATTAAAAAGTGGGCTCCTAAAGAAATTTTCTTGGTTCATGGGGACAAAAAAGTAATGGAAATTTTTGCAAAAAGAATTGCGGACGAAACAGGAATTAAATCTAGTTCTGTTGTTCAAGGAAAAAGATTGGATTTTGACTAAGCAAACCTTTATTTTCTCATTTATTCATCTTATTCTTGTAGTCAGTGTGTTTAGAATTGATTTAAGTGTAGTTTAGATTGGATTTTGAGTAGGGTTTGATTTTTATGAGTTTTGATAAGTTTTGTGCAAGATGTGGCAAATCAACCGAATCAATAATTGGTGGAGTTTGTTCTAAATGTTTTTTAGAACGACACGATTTGTTTGAAGTAAAGGATATTGAGATTGAGAGATGCGTTAAGTGTGGTAAGATTCACTTTAAGGGAAAATGGACTAGTATTAGTAATGAAGAGATTGCTAATGAAGTTTCTTCTAAAATTAAATTAAATCACGAGCTTGATCAACCAAAAATATTTGTCGAACTTGAACCTATTACTGAACTAGATTTTGCTGCCAAAGTAACGGTTACTGGTTTTATTAAAGGGGTGTTAGTTGAACAAACAAAGCAAACTGAATTTTCTTTGTTCAAAGTTTCTTGTGATTCTTGCATGAAACTTGTTTCTAATTATCGTGAAGCAATAATTCAATTAAGGGCAGGTTCTCAATCAGAAGCTGATTCAATGCTTGAGGTAACAAAACAATTACTTAAAGCTGAAAGTGCTAAGGATGCACTAAGTGCTGCTATACGTGTACTTAGCGCAAAGAATTCTTATGATCTTTGGATTGCTTCAAACAAGGGCGCAATTAAAGCTGCTCGAAAACTCTCTAAATTATATAAATCAAAATTAATTGTTTCAAAAAAACTAATTGGTGAAACTGATGAAAAGAAATTAAAATATAGATTTACTTATTGCATAAAAAAAGGTTAATGTTTTAGTTCCCTTAGTCCTAGCGTAAGCCTAGCGCATATTATTCCTGAAGCACTATTAATCATGTGGTTGTGGTGTTTCAAAAACTTGTTTTGTTCTTCGGGTGTGATTTTTAGTAATTTTAAAAGTTTTGCATCAACAAGACCATTTTCCTTTGAAAGCTCTTCAATTCTTTTTTTAAGTCCACTTAAATATTCAATAGCACTAGGTTTTGAACCGCACTTATTCATGGCATGTTCGGCAATTTTTTTGCCTAAATCTTTTGGTGCAGGTTCTGTGAGTATGGCAACCAATTTTTTATCTTCAACAGAAAGATTAACTAAGGATCTATAAAAATCAGATCTTTTATCCAGAGAAAATCTACCTTTGATAAGTTGTCCTTGTATTATTTCAGGGTATTTTCTTTGGTATTTTATATTAAGTGCTAAAGCTTTTCGTGCAAATGTTCCTTTAGTTGGGAGGGGCATAAAAATCAGAGATTATTTCTCAAATTCAGCTAGTGCTTTTGTTAGTTCTTCTATTGGCATGCTTGTTGTTATTAGGGGGATTTTTTCGCTTTCAGCTATTTTTATTGCAATTGGGTCAACTGGTTTTTCTGGAGTAAATATTCCATGCAAAATTATCATGCTTGGTTTCATGTCGGTAGAGAATCTTCCTACCTTTACTGCAATTAGTGGACTTCTGCCGTTCTCAACGTGTCTAAAGATTAGCACTCTGTTAGGAGTTTTTCCATAAAGCATCATGTATTCGTGCACGGGTACCTCAAGTATTACTTTTATTGAGTCAATTATTGTATAACCAAAAACAGTTTCTTCTTTTATCTTGTGAGGTAAGCAAATAACGTTTCCATTTATTTTTTTAACTATTTCAGTTGCTTTTATTCCGCTAGTAAATTCGTGTGAATCAAATGCTGGGCTTTGTTCTTGTGAAAAATCTTTTTCAAGTTGTTTAACAGTTTTTCCGCCCTTTGTTTTATCAATTTCTATTAGTGAATTAACTAGTCTCGCAATTACTCCTATTCCTGGATTTTTTCTTCTTCCGCCTTCATAATCAGAAATAGTTGAAGAGGATACTTTTAGGAAACTAGCAAGTTCTGTTTGGTGTACTCCAAAGATTTCTCTCCACTTCTTCATTGAGCCGCCCGGGTCGCTTGAGAGAGTTATTTCTCCAGCAATAGTCATTGCTAACTTATCCATAGCACTAATTAGGTTCAAACTCAAATAAAAGGGTTTCGTCAGTTGTCCTTTTTGAGTATTAGTTTTTTCGACGCAGACTTTGTACTATTAAAATTTACTTTTTTAGTTAATTAATAGACTACTGTAGATTTTTATAGTAGTTAAATTGTATTTCTTGTATGGGGATTAATTCTGCTCGAAGAACTTTAAATTTGCCTAACTTATCATTGCAAGAACAGATGAGGCGAGAGCAGATTGCAAGAAAAGATAGTTTGCGGAGAAGAGAATTAGCTACTAATCTTCGTGCTAAGCAAGATGCGTTTGCTCGCGCTCACCCAAGTCAATTTGCGGCTTATACAATTGCAAAACAATTGTCAACTTCTCGTTCTCCTGGAAATCCAGTAAAAACAGCAACTGTTTTTTATGATAAACATAATGCTGTTACTGGTAGAGCGCTTGAAAAAGAGTTTACTCGTAGAGGAATAAAAACTCAATCACTTGGTTTTGTTAGGGATGAACCCAATTTAAGGATTAATCGCCATAGTTCGGCAGCAATAAATAAACTTTCAAAAAATGAAGCAGTTGTTTTTTTAACAAAGGGGAATAAATCACAGTTTGATAATAATGCTGATCTTGTTGTAAATTCTGTTGAACGTAGAAGTGATCACCCAATTGGGAGTCGCTTGGCTTTGATTTATGGTATTGATAACATGAAAGCAACTAGGGTGCTTGGAGCAAAAACAAGGGACAATGTTTTGATGCGTAGGTTTACAAGAAAAACTATTGCGGCTGTAAGGGGCGCAAGAACTTTAAAATGTACTACAAGAAGCGGAACAAACTTGACTTTTACTTTGAGTCCGAAAGTTAAGTGGTTGCCTGATGATGGAATAATTACAAAAAAGTTGTGGGGGAATTTTGTTTCGGGTGAAGCATACACTACTCCATTAAGAGTAGATGGAACAATTGTGCTTGATATGTTTGTAACTGGAGTTGGGGATGTTTCAAAAACCCCTATTCGGGCGAGGATTTCAAAGGGGAGAGTTGTTTTTGATTCTATTCAATGTGCTAGTGAGACAGCTCGTCAAAAGTTTTTAAAAATTCTTCAAACTGATAAAAATGCTTCAAGAATTGGGGAACTTGGTTTAGGAACAAATGTTGCTGTTAAACAACTAACTGGCGGAATTCTAATTGATGAAAAGTTTCCAGGACTCCACGTTGCTTTCGGAGACGGATACGGAGAATACACTGGAATTAAAGGAAGAGACAGCCTAGAACACAATGATGCTTTACTAAGAAACCCAACAATTGTTGTTGATGGAAAAAGAACTATAATGCGAGACGGGAAGAGTTTGTTAAAGTAGGGCACGTATTATTTTCCAAATTTTTTTCCAACTTTTTTTGGGTCAATTCCATATTGTGCAAGATTTGCCAGATTAAACTTCCACTGATATTTTGACCGTTCGTTAAACTTCTTAAAAGCTTCATTTTCGTGTAATTTGTAGTCTTGTTGCGAACAATTGTTTACAATACAAAAATGGGTTATTAGTTTTTCGGTTGAATATTTTCTTTTGCCCTCTGCAGTGTGCATCGAAAAGCCGGCATGTTTTATCATGTGACAATTTTCACATAAAGCAACTATTTTATCTAAAGTTTGTATTTTTTGGTTATCATCATAAACCCATTCTTCATGTGCATGCAAACTTCCCTTATTTCCGCAAATAAAACACGTATAATTGCTTCGTGCATAGGCTTCTTCTCTTAATTTATTCCATTCAGGGATTGTCAAAACTTTTCGTAAGTTACTATACCATGAAGTTGATGGGACTAACTCAATTTCCAATTTCATAAAAAATCACTTTTACTCTATTATTCTTTGCTTGTTTATACTGTCTTGCTCTTTATTCGGCAACGCGTATTTTTTGTTTGATATTTTAGCTTTTGTTATTCTGCTTGTTTTGAATGTGCGGTTCTCTTTTCGTAAGTGGCAGTATGCTTCGGTGTATCGGGCAGTTGTGTGGTAAACGTCTATTTCTCTTGGAATGAATTCGGCTGAATCCATGTCAAAGTATTCAATAGCAACAGTTTTTTGCTCAGCCAGAGCTTTTTTTAGAGTTGCATAAACTTTTTCGTCAATTTCGTTATTATAAGTGTGGTACTTCCTTCTCAAAAACTCCTTTTTTATTTCTTCAATTTCTTTTTCTGGCAAGGAAGAAGAAATCTTTTGCAAGATACTTTGTATTACTTTTTTGCTTATTGGTTTTTCGTATTCATCATAATAATCATTGTACCTCTCTTTATAACTTTCTGAATAATTGCCTTCGTTGGATTTTAATGCACGATACAAAGTAAGAAGTTCTTCTCTTGGCAATTCAAGGCAGGAACATTGTTTTTTAGTCAAATTGAATCACTTTTTTATTTCCCAATGTCCGCCTTTGTCTGGGCCTATTCTTTTCAAGATTCCTTGTTTTTTGAGTTTTCCAAGATTCTTTTTTATTGCTCTGTCAGTTAGTTGTATTTGCTCAGATAGTTCTTGGATGGTTATTTGTGGTTTTTGTTGTATTAGGTTGATTATTTTTTGGGGGGTTTTCTGGGAACTTTTCTGGGAACTTTTCTGGGAACTTTTCTGGGAACTTTTCTGGGAACTTTGTTTATTTCTATAGAAGATTATTGTGAAGTAATCCGTGTTCGTTTGGATTCTTGTTTTTATTCCTTGTTTTTTGCAGTTTTCTTTGATTCTTTTTATCCCTGTGCCAGCTTTTTCTACCCAATCCAGACGATGGACTAAGTCGAACAGTATGGGGTTTCGGGCTAGACTTCTTTTCCCAAGTTCTTTTTTGTTGAATAATAGTTTTCCAGGATTAGATATTTCTACTCTGTCATGAAAAAGGTCTATTTGTATTTTTCCTAGCGAAAAATAATCACGGTGGATCATCGCGTTGATTATTGCTTCTCTTAGTGCTTCTTTTGGCAGTTCTAATATTTCCTGCCTTTTAATGTCTTTAATTATATACTGCGTGTTTAATTTTGATGAAAGATATTGAAGTGCATTTTCATAATTTGAAACAAAATCTTTGTTTAGTTCTTTGGAATCAAGTATGTCTATTCTTTCCTTTCCCTGAAAAAGAGTGCAAGTTATTATTGCATTTGGAATATAGCGTCTTACATCCTGTGAGAAAAAGAGTATTCCGGCATTATTAACTTGGTCATTAGTTAATAAGTTTAAATTTGACAGCAGTGTTTCCGGTTCATTGTTTTTTGATATGTTTGCTTTTTTTAAAAAATCATAAAATAATTCGTAATCAAAATTATTTAAGTTGAACTCAAAATTTGTCTTTTTCTCAAAAGAAATCTTGTTTTCCATTTGAAAAAAAGTATGCACTTCATCTCGACCAAGTTTTTGAGTCACTGCGCCTTCGCGTATATAACACGAACCGTTCGCAAAATACGGTTTGTCCTTTCCCTCAAGGACATAGATAACTGCTACATTTCCTACTTGTTCATAATTTATTTTTATTTCAGGATCAACATTTCTTGCATAACTAAGTATTATAGACTTGTTAGAATTGGTCAACTCAAACCCAGTTAATTGACCAGAATCATTTATGCCCAAAACAATTTTTCCACCTGCAGAGTTTGCAAAAGCGCAAATTTCCTTAGATAAAGAATCATTAATACTCTGCTTGAACTCAAGAGTATATCCCTCGCCAAGAGCAATTAGCTTTTTCAAATCGTCATTATTCATTATTTCACTAAACAGATAATTTCATTCCCTGTTTTAAACTTTTCATAACCTCTTTGCCGGCGACGGTATTTCATAATTTATTTTTTTGGTTTGATGTTCAACTGTTTGGATATTGACAAGTTTGAGAAGCAAATGCCTAAGTTTTTTTTATGTGGGATTCCAAATCATGTTTTTCTCCTACTTGGGAAATAAGGATTAGAAGACATAATGAGATATTGAATTTTTTAAAACAAATTGGTTTTCATCACCCTGATAAGTCAAGAAGGGCAACCGAGTTGATTTCTATGTTGAGTTGAACGGGCCTGTCGGGAATCGAACCCGAGTCCACTTCTAGCTCCTCTTTTGAATAGGAGAAAGTCGCCTTATCCACTGGGCTACAGACCCACTAAGTATTTTGGGTTAAGAGGGTTTAAGAATTTTTAGTGAACTTCTAAAAAAGCTTTTAGATTAGTAGTCTTATTGCGCTTGCGGTGAAGAGTGGTACCCACAAATTGTCATCAAGTGGCAATACTTCAACAAGTGTTGCAACAACCCCTCCAATAATCGCAATGTGGATTGGGAAGAATATATTTATGCATGCGATGGAGATTATTAAGCAGGCAAGGCTTCCTTCGTATGTTTTCTTTTTGTAGAGTGGGTGTTTTCCAAAATTTATTCCAATTAGTGCGGCTCCTGCATCAGCGAAAACTTGTACACTTATTGCGGAGAGTATAATTGTAGGGTTATCTTTGAATATGATTAGCAGTAATAGTGCTGAAATAAAAAAGAATACCGCTGCTTTTCCCGGAAATTTTCGCTCATTTTCTCTTTCAACCACTTCAACCATTCTTCGTAAGAAAGGAAATTCGTGTCCGCGTTTTAATCCAAGTGAAACAGCTACTCCTGCAATAATGCATAACCCTATTATGTAAGTGCTTAGTTCTACGCCTGCAAATTGAATGAGTAAAATAAACATTATTCCAAAACCAACATGAATTGCTTTTCTTGCGTATTCTCTTGTGTGTTCCATTTATTTCACCAAATTAGTTTTTAATCAAGCCCTTCCTTTTGAGTGTATTCTAGGTTTTTTAAAAAAATATGTTTGAATTGGTTTTCCTCCAATTATTCTTGTTCTGGGGTAAAGTAATTGTGCAGGATTTGTTCGACTTTTGCCCGATTTGGGAGTAATTCCTTTTTGTTGTAAAAACTTTTGTGCGGCAAGAACAGCTGTTAATCTATCTACATGAAGAACTTCTCTTGCTTTTGAAAGGGGCAGAAATTCTACCTTTTCGGACTCTATGCTGGGGTGAAATTTTGTTTCGTGTGAAAAATCTCTCGGGTAACCCCATTTGAATGCTATTGGCACGGCTCCTTTTGGGGCTATATTTTTTGGGGTTACAATTCCAAGTGACCACTTAATTGCTGTGCGTTGTTTTTCTGCAGAATATTTGGTAGTGTGTTTAAATCCATCTAATAGATGAAGGTCGTATCCTTGCTTGTGGAGTACTTCTTCAAATGCTTCTCTAACCGCACCTTCTTGTGGAGTCTCGTTTGGGTTTAGTTTTCCTTTTGGAAAATCATACCAAGTTTTGCCGTCAGGACCTTTAACATGGGCTACCATGATTTCGAGTTCGTTAGTTAATGGATTCCGTGCAAAAATTAGAATTCCTGATTTTTTTGTAATCATAAAACCCAGTGAAGTATATTATGTTAAAAGCATTTTTATATCTGTTCTTGTTAGTGTTACCCTTGAAAGCGATACTTGACTTGTCAGATTCAACTAATCATCGTTGCAAGAGCTTGTATTTGGCTGCAAGGCTTGGCTTATCAACCCCGGTTGGCTTTTTTATCAAATCCAATGAATTTTCTTTGGTTAGTTTAAATCTTTTGAAAGAAAGCTTGCAAGGGAGATTTTTTACGGTGCATGCAATTTTTGCTGACCCAGTGGTTTCAAAGCTGGGCGAATTTTTTGAATCATTTGAGGAAACAAAATTATCCAGTTTTTTGTACTCGCTTAAATCTACTGGTGCAGAAGGCGCATTGGTTTTATCCACCGGTTTTGGCTCTGCACCTAAAGAAAGTGAAATGGTTTTCTTTGCAATAAAAAAGACTGAAAAGGGGGAATTATTAGTTGAAGGGGCAAATGGATTAAGTAAGAATTTTTATCATTTAGGTCGGCATGATTTTTCTTTTACTGAAAATGCGGGTAGTGTTTTTGGTTTGGTTCCAAAAGAAGTAAGAGGGTTTGTGAAAGAAAATAAGTCAAGAATTGAAAATCTTATTTCAAGCTTTGGAAATTGTATAATTGAGTGTGGGGTAATTAAGGGTGCGCCTTTTTTTCTTGAAGCGAAAAAAGATTTGTCAGAGATTTCGGCAAGAATGATTTCTGTTCCTTTGCAGGATATTGTGGGGATTGGTTTGTCGATTGAGGATTTCACCCTTGAAAAGAAAGGGATTGTTGTTGCCGAGCGTCCCGAGTTAAGTCTAAGTAAATTTATTCCATTTGCACAAGGGTTTATTTTTAAGGAAGCCCCCTTGCTCTGTCATCTTGCAATAATCCTGCGAGAAAATAATGTGCCTGCAGTAGTTTATCCGGATAACACAAACCTTATTGGCAAAAAGATTTTGCTTACTAAAAAAGAACCTTTTTTGAAAGTACTGGATTAATTATTTCTTTTTTACTAGTATTAAGTAGTGGTGTTTTTCGTAGGGTTCAATATTTATTATTTGTAGTATTTCAAATTCTTTTTCAAGTATTTTGTTTTCGCCTTGGAGTATTTCTTCTTTTGTTAGGGCTTGTGAAATACTTTTTGTTTTAAGGGCAAGTGCACCAAGTCCCCCTTTTTTTAAGAATTGTGCATTTCGAACAAATATGTCTGCTTGGTTTCGTTGGGATATGTCTTGGAACAGTGCATCAACTTTTTCTGCAAAGTATTCTTTGTAATTATTTGTGTTTTGTGCATCACTTAGTATGGGAAATAAGTTTGTCCGCACTTCAGCAAGTTTTGCTAATTTGTGCATTGCCATTTCGCTTATATCAACACAAAAAACAGCTCCATCCGCACCAACAATATCTGATACGTGGCTTACTGTGGTTCCTTCTGCGCTTCCTAAGTAAAGTGCAATGCATCCGTTAAAGAAAATGTTTTGTTCAAGTCCATTTTTTATTGCAGCACCGTATTTGGATCTGTGCGGATCCCATTCGCGGTACTCAACTCCTTCTTGTGTAAGAAGTTTTTCGCCATAAACTCTTCTTCCAACTAAAAGATTTTTCGTATAAATGTATTTGTCTTTAGCGTATACTCCGTCAAACAGTTTTTGCATAAACAAAATTAGCTAAAAGTTTTTTTAAAGAGATTTATTAGAATTTTTTCTTAAAACCGTGTGCAGGTTTATTGAATCTTCCTTTTCCAAAGCTTCTTTTTTGTGTTCTGTCATGTCCGAAAGAGGTTTCGCTGTCGCGTGCCCTGTAAGCTGGTCTAGAATAAGTGTCTGCTCTTTCACCATATGCTGGTTTTCCATACGCGTTTTCCATTCTTTGTGTTTCATAGCTTGGTCTATGATCTCCGTGTCCTGGTCTACTTGCTCCGTAGGGTCGACTTGTTCCGTATGGTTTACTTGCTCCATAAGTTGATCTGCCACCGCCATAAGATGGTCTATCTGATCCATATGAAGATCTTCCGCCGCCGTAACTTGGTCGACTTCCGTAGCTTGGTTTAGTTATCCCTGGTCTTGCAGGGGATTTAGTTTTGTATGCGCTGCCCATTCCTTTTTTTTGGAAGAATGCTTTTCGTTCTTCTGGAGTAAATGTTTTGTGTTCGGCTACTGGTTTTGCTTCGCCTTCTTCATCGTTTCTTGGTGCACGATATTCTTTTCTTTTATTATCTTTATCAAATTGTTGTTTTCTTCTTTCGTTGTTAATAGAATCATAATCTCTTTCTTTTTGTTCTTGTTTTTCAGTTACTGGTTCTGCAATTATTTCATCAAATCTTTTTTGAATTTCTTTTTTTACTTCTGCTGAAGTATTTTCTCCATTAAAGTAATCTTGTTTTAGTGCAATAGCGAGTTTGCCCGCTAAGATTCTTGCGGCTTTTCCTCGTTTAAATCTTGGTAAGTTTTGCATTAGCGGGTGATTAAATAAGTGTCCGTGTTTTGGGCTCTTAGCATTTTTTCTTAAGTGGGCAAATAGAGCTTTTTCTGCTCCAAGTATTTGAATAGTTGATGCTGGCATAAAGCATAATCTTTTCTTTGAGCCTGCAGTTGCAAGTAACTTTGCTCCAATTATTGGTGTAGCAAGTACAGAAAAATTAGGGAACTCAGCAGACATTTCTTTTTGAATAAATTCTGTTAGTTTTGTTTTTTCTTCTTCAATTCCTTTTGTATTTGTTTCAAGTTCTAAAAAAGCTTTTTCTGCTTCGCCTGTGGGTTGTCGTACTTTCCACTCTGAAGCGTTTTCTTTCATTAAGTTACTAATTGAATCAAGGTCAGAAAGAAGATTCACTGCTTTTATTATGTGTATTTCTCTTCCGGCAAATTTTTCGTTTATTTGCTCTTTAGTCTTTTTTAGCATTTGTTTTCTAATGAATTCTCTCTGTTCCATACAAAATCAATAATTCTCAAGTATTTTAAAGGATTGTTTAGGGGGGCTTGTTAGAGCTGAAGTTTAGGGCTATTTTTGTGTTCTGCGTCGTTTTGGCTCAAAATGTGGGCTTTTTCCAATTGTGAAAAAATCTCTTGTTGTACTGCGATATGCACTTTTAATAAATTCAGCAACTTTCGCCCAATGCGTTTTTCTTGCTTCTGCTCGGATAACTGATGCCTTAAACATTCTGCGTAAAAACGGATGTTTTTGTAATAGCTTATTTCTAGCTTCCTCAAATTTTCCTTTTCGTGCAAGGCTTATTGCCAAATCAATATTTTTTGTTTCTGCAACGTTTTTAATAATAAAAAACCCAATTCCTGGTTTTCCTGAGTTATATTCTTCTTTAGCGGCGATTATCCCGAGCAATCCTCCGCGGTAGGATAAACTGTCACCATTTGCCTCTCCATGTTCGACATTATCTGGGTTTGTTCTACACGCGGCAAATACGGCTAATGTTGAGAATGATTCTTGGATTATTTTTTTATCGCGTTGACTAAATTTTAGTTTAGGTTCAACATTTAGTTGAATTGTGTTAACATAACTTTGGTATGCGTTTGCTAGGGCAAAGTCATTAAATGTGGGTTTTTGAAAATGAGTCATTTCATGAAACAAAACTCCGTTCAAATCTGCGCGTTTAGATAAATCAGTTGATGGAAAAACTTTTGGATTAACGCTTATGTGCTCGTTTACTTTTGCGCTTGCTCCTTCCACACGGGGTGTATAAGCTGTTTTTTGGGCGGTTTCATTTCTAGGGGTTAATAGTCCTTGTTCTTTATATAAATCCAAAATAACATCTGCAATTACTCTTGATCTGGCCTTAAGTCTAAGTTCTGGAGTAATTGGTAGTTTTTTTTGTTCAGGCATAAAAAACAATTGTTTTTTTACTCAAAAGCTTTTGTGAGTGTATTAGCAAGTTCAGTAATTTTTACTCTTGTTTGTTTTAGCGAGTCTCTTTCTCTTATTGTAACAGAATTGTCTTTGAGTGTATCGTGGTCAATTGTAATGCAAAATGGTACGCCTATTGCGTCAAGCCGAGAGTATCTCTTTCCAATGCTTCCTGCTTCATCGTAGTAGGTTCTAAATTTGTCAAGTACTGCTAACACTTCTTCAGCTTTTTCAGGGAGCCCATCTTTTTTCATTAAGGGGAATACTCCTACTTGGATTGGTGCAATTTGTAAAGGCAGTGATAACACAGTTCTTTTTGCATCTGTTTCTCTTCTAAAAAATGCAATATCAAGTAGTGCATAAAATGGTCTGTCTACACCAAACGCAATTTCTATTACATGCGGAGTAATAACTTCTCCTGCTTCTGTTCTTACGGTGAGTTCTTGTTTTGAGAATTTTGAATGTTGAGTTAAATCGTATGTTGTTCTGTCGTGTATTCCGCAGCACTCTGTCCAACCGAATGAGTTAAGTAGTATTTCAAGGTCCCAAGCATCATCTGCGTAGAATGCTTTTTCGTCCGCGTGGTGTTGTCGTAATCTAATTTTTTCTTTTGGTATCCCCATTGAAAGGAATAATTTGTATGCAAGATTTATGCTCCAAGCATATGCTTGATTTTTTAAATATTTTTTCTCAAGTGCGGCTTCAAGAGTAATACTCTCTGATTCTTTATTTGTTTTTTGTAACTCTTCGGTCCAAAGTGGGAGTGAATCATTTTTTACTTTTGGGAACCATTCAAAGTTTTGTTTTTGTTCTGGGCTAATAAACATTTGGGCTTCTGCTTGAACAAATTCTCTTTGTCTAAGTAAGTGTTGTCTTGGAGAAATTTCGTTTCTAAATGCTTTTCCTATTTGGAAAACTGTGAAAGGAAGTTTGCCTCTAAAGAATTGTGCGTATCTTTTGAATGGGAGGTAAGTTGTTGTAGCAGTTTCTGGTCTATTGTATGCAACAATATCTCTTCCAATTGTTGTTTTCATCATTAAACTGTGTCTTAATATTTCAAGATTAAATCTTCCACCACAAGTTGGGCAAGTAATATTTTTTTCTTTTATTGTTGACAAGAGTTCATCATCTTTAAAACTGTCTGCGGCAATGCTAGCTTGTTCTTCAATTATCTTATCTGCTCTAAATGATGCTTTGCACTTTGAGCAAATAACAACTGGGTCATTGAATCCGTCTAGGTGTCCGCTCGCTTTCCAAACAATTTCTGGGGTAATAAGTGGGAACTCCATTTCATAAAAATTGTTTTTAATAAAGATTTGTCTTATTTTGTTTTCAACATTGTTTTTCATTGCTTTTCCAATAAGTCCGTAAGAGTAAAATCCCGCAACAGGGGTGTATAGTTCTGGCTCTGGGCCGTAAACAAAGTCTTTTTCAGCTAAGTATTTTGCTAGTTCTAGTTGAAATTCTTTTTTATTGTTTTCAGCCATTTTTAGTTCACTTTGTAATAAAGAGTGGAGTGAAAAGGAATAAAAACTTGCTTTTGAGGGGATTTTATTTTAAGGTATTAAAGCCTAATTTAATTAGCTCTCAGATTTGTTTATTTCTATTATTGCTGAGTCGGTTAGTGTTTGTGGAGTTGGGCTTACTGGGTCAAGGTATACCCAAGTGAGTAAGCATCTTGCCATATCTTTGTCAGGTGCATCGGAGGGTGCAGTCATATCAACTATTAGTGGTTCTTTTCCTTTTGCAGGAATTGTATTGATTTTCTTTGTGTTTGCGCTGTTTAGAGTTTGAACCCCTGTTAGGTATTGGTTACAGTTTGGAGTTGAGGGCGATTTGTAGTCAATATTAATTGTTATGCTGCTTATGTCCACATCTCCGGAGTTACTAAAATATACTTCTGAGTTACTTAATGATCTTGCTGTGCAAAGCCCTGTATCTTTTTTACATTGAATTGTGAATGGGCTTGATACTCCTACTAGGGTTAGTGAAACTTTTTTCTCTTTGCTTACTTTTAAGTT
>Ga0172379_10007371_pt1 | contig 14309 bp, 9 predicted proteins | sample GrowelOW334metaG_FD_119756 | JGI IMG/M metagenome (GOLD analysis project Ga0172379, IMG submission 119756) | Groundwater microbial communities from an aquifer near a municipal landfill in Southern Ontario, Canada - Groundwater well OW334 metaG | ecosystem: Environmental > Aquatic > Deep... | reverse complement strand
TGTCAGAATAACATCGCCCATCGAGGAGAGGCGTAAAACCAGCAAGCTCTTCATCTTTTTAATACCCCGCGTAGGATTTCTCTTCAATAAGGCCTGAATTGGTCAGCAGGTTAATCTCTTTCTTCACGGCAGCCCGTTCATCGTTCAGCAGGTAAACGTGACGTGCCGTCTGAATGAAAACATCATCAAACTGCTTTTTATTTTCCAGTTCGCGTATGATATCCTCGATTTCCCATAATTGCCGGTTAATATCGGTCAGCCTTTTATATTGCCCGCTGACCGACAGGATCATATTTTCCACCAATGGCTTCAGCTGCGACAACTCCTCCCTGATATTCACCAGCTTAGCGGCATCCTGAATCTTATCCAGCTTGATCTCCAGTATCGTCAGCCTGTCCAGCAGCTCCCCGTTTGATAGCTCAATTTTCATCCCGAAAAGATAAGAAAATTATTTGCACCCGGTTAACTTCGGCTGGCACTGGGGTCACTATTGATAGCAACAGGGTCACTACTGCTGGCACTGGGGTCACTAGTGATGGCACGCGGATGACGCGGATGCCTGCGGCAGCGCGGATTTACACAAATCTTTAAAATTAAAAAAAATCCGCGAAAATCAGCGTTACCGGAGGTATCCGCGTCATCCGCGTTCCATCACCCATTTCCCCCCGCGTGCCATCATCCAGTTCCCTCAGAGCCTATTTTATCACCTCCCTGGTCTCCCCGCACCTTAGCATCTCATCACCGAAATACGGATTGGAGATCACGTTGTTTTCGCTCAGCCAGTAAGCTCCCTTGTTATCAAATGCCATCGGACAATACTGGTAATAAACGGTCTGGCCCGAACCATACAGTTTAACTATGGAATATAGAGCGTTGCTGATCGGTGCAAACGATTCCCTTTGTTTATTTATATCACTGGATTTACTGATCTTTTCAGATTCAATCCCGGCGGTGGCGATAAATTTCATCCAGGCATCCATCTGAGCCTGACCAATCTCCTTCATTTCCACCTTCTTCAGGCTTTCCGATAACGCTCCCGCCGCTTTTGCCGCTTTTTCAGCATCCGATTTTACAAAGGCATTTTTCAAGTCATTATAAGCTGTATAAATGCTGTTGATCTGATTTTGCAATCCGGCTCCGGCAGCGATGTTGGGTGTGATTTCCCGGACCTTGACGCTGTCGGGCGCCTCATTCATCATGCTCTGGATTCCCATCAGCTGGGCTGAGGCATCCACGTTGAAAGTGCCGTTGGTGACAATTTCCTCACCCTCTTCCAACCCTTCTGTAACCACATAACTGTTGCCCAGATCCGGACCCAGCGTGACTTCCCGCATCAGGAAGGTCGGTTGGGCGGCATCCTGAACCTTTACATAAATAATGGAACGCGTACCGGTCCACAAAACCGCGGATTGAGGGATGACCAGGCTGCTTCCGGCGGAGATTTGCCTGCTTTGCAGATGACCGGTGGCAAACATGCCCGGCTTCAGCATGTTGCCGCTGTTGGCGACTTCAACCCGGACGGATGCCACACGGGTCTGCGAATTGATCACCGGATCGATAAAGGCGACAGTGCCGCTGAACTCCTTGCCCGGCATCGACTGCAGGACAAACTTTACGGGGTCGCCCTTCCTGATCCAGGGAAGATCGCTTTCATAAGCGTCAAAAAGGGCCCATACATGGCTCAAATCGGCAATTTCATATAAGGCGGACCCTTGTTGGACATAATCACCTTTATTGACTTTTTTAGCCGTCACAATGCCTGAAACCGAGGCTGTAATATCAAAGATGCTCTTCACCTTGCCGCTGTTTTCTATTTCAGAGATCTGGGCCTCCGTGAATTTCCATTGCCGTAATTTATCACGGGCTGCCGAAATGATTGAGGGATCACCCATTTTCAGGGCCTCGAAAAGCTCCTGCTGGGCGGTCACCATGGTCGGTGCATAGAGTTGCGCTATAACCTGGCCCTTCCGGACCGGCTCCCCGGTAAAGTTGATCAGGAGCTGCTCGATCCGTCCGGCCAGATGGGCCGGCTGCGTCTGTACCAGCCGTTCGTCTGCTTCGATCTTGCCATATAACCTGACTTCCTTGACCGCATTTTCACTGGTAACGATGGAGGTCTGAATTTGTGCGATACGGGCGGCATCTTCAGTCATCGAGATGGCATTCGGGTCGATCTGTGCCGCATCCTGGTTCAGGGGAATCAGGTCCATGCCGCACAACGGGCACTGACCGGGACCGTCCTTGCGTATCTGCGGGTGCATGGAGCAGGTCCAGATTTCTTTTTTCTTTTCCAGTGCCGTAGTCTCCTGATTGACAGGTGCCGGTGAACGGTGAAAAACCAGCCAGCCGGCTAAGAATCCTGCAGCCAGTAATAGTGCCATCCGCAGGTATTTATTTTTAATTAATTTCTTGATATTCATGGTATTGTATTTTTTTAATTCAACGAAATAATGGATACCAGCGTGGCTATGGCTACATTCCGGTCGACCACCGCCTCAATTTTCTTGAACTCATAATCAAGCAGTTGCTGCTGCATCCTGAGTATTTCTTCGAAATCAGCGCCTGAGGCCGAGAAAGAGCGCGTCAGGAGGGTGATGGTTTTCTCCGAAAGTTCCGACTGCCGCCTGAATAACCCGACCCGCCGGCCGGCATCATGATACTGCTGCATGGCCTCCTGATACCTGACCGTCAGCTCATTCCTTACATTTTGCGCGGATTCGGCCGAGGCATCCCGCAAATATCCGGCTTCAAGACGCATGGCATCGTACTTTTTCCTGTAAATCGGTAAAGTAGCCGTTATCATGGGCATGATCATGTCCTTTCCGTTCATCATGGAGGTGTTGCCGGGACTCTTCTGAATCAGGGAATAATTCAGGCCGATCCCGACCATCGGATAACCCATTTTTGTCACCATGTTGATCCTCGACTCGTTGGCCAGCCGGTCGGCCTCGTACATTTTATACATCGGATTATTCACGATGCTGTCCGATAAAATGGCCAGTGAACCGGGCAAAGGAGCTTCCATCAGTGAATCGGCAATAAAAACCTCTGTTTCCGGTTTGCGGTTGAGTATGCTGTTGAACCGCACCTGATCAGTCGTCAGCTGATCTGTGAGCTGTGCCAGCCGGTTTTCCAGCGTGCCGATTTCCATCTGAACGCGCAGCAGGCCAACAAGGCCACCCTGACTGCCTCCCTGCATGGGAGCCTGCGATCCTGACATCGCACCGGCATCTCTTCCGGAGGTACCGGTTGTGGCCGATGTATTACCCATTGCAGCGCCCGTCATACCTGAATTCCCGGTTTTCTGTGAGGATTCCATGCCTGAAGAACCCCCGCTATTGGTTGCACCGGCAGCCTGACCGTCAATTTTAAACCGGATCAGTGCCATCCTCTCCAATGACCGTAAAAGTTCAAGGTTTTTTTCTGCGGCGATGATCTCCTGTTTAGTACGGTATACCTGGTACCACGAGGTCTTAACCTGATAGTACAAATCGTTTTTCACGCTCTGTGCTTCCTCATATTTGGCCAGTGCCATTTTAGATGCTTCATCCTTTGCGGCCTTCAGGGTCCCGAACCAGGGCGACATCTGCATCAGCCGTATATCAGCCACCTGCCGTCCATCCATCAGTTCCATCGGCTTAATGAATAGGCCGAATTCAAGCACCGGGTCAGGCAGCGATCCCGCTTGCGGAACCCTCTCAAACGCAGCCCGGTAACCCGAAAATTTCGCCTTCAACCCCGGATTATTCTCCGCCGCCTCCTTCAAAAACCCCGCCAGCGAATCCCCCTGCTGCGCATCCCCCGCCCACGAATTTCCCTGCTGCGAATCCCCCTGCTGTCCCCATACTGTTCCAAATCCCGCTAAAAGCACCATTATCAGGCCCAGCCTGATATTATCACTTTTTAAATATTTTATTTTCAACTTCATATTTTTTCTTTTTCGTCTCAAAGTCTCAAAGTCTCAAAGTCCCACCGAAAATGGGAGGAGCCATTGCTCCTCCCCTACGTTGCCCACCGTATACGGATAATGGTAGGAGCCACTGCTCCTCCCCTACGTTGTCTATCGTATTACCGTCTCCGTATCGCCCGCTCCCTCCAAATGCTCTGTAGTATTGGTACCACAAACACCGTCATGATCTGGATCGTCATCCCCCCAAAAGTGGGAATAGCCATGGGAACCATGATATCCGCCCCCTTTCCCGTTGACGTAAGCACCGGGAGCAGCGCGATAATTGCAGTGGCGGCGGTCATCATCGCCGGCCTGACCCGTTTCTTGCCTGCTTCCACCACAGCCTCCCTCACGGCTTCTACGGTTTCCGGATGCCTTCTTTCAAAAACATCATGAATGTAGGTTCCCATGATCACCCCATCGTTCGTCGCAATGCCGAACAGGGCAATGAACCCCACCCAGACCGCCACACTCAGGTTGATCTCTTGCATCTGGAACAGGTGCCGCATGTTCACCCCGGCAAAGGCAAAATTCATGAACCAGGGCTGACCGTAAAGCCACAGGAAAATAAATCCCCCTGAAAATGCTACAAAAACCCCTGAGAAGTGGATCATTGAGGCGGTCACCGTTTTGAACTGGAAATACAACAACAGGAAAATGATCATCAAACTGATCGGAATAACGATCGATAATCGCTTGGTGGCCCTGATCTGCTGTTCGTAATTTCCTGCAAATTTGAAACTTACCCCCGGAGCTAATTTTAGCTCTCCGGATTGGATTTTCCCGTCGATAAACGCCTGGGCCTGTTCTACCACATCAACTTCTGCCAGGCTGGATGCTTTATCGAATATGACATATCCGTTCAGAAAGGTATTCTCACTCCTGATCATTTGCGGGCCACGGGTGTATAGGATATCGGCCAGTTCGCCCAGAGGCACCTGAACCCCGGTCATCGAGGGTACCAGAATGCTTTTCAGATCCTCAGGCGAACTGCGTAATTCACGGGCATAGCGGACCCGGATCGGGAACCGTTCACGGCCTTCAACCGTGGTCGACAGGGCCATGCCCCCCACAGCGGTCTGAATAATATCCTGTACCTCCTGTACGGTTAAGCCATATCGCGCAATCGCCTCACGGTTTATCTTAATCTCGATATAGGGAGCGCCAACCGCACGGTCATAAAATACCGAGGTCGGCAGGATGGAAGGAACCTCCTTCAATAACCGTTCGAAATCCAGTCCGGCCTTTTCAATCGACTCGAGATCCGGACCATACACTTTCAGCCCCATCGGAGCCCGCATGCCGGTGGATAGCATCACCAGCCGTGTCTGAATGGGCTGAAGTTTGGGTGCAGAGGTCAGTCCGGGTAAATTCGTAACCTTGACGATCTCATTCCAGATATCATCCGGACTCTTGATATGCGACCTCCATTGCCGGAAATATTCTCCCCGTTCATCCGGGATCAGGTTCTCGCGCGGGATCAGCCGGAATTCTTCCTTCTGCCAGTTGTAGGTGCTCCCGTCTTTTAATACGAAATTGTCGTCCTTATCCACCTTGAACCTCATGCGGTGGCCATTTTCATTGAGGATAAACTCGGGACGGTAGTTGATGGTGTTTTCAAACATCTGCACCGGTGCCGGGTCGAGAGCGGAGTTCACGCGACCCCATTTTCCGACAGCCAGCTCCACTTCGGGAATGGTGGTCAGTCTCTTATCGAGCTGCTGAACATATTCAATGTTCCGCTCGATACCGGCATGCGGCATGCTCGTGGGCATCAGCAGGAACGATCCTTCATCAAGTGCCGGCATGAATTCCTTGCCTACTCCCGGGAATGTTTTGACAGCTCCCGTCCATACCTTGCTCTCCCTGACTTTCCATCCTGTTTTTTCCAATCCATTCCCGGCAAAACCGAACGTTTTATCAAATCCCTGCCAGATCAGGAAACCGAGGAACACCGTCACCACCGGAATCATCAGGAACTGCACTTTGTGATTCAAGCACCAGCGCAGGATCTGCTCGTAATAATGAACCATGGTCATCAATATGGCAAGAATGATCCCGATCAATCCGCCGACGAACAGAAAGTTAACGGCCGTTCCTTTGTGTGTACCCAGGGGAAGCCATTCAACGGTCAGGTAATAAACAGCAACCAGCACGGTTAAGCCGATATTGATATATTTGGGTATCTCCCGCCGGGCTTCCGGCCAGCGTTCGCTGTTCAGGTTGTTGAACCCGATGAGCGTCAGCGCCAGGGCTGGCCAGGCACCGAGAAAAATCGTCAGGGCCAGTCCCGCCAGGATCAATGCGATATTCCAGATTTTACGTCCTCTGTCTTTATCAAAATCCAGGGAATAAATATAGTAGGCGAGCATGGGAAGAACCACCATGCCAAGTACATACGATGAGGTAATGGCAAACGTCTTGGTGAATGCCAGCGGTCTGAAAAGCTTGCCTTCCGAGGCCTGCATGGCGAATACCGGCAGGAAACTGGCGATCGTGGTGGCGAGTGCCACGGTAACGGCCGCCCTTACCTCGGTGGTTCCGGTATAGATGAGCTGCAACAGGTCCTTGCCCCTGAGCTTTCGGTTTCCCGGCATCTCCAGGTGACGGTTGATATTCTCGATGTCGACGATCCCGATATCCACCATGATCCCAATGGCAATGGCAATACCCGAAAGGGCAACGATGTTGGCCTCAATGCCGAAGATCCTCATCAGGATAAAGGTCATCAGAACCCCAACAGGCAGCAAGAAGGAAACAATAAAAGAGGCCTGCAGGTTCATTAACAATAAGATAATCACGATGATGCTGATCAGTACCTCATGCGAAAGCGCTGATTCCAGGGTTCCAATGGTCTCCTGAATGAGTCCGGTGCGATCGTAAAAAGGCACGACAGTAACCTTCGAAACCGTGCCGTCGGCCAGCGTTTTTGAAGGGAGTCCGGGTTCCAGCTCCTTGATTTTTGCCTTTACATTATTGATGACATCCATCGGATTCGATCCGTAACGCGCCACCACCACCGCTCCCGCGGCTTCTGCACCTCCCTTGTCGAGGCCCCCGCGGCGGGTGGCCGGACCGAAACTGACCCTTGCCACATCGCTGATCCGTACCGGAACATTCTCATGCACGGCAACGACAGCACTCCTGAGATCATCAAGGTTTTTCACATAACCGAGGCCCCTGATAACATATTCCACCTGGTTCAGCTCGATGGTTTCCGCACCGATATCCAGGTTGCTGTTCGTGACCGCCTTCATGATATCCATCACGTTAACCCCGAAGGATTTCATGGCTTCCGGATCAATATCCACCTGATATTCTTTCACAAATCCGCCCACCGATGCCACTTCCGATACCCCCTCGGCCGAAGCGATGGAATATTTCACATAATAATCCTGGATCGTTCGCAGCTCCTGCGGATCCCATCCGCCGGCGGGCTTTCCGGTTTTGGGATCCCGGCCTTCCAGCGTGTACCAGTAGATCTGACCGAGAGCCGTTGCATCCGGACCCAAAGTAGGCTGTACTCCCGCTGGTAAAGTGCCGGGAGGCAGTGAATTGAGCTTTTCGAGAATCCTCGAACGACTCCAGTAAAATTCAATATTGTCCTTGAATATGATATAGATGAACGACATGCCGAACATGGAAGTGCTTCGGATAGTCTGAACACCCGGTATCCCCAATAAAGCCGAGGACAGGGGGTAGGACACCTGGTTCTCGATATCACGCGGCGACCGGCCCATCCATTCGGTGGCCACAATCTGCTGGTTTTCACCGATATCCGGGATGGCATCCACCGAAACGGGATCCCGCGGCAGGAATTTTATATTCCAGTTGAACGGAGCCGTCACCAGCCCCCATACCACAAAAACCAGGAGCAATAGTACCGAGACCAGACGGTGCTCGAGAAAATATTTTAGAATTCGGTTTAGCATAATCTGGCTTTTATTTATTTCTCAGTCGCAATGCATTGGCAATCACAGATAATGAACTAAAACTCATGGCTGCTGCTGCAATGATCGGACTCAGGAAGATTCCGAAAATGGGGTAAAGCAATCCTGCGGCAACAGGTACACCCAATATATTGTACCCGAAGGCAAAAAACAAGTTTTGTTTGATATTACGAATAACAAAATGGCTCAGCTCCCTGGCCCGGACTATTCCGTTCAGATCGCCCTTAACCAGTGTTATCTCGGCACTTTGCATGGCAATATCTGTTCCCGTACCCATGGCAATGCCGATATTTGCCCGGGCCAATGCCGGAGCATCGTTGATTCCGTCGCCAGCCATCGCCACCACGTGTCCCTGGTCTTGCAATTCCTTAATTTTGTTGTACTTATCTTCGGGCAAACAATCCGCTTTGAAACCATCGAGATGTAATTCACCGGCAACAGCCCTGGCTGTTATTTCATTGTCCCCGGTAAGCATGATAACACTTACGCCCATCTTCTGTAAAGTCTGAATGGCCTTGGCTGAAGTTTCCTTGATTTTATCAGTGACCCCTATAATCCCTTCTACCTTGCTTCCTAAAGTTAAAAACATTACGGTTTGTCCGCCCATTTGCCATTCTTTTACAATTTCCTGTTGGCCGGGATCGATGGAGGCTTTCATATCATTGATTAACCGCTGATTTCCAAGACTTAATTTCTTTCCCTGGTAATCGGCCTGTACCCCTTTACCTGTAATCGATTCAAAATTGTCCAACTTGATCAGGCTGATATTATTGCCCTTGGCACCCTTCACAATGGCTTGAGCCAGCGGATGTCCGCTGCTGCTGTCAATGGAAGCTCCCAGTTTAAGAATTTCCGGATTGCTGAGATTACCGAATGATTTAAACCCTTTAAGACTGGGTTTGCCTTCGGTGATTGTCCCTGTTTTATCAATGATCAGGGTGTCCACCTTATTCATCTCCTCAATGACCCGGGCATCCTTAACCAGAATTCCTGATTGCGCTCCCCGTCCGGTTCCGACCATGATGGATATCGGGGTGGCCAGACCAAGTGCACACGGACATGCGATAATTAAAACCGATATGGCATTAACAAAGGCATAAACATAAGCCGGTTGTGGTCCCCATATAGCCCAGACTCCAAAAGTAATCAACGAAATACCTATGATAATCAGTACGAAATATTTGGCCACCACATCAGCAATATTCTGAATCGGCGCCCTTGACCGGCTCGCTTCATTTACCATGTCAACAATGCGGGACAGCAAAGTGTCCTTTCCGACTTTTTCAGCCTTCATCTCAAAAACGGTGTTACCGTTAATCGTTCCTCCGGTTACTTTGTCATTCATTGATTTGTCTGCCGGCATAGGCTCTCCCGTGATCATGCTTTCGTCCAGAACTGCCTGGCCATCCGTAATAACGCCGTCAACGGGTACTTTTTCACCGGGTTTCACCCTGAGAATATCCCCGGTTATTACCTCTTCGAGATGGATCTCTTCTTCCTGCCCGTTACGGATGACTCTGGCAACAGGTGGTACCAGGCTCATCAGGGCTTTAATGGCTGAATTTGTTTTTCCATGAGCCCTCAGCTCCAGAACCTGTCCCAGCAGGACAAGCGTCAGGATGACAGCGGCTGCCTCAAAATAGGAATGTACAGTGCCGGTGTGGTCCTTAAACTGCTCAGGAAATATCCCGGGAACCATCAGTCCGAAAACGCTGAAAAGATAGGCAGCACCAATACCCAATGAAATCAGGGTCCACATATTCGGCGACCATCTCCGCACCGAATTCCACCCGCGCTTAAAGAATTCCCAGCCTGAATAAAAAATCACCGGTGTGGCTAAGGCAAATTCGATCCAAATCCATACTCTTTTTGAAAAAAGCCCATCAAGATGAAGAAAAGGGATCATATCAGACATGGCAATGATAAATACCGGTATGCTCAATATCAGTGCTATACGGAATTTTGCGACCATTTTCCGGTAAGATGCATCTTCTTCGTTGTTTTCAACACCTTCACCCGCGACCAGGTCCATACCGCATTTGGGACAGGATCCCGGTTTGTCGCTGACAACTTCGGGATGCATGGGGCAATAATATTTACCGGTTACTGCTTTTACCGTAGCCTGATCCATTTTTACATGTGATTGCTCCCCACCAACAGGCACCAGCAGCATATGGCATACCGGACACTTTCCCGGTTGGTCATAAACCTTTTCGCCTTCACATCTCATGGGGCAAATAAACTTGGGATTATCTGTATTTGTCATGATATTAATATGTTAAGTAAAGACATAGGAAATAATTACCCGCATAAGGATAATTATCGGACAGTCCGGGTCCGGACTGTCCCGAAAATCATGAAACTAAATCAGGTATTGTTGCAGCAATGCAAGCCGCAAATCCAACAGGGGTGGGGGAGATTCTTCTGGTTTAACAGGCAGAAATTCTGTTGATTGCACCTGTGGAGACAGATCATTATCTGTCTCTACACGCCATCCCCATAAAGGCAATTCTACGCACGAAACCTCGCTATCGACGCAAACTGCCGTAAACAGATAATCATTTTGGAGCTGGAAATGCTCGGCCTTATCCTTGCAGCAGTTTTCAGGATGCTCGCAGCAGGCCTTTGGGGTATGCAGCACCGAAAACTTCATCAGGGTGCCGCCGCAAAAATGATAATGGTAAGTCACCCCTGAAGTTGTCAGCAGCATGACCACCACCATAACGATATTTGCGAATTTACGTATCATTTTCCAGCACAATGATATAACAAAGATAACGCTCTATAGGTTGCAGGTTGTCAAATTTTTGTTAAAATGGATTTTCAGGCAATGATCTCATTTCCCCAAAGTGCTGAAAGAAATTTTCTGTAGGGCATTATTTGGATTGTTCCAACTTTTCTCTCCGCTGGTTCATTACACACTATGATGGATTTCCGGGGATGTAATTCATCCGCAAAGGCTCGTATACCCTTCAGATCATTGGAATCTAACTGATTTGTCCCTTTTACTTCAATGGCTATCTCACCGTCTCCAAGAATAAAGTCCACCTCTAAACCTGTCTTTGTCCTCCAGTACCCGATTTCAAAATCCAAATTGAGATAAGAGCGAAAGGCAGAAATCTCCATAAGAATAAAGTGCTCAAACGCTTTCCCGAATGACTCACCACGCTCTTCCTGAATGACCCTTTTTGTAATGATTCCTGCAACCCCGGTGTCAAATAGATAAAATTTGGGAGTCCTGGTGATGACCTGTCGGGTTTGACGTTTTTTAAAAGGATCTATCATAATCCCCATAAGCGTGTCAACCAAAATCTGGTAATATTCCCTGACGGTTTTGGAATCAACTCCGCAGTCTCTCGAGATGTTCAGGTAATTGGTCATTTCTCCATGGGAAAATCCAACAGAGTCAAAAAACCTTGAAAAAGATGGAATATTGCGCACAAGGCCTTCCTGAAAAACCTCCTCCATCATGTAGTCCTGAACATAGGCTTTTAAGGATCTTCTGGCATCCGGTTGTCGAAAGTGGGAAGGAATCATCCCTTTGTTCAATGCATCCAAAAGTTTCCATTCCGTTAATTCGGCGGTTACCAATGGGAACAATTCATACCTCCAGGCCCGGCCGCCTAAAAGATTAGCCTGACCGCGCTTCAACTTCCTGGCGCTGGAACCACAAAGGATAAACTGCATTCCTTTATTCTCAATCAAACGGTGCACCTCATCCAGAATTTTAGGGATTTTCTGTACCTCGTCAAGAATAACAGGGTACCGGAGTTGTTCCGGACCAAGGGCCTCTATCTCCTCAGCAAGGAGTGCCGGGCGATTTGAGAAGCGGAAAAATAAATCCGTATCAAGAAAATCAAAAACTTTGCTCTGGGGGAATAGCACATGTAATAATGTTGATTTGCCAGTCTTTCGCGGACCCCACAAAAATGCTGATTGTTCACCGGGCAATTCTATTTTCAGAAAGCGTTCAATGTTTTCCATATCAGCAAATATTCTAATAATTTCGGAATGTATTCCAAAATTAGCATCTTTTATCGGAATTAGTTCCGAAAATGTTAAACATTTGCAATACCAAGGGGAAAAAGTGAAAATATTTTGTTGTTTGAATAATTATGCATAGATTTGCATCGAATTAGAAAAAATATACAAATGGATCGATTAACACGTCAGGAAACAATCATGCTGGTCCTCCGCGACCAGTGGATCCGCAACCAGGATGAGCTTCAGAAAGCTCTGGAAATTAAAGGGTTCGATGTTACACAGGCAACACTCTCCCGCGACCTGCGACAAATTCATGTGATGAAAATAATGGACCCGGTACGCGGTTCCAGGTACGTCCTCCCTGAAGATAAGGATATGAGGGAAGCAATCACCCGCCTGCCAGATCATCTCGATGGCGTCCTGTCGATCGAATTTTCGGGACAGTTCGGCGTTGTCCGCACTTTACCCGGTTTCGCTAACGGGGTTGCCTTTACTCTTGATTATCAGCAATTACCGGAACTCATGGGAACCATCGCCGGTGATGATACTATCCTTCTCATCATGAAGGATGGGGTATCGAAAAACCTGATGGCCGGAATTCTGAGCAGCCGGTTTCCGGGACTGTCCCAGAAGATTATGTTTTAAACTATCAATGAATAATTATACAATATCATGACGAATTCCATGAAGAAGAAAGTGGTTTTAGCCTACAGCGGGGGTCTGGATACCTCCGTTATCCTGAAATGGCTCATCAACAAAGGCTATCAGGTGATCTGCTATGTGGCGGATGTAGGGCAGAATGAAAATTACAGGGAAGTGGAAGCCAAAGCCATCGCGCTGGGAGCTTCCAAAGTGTTTGTCGAGGACCTGAAGCACGAACTGGTGGTCGATTATATATTTCCTGCCTTGAGGGGAAATGCATTGTATGAAGGGAGATACCTCCTGGGTACCGCCATCGCCCGTCCATTGATCGCGAAACGCCAGGTGGAGATTGCAAAACGCGAGGGCTGCACTTACCTGGCCCACGGCGCTACCGGAAAAGGCAACGACCAGGTGCGTTTTGAGTTCGCCTATTACGCCTTGTTTCCCGAAGCTAAAATCATCGCACCCTGGAAAGATCCTGAATTCCTAAATGAATTCAAGGGCCGCACGGATATGATCAAATATGCCGAACTGTATAATATCCCTATCAAACAGACTGTTGCCAAGAGTTACAGTGAAGACGAAAACCTGATGCACATTAGCCATGAGGCAGGTATCCTCGAGAGCCCGGCCGACCGCTGTCCCGAAAATGTATATTCAAAATCACTCTCCCCGATGCTGGCGCCCGACAAGGAAACCCTCGTGGAGATTGAATTCCATAACGGTACCCCGGTGCGCATCAAGAATTTGGATGACGGTATCGAAAAGACCGATCCGATGGATCTCTTCAATTATGCCAATCATATCGCCGGAGTCAATGGCATCGGCCGTATCGATATGGTGGAGAACCGTTTTATCGGCATTAAATCCCGCGGAATTTATGAAACCCCAGGCGGATATCTCCTTTGGGCGGCACACCGCGACCTCGAAGGCATCGCCATGGATAAGGAAGTGATGCACCTGCGCGATATGCTCATACCAAAATTTGCCGAGTTGATATACAACGGATTATGGTTCTCGCCGGAAATGGACTTCCTGATGGCTGCCTTTAACAAGAGTCAGGAACAGATCACCGGAACCGTCGTTGTGGCCCTTTATAAAGGAAATGCCATGCCGGTTTACCGCGAATCACCCGTCAGCCTGTACGACCAGGATCTATCTTCCATGGACGTTGAAGGAGGGTTCGATGCCACCGATAGCCGCGGATTTATCAATATCAACGCCATCCGTTTGAAAGCCCATTACCTGGTGCTACGCAAAAAACAGCCTTACCAATGGCGTCCCGGAATCCTTAAATAGTTAGTTATGAAGCTCTGGCAAACTGCAGATTCAATGGATGCCCGGATTGAGGCTTTTACCGTTGGCAATGACCCGATCCTTGATCAGGAACTGATCCCCTTCGATTGTCAGGCGACGATCGCCCATGTGACGATGCTGGAGGAAATCGGGATTTTGGATACGATCGAGTCCGGAAAACTGATCGCCGCCCTGAATGAGCTGATTATCCTGCATGGTGAGGGGGCATTCCGCATCAAGCCGGGACAAGAGGATGGTCACACCGCCATCGAGGAATACCTGACAGGAAAACTGGGCGATACTGGTAAAAAAGTTCACACGGGCCGTTCACGTAACGATCAGGTCCTCACCGCTGTCCGGCTATTTGAGAAGTTTGCCGTCGATGAACTCATACAACTCTCGGAGAACATGGCGGCTTCGCTTAAACTGTTTGCCGAAACCAATGCCGGACTGCCTTTGCCGGGATACACCCATACGCGGAAAGCTAT
>Ga0172379_10007370_pt1 | contig 14309 bp, 13 predicted proteins | sample GrowelOW334metaG_FD_119756 | JGI IMG/M metagenome (GOLD analysis project Ga0172379, IMG submission 119756) | Groundwater microbial communities from an aquifer near a municipal landfill in Southern Ontario, Canada - Groundwater well OW334 metaG | ecosystem: Environmental > Aquatic > Deep... | reverse complement strand
TTCCGGCAACAAAAGGTCCGATAACAGCAGAAATATTCGCTATCGAATTCAATAATCCGATAACAGATCCTTTCTCGCGGTTGTTGTTCATCAATTCCTGGTGGGCGCCGACCTGCAGGGTTGAAAAGGCAAAGGCCAAAAGGACCTGGATCGGCAGGATCAGCCAAAAATTATTTAATAGGGCATAAGCAATGAATGTTAATACCGTACATAATAATCCCAAATTAAAAAGATAAAGGTTCCTAAATTTCTCGGCCTTTTGCATCATGATAAATTGCGTAAAAGCATTCACAAAATACGCAATGCCGACCATGAATTTATCCGCTCCGGTGCTCATTAGATAAAGGGGAAACATTGTCCAGACGGCAAATGCTCCGATCGCCCTGAACAAATAAGGAATATAGATCCTAGCATTCTTTATGAATAATCGCCAGGGAAATAGATTAAAAGTCCCTTTTGTTTTAGCTTCGCCGAGCCTAAAAGACAAAATGAAAGCAACTAAAAACAAAAATGCCGCGGCAAGAAAGATCGAATAATAATAAGTTATAAAACCGGCCATTAAGCTTCCCAGCGCCCAACCCAAGGAACCATAGGCGGTAAATTTACCCATCTTCCCTTTTCGCTCTTCATAAGCATATACTGCCAGCGCCGCCGGAAAGATCCCTGCAGCGAAACCAGCCAATGCGCGCAGATAGAGCAATGATCCTGTTTCTTTAGCAAATACTTGGGTTGCATAAAAGATCGCCGAAAGAATTAGGCCGAACTGCAATATACGCTTGGCACCGAAGCGATCGGACAAACTTCCGAATAGATAACCTGCCAAAAAATAGGACAGATTAAAAATGCTTACGATCAAGCCGATCATAAAACCATCGGCATGCAGCTCTTCAGCCATGACCGGAATGAACAGGGATGAAGAAAATATGGCTATATTGGTCAATAACTGGATCGAATTGGATATTTCGAGCTGCGCAATTTTTTTTGGGTAATAAATAAGGTCGGCCATTAAAGCTTAACTAATTTCGCACCGTAAGGTGTGTCTTCGATAGAATAGCCCATTTCTGCAGTCATTTTCCTGATCTCATCTGCTTTTTTATAGTCTTTGTTTTTACGCGCATTTTCTCTTTCTATCAGTAATTTTTCAACATCATCGGATGTTCCAGTCTCTCGACTCCCAGCTCCTAACTCCAAACCCAATATCCCGCACATCTCAACCACCGCTTGCCGCATCACCCCAAGGCATTCTTTTTCTGCTTCGCCCTCCGCCAGGGTTTTACGAAAATATTTTATCATCTCAAAGATCGCGGCAACGGCACCGGCTGAATTAAAGTCTTCATCCATACTGGCTTTGAATTTATCCTTGAAAGAAATCAGATCTTCGTTTATATCATCAATTTCAACTTCAGGCGCCGATTCTGTCGTCTTTGATAGAATAAAATCAATATTTTCTATAAATTGGGTTATCCGGCTATATGCTTCCTTCGCCCCTTCGATCTCAACGTCGCTATAATTTATCGGGCTGCGATAATGGGTCATCAGCAGGAATAAGCGGATCACCATCGGGTCATATTTGGTAAAAATATCTTTTAGAGTAAAAAAGTTCCCCAGCGATTTCGACATTTTTTGTTTATCAATATTCACAAAGCCGTTGTGCAGCCAATATTTTACCCAGGGAATTTTTCCGGTCAGGCCTTCGGTCTGCGCGATCTCATTTTCATGGTGCGGGAATTCGAGATCAAGCCCGCCCCCATGGATATCAAATTGCTCCCCCAAATATTTGGTCGACATCGCTGAACACTCTATATGCCAGCCGGGGCGGCCTTTTCCCCAGGGAGAATCCCAGGAAGGCTCGCCTTCTTTCGCGGTCTTCCAAAGAGCAAAATCAAGCGGGCTTCTTTTTTTATCGTTCACCTCGACCCGCGCGCCGGAGAGCAGGTCGTCAATATTTCTGCCTGAAAGCTTGCCGTACCCTTCAAATTTTCTGATCTCAAAATAAACATCACCCTCAAGCTGGTAGGCGATCCCTTTTCCAATTAAACCCTTGATCCAATCGATCATTTCCTGAATATGCTCGGTCGCTTTCGGATAAACCTCCGCTTTCTTAACGTTTAACTTTTCCATCACTTCGAAGTAAGAAGAAATATTCTTTTCCGCAATATCTTTACTCCCAACTCCCAACTCCCTACTCCTAGCTATGATCTTGTCATCCACATCAGTAAAGTTTTGAATATGTTTAACTTCATAGCCTGAATATTCCAGATAACGTCTGATCGTATCAAAAACAACATAAGCCCTGCCGTGGCCAAGATGGGTTTCATCATATGGGGTAATACCGCAGACATACATCCCGACTTTTCCAGGGAAAAGCGGAGTAAATTCTTCTGTTATTCGTGTAAGGTCGTTGTGGATTTTAAGAACCAATTTTTTCTTCCAGCCTCTTTATCCTTTTTTCCAGCTCTTCAACTACGTCCGGCAGATCGGCATGGGCAAGCGTTTCAACTTTTTTTCCTTCCATAACAATGATCCTGGCAGGATTTCCGACAACGGTAGAATTTGGGGGTACCGATCTTGTAACTACCGCACCTGCCCCGATCCTGGAATCATCACCTATCGTAATATTGCCCAAAACGATCGCTTCCGCGCCAACAACTACATTATTGCCGATCGTCGGATGGCGCTTTCCCTTTTCCTTTCCTGTCCCGCCTAAAGTTACTCCCTGATAGATCGTCACATCATTTCCGATGATCGTTGTTTCGCCAATTACCACCCCGTTGCCATGATCGATAAAAAATCTTCGGCCGATAGTTGCGCCGGGATGGATCTCAATTAATGTCAATAAACGGGAGATCTGTGAAAGCAGTCTTGGGAAAAACGGTATTTTTATGGAATATAAAAAATGCGCGATGCGGTGAAAGAACATCGCCCACAGCCCCTGATAAAGAAAAACCTCAAAAATATTGGCCGCCGCCGGATCTCTTTCAAATATGGTCCTTATCCCTTCAAACATGTTTATCTCCTATCAAAAAATGGATTCTTACCTGAAACAGAAAGAGGTATACCATATGCGATCACAACCTCATCCCCTAATAATTTATTCTCTACGATCGTTTTACCTACCGAATACATAACGCGATTATCAACCCGATGGTCCATCGCAAAAGAAACCGCAGACCCGATCGCGATCCCGAGATCGCCGCTATTGTAAGCACAAACCGCTCCGGCTTTTTCCGATTCCGCGCAATTCGGCCATCCGCAAAATGAACAATACCTTAAACCGATCGCTTTCTTTTTGGTGCCGATAATAACAACGGCCGCGGCGCTCTTGATATTTTCAGAATCTCTTAGAAAGGTCTGGTTCGATTCCCTTTCTCCTATTTCTTTCATTTTTGAAGACAATTTCAATATATCGTCACTAATAAAAATGGCCGTCTCTAATAGATCGATCCCTTTTGCTTTGGGAGCGGTCCGCGCGGCAAGGCACATTCCTTCGGCAATACTGATAATGGCCTTTTCCATAAATTCTTTATCTTGGATCATTAGCTTACCATTTTCTCAAGTGAATCGACCTGCTTTGGCGTGCCGATCACGACCAGAATATCTCCGGATTCAATTTTTGAATCGGCAACCGGCTGGAGATTGAATTTACCGTTCGCTTTCTTGATCGCTATAACATGCGAGCCGGTTTTTTGCCTGATCTGCGCTTCTGCCAGAGTCCTGTTAAGCAAGAGCCCGCTGCCGTTTACAATAAATTCCCGCATCTCCATCTGGACGTGTTCGCCGTGCAGGATCGAATCAAGAAAATCAACGGCAGTCGGCTTGATCGCAATTTCCGCCATTCTCTTGCCGGCAAAATAATACGGAGAAATGACCCTGTTAGCGCCTGCTTTTTTTAGTTTTTCTTCAACATGCAGAGAAGAGGCCCTGGCAATAATAAAGAGTTTTGGGTTTAATACTCTGGCAGAAAGAACGACAAAAACATTCGCGGCATCGGAATCAGCCGAAGCGATCAATCCCTTTGCCCGCTTGACCCCCGCCTCCATAAGGAACGCATCGGAGGTTATATCGCCGATCAAATGCGGGATCCCAAGCGGTTCCAGCTCTTCGACCGTTTCTGCTTTACTATCTATAACAACATAAGGGATCTTCGCTGCCTTAAGATCAATTACGACCTGATGGCCAACTCTTCCAAACCCGCAAATAATATAATGATCTTTTAATTCCGCTATCCTTTGCTTCATCTGTTTCTTCCTCCTATATCCGATAATTTGCCCTTCAACCATCATTTCGATCAATTGTCCGACCGTATAACCTACGGTTGCAATGCCGAAAATGATAACAACGATCGTCATCAGGCGGCCGGCGGTGTTCAAGTCGTGCACTTCTCGAAAGCCGACAGTAGAAAGGGTGATCACCACCATATAAAGCGAGTCAATGAAGCTCCAGCCTTCAAGGTATTGATACCCAAGCGTAGCAAAGGTCACGATTATCAGCAGGATCAGACCCGGTATTATTAGCCGCCTTAATGGGTTCATTTATCCCTCCTCATCCTACTAATCCCTTCTCATTCCTACTATTCCTTATCCCTTCAGCAAGTATATCGTAAAATCGCCAATATGATAATCGTGTCTTAAAATGTATTTAGGGGCCGCATGCCGGCAAAAGTTTAACACAGTTTCAGGGTTAAAGTAAAAGTACTGGCTTGAGTTTAAATTTTGAGGATCAGCGATCGGCAGACTCCCTTCACTAAGAAAATTTAGGCCTACCCCATAGGTTGCCAGCTCGCTCACCCGGAAGATCATCTCTTTTACATATGCCAAATGGTCATCGATCTCTGCCGACCGGATATTAAATATGCCCGAGCAGATTATATAGTCGTATTTTGGAGTATGCCGGTCCTCAAGGATATTTTTTACTTCAAATTTCGCGTCCGGATATTTCTTTTTTGCTGTTTGGATAATTTTAGGGGAAATATCGCAGCCGGAATAATTTATCCGGTGTCGAGATAGCGACCCATCGGACTTAAGATAGCCATAGAGATCTCCAAATCCGCAGCCGACATCCAGGAGCGTTATGCACGACGCCTTTTTCCCGTAATTAAACAGCTCTTTCATGATCTTGAAGCGGAGCTTTTGGCTGTCGGGCGAATTCCAATCCAGCGCCTTATAACTATTGCCGTGCTCGTCAAAAAGGCTTTCAAAGTAATCTATCTGGTCTTGAATATCGATCATTATTATACAAATCTACCAAAGCCGCCAAGTGAAATCAAATGAATTTATGCTCGATAATATATTTGAGACAAAACCATGAAAGTAAACAGCAGCGTTATTTACAATTTGCTCCGCAAAGGGAATCCATTAACCCTCAAACGGGACGCTCCGCTATTGCCGCAGGCACAAACTCTCCTTGCCGAGATAGATCACCGCTGCCGGCACAAAGTTAAACTGGACCTTGGACCGGAGCAGCTCGCCGAAGGACTACAGAGATTATTATTAAGACTAGATTTCAGGACACAATTTTGCAGAACGGAAGAGGTGCCCCTTTCTGCCCATGAACTTTCCGGTTTACTTGTCGGCCGTGAATACCTCTCATATAGCGATTCACCAGTATATGAAAGAAGGGAAATTACAACGCTTGAACAGGCCCAACCATGGATCACCCGTTTTATATATTTATATCAAGGTCGACCAGTTGATCATAGTACTTCTCTTTATACCGGTAAAGACTTTGACCTTAGAAATGAACCAACCGCCTTTTTCGCTCACGGCCCGCAGGAAAACATCCAGGTCGGGTTTCCTTCCGATCCACACTGTGGCGCGGCCAAATTTACTAAGATCAATATTCCCGCAGGATCTTATTATTTTGTGGAACCGGTGCTTGATAACCTTGTCATGCTGCAATTCATGGTTTATGACAGAGATCTAAATTGGTTAAGATCCTACGCCTACGATGCTTCAGTTCCATGCCTGTTCTCTGCTTATTCATATCCTGAAGAGGAAAAAAGACAATTTGGTATTTTTAATGCAAGGCTATTAAATGAAGGAGAGAGAGAGCACACCAGGACATGTATGCATGAATTATTAACGCTTCTACAGAAATTCTTTGCTGAAGGACATTTTGATAATATTCCCGATCTTAATTTTTATATAGCCGGACCGGCAAGGACGATCAATATTGACCCGGGAAACGGTGCTAGCTTATCCTTCCCTTCTCTAAACTTACAGCCTGAAGCAAAGTATGCGGTAAAAATATTTGGCGCTCATCCCGAAAAGAAAAATAATACAATCGTAGTTTCTTTTAGAGAAACGGGACAAGGAAAGCATACTCCCACAACATATATTTATAGCTGTCTGGAGAAATGTTTTGTCCAGATCCAAACCTCTACAGTAGATGAAAAACACCGGATAAAATTACCGCAAAATGTTCGTCAACGGGTCTGGGATCGCGGCCCTTGTTTGATCACGGTACGTTAAAAGTCGTTTTAGATCAATCCGTCTTTTATCATTCTCTCAGCGATCAATACCGCATTAAGCGCCGCGCCTCTGCGCAGGTTATCCGATACGATCCACATTTCGATCCCATTCTCCTGAGAAATATCTTCCCTAATTCTACCGATGAAAGTTTCATTCTTTCCAGCGCAATCTACCGGTGTCGGATATTCGCCCTTTGAAGGATCATCCATAACTCTTACCGTTGGAAAAGCAGCCAGAAGCTTTCGAACTTCGGAAATAGAGATCTTTTTCTTGGTCTTGATATTTACCGATTCAGAATGGCTTATTGCGACCGGGACCCTTACGCAGGTCGCCGTAACATTAATACTTTCGTCTTCCAGGATCTTCTTGGTCTCATTGACCATCTTCATCTCTTCTTTGGTATAGCCGTTCTCCGTAAATTGGTCAATTTGCGGAACAAGATTGAAGGCGATCTGCTTGAAAATATATTTGGGAGTAATTTTAGCCTTTGGATCATCCAACAATAATTTTGTCTGCTCGTACATTTCGGCAATGGCTTCTTTTCCCCAACCGGAAGTCGATTGATAGGTCGAAATTACAACTCTTTCAATTCCGACCGCGTCATAGATCGGCTTAAGCGCCAGCACCAACTGGGCAGTAGAACAATTCGGATTCGCAATGATCCCTTTGTGCTTCTTGATCGCATGGCCATTAACTTCAGGAACGACCAGCGGAATATCTTTTACCATTCTGAATTCGGATGTGTTATCTATTACGATACAGCCCCGCTTTGCCGCTTCCGGCGCAAGAAGAGCCGAAACCTTTGCTCCGGCAGAAAACAGCCCGATCTCCATCCCGTCAAAGACCTCCGGCGCAGCTTGTACGACCGTATATTCTTTTCCTTTGAAAGTGACCTTTTGACCCGCGGTTCGCTCCGATGCCAGCGGTAAAAATTTATTTACCGGGAAATTTTGTTCTTCAAGAACTCTCATGATCTCTTTCCCCACCATCCCCGTCGCCCCCAGAACGCAAACATTGTAACTTTTACCCATTTTAAAACTCCTTCCTATATTTTAAGAAACAACTTTCCCGTCAAAAAATTCCGCGACCGCCGCAGCCGAAAGATTAGGGACCTTTTGGCGGTCAGTTAGTATGCATACGACCGGGACATTTTTCCCAAGGACTTCCTCAATCACCTCTTCCAGCGAAGTCTTGTTCTTTTGTTCCTCCAGCCTCTCTTTATGAAAAGAAAAACCTTTCCTAAATGCTACGACCAGCTTTCCTTTCTCATCGATCTCGACCGGCTCCCCTTCATGCAAAGAGACAAAGCCATAGATACTTTTTTTTCGCATCCCTTCCAGGATCTTTGGCCAAAGATTTTTCAACCTTGTAAAATCATTTCCGTCATTCACAAGAATTTCCGGTTTTTTTTCTTCTTTAATTGGAACAGCCTTTTTTTCTATTACGATCGGAGCTGTTTTTTCTTTAATATCTTCCCGCACTACAATAATGCTTTCTTCGGGTTTACCTTCTAAAAGATCTAGCAGGCCAACCTCCAGGACCAGCCTGGCATGCGGATGCCATTTCATATCAAGTTCCGCGCGAGAGAGAGCGCTGATCACGCTCTTTATTTTATTTAAGCTATATTTACCGGCTTGTTTCCCCAGACGCTCCAAATAATCTTCGGTAAGCTCCAGGGCTCCTCCCGCCCCCACAACTATATGCAATAGATTGCGAAAATGGCCGACCAGATCCCTGGTCATTTGAGGGATAGACCGTCCTTTATCCATGCCGTCCTTCACCAGGGATAGCACTTCTTTGGAATCATCGGAAAAGATTGCGTCGCCAAAGGAGAAGAGAAGCTCTTCATCCGCAGTTCCAAGAAGGGTGACAACATCGTCATATTTGATCTTTTTGCCGGCAAAAGAGACCAGCTGGTCAAGAAGAGAAACAGCGTCGCGCATTCCGCCCTCCGCCGTCCGAGCGATAAGATCAAGGGTCTTTTCCTCTATTTCAAAGCCTTCCGCTTTTGCAATATCAGCCAGCCTTCCTTTGATCTCTTTAAGCTTGATCCTGCCGAATTCTACCCTTTGGCAGCGGGAAGCGATCGTCGCAGGGACCTTCTGCGTCTCCGTCGTTGCCAAGACAAAGATCGTATGCGACGGCGGCTCTTCCAGGGTTTTTAATAACGCATTGAAGGCTTCCGAGGTCAGCATGTGGACTTCGTCGATAATATATACTTTATAGCGGCCCTCGAGCGGCGCATAGCGGACTTTTTCACGCAGGTCCCTTATTTCATCGATCCCGCGATTACTGGCCGCATCAATTTCGATAACATCAACACAGTGTCCGTTCTTTATCTTTTCACAATTATCACATTTGCCGCAGGGAGAAATGGTCGGCCCATTTTTGCAATTTAGCGCCTTGGCCAAAATCCGAGCGGTTGAAGTTTTGCCGGTCCCTCGCGGGCCGGAGAATAAATAGGCATGGGCGATGCGGTCGTTCTTAATGGCATTTTGCAGCGTCTTGACGATAACTTCCTGTCCGACAAGCTCGTCAAAATTCTGCGACCGCCATTTTCTATATAATGATATGTAAGACATTATTTATAGATCCTCGGGACCCTTTTTCCAATACTGCATACTACCTCATAAGAAATAGTATCTTCAAGCTCGGCTATCTCATCCGCAGAGATCGCCTGCCCATTCTGCTCGCCAATTAGTGTTACTTCGTCGCCAACTTCAACTTTTTCATGCCCGACATTTACCAGGGTCAAGTCCATCGCAACTCTGCCGACGACCGGGAACCTTTTTCCGTGTATCAGAACATGCCCGCGATTGGAATTTCTGCGGCTAAAACCGTCGGCATAACCGACCGAAATAGTGGCAATGGTCGTTTCACCTTCCGTAACATAAGTGCTTCCATATGAAAGCGGAGTTCCCGGCGGGACTTTTTTCAGGTAGGAGATCCTGGATTTAAATGCTAAGGCCGGCTTTAATTTTATCAGCATCCGCGAATGTCCCTGGGGATACAGCCCATACATCATCAGACCGATTCGCACCATGTCCAGATGAGTTTTTGGATGAAAAAGCGCGGCCGCAGAATTAGCGGCATGCTTTAAAGCCACGTTCGGGACTTTTTGGGCGACCTGCATGAATTTACCAAATTGCTCTTCGGTAAAAGTATCTTCGGGGTCTTCCGCTTTTGCAAAATGGGTAAAAAGTCCTTCGATGACAATGCCCGGGAGAGAAGCAACTTTAGTAATAAAGGCGGCCGCTTCTGAAGGAAAAACGCCAACCCTTCCCATTCCGGTATCAACTTTTATGTGGACATTGACCGTTTTTTTTCTTTTCACGGATTCATCCGAAAGCGCCTTCGCTTCGGAAAAGGAATAGATCGTCTGCGTTAAATTATGCTGGATTATCTCATCCGCGACCGAGGTCGGCGATTCGGTCAAGATCAATATCGGAAGGAGGATTCCGGCTTCCCGGAGCTCCAGCGCCTCTCTAAGGTTCGCTACCCCTAAATATTCAGCCCCAGCGTCCACAGCCGCCCGCGAAACCGCAGAGGCGCCATGACCATACGCATTGGCTTTCACAACCGCCATAAATTTTGCTCCGGGCGAAATAAATTTCTTTATTTCCAGGATATTATGTTTTATGGCTTCCAGGTTTATTTCAGCAAAAGTATTCATATTAATTTATTACCGATTGCCGCATGGCATCGACATATTTATCTTCCAGGACCGGCGATCCAAATATTATTACCCTGCCGGCATCCTTGCCATGGTAATCGGATCCGCCCGTCATGAACAAATTATATTTTTCAGCAATTTTAAGATAATGCTCCGTCTGTTCCGGCCGATGGCCGCCATAAAACACTTCTATCCCTTTCAAACCCTCGGTAATGAGAGCCGGGATCAATTCATCGCAATTGGAAACGGCTGGATGGGCAAAGACCGCGATCCCGCCAATTTTAACTATTAATCGGACCGCTTCCGCCGGGACCAATTTATAATGCGGGACATAAGCCGGACCACGATTGTCCAAAAATCTGGCAAAAGCTTCTTTAAAGCTTGTAACGACCCCTTTTTTTATTAGCGCCCTTGCAACATGCGGCCTTCCGGGCGCCTTGGTCCCCGCAATTTCAAGGACTTCTTCCGGTTCGATATCAATTTTCAGCTCTTTTAGTTTATTTACGATCTTATAGATCCGTTTTGTCCGGCCTTCCTGGATCTTATTTAACTCGTCAATTAGCAGCGGATTGGCAATATCGATAAAATATCCTAAAATATGGATCTCGCTTAAGGAGGCTTCGGTCGTAAATTCAATACCGGGGATCACTTCCAATCCAACGTTTTTTCCTTCATTTAGAGCAGATGGGATCCCATCTACGATATCATGATCGGTGATTGAGATCGTCTTTAAGCCCGCATTTTTCGCTTGCCGGACAAGCTCTTCGGGGCGTTCCGTCCCGTCCGAATAGGTGCTATGAATATGTAGATCTGCTGCCATTTATTTATAAATTATAACAGTTTACAGCATTAAAAAGAAGTTAAGAGCAGGTAATCAAACACTTCCGGAGAAAGCTTCAATGAGAGTAATTTATGGGTAAAAGCCTGGGCCGCGACTTCGCTCAATCCACGGATCTGCTTCTTAATAGCGATCGGGCCAAGTTTAAAAACAGTGATCGGATGCTTTTTATAGATCTTTCCTACCCGGTCAATTTCAATATGATGGAAGAGTTCATGGGCAACAATGATCTTTAATACATGTTCGGATAGATTTGAAAGCGGGAATTTCTGCAGTATTTTTTCATGGAACCTGCGGGAGATCGCGATCTCCTTTTTTTCCGGTCGGTATTCGCTCTTTTTCAGCTCTTTTTTCTCTTCCCCGAAAATTCTCAGCCCCATACTGGAAGCGATCTTTCTGGGATCGTTGGTCTTATATTCGGAAAGAGCCCAGCTGGCAACGTCTTCTCCCTCCAAGATAACATCGTTAACCAGGTTGATCTTTTCTTCTTCGGATAATTTAAGGAAAACCTTCTCTTTTGCAAGCGCAAGGAATGCCAAAATTACCCGGTTCCTGTCGGCGATCGCTTTTGTTATTCTCTCTTTATTCATAATTTAATTATCTTTTGAGTAATTCGCCCGTTATCAACGTTTATTCTAACATAATGATGGAATCCCCCAAAATCCGGAGGAAGATAAAGCTGCGCGCCGCCGCCTCCGGTAACGATATAATTCACCCCTTCCCTTTCCGCCTTGGCATAGCCATGGATATGCCCGGCGAAAACATAATCAACTTTATATCTGCTAAAAAGCCCGATCAGCTCCTGGGTTATCGCCCGGCCGGACATGCCCTGGTCATCGTATATTTCCGACGGATCGAAGGTCGGTTTATGCATAAAAACAAACTTGTGCTCTTCTTTTGCGAGAGAGAGTGTGTTTTTCAGCCAGTTAAATTGGGCTTTTGTAAAGCTTTCTTGGAAGGCATTATTAAGGACAATAAATCTTGAATCCTTGTAAACGAACGAATAATAAGCGGGACCGAAATATTTTTCAAATAGTTTCCATCCTCCGTACATTGCATCATGGTTCCCCTCTGCATGATAGACAGGTATTTTCAGGTTCTTGATCATCTTTTTGTGGGAAATATAAGAAGCTTCCGTACCATCTGAAATAAAATCTCCGACAAAAACCACAAAGGCAGCATCTTTTTCCTGGTTCATTTTTGCTATCGCTTCCATCAGCATACTATCATTCCCCTGATTGTCGCCCATGACGAGAAAAGAGTATCCAAATGCCGTATGAATTGCAAAGAATATAAATAAAATAGATAAGAATATCTTTCGCATGCGGTTTCTATTATGTCAGAAAAAAAATAAATTTTCTAGCAGGTTATACGAGCTTAAGATCTTTTAAAACAGCTTTGATCTGCTCTTTCTCGGAGGCATTGGCTTCGATAAGCGGTAGCCGCAATTTGCCACACGGCATCCCGATCATCTCCAGCGCCGCTTTAAGCGGGGTTGGATTTGCCGTAATGAACATTACGCTAAAAACGGGCATCAATTTATTGTGCAGCTCTTCCGCTTTTTTAACATCACCTGAATCGTACGCCGCGATCATTTGTGCGATCTCTTTGCCGACAATATGAGAAACGACCGAAATGACACCAACCGCTCCGACTTTCATCATGGGGAGCGTTAGATTGTCATCGCCGCTCCAGATAGTGAAGCTGCTTGGGACTAATTTTTTAGTTGCCGCAGTCTGGTCAACATTCCCCGCCGCATCTTTCAATCCAATAACATTTTTATTTTCTTTCGCGATCCGAGCGACCGTTTCCGGCTGCATATTGACGCCACAGCGTCCGGGAATATTGTAAATTATGATCGGCAAGCTGGTACTTTTTGCCACCGCACTATAATGCTGAAACATCCCCTCTTGGGACGGTTTATTGTAGTATGGGACGACAATCATTAATCCGTCAACGCCGATCTTTTCCGCTTCTTTGGAGGATTTGATCGTAGTTGCGGTTGAATTTGACCCTGTCCCGGCAATTATTTTGCATCTTGCTCCGACCGCTTTTTTCACTACCCGATAGAGCTCATATTCCTCTTCATGGGTTAAGGTTGGCGATTCACCGGTCGTTCCGTGAACAACGATCGTTTCGGAACCATGATCAACAAGGTAATTGGCCAGTTTCTCCGCCATGGCATAATCAACGGACAAGTCCGCTTTAAAAGGGGTCACCATTGCAGTCATTAATTTTCCGAAATTAGTCATAAATTGTCTCCAATACTACTAATTTTAGCATAAAATCATTTTATTGGACAGGCAGCCCCGCCAAAGGCGGGCAGGCCAAACACCTTTTTGATCTCTTTGATCTTATCGCGAAGCTTTGCCGCACGCTCAAAGTTAAGTTCTGTCGCGGCGACGGCCATCTCTTCCTCAATGTTTCGGATCAGCAGAGGGACCTCCTCTTTCGGAATAAACTCTTTGATCTGATTGATCTCTTCGATCCGACTGTCTTTTATCCGATCACTGATATCCAAAATTTCCTTAACAATGGTCTGCGGCGTAATATTATTTTTTTTGTTATACTCCAGCTGAATTTTGCGGCGCCGATTGGTTTCCCGAAGCGCCCTCTCCATCGATCCGGTAATTTTTTCGGCATACATTATTACAAGCCCATTGGAATTTCTTGAAGCCCGCCCGATCGTCTGAATAAGCGAGGTTTCCGCCCGCAAAAAGCCTTCTTTATCGGCATCCAAGATCGCAACCAAAGATACTTCGGGCAAGTCGAGTCCTTCACGCAAAAGATTGATCCCGACCAGAACATCAAACTCTCCCAAACGTAATCCGCGCAGAATTTCTATCCGGTCAAGCGTCTCAACATCCGAATGCAAATACCGGACTTTAACCCCGGCTTCATTTAAGTATTCGGAAAGATCTTCGGCCATTCTTTTGGTCAAAGTCGTAATAAGAACTCTCTCTTTTTTCTGAACACGAATTTTAATTTCTTTTAGAAGATCTTCCACCTGCCCTTCCGGCTTCCTTACCTCAACTGCCGGATCGATCAGCCCGGTAGGCCGAATGATCTGCTCTACGACCTGTTTGGCATGCTCATGTTCAAAAAGTCCCGGCGTCGCAGAGACAAAAATGGCTTGATTGACATGCTTTTCAAATTCCGCAAAATTAAGCGGCCGGTTGTCATGCGCCGAAGGAAGCCGAAAGCCGAATTCAACCAGCGTTTTTTTTCTGGCAAAGTCCCCCGCATACATTGCCCGCAGCTGAGAAAGCGTGATGTGCGATTCATCGACAAAGATCAAAAAGTCTTTCGGAAAATAATCGATAAGCGT
>Ga0172379_10007369_pt1 | contig 14310 bp, 20 predicted proteins | sample GrowelOW334metaG_FD_119756 | JGI IMG/M metagenome (GOLD analysis project Ga0172379, IMG submission 119756) | Groundwater microbial communities from an aquifer near a municipal landfill in Southern Ontario, Canada - Groundwater well OW334 metaG | ecosystem: Environmental > Aquatic > Deep... | reverse complement strand
CGGTCGCCCGTGACTGGGGGCGCACCCTCAATGCCATTCATGATGCAAAGGCATGGAGGGGCAACGACACGAGCAGGGCGAGCGAGGACGCATACCGCCAGATCACGCGGGCACTGGGCTTCATGCGCGGTCTCTTCCTGCTCCTTCCCCTGGAAGGTGCAACATGAGCGGCACGCCAGCACTCGACCCCGCCGCCATCCGTGCCGCCGTGCTCCAGCGCCGCGAAGAGGAACAGCCTGCAAATGGACAGCATGGCCAGGCCGCGCCACGCCCCCTCAGGTTCCTGAGCCTGCCCGACATGCTGAATGCGCCTCAGCCGCCGGATTGGATCATTCGCGGCTACCTTGAGGGTGACACGCTGGCCATCCTCTTCGGTGAGTCCGGCTCCATGAAATCCTTTGTCGCCCTGGACATGGCCCTGTGTGTTGCCTCCGGGCGCCCGTGGCACAGCTTCACCGTCCCCAAGCCTGGCCTGGTGCTCTACATCGCGGCTGAAGGTAGCCGGGGCCTCGCCAAGCGCATAAAGGCATTTGTCGTCGCCCATCCCATGGATATGAAGGCCCCGTTGTTCACCCTGCCCGAGCCGGTGCAGTTCCTTGACCAGACCGAAGCCGAGCAGGCGGAAGAAGCCATTGCGGCCGTGGCGGAAACATCCGGCCCCCCGCGTCTGATCATCATCGACACCCTGGCCCGGTGTTTTGGCGGAGACGAGAACAGCTCTCAAGAAATGAGCGCGTTCGTCGCGGCCCTGGACCACCTGCGCGTGCGCTTCAAGTGCGCGGTCCTCGTGGTGCATCACTCCGGCCTTCAGGAGAAGAATCGGGCCCGTGGCTCGAGCGTGCTGCGCGCTGCGCTGGACTGGGAATACCGCCTCACAAAGATGGGGGACTTCCGCGAGCTCGTGTGCTCGAAGTCCAAAGACCATGAACCGCCGCAGACCATGTTGTTCAAGCCGGAAGTCATCTTCACCGGCTGGACCGACCCGGAGACCAGGGAGCAAGTAACGTCCGTGGTGCTCAATCGGGCAACGCCGGAGGAGACGCCCGGCAAGATGGAGAATGTGGGCCAGGCTCTCAAGGGCGCGAACCGCATTGCCTTTGACGCGCTCAAACTGCTCTGCCGCACATCGAACCGTGTGCACCTGACTGAATGGCGCAAGGAAGCCCACAGGCTGGGCATCAGCTCTTCAGAGGAAGTGCGGGCCAAGAACATGGCCTTCAAGCGGGCGGTCTCCGCTCTCCTCGACGCCGGGCGCGTTGGGGTCTCGGATGACTACTATTGGCCAGTTGAGGAACATAAGGAACAAACAGGGAACATGTTCCCTTTGTTCCTTGGGGGTAACAAGGAACATGGGGAACACCCCTCTTTAGAGGGTGTTCCTGTGTGTTCCCCCCCACAGGGGTCCAGACAGGTTCAAGAAGAGGGTGCAGCATGACAACCATCCTCGAACTTGTTCCTTCTGCCGAGGTGTTCAAGTACGCGGCCGGCACGTCCGGCGGCGAATGGCAGGGCCCTTGTCCCTGGTGCGGTGGCCGTGACCGCTTCTCCATCTGGCCAGAGCACACCAGCGGGGCAATCGGCGGGCGCTATGCTTGTCGCCAGTGTGGCAAGAACGGCGATGCGATCCAATTCCTGCGAGAGCTGGAGGGCATGAGCTACCCGGATGCGTGCAAGGCTCTTCAGGTCGACCCCAAGCCTCTGGCGGATAGGGCCCACTCCACAGCCAGCCCCAGGCCATGGACCCCGAAGCCCGCCACGAAGCCGGTGGACATCTGGCAGGTGCAGGCCGCGCGCTTTGTGACCGAGTGCGCCGCCAACATGCTTCAAGGCTCCGAGGGCCTGGCCTACGCCCATACCCGTGGCCTGACGCCCGACACCGTAGTCCGACTCCGCATCGGCTGGAACCCTGAGGACCGCTGGGAGAGTCGGGAGTCCTGGGGCCTGCCCCCGGAGAAGAACGACAAGGGCAATCCCAAGAAGGTCTGGCTCCCAGCTGGCCTCGTGCTTCCGACCCGACGCAAGTCCGGATTCACGGCCGTGAAGGTGCGCCGCTCCGCCTGGACTCCCGAGGACACCATGCCCAAGTACGTGGCCGTCGCCGGGTCTGTCCCCGGCCTGGCCCTGGGGTCAGGGGTCGGCCTGCCGGTTGTGGTCGTAGAAAGTGAAATTGACGCCGTGCTGGTCTGGCAGGAGGCCCGTGAGCTCGTGAACGCTGTAGCGCTTGGCACCGTTGGCGGGAAGCCGGACGAGGACATGGCCGCACACCTTCGGACGGCGCCACGGATCCTTGTTGCCCTTGACTTCGACGAAGCAGGGAAAAAGGCCGCCCCATGGTGGGCGGAGCACTTCCCGCAGGCGGAGCGCTGGCCTGTAGCGGCGGGGAAGGATGTGGGCGACATGGCCAAGACACCGGGCCTTATCCGGGCTTGGCTCGAAGCGGCGTCCCTGGCTGAGCCTGCGTGCATTCCCTGGCCCGAGCCTGAGCCCGGCCCCATTGAGACTGTGACCCCAGCCGGAAAGTATGCACTCCTGTTCGCCATGGTCTCGCATTTCGGCGCTGGGCTCACGAAAGACGCCGGGGGCGGACTTGCCCTCGCCTTGCCCGCCTCCGTGCCTCCTGCGCCCGCCCAGGCCATCCGAGACGGCTTTGCGGAGCTTCAAGCCTACGTCCAGGGGCGCGTGCAATGAAAATCATCCGCGACAGCCGGGAGCAGCTGCCCTTCCGCTTCGAGAAATACGAGTGCGACGTGGTGACGGAGACCATCACGACCGGAGATTACAGCCTGTCGGGGCTGACCGACCGCGTGGCCGTCGAACGCAAGAGCCTGGACGACTTGCTGGGATGCCTGACCGGTGATGGCCGCGAGCGGTTTGAGCGTGAGCTTGCCCGCGCACGGGGTCTGGACGCCTTTTGTGTCGTGGTCGAGGCCTCGTTCCAGGACATGGCCGAAGGCCGCTACCGCTCGCGCATGAAGCCCCACGCGGCCCTTCAGTCCGTGCTGGCCTTCCAGGTGCGGCACGGGTGCCCGTTCATCTGGGCCGGGACCAGGGCCGGGGCGGAGTATGCGGCCTTTCACTTCCTGCGGCACTACCTGCGGGAGGCTCAGGAGCGGTTGAAGGCGGTGGTCAAAGCACATGGAGATGCAGCGTGAAGAAGACAACGACCGTAGCTGAAAATACAGCGGGAAAACAGCGGGGAAAGCCATTTCCCAAAGGCAAGAGCGGCAACCCAAAAGGCAAGCCGAAGGGCTGTTTGCACAAAGTCACCATGGCCGTGCAGGACCTCTTGGACGGCGAGGCGCAGGCATTGACCCAAAAGGCCGTGGACATGGCCAAGGCGGGCGACACAGTGGCCCTGAGGCTCTGCCTGGAAAGGCTCCTCCCGCCTCGGAAGGAGCGACCTGTTTCGGTGGACCTGCCCAGTGTCGCTGGAGTCGCGGACCTGGCCGGAGTGACGGCGGCATTGCTTCAGGCGGCGGCCAAGGGATTGATTACACCCGGTGAGGCCCAGGCGCTTGGGGCACTGGCGGAGACGCACCGCAAGGCCCTGGAAACCACTGAACTTGAACGGCGCATCACCGCGCTCGAAGCAAAGGAGAAGAATGCATGAGCAAGCTACAGGCCCGCGTTGAGAGGCTGGAAATGGTGAGGGGGGACGGACTCAAGCCCGTGCTGCTCTGGGTCACCGACACGGACGGCACCAGCTCCGTGCCCGGATTTACCCTGGACACGAAGGAATACGCCAGTGAGGCCGAAGCCCTCGCCGCCCACCCCGAACTGTTGGAGGAGGGGAATCACGTCATTCACATCGTTATTGTCGAGGGTGTCAACGGCAAGCCCGTCATCCATAACCCGGACGGCACGTTCACGGTTGGCGAGGAGGTGTTCGCCACCCGGGCCGAGATGTATGCCGCATACCCCAGCGGGAGTAGCACCCAGATTACGCCGCCTGCAGGCCACCGCGTTTCACACTGACCGAGGCCCCTGGCCGCCCAGGTGCGCCGGGTCGAACAAGCCCGAGAACCCCTATCCCCCACAAGGAGGCCACAAGATGAGCATCAGCAAGCGCCCCCCTGCCCGCGAAGACGCGGTTGCCTACCTCAAGAGCGTTCGTGAACTCTTCAACACCATCGCCCCTGAGGCGAGCCCCGAAGAGCTCCACGTGCTCGAAACCCTCTACAGCACCTTTGCGATGCACGCCCTGACCAAGGCCCCGATGCAGTCCACCAGGGAGCGCCGCGCGGCCATCAAGGGCCTGCTCGACCTCTGCCCGGGTGCGGTGGACACCACGTCTTCAGGGTCGAAGCCGAGCGCGCTGGCCAGGTTCTTCGGGCGCAGAACCGGCCATGCATAGGCCCGCGCCGCAAACCTATAACACCGAGGAATGACATGAAATCCATTCAGCAGAACCCCGGAAGGAGGGCAACCCCATGGCAACGGTAGTCGACGCGCTTGTCGTGACTCTCGGCCTGAACGCCGTAGAGTTCAAGAAGGGGGCGACCGAGGCAAACAGCACCATGGAGAGCCTCGCGGGCGCAGCGCAAAAGGTGTTCACCATCTTGGGCGGCTTGGCGGTGCTGAAGCAAGCCGCCATGGCCTATCTGGACAACGCCGACGCCGTGGGGAAGTTCAGCCAGGCGCTCGGGCTTGATGTCGAAATGGTGCAGGTCTGGGGCAACGCAGCTGACCGCGCGGGCGGGTCTGCGGACGCCATGCAAGGCACCATCAAGAGCCTGTCCGAGGAGTTGGGGCGGCTCAAGCTGTACGGCATGTCCCCCACGCTCGGCATGTGGCAGATGTTTGGGGTAGAGATGAGGGACAGCCAGGGCCAGATCAAGAGCGTGGACGGCCTGCTCACGAGCCTTGCCGGGAAGATGGAAGGTATGACCCAACAGCGCCAGGTCGCCATCGGCAAGAAGCTCGGCCTGGACGAAGGGACCATCGTCCTTCTGCAGAAGGGAAAGCAGGGCCTGGAGGAGCTGTTGGCGCGCCAGCGCGAAATCGGCGTCTACTCAAAGCAGGACGTGGAGTCCGCTCGGAAAACCAAGGCGGCGTGGGCCGACCTTGGCCAGGCTTGGAACATGGCTTCAGGTGTGGTCATGCGCTACCTTGCCCCGGCCCTGGAATGGCTCGGCAAGAAGCTGACGGATGTTGCGATCTGGGCCAGGGAGCACAAGGAGCTCATGATCACGCTCTTTACGGCCATCGCAGGGATCCTGGCTGTCGTTCTCTACCCCGTCCTTGAAAAAATGGCCTTGAAGTGGCTTGCGGCGTTCGCGCCGTGCTGGGCCGCCATTGCCATCATAGCCCTGCTCGGAGCGGCCATCGCCATCCTCTACGATGACTATGCGGTCTGGGCGGAAGGCGGTGAAAGCTTCTTTGGCGATGCCTGGGGTTCCGTCGAAACCTTCGTCAACCTTACCGTTGACGCCTTCAAGCAGCTCGGGGCCCTTCTCGCCATCTTCTGGGACTTCATCAAGCCCTTGGTCGGCAAGCAACTCCTCGCACTACTGGACATCGTGAAGGGCGTGTTCCAGGGCATCGCCGGACTTCTGGAATGGTTGGGCGGGGTATTCACCGGAGACTTCGACGCCATGAGTTCGGGCGGCATGAAGGTTCTTGAGGGCTTAGGCAACGTCGCCAAGGGCCTCTTCCTGGGATTGGTGCAGCCCATCCTGTTTGTGGCCGACGTGCTCAAAAACGCCTTCACCGCCGCCATTGACTGGGTGCTCGCCAAGTTCTCGGCCCTGGGCGAGAAGTGGCAGGCGTTCAAGTCCGCTCTCGGCTTCGGTGGCAAGGAAGATGAGGGCGGGGAGCGCAAGAGCATTCTCGCCCAAGCCAGAGACACCATTTCCCCTGCCAGCGCCGCACAGTCGGCCAGCCCGGCAGCCATCGCGGGCGCCACGAACAACAGCAAGAACGTTCAGGCCTCGACCAAGATCGACAGCATCACGGTCAACACGCAGGCCACGGACGCGAAGGGCATCGCCGGGGACATTGGCGGGGCCGTCGAGAGCCAGAACCTTGCGCTGGCCTTTGACGGGGCGGTGTACTGATGGCCACCCAGCCCAAGGCCAACCCCATCAAGGGCATATGGAGCGTGTACGACGCCGACCTGAAATCCATCGCGGTCTTTGACACTTTCCTGGATTACGACGCCACCCAGGAAAGCAAGGTCGTCACCATGCCCGTCGAGAAAGGGAGCTTCGCCGGGTACAACAAGGTGGCCTCGCCTTACGATGTGACCGTGCGCCTGGCGCGCTCCGGCCCCCCTGAGACTCTGGCGAAGTTCATCACCGACCTGGAGCGGTTCGCCAACGGCACGGACCTCGTGTCCGTGGTGACTCCGCACAAGGTCTACACCAACGCCAACATCGAGAGCTTCAAGCACGGCATGAAGCGCGAGAGCGGAGTGTCCATGCTTGTGGCGGAACTCTCGCTCGTGGAAATCCGGCAGGTATCGGCCAACTACAAGCGCGTGAAGCGCGCCGGACACAAGAAGCCCCAGGACCGAGGGCTGGTGCAGGCCCAAAAGCCCCGCGTGGCCGTGCTGGAGGCTGCGAACAAGGGTGTCAAGGCGTGGGCGGGCATCAAGTAGAGGACCGCCCACGCCGGAGCGGTTGACGCAAAGGATCGGGGAGGGCTACCAAGGCGGTAGTTCTCCCCCTTCTCTTGCCGGGGGCACGCTTCACCTAGCCGTAGGCCATACCCTGGAGGAGGCACATGGACTTCAGCACCGGCATCCCGACCGTCAAGGCCGCCCCGGAACTGTTTGCCGCGTTCGGCGAGGTCTTCCACCAGACTATGCCCACCATCACCGGCCTGAGGTCGGCCGAGGTGGAGCAGGTCCGCGTGGCCATCATGGACGGCGAGGGCGGCCACCTGGACCAGGAGCGCTACCACCGTCCCGTGTTCGACCGCATCTTTGCTGACCGGGAATGGTCCTGGCCGGAGTTCGAGGAGTGGCGCACCATCTTCGCCGTCGCAGATTCGTGGCCACCAAACTGGAAGCGCGCGGCCCGAGGGCCGGAGGCATCCACCCTGGACGTGGTCGGCATGTGCGAGCTGTTCGACGTGGAGAGCATCAAGGCTGCACTGTTGGGCCTGGACTTGTCCGTGCCCGCCAAGAGCAGCAAGGCCGCCCTGACCAAACTCGCCGCAGCGTCTGCATCCCCGGTGGCATTCGCCAGCGCTGCGCCCGGCTGGCCGAACGTGCGGCGGGAGTATGAAGCGCGGCGCCGGGCGGAGGTCTATGCCCTGCTCATGTTGACGATGAGCCACCGAGCCAAGAGCCTACATGAACGCAGGCGGCGCGAAGCCCTGGGCCTGCCCCCGCCGAAGAGGCTGGTCTACATCTGGCAGGAGGCCAAGAAGCACGTCAAGCGAGTGCTGGCCAAGAACCCGGATGCCGTGCCGCCGTTCTACCCCGGCGACCTGACCGTCTAGTGGCGAGAGGAGAAAGTGCCATGCCCGATGACCCCACCGAGGCCCAAGCCAGGGCCGTGATTGGCATTGCCCTGGAAGCTGAACGCACGTTGGCCAAGAAGCTGAACGCCATGAAAGCCGCCCTTGAGGCTGGCAACGATACCGAGGCCCTTCGCATCGCTCGGGATATCACCAAGGCCAAAGAGCCCAGAGGCCCAGGTTCAACTATCAGAAAGAGCAGGAGAAAGGACGGAAAAGGGGCGGTTTAGTCCCAGCCCCACCCCTCTGCCCAGCCTCGAGCGACAGGGGGGTCTTCTTCATGTCCGCATCACTTGTCGGTCGACGACTTCGCCCCACGGTGCCCGGATTTCTTGGCTGGTGTGGCCTGCGGCTTGCCGTTCGGATGCGAGAGCCGCCCGGCTGCCACCTTGCTCCAGAACCCTAGGGGTGGCTTTGCGATGCCAGAACTCTTGCACCGCTTTGCGACAGCGACATCGGACACCCCAAATAGGTCTGCGACCTGTGTTGACGGCATGGTCCAGACCATTCGCTCCAGCTCTTTGGCAGGCAGAGATTGCCACTCACCATAGCGCGGATGCGCTTGCCTGCGCCTCTCGTTCTCTGCCCGCTCCTCGGCCTGCCGGGCCGCATATTCCGCCTCCCGCTCCTCGCGCCGTTTACGCTCCTCTTCGTATTGAGGCTGGAGGATGGCGGCAATTTCCGGGTCCGGGGATTCGGCGAACGTCACAATCACCAGTCGGTTCTTGAGAAGGACCGAGGCAACTTCTTCGCCGAGGAAACGGATCAGTTCAGCGTACGATTCAATTGGGCCGTGGTCATCCTCGTTGGTGACCCAAGGAAGAACACTTGTGCAGGCTGAGTGCCACGGCGCATGATACTGCGGGAAACCCAATGCGGTGCAGGCCATTCGGTACAACGCAGCTACTGCGAGAGATGGCGGCCAAGTGTCATGAGGGTATGCCCGTCGACTGCTCCCGACACGCTCGAACAGGGCGGCAGCCAGGAGTGCTGCGGCGGTCTTTTCGGGATCGTCTCTGCACTCGTACAACAATTCTGCGGTCGTTTCCTCGCCCCTGGAGTCGAAGGGTTGTCGGGGAATGATATTGGCCAAATGATCATACCACCTCTGGAGAAGCTGATGCTCCTCCCGCACGACCTCCTCCGGCCACCACGCCAAGTACTCTCGCCCCACCTGATGCTGTCCTTTGGGGTCATGCACGCGCAGGACGGTAAACAGTGCAGCCGGCTTGAGATTGAAGTCCGAGAGTCTGGCGCAAAATTTCTTGTACACATTTTCCCAGCGCCATCTGCCGGACAACTCCGCGATCATCTGTTCGGCTGTGACCTTGCGAGCGGCTCGTTCGTCACGTCTCATATTGTCTCCTTGTGGGCAGACCTTGCGGAGTCGGATTGCCGCCCAGTTGCAGAGAGAAACTCCCCCGTGCCCATACGAAGGCACCTGTCCTGATTGCGCGACCGCACCAAACGGAGTGGGCATCGTCGAGGTCAACAAGCGGCCGCCATCCACTTAGCTTGCGGAGGGGGTCCTCAAGGTGTTGTCGGTTCGATCTGTCGCACTCCACGTAAGCCACCGAGATAATCCGCTTTTAAAATCACAATCTCTCCCACTGCCTTGACCTGACTTGCAAGATTGTCCCCCAGGCCGATGATCGTTTCCGCATAAGCCTCTACAAGCTCAGCCGCGCGATTGAAGAGCCTGTGGTTGAGTTCATTTATCTCCGCTTGGAGCGCGTCTTCGTCCGAAAGGTCGGTGCCGGGACGGCTAACATTGCGTAAGACATAGAGGAGTTCGCGCACCTTCGCGAAGTCCTGTTCCGCACCTTGTACGGGATTTTCTAAAATCTCGTGCGCTTTGTCGGCATTGACCTTCTTTGTTGGTGATCCTGAGTCAGGCAGTGTCTCCGCAAGCGCTCCAGCGTAGAGCACGATGATTCGCCGCTCGAGATAGACGCGGAGATCCTCGATCGCCTCGATCGCCTCCGGCAATGTGATCGCGGACGCCCCGTGATACCTGCCGTGGGGTCTGAGGATTTTTATCGACACGTCTCCGGTTCGAAACCCCAAGGCACGAGCGATGATGTTATGGCCCACCTCGTGCTTGGCAACGCGGACCGCGATTTGTCGAAGGTCGTGAGGTAAAGCCATCAGTTACTCCTAATACCAAGCGCTGAAAAATGCACGTCGCATCCGAGAGCGACCGAGCCGTGTTTCTTATAGCCAACCATCCCCGCCGCCAGTCTTTCAGGCTGGGGAATCTACCCCCCGTGGCCGCGGCGCTATTCCCACGAGACCGGCGTGAAGGACCCCCGGCGACGCTTTGGCCGAACAAGGCGGTCAGCCAGAAAAACGTACGGGTTGTCCATGAAGACATCCAAGTCCGAACGTCGGAACATGTTCGCCTTGGGCCCACACTTCGGGATGTCGTACCTCCCTGCCCATCTTCGGATGACGGGGACGGATACGCCCAGGTAGACCGCCGCGTCCTTTGCCCGGAGATACGCCTGTTCAATTGGCGGCGACACCTTGGCGCGGACCTTCTCCGCCTTGCCCCATGCTTCGATGGTCTTGCCCAGTAGCTCGAACTCCGGGCCTAGGGTGTCATGCGCCTCGCACAGGGCCCGGTGGTCTTCTGGGGACGCCTGAGGGGATTTTTCTGTCATCGCCTATACTCCAAGCACAGACTTTAAGCCCGCCGCAAGCAAGGATTTCAGCACTTCGGCGGTGACGGTTCCGGCCTTCTCTCTCACCAGCTTCATGGTGTTGGCCCAAATCGTGTCGTTGCGGCAGGCCTCGGCAAAGTCGTGCCCTGCCGAAGTGAGGTGTAGTATGCTCCACCGAGGGCTTGTGCCGGGGGAAGTGAACACGTCTTCGCCGACCGCATACCCAGCATCAACGATGAGATAACAATGATAGCCAATCTGTTCTTCTGTGACCCCGTCAAACTGTAGGTCATCGGGTGCAAAACCTCCGGGATGGTCTTCGACTGCCAGAACGATTTTGCGGATGAGTTCCCAGTCCCTTCGCATGCTGCCGTCTCCTTTGCGGGGTGTTCAATTGCCCTGCGCTGTGCACATGGGGATATGCCTAGGGGTACAGCATGTGGCCATCCGCCTCTTTGACGGCTTGCCGCCAAGTCGCGACGCCACGTTCCGTGAGCGAAAGCCTATGCTCTTCCGTTTGGCGCAGAAGCCCAAGGTCCACCAACGGCTTGATTGTCCGAGGCCCCCAGGTGTCCCGCAGGTCATACTGGTCGATATTGGCCCAGTCGCGAATCTGCACCCAACGGGTGCGCTTCGTCTGTGGGTCCCACATATATCGCAGGCCACCCTTGGGTTCTGTGGTGTCCCCCTGCATGCCCAACAGTGAGAGACAAAGCCCCCAGAACGCACGCCGAGGCCGCGGCGGGATGAGTATCCAGTCAATCAACCCGTGGTTTTCCGTTGGGCAAGGCGGTTCCCCTTCCCGCTCTTCCTTGCGGCCACGCTGATAGGCTTTCTCCAAAGCGCGAGCGATGGTGCCAGCCGTGTCGACAGCCCCTCCGTACTTGCGCCGCTCCCGGTCGACCCCCATGATGTCTCGGGCCTGCTCGCGAAAGTCGGCATGGCGGTATTTCTCAACCCTTGTCTTGGCCATTTTCATCGCTCCTCACGGTTTGGGATGCACGTTAGCAACCATCCTGTCCGTGGGCAACAAATGCCCCGGCTCACAACCGGCATCTATCTCAGCCTCACCTCACTTTCTTTTAACGGACGTTACAAAATTCTTCTGTTGCTGGTGGGATTGGAAAGTAGCCATTGACTTGTAACCAGCCTGTGGCTATCTATCGGCCATGGAATGGAAGGTCATGTTCACCAGCGCCTCGGAGAAGCAGGCCAAGGCTCTGCCGGAAGGCATACGCGAGCGACTCATGGCTTTGGTGCAGGCCATCCGTTTCGGCGGCCCCGCACAGCCGACCATGCCCAACTATGGCAAGCTCAAAGGCACGGGCGACTTCCGCCACTGCCATCTGAAGAAGGGCAAGCCTACCTACGTTGCCGTGTGGGAAGTGTTCAAAAAAGCAAAAGAAGTGGTGATGACTTATGTTGGAACTCACGAGAACGCCCCGTACTGACGGCACTGTGTGCCTGACCATCACCGTGCCGGAAGCCAAGGCTGACGACATTGCCGCCGCCTTCTCCAGTGTCCTGCGCCTGGTGGGCGGCCTGCACGAGGCCACCGTGCCCGCGGCTGAAGCGCTTCCCGACATGACGCCCGGCAAGGTGTTGCGCGGTGCGCGTGACCTGCGCGAGATGACCCAGGCGCAGCTTGCCGACACCTTGAGCATCCCCAAGTCCAATGTCTCCGAGATGGAGCGCGACGCCCGGCCCATCGGCAAGGAAATGGCCAAGCGCCTGGGCCAGGCCCTGGGGATGCCCTACAAGGCCTTCCTGTAGAAGCCATCCCTGCGTTTCTGCGGGCAGGTGAGCCGTGGTTCCTCAGTTGGGAGTGCTGCGGCTTTTCCTGTCTCTGGGCTTGTGCAGCACGTCCCCGCGCTCCCTGGCCACGGCGATGTAGGATACATGGGCCACCAGCGGCACGCCGTAGCGCTCGTGCATGACCTGGGGCATGCGTCGCCAGCTGACGCCTTCGCGGCGCAGCGTCTGGACCAGGAGCCAGAGTTCCCGGATTCTCTTCCTTGCCGGGATCATCGGCAATATGTCCGCAGCTCGCTCACACGATGATGCCCGACACGTTCCATGGCCTCGTGCATCAAGGCATCCGAGCCGAGCCCGGCTTGTGACGCTTCCAAGACGAACCCGCGCACGTAGTTGTGGCGCAGGCCGTGTGAGCCGCCCCAGTGTTGCCCGGTCGTGTCTGAAGCTTGGCGAAGGTCTCGAAGGTAGGGCTTGTAGCTGATGCCCATGCCGCCGGCGTGCTGGTCAAGGTGGGAGGCCAGGGCGTGGTATTCAGCCTGCGGAACGAACTGGATACGCTCAAAGCCCCCCTTGCCCACCACGTGCACCAGGCCCACAGGAGCACCAGACACAGGGTCGAAGGTTTCACCCCGCAGGTCCGCCCGACCCAGGGCCATGACTTCGGACACCCTGAAACCTGCCGTGAGCTGTAGCCGTGCCCCCAGCTGGTGCGCGTCCTCTTGAACAGCCCCCACCAGGCCATGCGGATTCGTGTAAGCCCGCCGGTTGGTGTCAAGCCGAGGTGCCTGCCTGTTACAGCGCTGGCGCGCGGCCTCGAGACCGGGAGACAAACAAGCCTCGGCAGGAATGTGCATCCGCCTAGGAGCGCTGGCCAGGGCGAAGTCGAACTTGCCCAAGGCGGCAGAGTAGGTGCGGAGGGTGTTGCATGAGCGGCCTTCAGCGAGCTTGGCCAGCATGAACGCTTTCGCGTGCGCTGGCCGCAGGTCCTGCACTCGCTGGACACCCTGGGACATGGCGAACCGCGCGAAGTCGAGAGACACCGCTTTGTAGGCGTCATATGTGCGGTAGCTCGAAATCGGCGTGAGCTCGGCAATGCGGGCAGACGTGGCGCCGACGCCTGCGGCTTGGAGTCGGTCACGCGCATCCTGCTTGAGAGCGCAACGGCTTCCCCCTGCCACGAGGATGCCGGATGCGGCCCATACGCCCTTGACTTGGTGAAGCAGACTGCGCCCCATGCGGCCTCCTGGTAGAGCTGGTGAAGGTAAATCTCGCTGAGTGCTCTCAGCCCATCCCGGCGGCCCGTGTCGTGGTCCGCGTAGCCTTGGCGTGAAATCGCCTGGGTTTGAGCGCGTGGGAAGTGCGCTCGACGCCTGCCTGTGGGCGCAGGTGCTGGTCTCTGGTGAAGGAATGGTGGGCAGGGCGCAGGCTCGTCCAGCAAGCTTTCCCCTCTTCGGTGCTGGTCAGCTCAAGGAGGTGCTGACCGGTGAAGAGTGCGCCCATGTGCCCATTGCGAAGGGTCCTCTTGTCCCAAGCATACGATCACGGCGAAGGGGATCGCAAGAGCCCTGGGCAAAAAAGATGTGGCCTGCAGCATTTCGGTGCTCCTGCATCCCCTGCCGTGGGCGCGGCTCCGGTTTGTATCCCTGCGGAACACAAACCGGGCCAAGGCATGGAGCGGTGAGCTGATACCACCCCGGCAGAGGTCGAAGGCGATGGGAGCCCGGCCGGAAGGGGGAGCCCCCACGCAGGAACTCGGCACGGGGATGCACCTGACTTGGTGCGAAGGTTGTACAGGGGTTGTACAATTCCCGCCCGCAAAGAAAAACCCCTTACGATTTTCATCGTAAGGGGCTGAATTCTCTGGTGCCGAGGGAGAGAATTGAACTCCCCACACGGGGATTTTCAGTCCCCTGCTCTACCAACTGAGCTACCTCGGCGCGCGTGAGAAGGCTCAATTACCCGAACAGCAAGGCTCTTGGCAAGCGAAATCTTCCCGCCGGATAACGCGGGCAGGCCCACAGGCCTAAAGGTTGCGCACGAGCATGCTCGCCAGGGAGCGCGCCAGGTCCCGGATGTCCGGCCTGTAGACCCCCTCGCGTATCTGGTGTTTGAGCCCGTCCAGGTAGGCCAGGCGTTCGTGCTCGTCCGCTTCGCAGCAGGCGGCCTCTGTCATCGGCGGATCGGGAAGGGCCCGATCCTGGGACGGGGCGTACGTGGTCATGGTGTCTCTCCTCTCCCTGAAACAAATCAGAACGCAGCTTGACGGTGCACGCGCCCCAGGCTCTGGTCGGTCATGAGCCTGGCGCACGGGTTCGGGCGGGGGCAGAAGCCCTTGGGAGGAGCCTTGTCGCCCCCGCCCGGTGCTTGGCGAAGTCCCTTTCGCCCGATTTGGCGAAATCCTTATCCTGGTTTCCGCAGCGCCGGAACT
>Ga0172379_10007368_pt1:5000-14311 | contig 14311 bp, 10 predicted proteins | sample GrowelOW334metaG_FD_119756 | JGI IMG/M metagenome (GOLD analysis project Ga0172379, IMG submission 119756) | Groundwater microbial communities from an aquifer near a municipal landfill in Southern Ontario, Canada - Groundwater well OW334 metaG | ecosystem: Environmental > Aquatic >... | reverse complement strand
GGATTATTAAATGAGCGCCCCTTGATCTCGAAAATGCGATCTATGGATTTTTCGTTCATTGCGTCAGCGGCAAGGCCGTAGAAGGTTTCCGTCGGGAAGGCAACAACGCCCCCTGCTTTTAAAATTGTCACCGCTTTATCAATACCTGATGGCGCGACATCATGGGGATCAATAGAAATAATAATCATAAATTTTCAAGATCTGATTCCCATAAGATTCTCATGTTTTATTGCCACATCCTTGGCCATATTATCCACGTACTTTATTAAGCTATTTCGCATGGTTTCATTCTCCAAAGCCAGAATCCTCACGGCGAACAAGGCCGCGTTTCTGGCCCCGGCCTTGCCGATGGCCATTGTCGCCACCGGAATGCCGCTAGGCATTTGCACGGTTGCCAGCAGGGCGTCGAGTCCCCGCAGAGAAGTTGCATCGATGGGGACGCCAATTACGGGCAGCAGGGTTTCGGAGGCGATAACGCCGGCCAGGTGGGCCGCCGCTCCGGCTCCTACAATGATGACCTTTATTCCCCGGTGCGAGACGTTTTTGGCGAAAGTCGTTGTCCGCGCTGGGGAGCGATGGGCGGAGGTCAGGAATAATTCGTAAGGAATGGCGAATTGTTCCAGAATCTTCGTTGCTTCTTCCATCATAGGCAGATCCGAGTCACTTCCCATAACGACGCTGACGATGGGTTCGGCTTTAGGTGTCATCGCTACGATTCCCCCTTTTTTTAAGTGGCACCCTCCCCGTCGAAAGGGGAGGGAATTTTTGGACTTTTTACAAAGTTTTCATAAATAACAAAGTCGCAAACAGCTGTCTAGTGTTTGAAATGCCTTCTCCCGGTGAAAATCATGGCGATGCCGTGTTCATTCGCCGCCTGGATGGCCTCTTCATCCCGGACGGAACCGCCGGGCTGGATGATGGCCGTGACCCCTGCCTCGGCAGCCATGTCTACGCCGTCCCGGAAGGGGAAGAAGGCGTCCGAGGCCAGGACTGTGCCCTGCGTGGGGAGAAGTGACTTCATGCCGGCGATCTTGACGGAATCTACCCGGCTCATCTGACCGGCCCCGACGCCGACGAGTTGATCCTTCGTAGCGTAAACGATGGCGTTGGATTTAACATGCTTGACGATCCGCCAGGCGAAATCGAGGGCCTGGTATTCCTCCTCCGTGGGCAGCCGCTTGGTGACGACCTGGGCCTTGCGGATATCGAGATCATCCGTATCCCGCTCCTGGATGAGCAGTCCGCCGACAACCCGGCGAAAATCATAGCCTGCCTGAGAGGAGGGGGTACTTTGCGGGATTTCCAGGACCCGGACGTTTTTCTTGGCCCCGAGAATGGCCTTGGCCTCATCGTCGAAGGCGGGGGCGATGATCACTTCCAGGAAGATCTTGGCCAACTCTTCCGCCGTCTTTACGCCCACCGTCCGGTTGAGGGCCACAATACCGCCAAACGCCGACACGGGGTCCGTTTTCAACGCCTTCTGATAGGCCGTCAGGAGATCGCCGTCCGAGGTCGCGGCGCCGCAGGGATTGGCGTGTTTGATCACCACTGCCGCCGGCAGGTTGAAATCCGAAACCATCTGCCAGGCTGCGTCGGAGTCCATGATGTTATTGTAGGACAATTCCTTGCCTTGGAGCTGCCGGGCATTGGCGACGGCGGACAGGAGGGGATTGTTTTCCGTGTAGAAGGCCGCCTTCTGGTGGGGGTTTTCCCCGTAGCGGAGGTCCTGGGCCATGGCGAACTGGAAGGAATAGGTTTCCGGGAATTCCTTCTTGCTGCCGTCTGGGTTTATCTTGCCGAGATAATTGGAGATGGCGCCGTCGTAACGGGCCGTTAACTGAAAGGTTTTAGTTGCCAGGCGGAAATTTGTCGCCTCTGAGATCTTTCCGCCGGTCTGCTGCATTTCTTCAATTATTTTGGAGTAATCGCCGGGATCAGTGACGACACTGACGAATCGGTAATTCTTGGCCGCCGCCCGGAGCATGGTGGGGCCGCCGATATCGATATTCTCCACCGCTTCTTCGATGGAGCAACCCTCTTTGGCCACAGTATCCTCAAAACGATAGAGATTGATGATAACCATATCGATGAGGTCAATGCCATGGGTTTGCACGGCCTCAAGGTGCTTGGGATTGTCCCTGACGGCAAGGAGTCCGCCGTGGATCTTGGGGTGAAGGGTCTTGAGACGACCATCCATCATTTCCGGAAATCCTGTATAATCGGATACATCACGTACTTCCAGACCGCTGTTTCGCAACTGCGCCGCAGTCCCGCCCGTGGAGAGGATATCCACGCCAAAGTTATTTAATTCCTTGGCAAAATCGACAATGCCTTTTTTATCGGTGACACTGATGAGTACCCGCTTGATGACGTTCAAATGCATAAATTATCTCCCTGTTTCTTGTAGGTCATGATTTTATTTTCGTAAAGTTTCCATGTGGCGGACCCGCTTGTCGATGAGAGCCGCCGTGCCGATGTCCGGCCGGTGGGCGACTGGACCACGAATAGCGGATACGGCATTTTCTGCAATAATTTCAGCATCATGCAAATTATCTGCCACCCCGACAACTCCGATGGCCCGGGAAGTCGTCATATACAGGCCGTCGTCCTTTTTGTCCACGGAAGAATAATAGAGTCTTGCCTGACCCGTATCTCCCACTTCAATTCCGGCCGCCGTCGATTGGGCGTCGGGATGGTCCTTGGGGAGGCCGTATCCCTTGGGAACAATGTATTTACAGACCGTTGCCTTCTTGTCGAAAGTTACGGGAAGGCGGTCGAGGGTGCCGTGTATAATGGCCTCACAGATGTCCACAAAATCCGTCTGAAGGAGGGGAAGGATATTCATGGCCTCCGGATCGCCGAAGCGGGCGTTGTATTCCAGGAGCCGGACGCCGGCCCTGGTGATCATGAAACCGCCGTACATGACGCCTTTGTAATATGTGCCTGTTTCACGATAGATAGCCGTGGCAACTTGCCGGGTGATTTCCAGACCCGCTACAACATCCTCCGGCTTTAGAAACGGAAGGGAATGATCTTCGCAGGAATATGACCCCATGCCGCCGGTATTCGGGCCCTTGTCATCGACGAAGCGCCGTTTGTGGTCCTGGACCGGAGGAGTGGCGATTACATGCTTCCCATCACAAAGACATTGGAGTGAAAATTCCTCGCCGGCCAGTTTTTCCTCCACAATCACCTGCTCATGTTCCCTCAGGATCTGACGGCAAATCTCAAGGGCCTCTTCCTTCTTGAAAAAATGATCCCCCTGAACCATTACCCCTTTACCGCCCGTCAGTCCGTCGGGCTTTACCACCACCTCGTCGAGTGCAGCGACAAATTCCGGGATGCCCTCTTCTGAGGTAAAGACGCGGAAACGCACATTTCCGGGGATGCCGTATTTTTCCGCAAGATTACGTGTAAATGACTTCGAGGTCTCCAGCCTGGCAAGGGATTTTGTGGGTCCCACCGCCGGGATTCCTGCCGTCAATAGGGAATCGACAACCCCTTCGTTCAGGGGGTCTTCGGGACCCACAATGGCAAAAGCCGTTTCATTGGCCCGGGCAAAATCAAGAATGGCGGCCATATCGCTGTATCCTCCCAGGCGAATGCCCTTGGAAAGATTAGCTATTCCGGGGTTATTGGCCTTCATGTAGGCAAATAGTCTCGGGTTCTTCACGGAACGGACCACGGCTTCCGCAATCGCATGTTCACGGGCGCCGTTGCCGATGAGAAGAATGTTGGACATGTTATTTGTTCCTTCCTTTTTCTTTTCGTGTTGTCGAATACCCATTGTCGTGCTAAATATCGGAAAAGGACATTTCAGTCAATGAAAAGGACATTTCAGATGAAAAATAAACGGATAGGGGCAGTTATTTTAGCGGCTGGCAAAGGAACGAGAATGCAGTCCGAGCTGGCCAAGGTTCTCCATCCGATCTGCGGGAGGCCCATGCTATGTTACAGTATCGATTTGGCGAAAGAGATAGGCGCGGACCGGATCGCAGCGGTGATTGGCCACCAGGCACAGCGGGTTCGTGAAGCCTGTGGAGAGCAGGCAGTAATCTTTGTGGAACAGCAGCGGCAGCTCGGGACAGGGCACGCCGTCCTCCAGGCGCGGAAAGTCTTTGCAGACTATGACGGCCGGATTTTGATCCTCTGTGGCGACGTTCCCCTCTTGAAGCGATCAACAGTCGAATTTCTTATCGCCCATCATGACGCTTCCGGCGCCGTTGTTACTGTGATGACGGTTAATCTTGAAAATCCTGGTAGTTACGGCCGGATTGTCAAGAATGACGCCGGAGAGGTATTGAGGATCGTGGAGGCGAAGGACGCCACGGCAGGGGAAAAGGCCATCCGGGAAATCAACACGGGAATCTATTGCGCCGATAGTCAATTCCTGTTCAACGCCGTAGGACGGATCGAGAACAACAACGTCCAGAAAGAATACTATCTCACGGACATCATGGAGATTGCCAGGCGGGACGGGCATAAGGTGTCGGCCTTTGTCGTCAGGGATCAAACGGAAGTTATGGGGATAAATACACCGGAGGATCTCGATTATGCCTGCCGTGTCATGGAAGGGGAGCAGATTTGAAAATCGGCGCTCTGGAATTTGACCATCCCGTCTTTATGGCTCCGATGGCAGGTATTACGAACCTTCCCTTCCGAACCATAGCTCGTCGCTTCGGCTGCCGGCTGGCCTTTACGGAAATGGTCAGTGTTAACGGCCTGGTCAGAGGTTCGCAGAAGACCTGCCGTTATCTGGATAGCGACCAGAATGACTGGCCTCTGGGGGTTCAGATTTTCGGAAACGATCCGGCGCTTATGGCCGAAGGGGCGCGTATCGTCACGGACCGGGGTGCAGATCTTATTGATATCAACATGGGTTGTCCCGTCAAAAAGGTGGTCCGGGCGGGGGCCGGGGCTGCCCTCCTCCGGGATCCGGAAAAGGCGGGCATGATTATACGGGCCGTGCGCAGAGCCACACCCTTGCCGCTAACGGTTAAGATCCGCGCCGGCTGGCGTAGCTCTGAAATCACCGCCCTGATAATTGCCAGGATTGCCGAGGACGAGGGGGCCAACGCCCTGGTTATTCATCCCCGGACAGCGGATCAGGGCTTCAGTGGTATGGCGGACTGGGAAGTCATTCAAACCGTTAAAAAGGCCCTGCATATTCCTGTAGTTGGTAACGGCGACATTCGCAACCCCGGGGATGCCCGAAAAATGATGCAAATCACCGGTTGTGATGCGGTGATGGTTGGTCGTGCTGCACTCGGAAACCCTTGGATATTCAGGGATATAGTGGGGAAAAAGGGGGGAAGGGGATCGGATGTAAATACCCCGTCCATGTCTCTTAAGGAGAGGGAATTGGTCATCCGGGATCATCTGGAAATGGAAACGGAGTATTCAGGAGAACACGGGGGTGTTCAGAGCTTCCGGAAACACCTCCTCTGGTATACGAAGGGTCTGCGCGGCAGCGCACCCTTTAGACAGAAAATCAGCGGGTTCCACGAACGGGAGCCCATGTTGGCAGCGCTGCTGGTCTATTTTGAAGAAGTGAATAATGCTCTTGACTTTTAGATGTCCTTTTGGCATAGTTAATCCGTTGTTGATTATAAGAAAAAGGTAGGGTGGGTCTGTGGAATTTGTCAAATTTAAAGAATTGGAAGAGAGAATTATAAAGATTCTCCAGGAAAAGGCGGTTTTAAAAACGCGCAGTCAGGAGTTGGAAGAGCTCCTTAAAAATAAAGATAGAGAGTTGGAAGAGGCAAATAAAAAATTAAAGGGATTGAGCGAGGAAAGGGAGACCGTTCGCACCAAGGTAGATTCGTTACTCGATTTGCTCCAGGATATATAAGCTCCGCAATAAGCTCTCTTTGGGGTTATGAAGCTTGAAGAAGCGTTATTATATCAAGGTTATGGGACAAGATTTGTCGGTTGTGAGTGATGCAGAAGAAGAGCATGTTGCGAAGGTTGTCCAGTATGTCAATGACAAGGTAGAAGAAATTGGTAAACAAACCAGCCATTTCAACAGCCTTAATATTGCCATTCTGGCGGCCTTGAATATTGCGGATGAATATTTCAGAGTAAAGGTTGCGGAGGATATCATCCATCAGCAACTTGAGAGCAGATCGGAGAAGTTAATCAGTCTGATCAACGAAACAGCTTAGACTTATTGATCATCCCCTGTGATGCACGTGATTAACTGATGTCTTTTGATCCAACACCTTGGTATCGGGGTCTGTCCTTGTTCGCCGTGTGCATGTCTGCCGGCATCCGTAACAGCGGAGGGCAGGAAGCCTGAAGCAGCAACTTAAGGCGCCCACTTTTAGGAACGGTTCAAAAAGGTGGTTAACACGGCATTAGCGGGGGTTTTTCTTGCCTTGGCAAAAGCCCCGTAGATTTATCCTTCGTAAAATCCCTTTAAAAAATTTGTTTATTCCTTGAGAGGTTGTCTCCCCCTGCGTCTGATGTGGGGAAGCACCAAAAATGAGACCAGTTCTTGTTCATGAGACTTGGCTCGGAGGATATATAAGGAGGAGGTGTAATAGAATTGAGTACACTCATGATGATATTCTTATTGTTGATCGCCCTTAGTATTGGCTTGGTTGTAGGCTATATGGCGATGAATGCCCTGTCAAAAAGGAAGATCGCCTCTTCGGAAAGCCTTGCTTCCCGAATTATCGATGAAGCAAAAAAGGAAGCTGAAAATATCACAAAAGAATCAATGCTTCAGGCGAAAGAAAACCTTCTGAAGGGCAAGACGGAATTCGAGAGGGATACCCGGGAACGGAAAGGGGAGCTCGATGCCGTCGAGAGGCGGATTCGTTCCAAGGAAGAAAATATTGAAAAGCGCATGGATGCCCTTTCTCAAAAGGAAAATAATATCGAAAACCGGGAAGGTGGTCTGATTCAGAAGGAACAATCCCTTCAGGATAAGCATGAACAAATGAATCGGAACATTGAGGAACAGAAGGAGAAGCTGCAGAAGATAGCGGGAGTTTCATCCGAAGAGGCGAAGAATATGCTGATCCAGTCCATGGAGAGTGAGGCAAGGATTGAAGCAGCGACGACGATTCGCAAGATAGAGGAGGAGGCGAAAAGAACGGCTGATAAAAAGGCCAGTGAGATTATTTCCTACTCCATTCAGAGATATGCCGGTGAATTTGTGGCGGAAAATACGGTCTCCGTTGTTAATCTCCCGAGCGATGAGATGAAGGGGAGAATTATCGGCCGTGAAGGAAGGAATATCAGAGCCATTGAGGCGGCAACTGGGATTGACCTGATTGTTGACGATACCCCCGAGGCCGTGGTGCTCTCAAGTTTCGATCCGGTCCGGAGGGAAGTCGCCAGGATCTCTCTGGAACGGCTCATTTCCGATGGACGGATTCATCCGGGACGTATTGAAGATATCGTTAAAAAGGTCCGCACGGAAGTGGATACAATTATCAGGGAGACAGGGGAAAGAACCTGTTTTGATGTTGGCGTTCACGATGTAAATCCAGAGATCGTAACTCTTATTGGGAGCTTGAAGTTCCGAAGGAGTTTTTCCCAGAACGTTCTACAGCATTCTATCGAGGTCGCCCACCTAACCGGGATGATGGCAGCGGAATTGAAGATGAATGTTAAGGAGGCAAAAAGGGCGGGATTGCTCCATGACATCGGCAAGGCCATCGACCATGAAATCGAGGGCCCGCATGCCACTATCGGCGCCGATTTTGCGCGCCGTTTCGGAGAAGCCCCCAAAATCGTCCAGGCCATCGCCACCCATCATGACGATGGGAGAACAAATACCCTTCTCGGGGTCCTTGTTCAGGCGGCGGATACCCTGTCGGCTGCCCGGCCCGGGGCCAGACGGGAGATGCTGGAGTCCTATGTGAAACGTCTCGAAGAACTAGAGGCCATCGCCAATTCTTTCAATGGCGTGGATAAATGTTTTGCCATCCAGGCAGGACGGGAAATCCGGATCATGGTGGAAAACGAGAAGATTTCCGATAATGACGCCGTTATGCTCTGCCGGGACATCGTAAAGAAAATAGAAACGGATCTGACCTATCCTGGACAGATCCGGGTTACGGTCATCCGGGAAACCCGGGTTACCGATTATGCGAAATAGAATGAGCGGCACCTATGCGAATATTATTTATTGGAGACATTGTGGGCAAACCTGGTCGTCGGGCCGTCCATGAACTGCTTCCGGAGCTAATAAGCAGTTACCAGATAGATTTCGTTATTGCCAACGGTGAAAACGCCGCTGCGGGCTTCGGTATAACCAGAGAGATTGTGGAAGACCTCTTCGAGGCCCGGATCGATGTATTGACGATGGGAAATCATGTCTGGGACAAGAAGGAAATCCTTGATTTCATAGCCGACTATGAATCCCTCATCCGTCCGGCTAATTATCCGGGGTCGGCCCTTGGCCGGGGCAGCGTGGTGATGCCAAGTATCAAGGGTTATCATGTCGGGGTCATTAATCTTATGGGAAGGGTATTCATGCATCCCCTCGAATGCCCTTTCCGGACCGCGGAGCAGGAAATCGAAAAAATCCGGAAGCGTACGAAGATAATACTTGTCGATATGCATGCGGAGGCAACCTCGGAAAAGATTGCCATGGGCTGGTTTCTGGATGGAAAAGTAACGGCCATGGTGGGAACCCATACTCATGTCCAGACTGCGGATGACCGGGTTCTCCCCCGGGGGACGGCTTATATTACCGATGTAGGCATGACCGGACCTTTTGATTCCGTCATCGGTACCCGCAAGGAAATCGTTCTTGAGAGGTTTCTAACGCAGATTCCCAACAAGTTTGAGGTAGCAAAGGGGGATGTTCGTCTTCAGGCGGTTCTGATCGATGTTGACGAGAAGACTGGACACGCCCTGAGTATCGAGCGCCTGTCTCTGCCGCTGCACCCTGAGCAGGGATAATGTAGAAAATTTTCATGATGGCAGAAAAATGGTTTGCAAGCTGCGAATCGAATGTTTTTCGCCGTTCCGAGGTGTAAGTTAACATCTTGTAATTAATGATAGTTATATGCATGTTTACCAGAAGCGAAAAAGATTTTTGAGCCGCGACGAAGCCATTTTTCAAAGCTCTCGAAGTATATGATGGAGACCTTTGCAGGAGGTATGGGATAAATGAAGAATGTCTATGATATATTTATGGAGCGGGGCTTCGTTGAGCAGGTTACGGATGATGAAGCGATCAGCCAGCTTCTCGATTGCCGGGAGATTACCTGCTATATCGGCTTCGACCCCACTGCCACGAGCCTTCATATCGGTTCCCTGGTCCCCATCATGGCCCTTGCCCATGTGCAGCG
>Ga0172379_10007367_pt1 | contig 14312 bp, 10 predicted proteins | sample GrowelOW334metaG_FD_119756 | JGI IMG/M metagenome (GOLD analysis project Ga0172379, IMG submission 119756) | Groundwater microbial communities from an aquifer near a municipal landfill in Southern Ontario, Canada - Groundwater well OW334 metaG | ecosystem: Environmental > Aquatic > Deep... | reverse complement strand
TGCCGTATTTTTTGCATAAGCGTTCGACTTCCGGCAAATAATTGTCATCAGGTACATTAACGCCTTTACCCTGAATAGGTTCGACGACGAAAGCGGCAACATCTTTATTGCTTAAGGCTTTTTCAAGCGCTACAAGATCGTTGAAAGGAACGGAGCTGCAACCGGGCAGCAGCGGGCCGAAACCCTCGCGGAAGATGTCTTCGCCGTTTAATGACAGTGATCCCATGGTCAGCCCATGATAGCCGTGTTCGCAAAAGACGATTTTTTCGCGTTTGGTGGTATAGCGGGCGAATTTAATCGCCGCTTCCACGGACTCTGTTCCTGAATTGCAAAAGAACATCTTGTTTAGATTGTCCGGCGTGGTTTTCAGGATTTCCTGCGCCAGCAATCCGCTGAGCACCGACACATCCATTTGTACCAGATTGGGCAATCCCAGTGTTAAGGTCTCAGTTAATGCGCTAACGACGGTCGGGTGATTACGGCCGATTGCAAATACGCCGAAACCACTCAGCAAGTCCAGATATTCAGTGCCATCTTGATCATAGAGATATTGTCCGACAGCTTTCTTGTAGTGACGGTCATAACCTATGGTTTTTAACACTCTGACCATTTGATTGTTCAGAAATTGTTCGTGCAGATCAAATTTATCAGTGCTGTGTTGAGAAAAAAGTTCGGCGATGCTGAATGACATTAGTTACCTCAAAAAATTAAATTCTTTTGCCGCTGAAAGCAGGCAGGACTATTAAAGAACACATCACTGTGAAAGTAAGGCCTATGGCCAATACTAAACCCATGCTTGCCATACCCTGATGGGCGGTGAAAGCAAGGCTGGAAAAGCTGCACAAGGTTGTTATGGAGCTGAAAATAATGCCTCGGGTGGTGCTGCTTTGCAGCAAATTTTCATCCTCACCAGAACTGGAATGGTGTCTGTGCATGATCAGTATGCTGCTGTCGATACCCATGCCAAGCAGCAAAGGCAGGGCGATGATATTGGCGAAATTGAAAGGGTTGTCCAGCAATACGTTGGTCGCGCCGGTGAGCAAAGCGGCAAGCAACAATGGCATGATAATCAACAGGGTTTTTCTGACGCTTCTGTACATTAGCAATAATAACACCACAATGGCAATAAAAGCACCGCTGAAGGCTTTAATAAATGCCTTGACAATAGCATCGCCACCAGCCTGGTTGATAATCGGCAGGCCGGAAACCGTGTTGTCAACGGCTTGCACCTGAGTGACGAATTCTTTCAAATTATCAGGCTTGTTTAGGTCTTTTTCCGGCGTGATCAGGACTCTATAAAGACCACCCGCGCTGACCCAGTGCGATCTTATTTCTGACGGTAAATCGTCCAATCCAAACGGCGTTGCGGTCAGGCTGGTTCTAAGCCGCTCTATGGTAAACGGCAGCAGGCCTAGAATATTTTTTTCCAGCTGTATATAACCGGCTGCCGGAGTCGGGGCTGAGTCTGCCTGTTTGATGAACGCTTCGATGCGCTGTTGCAGCTGCTGCAAGGTTTGCTGCGGCACATTCGGGGATTTTTCAACAATCGCTTTTTTCAGTGCTTCGTTGAATTTAATCAATGCGGCCTGCTGATTGGCGGTATCGAGTGTGTTGTCGAAGTTTTTAAGTTGTCCGCCCAGCATTAGATTCAAGTCTTCAATGGTCGCCAGTTTTTCGTCTTGGTTTTTAGCGACAAAACTCGCCAAGCTGATGGTTTCGTGCACAGACGCTTGCTGAGTCAGTTGATGTGTGATTTTGTCCGCCGCTTCAAGATTGCTTACCAACGCGGTCAGCGCAAACGGGGATTCGGTCTTGGACTTTAACAGCTCTTTAATGGCTACCACGGATTCGCTGTTTGGGTCTCTCAAGTTGATTGGATTGTAATCGAAAGTAAGGTCGGTCAACACAAAGCAAGCTCCGATACCCAGTAATATGGACACGATTTTGATGCCGGTCGAAAAGCGAAACGGAAAAGTGATGATAAAGGCCGGGGTTAACGGCGAGCGTATCGGCTTTACATTATTGACTGGAAAAACGCAGAACAAGGCCGGTAATACGGTCAGTGAAATAATCAGGCCGATAAAGATACCGCCGCCTGAAATAACGCCCAATTCGGATACGCCCGCATAATCCGTCGGTATAAAGGCAAAAAAACCGATCGCGGTGGCCAATGCGCATAAAAACAACGAAGAGCCGACATCGCGGATGCTGATCAGGATGGCTTCGCTATTGGATAGGCCGTCGGCCTTGCCTTCGCGGTAATGCAAGCAGATGTGAATCGCATAATCGACTCCCAGTCCGATATATAAACTGGCAAAGGCAATGGAAATGACATTTAAATGCCCGACGGTGACGGCGGCGAATCCGGCTGTCAATATCAGGCCCATAACCAGCACGATATAGGTGGTAATCAGCAGTCTTACTGAGCGCAGGCCTATCCATTGAACTACGAATACCAAAACCAGCGACAATAAACCGGAGAACGTGGCGCCTTTGGTGACGCTTTCCAGTTCTTCGTGTTCCAGTGCGGTCTCGCCGGTCATGCGTATGCTCAGTGACGGGTTTTCCGCCATGATCGCGTGACTGATTTCGCGCGCAGCCGACAGAGCAACATCGGCGGGCAGCATTTCATTGAAATGCATTTTAGGCTTGGCGATGACGATAGTCCGGTTAACGTTGGTCTCTGCTTCTGTATCCTTGATATTGTCTGTGTTCGGCTTGTTTTCGGACAGGATATTTTGCCAGGACAAATAACGTGGTTGACCGTTTAACTGATTATTCAGGACATTATCAATGGCTAAGAGTATCGGGTTCAAGTCCATCGGCAAAGCAGGGTCATGCTGGTTAAGCGCTTGGCCGATAATGCCGAACAGGCCTTCAAGATGATAATTTTGGGCCAGATGGCCTATAAAGGGCTGGGCATCAGTGAGTTTTTTGGCAAAAATATCCAGGTCGTCTTGATCAAGATAAAGCAAGGCTTGTTGCCTGAAAAAAGCATTGTCTGTGGGGATGTAGGCAGAATCAAAGCGATCTGTTGCTTTGTTTAGCTGATCGGCAAGTTTCCCGGCCGCCTGAGAGGATTCTTCCGGCGTTTGGGCCTCAACTGCAAAAATAATGGTGGTGGCATCTTCGGGAAATGCCTGGTTAAAATGTGCCTGGTTTTGCTGGAAAGGCAGATCGGGCGACAACATTTCAGCCGTGTTGGTGTTAATCTCCAGGTTTTGATAGGTGTAGTATAGGGTAACGCCGCAAAGCAACAGCGATAGCAATAACAGTGTCCATGGGCAGCGCATGATTTGGCGCTCGCACCAGCCGATAAGGGTGTTGAAAAAAGATGACATGCTGTTTATTGGTCTTGGCTGGGTAATGCGGTCAATTGATCGAGCTGTTTAGCGACCAATTTTAACGTTTTTTTTGCAGCATTGAAATGCAGGCCCAGTTTTATCAGTCCCGGTAGTTCGGACGGATGTAGCGCAATAAATAATAACAACTTACCTATAACAATGTCGCCTTCATCATTAAGGGCCTGATTGATGGCTTTAGGCAAGTCCATGTTAACCGGATCGGCAATGGCCCTGATAGCTAAAAATGGTAGTTTGTGTTGCCGGGCAACTTTGGCTATGGCTATCGTTTCCATGTCCAATGCGACTGCGCTGGTCTTGATGTGCAGGTGCTGTTTGTCCTGACCGGTAGCAACAATGCTTTTGCTTTCAGCTAAACTGCCGGTGTGAACTTTTAGAGCGGGTGAAAGCAGGTTTTTGGTGTAGCCATGCCAGTCAGGGCGGATGCTGATTTGAGCGCCTTCGGAGTCTATCAAGGTGTCTGCCAAGACCAGATCGCCAGATTTTAATGTTCCACTGAGGGCGGCGGCGCAACCCCAGCTGATCAGGCGAGTGGAGCCTTGAGCGATCAATAATTCAGATGCTGTTCGGGCATTGTCGGCACCGGCACCGGAATAGGCGAGAACGATTGCATCGGTAATAAAAACACAGCACCCTTTATCAATTTTTTTTGAAGTCAGGGTGCTGAGTTCTTCCGGTAAAGCAACAACTATGCCGGTGATCACTTGTTGAGGAGCTCGTTACGGTAGCGAGCCAAGGCCCAAAGCGGGAAGAACTTGTCGTAACCGTGGTATTTAAGATAGAAAACCTTTGGGAAGCCGGGCGCGGTGAAGCACTCGTCATTCCATACGCCGTCAGACTGCTGGTTGCGCAAGATGAAGTCGATACCTGCTTTCACTTCGGGACTGTGGGCCTCTCCGGCCGCCATTAAAGCCAAAACAGCCCAGGCCGTTTGAAATGCGGTGCTGAAATGATATTTTCCGCTATGACTTACATCGTGATAGCTGTAGTTGTCTTCACCCCAGCCGCCATCGCCGCGTTGCACGCTTTTGAGCCATGTTGCGGCTTTGGTGTATAGCGGATCGGTTTTAGGTAGGCTGGTTTGCTCCAGTCCAAGCAATACCGACCATGTGCCGTAGATGTAGTTGGTGCCCCAACGGCCAAACCATGAGCCGTCTTGTTCCTGTTCGCTACGGATGTACTCGATAGTGCGCTCTAATGCAGGCAAATATTCGGCATGATCCTGAGCCACTCTAGCCATCAGCATCGCGCAACGTGCGCTGACATCGGAGGTGGGCGGGTCTAATAATGCCCCGTGATCGGCAAACGGAATCTCATTCAAGTAATAGTAAGTATTGTCGACATCAAACGCGCCGTAGCCGCCGTTCTTAGACTGCATGCCAACTATCCAGCGAGTTGCGCGATGTATCGATTCATTCAGATGGGGTAGGTTCGATTCTGCCATGGCGAAGGCCACAATCGCCGTATCGTCGACGTCGGGATAATGCGGGTTTTCAAATTGAAATGCCCAGCCGCCGCCTTCCAGGTCGGGCTTGGAGATCCGCCAATCGCCTGGTTCGTCTGACAGCTGTTTGCTTTTAAGCCAGTCGTAGGCGCGGGTCAGGCTTTGGCTGTTGCCGGTTTTGTCGGCTTCTTGTAAAGCCAGCGCGGCCAGTGCTGTATCCCAAACCGGAGACAAGCAGGGCTGGCAGTAGGCGTCATGCTCATTGATGACCAGTAATTTGTCGATGGCTTTGCGAGCGGTGACAACATGAGGATGATCTTTCGGCATGCCCAGCAGCAGCATGGATTCATAAGAACCGACCATTGCAGGGAAAATACCGCCCAGGCCGTCTTCGCCGTTCAGGCGTTCAATAAACCAGTCTTTGGCTTTTTGGATCGCCAATTCATGGGCTTTTTTCGGGATTAACGGGCGAGTGGCCAAGCCCAATTTATCCAAACCCAGAAAGATTTTATTTAACAGGGTTCTTTCAGGGAAATAGTGTTTTTCCTCGTCAGGATGGGTGACGAAGAGTTCCAGTATATTGATGTTGTTAGGGTTCTTGGCTGTTGCTTTTAAGGTGCAAAGTATAAACAGCGGTACCATAACGGTTCTGGACCAGTACGATACTTTGTCCAAATGGAACGGAAACCAGCTGGGAAACAGCATGATTTCGACCGGAATATACGGAACGCCGCGCCAAGGTAATTGCTTAAAGATTGCCAGCGCAATGCGTGTAAACACATTGGCTTTTGCCGCGCCGCCCTGACTGAGGATGTAATTTCTTAACCGGGTCATATGCGGAGCGTCGACAGCATCACCGGTCATCTTTAACGCGAAATAGACTTTGACGCTGCAACTGATATCGCCAGCACCACCGGTAAACAGAGGGTAGCTGCCGTCTTCAGATTGACGGGATCTTAGATAGTTGGCGATTTTTGCCTGTAGCGGTTCATCGATTTCACCCAGGTAGTGCATCATCATGATGTATTCTGACGGGATCGAGCAGTCCGCTTCCAGTTCGAATACCCAGTAGCCTTCCTTGTCCTGTAGGCTTAATAATTTCTCTTGCGCTTTGCTAATGGCCAGCTTGAGATTGTGATCAAAGTTATTGGTAGTATTCGACGAGCTCGAAATAGTGCTTATATTAATTTCTGAATTGGCTTCGTTAAACATAGGTTACGTCCTTAAAGTTTTATGTTGGCTTTTGAGGATGGTGTTGAATATGTCCAGTCGGGCGTTTTGAGCTCGCGACTTGTCACGTTAAAAAGTAAGCTAAGCAGGGTGTTGCTGCGTCCGGTTAATCGGGTTGCAAGGATAGTCGCTTTAACGCTGTTGCGGGTTATTTTGACTTGGTCGGAATGATTGAAATCCAGGTTTTGTTTGACCTTTTTCAAGGTTAAAACGGCCATGCCCAGTGCCCAAAGGCAGAAATTCCGGATGCCGGTCTCATGGCTGGGAATCAGCAGTGTGTATTTGAGCGCGTTATGTAAATGCTCATGGGCAATGCTGATCAAGTGTTCCAGGCCTAATCTGAAGTTTTCATCATTAGTTTCTGGGGTCAGCTTCTTAAGATCGAACCCGGTCTCGGTAAAAATATCCTGCGGTAACCAGCAAACCCCACGTCCGGCATCATCCCAGATATCTTTTAATATATTGGTCATTTGCAGTCCCTGACCAAAAGACACCGATAACTTAAGCAGTTCATCCTTGTGTTGGGCGATTTCCGGTGAGTAATGGCAAAAAAGCTTGGCCAGCATTTCTCCGACGCAACCGGCAACGTAATAGCAGTATCTGTCCATGTCGGCGAGCGTTGCGAGACCACCATGCAGGTCCTGAGCTTGAAAGATCGGCATACCTGCAGCCATGGTTTCTACACAGGAAGCCAGCGCCTCAATTTGATCGGGGTCGAATTTATGGGTGATTTGAATAACCCGGGGCAATACATGTATTAAGGTGTGTTCTGCGGGAATGGTTTGCTCGGAAAGCAGGGGGGCAAGTTCAACCGCAAACGGCTCTGAATTCGTGCCGGTTTTTACGATATGAATAAACTCGGAGCAAAAATATTTTTTTTGTTCAGGCGCTAGAGAAACTTCATCTTCTATGGTGTCGACAATGCGGCATAACAAATAGGCGTTGGCCACTGCGCCGTATAGTTTTTCCGGCAGCTGGGGAATAGTCAGCGCAAATGTTCTGGAGACGCCTTCAAGTAAAAGTGCCTGAAATTCATCATCAGAACATTTGCTGAGTGATTTTGGGTTATCCAGAGATATTTGAGTTTCACTCATGGTATTTTTGATGTCGACCTGCGGGTTAATTCAAGTTAATAAGTGGCAATAATAGACTGTTTGTTGGTATTTTGCAAAGCAATGTTGTTTTGTTGCAAATATGCACCCGTGGTAATTGTCAAAAACAGTCTATTGCTAATAAAAATAACATGTTAGCCGTGTTTGTGGCGGATTTGTGCTTGCGGAATGAATCCGTGCTTTGCGTCAACAATTCTAGATACACGCTATAAAACTGGAGTCATCCGCTAAAAGATAGTATTCTAGTCAACAATAGATAAGCGATTGTATTATATGACAGGCGCGTCGATATTCCTTGATCTCCGTTGTTAAAAAGCAGTAGGTGGTTGTATTTTGGTGAATATTGTCTGTTTGTTGTTTTATTGATACATGGTTTATTGATATAGAGTTGTCGTATTCCGTGGTGCATGTGGTTTCAGGGCGGTCATTTTTAAATGGGCGTCATTTAAGTTTATCGAAGTTTTTTGGAGGGTTTGCTCGTGGGAGTTCCTTTACGTCAGCAGTTGACTGTAGGTAGTTATTTAATTAAGCAAAAGTTGAAAGGGGTTAAGAAATATCCTTTGGTGCTGATGCTTGAGCCTTTGTTTCGTTGCAATTTGGCCTGTGCAGGCTGTGGTAAAATTGATTACTCTGATGATATTCTTGATAAACGTCTTTCATTTGAAGAGTGCATGCAGGCTGTGGACGAATGCGATGCGCCCATGGTGTCGATTCCGGGAGGCGAGCCGCTTATCCATAAAGAAATGCCGCAAATCGTTGAGGGCATTATTGCGCGGAAGAAGTTCGTTTACCTGTGCACCAATGCACTGTTGTTGAAAAAAAGAATTGATGATTATAAACCATCTCCTTACCTGACCTTTTCAATCCATTTGGATGGCATGCATGAGAGGCATGATACGTCCGTATGTCAGGAAGGTGTTTTTGAACGGGCCGTTGAAGCCATAAAGCTGGCGCTGGCAAAGGGCTTTAGGGTCACCGTGAACTGCACGCTGTTTCAGGGCGAAAGCTCCCAGGAAGTTGCTGATTTCCTGGATTATGCGATGGAGCTGGGCGTTGAAGGCGTGACCATTGCTCCCGGCTTCAGTTATGAGCATGCACCTCAGCAGGATGTGTTTATTAAGGGTAGTGATGTTAAGGATTTATTTCGGGGCATTTTTAAAATTGGCAAAAACCGCAAATGGAAACTAAATCATTCGACGCTATATCTCGATTTTCTGGCCGGCAACCAAAATTACGATTGTACGCCTTGGGGTAATCCGACCCGTAACGTATTCGGCTGGCAAAAACCTTGTTACTTGCTGGCTGATGAAGGCTATGTCTCCAGCTTTCAGGAGCTTTTGGATACCACGCCCTGGGATAAATACGGCACGGTTAACAATCCTAAATGCGCAAGCTGCATGGCGCATTGCGGTTATGAAGCGACGGCTGTTGAAGATATGTTAAGTCATCCGGTGAAGGCCTTGTGGACATCGATTAGAGGCCCCAAAACCGAGGGTGAAATGGTGCCCGAGGCCACTCCAGGGTATGCAATGGAAGAACGGGCATCAACCATTGCAGGAATTCCTGTTAGAGTGGAAATTGTCGATTAAAATTTAGTTAGGCTAAAGGCTAAAGGCTAAAGGGGGCCGGTTTTTTACCTTTCGCCCTGGCCTTTTGCCTGATCTAAATACGTATTGGTTTTTACGAGGTTTTTTTAATTATGTTTTTAAAAAATGTGAAATTAGCTCTTGTTTTCATGTTCCTTTTATTAGGGACGGTGAATGCTTTTGCTGCGGATGAAGGCGGGGCAACCGCAAGACAGGTCGTAGAGAAATTTCAGGCCGACCTTATTGCCGTGATGAAAGACGGCAAGAAATTGGGCTATGCCGGAAGATATGAAAAACTAAAAGATTCTGTTTCCAACAGCCACGAACTGATAAAAATCGCCCGCATTGTTGTCGGTAAGGAATGGGAGAAGTTGTCCGAGGAACAGCAACAAAAGTTGGTTGATGTATTCAGCCGTCTGAGCATCGCATCTTATGCGCACAACTTTAAAGATTATTCCGGGGAATCATTTGTATTCGATTCGGAAGAAGAAACAACAAGAGGTGGTGTTGTTGTGCATTCCCATCTTGTTATTCCAGGCGACAAGCCCGTTAAATTCGATTATATGCTCAAAGAAAAGGGCAATAGCTGGCGCATCATTAATATTATCGCCAATGGCGTAAGCGATTTAGCCTTGAAAAGATCGGAATATACCACTATTTTACAGCGCGAAAGCTTTGATGCCTTAATAACCAAGATTATCGAAAAAATAGATAATTATTCAAAACAGTAGGTTTTATGCCAATGAATAGACCCAACAATGGCAATCGTAGCGTTAAAATGCAATATGTATTCTCAGGCATGCTGATCGGAGTGGTTCTGACTCTGGGCGGTTGTGCAACGACCGGCGACGTTGAGCCACAAACGGTAGCGAGCAAGACTGATCCTTACGAAAACTTTAACAGGAAAATGTTTGGATTTAACGATAAAGTTGATAACTATGTAGCTGAGCCTATTTCAAACGCCTATAAATGGATAACCCCGCAGTTCATGCAAACGGGCGTCTTCAACTTTTTTAATAACCTGAAAAATGTCAACGTGGTAATCAATGATGTTTTGCAGGCTAAATTTTCACAAAGTGCTGAAGATACCGGACGGTTTGCGATCAATTCAACAGTAGGTGTGGGTGGCCTGTTTGATGTAGCCAAACATGTAGGCCTGGAACAAAATGAGGAAGATTTTGAGCAGACCCTGGCGGTATGGGGAGTTCCTCAAGGCTCTTATCTGGTACTGCCTATTCTGGGGCCGTCAACTGCGCGCGGAATCCCAGGAGCGGCATTTGATACGGCAGCAAACCCGACCACTTATGTGGGTTTGCCTATACAACTGTTGGCTATGCTGAATGCGCGGGCCAGTGCGGAAGGCGCATTGAAGTTTATCGATGAAGCGGCATTAGACCCTTACGTATTTACCCGTGAATCTTTTTTGCAATGGCGTAATAACCTGGCTACGGATGGCAAATCGGAGGCGTCTTTGGATGTGGATGGTCTTGAAGATGACGCGCTTGACGACGATAAGGGGGCGGCGTCGTCGGAACAAGGTTCGTCCGGTAATGCCGGCACAAGTAACAAGCCGGGGTTTACCTTACGCCTGGACGCGCAGACTAAACAGATAGGACAAGCCTCTCATTCATTCAGCAGTGTCGCGCAATCCTTCGATGCCACCGCCAAGTCGTTTGAAGAAGCCGGTAGCAAAGTGGATAAATTGAAAAAATCAAAAAGACGTAGGTAAGGAAGGCGAAGGGCGCAAGGTGAAAGAATCAGACGCCAACAACGACTGCTTTTTTGCCTTGCGCCCTTTGTCTTCTTTAGTAATGCAACAAAGAATGGACTTCGTAATTCCCAAGCTTTCCCCTTCCTTCCAGAAAATCCAGCTCCACGACAAAGGCGCACGCCTCAACCTTTGCACCCAGTTGTTCGACTAATTCACAGCTAGCTTTTGCCGTTCCGCCGGTAGCAAGCAGGTCATCAATCAATAAAACACGATCGTTTGCATCGAAGGCGTCGATATGAGCTTCCAGCGTGGCCGAGCCGTATTCAAGGTCGTATGATACACTTTGCACATCGTATGGCAGTTTACCCGGCTTTCTCAACGGTACAAATGGAAGCCCCAATTCCCAGGCGACCAGCGAGCCGAAAATAAAACCTCGCGCTTCCATACCGGCAACGACGGTGATATTTCTGCCTAAAAAAGGCTGTAGCAATTGATGGACGGCGAGTCTCAAGGTAGCGGGGTCTTTTACCAGCGGCGTAATATCCTTGAAGATAATGCCAGGCTTTGGAAAGTCGGGAATGTCGCGAATTTTATCTCTTAATCTATTCATTGTATTGTTTTTATTGGTAGGGATTTAAGGTTAGGCTAAACGGCTTTGTTAATGCCATTGTTTCATTTTAACATTAATAACGTAGCAGAATAATTGATGAGTTGTTTTAGTTTTAACGTATAAATATCCGCTGGGTAAAATGATTGATTTTAAATACCCTATCCGGTTCTTGAATTCTGGAATATCAGTTCGATTGCTCTATACTTGAGGTCACTTCGGGGTGTGACAGCTTTATTAAGGTATAAGGGGTAGTTCAAGCTAATGATGAATATCAGCCAGTTTATCCGTTTCGTTGTCGTTGATCCGGTAAACTTAAGCCTTAAGGGCAAGTTCCTCTCGGTTATTGCCAGTTTCAGCGCCATTTTAATTGTGGCATTGGTGACGCAACAATTAAGCATAGGAACCGCTTATCCGATTCTCGTCGCCTCGATGGGTGCTTCTGCGGTCATATTATTTATTATTCCTCACAGCCCTTTGGCGCAGCCTTGGCCATTTGTCGGCGGACAATTGGTATCCGCTATTATCGGCGTCGCTTGTACCCAGTTTACCGATACGGCAATAGCCTCAGCCTGCGCCGTTGGCGGCAGTATTTTGGCAATGCTGTTGCTGCGGTGCCTGCATCCGCCCGGAGCCGCGACGGCAATGGCGCCCATTCTGGCCGGTCACCCTATCAGTTCCCTGGGTTACGGCTTTGTGCTGATGCCGGTGGGCTTAAATGTGATAATCATGCTGGTCATGGCGATAGCCATTAATCGTTGGCTTTTGCGACATGAGTATCCCACAGTATCCGGCAATAAAAACGCTATTGTTAAACCGACCCAGCAAACCGGTATTTCGGATCAGGATTTGAAACAGGCGCTGGAAAACATGGATACGTTTATGGACGTCTCGGCCGGCGACCTGCGTAAACTGCTGACCTATGCAGAGGCGCACAGCTTTAAGCGCTTTAAGGGCAATATCACCTGTGCGGATATTATGGTCAGGGACATGCCGGCGGTTGAATACGGGACGGAAGTTGAAGAAGCCTGGAACATCATGCATAAGCAAAAACTCAAATCCATGCCGGTTATTGACAGAGCCAGACGGGTGATTGGCATTATCACCTGGAATGACTTTTTCAAATTTATTAACCTGAGTGCCTATGAAAGTTTTCAGGACAAATTTCGGGCATTTATACGTCGTACGCCTGATGTATCGACCGATAAGCCGGAGTCGGTCGGCCACATGATGACCACCTCTGTTACCGTATTGCCTGAAACCACTCATATCGTCGATCTTGTAGCACTGATGTCCACCGAAGGTTTTCGGCAAATTCCGATAGTGAATAGTGAAAATCGTCTGGTCGGCATGGTTTATCAGGCTAATTTAATCGCCGCACTTTATGATGAGCAGTTGGCAACCGTTGTTAGTTCTGATTAAACCTTAGCCAAAAAGTTGAGTACAATACTCTGATTGCCTTTTTGACTTCCCGGCTTTCATCTTGATTATTAGAATTTCCTTGTTGTTGGTTCTGGCTTCATTGCCGGTGTTTTTACTGGTGGAAGTGTTGCTGTGGTTAGCCGTGCCCGGCCTGCCGGGTGTATTAACTGCGCTGGCAACGGCCATGCTGTTAGGCGGGTTCGTTGCCTTAATCATTGCCGGGTTATGGGGTGTTGGTAAAATAATCGTCCGCGCCGCTTTAAATTATTTTTCGGCTAAACAGCGGATACAGAGGCGGCTGTGGTTTGCCCTGGCCAAGCAAGATCAAGCTAAGCGCTTGTTTTACTTTAAAACAAGGCAACTAAAGTATTTTAATGAACTCAGCAGAAAACGCTTGTTGAAGCTGAATAATCGCAAGCACATTCGGGTGCTGTCAAAAGCCATCGACAAAGAGCTGCTATCGATCAAGACAAAACTGCCGGGAACCACCTATCAGCAATTGCAACAAGACCATGCCCGCTATCGCAATCGGCAGGACATTGAGGCGTTGCTGACATTGCAGCAAAAAATATCCACCCTTGTTTAGCGCATGACTATCTTAAATAAAATTATTAAGCTGTTTCATTCGGTTAAAGATGAAAACCTGAAATGGCATCTGGCTAATCAAGGCGACCAGGCAAAGCTCAATCATGCCCGCGTCCTGGCCGAAAAAGCCCTGGAAGCCGAGTTAAAAAAGAAAAGTGTACAACTGGAACACGACATCAGCCTGCTGAAGACTAAGCACGACGCCGAACTGTCGATGTTTAAAACCAAGTGCCGGCAGGATGTTAAGGACTATAAACAGTATCTGGCCGCGCTGGACCAGCTTAAATCTTCAATCCAGGCCAGTTACCCCCATCTGCCCGAGGCGGTCGCCTTCACCATTCATCATCATGCGAAATATTTGCTGAATGAAATGTGGGAAGAGGAAGATTTTGAACAGAAAATGCAGCACGAGATGCAGTTAATCCGGTTTATGACCACCGTGCATGAAGATGCTCGCTTGCATCTGGAAGGGGCAACGATAGAAAGCCTGCCGGAAAGAACGCTGAATTTGATTGGGCGGGAATAAAAATACAGGTAGGGGGCAACCCTTGTGGTTGCCCTTATCGAAAATGGCCTATCGCATGTGGGTGGCCACAAAGAAAGGTCACCCACAAGGGGTGACCCTACTATTTAACCTAACTTCGCCTTCAAAAAACCAATAACCTCCGCAAACGGGATTTCCTCGTTTGCCTCAGCCGTTCTGGCTTTGTATTCAACCGTGCCGGAATCCAGGCCGCGATCGCCTACCACGATGCAATGCGGGATGCCGATCAGCTCCATATCGGAAAACATAAACCCGGCGCGGACTTTCCGGTCATCGAACAACACATCAATTCCGGCAGCCAGCAGATCTTGGTACAACTTCTCCGAAGCCTCTTTCAGGCGCTCCGATTTGTGCATGTTCATCGGGCACAGCGCGACCTGGAAAGGCGCAAGATTGGTCGGCCAGATGATGCCTTTATCGTCATGGTTCTGTTCGATGGCGGCTGCGACAACGCGGGAAATGCCGATACCGTAACAGCCCATAGTCATGATCTGGTTTTTGCCGCCTTCGTTGATAACGCCGGCTTTCATCGCCTCGCTGTATTTGGTGCCCAGCTGGAAAATATGGCCGACTTCGATGCCGCGAGCCAGCGTGATTTGGCCTTTGCCGTCCGGGCTGGGGTCGCCTTCAACCACCATGCGCAGATCGGCAACGTGGTCAGGAACAGGCAAATCGCGTTCCCAGTTGACGCCTTTATAATGCTTGCCGT
>Ga0172379_10007366_pt1 | contig 14313 bp, 10 predicted proteins | sample GrowelOW334metaG_FD_119756 | JGI IMG/M metagenome (GOLD analysis project Ga0172379, IMG submission 119756) | Groundwater microbial communities from an aquifer near a municipal landfill in Southern Ontario, Canada - Groundwater well OW334 metaG | ecosystem: Environmental > Aquatic > Deep... | reverse complement strand
TGCTGTCTGTAGTTATAGAACGATGAACGCGAGATGCTCATTCTCTGCGCAATCTGAGCATCGCTCAGTCCGTCAGATGCCCAGTTCATTGCCTGTTCCGGAAACATTTCGTTGTACTTTGTTATGATCCCAATCTCCTTATTTTTTTGTTTTTTGCCCCATCGCGTAAGTGCAATGTGCTTTTACTAATTAGTGAATTTGTCAATTTGATATTGTGCAAAGTATTTGTATGCAGTATTTTAATGCCATAATTACATATAATTATTTTACGTTTTATTTGCTTGAAAATCATTCTCATCAGACCTGTCTTATTAAAAATAAGCAGCCAAAAGTCAATATTTAAGGATTGCAATCCGCAAAAAAGGTTATATTTTAGGATTTAAAGCAATAAATATGCGGAATTAACGAATATGATTATCAAGCGGGAACTTGAAGAGCAGATCAGGCAACGGCTGTTTAAGGGCAAGGCGATTATCATCTACGGCCCGCGCCAAAGCGGCAAGACCACACTAGTCGAACAGGTAACCGGAGAATATTCAGAATCGACATTGTTTCTAAGCGGCGACGAGCCGGATGTGCGCGAACTGCTGTCCGGGGTTACCTCAACCCGTCTGCAAGTTTTTTTCGGCAGGAAACGGCTGGTGGTGATTGACGAAGCCCAGCGGATTCCCGGCATCGGCCTGACGATGAAACTGATTACCGACCAGTTAAAAGACATCCAGCTTATCGCTACAGGGTCATCCGCGTTTGAACTGGCGGATAAGACCAGCGAACCGCTGACCGGGCGAAAGTACGAGTTTCATCTTTATCCATTGTCGTTCGGCGAAGTTGCCGGGGAGTTCGGCATGCTGGAAGAACGGCGGCGACTCAGGCACCGGCTGGTATTCGGGATGTATCCTGAAATCGTGACCCATCCCGGCGACGAACCGGAACTGCTGCGGATGCTGGCTGGCAGTTATCTTTACAAGGACTTGCTGATGCTTGAAGACATTAAAAAACCGGCGCTGCTGGAGAAAATCATCCGGGCGCTGGCATTGCAGCTCGGCTCGGAGGTGTCCTGCAACGAAATCGGCCGACTGACCGGCGCCGACAACAAGACCGTGGAGAAATATATTGATCTGCTGGAAAAAGCCTATGTGGTTTTTGTGCTGCCTGCATTCAGCCGCAATGCGCGGAACGAAATCAGAAAAGGCCGTAAAATCTATTTCCACGATAACGGAATCCGCAATGCGGTTATCGGCAACTTCAGCCAAGTCGAATCCCGTACCGACAACGGCGCGTTGTGGGAAAATTACCTGATCGCCGAACGCCTTAAATTCCTGTCCAATCGCGGCGACTTTCCGCAGCGTTATTTCTGGCGCACCACAACTCGGCAGGAAATTGATTATCTGGAAGAAGAAAACGGTCAACTCAGTGCCTGGGAATTCAAATGGAACCCGAAAAGCAAACCGCATATCCCGAAGTCTTTCAGTTCCGCTTATCCTGAAGCGAAGCCCGGCTTGATAACTCCGGACAACTATGATGAGTTGCTGCTGCCCTGACTTGAACTATCGAGGATTATGATTTTATTTTTACCACGGAACACGCGGAAAAACACGGAAGGAAGCAAATGGACTACTTCCGGGCAAAGCCAGCGCGGGGCATATTCTCGCACGGAGACACTAAGGCACGAAGAGAAGGATAATCCCGGGGAGATAAAACCTGTCATTGCCTTTTCCTCTAAAAACAATGGCAAGTTTTACTTTTCTTTGCGCCTTTGTGAGAGATAATGGAAGGAAGCACCTGAATTCAGGGTCATTCCGGTATTCCGCGGTTACAACAGCAATTTTTAGCGCCCCGGTTGATTCATGATTTTTACGGGGTAAATTAGGAAGCATTGACAGAAACGATGCGGCTGAGTGAATTGCCGGTATAGGTACAGAAATCAGATTGGAGTTTAATGATGAAAATTCGTTTTATATTGCTGTTTTTTATGGCTGCGGCTTCGATGATTTTACAAACTTCGTGCGTTTCTCCAAAATCTGAAGCCGACTGGCTTAAAAGCGGCAAAGCATATTACGAAAACGACCAATATGATAAAGCTATTAAAGACTACTCCAAAGCCATTGAATTAAAGCCGGATGATGCGGAAGCATATAAGGATCGCGGCAACGCATACTTTGAACTGGAACAATATGACCAGGCGATTCAAAATTATTCCAAAGCTATCGAATTAAACGGGAATTGCTCAGCAGCATATTATAATCGCGGGTTGGTTTATTATGCAGAGAAGCAATATGACAAAGCCATTCAGGATTATTCAATTTTTATTGAGTTGAAGCCCGGTAAAACAGAGTTGTTGAGAGGATATTTGTATCGAGGAAATTCATATGAAGAAATTAACCAGTACGACAACGCGATTCAGGATTATTCAAAGATTATTGAGCTAGACCCGGACTGTATAAACGCGTATTACAAGCGCGGTGGGGTATATACGGCAATAAAACAATACGACAAAGCGATTAAGGATTATTCAAAAACTGTTGAGCTAAATCCGGTTTATGCCGAAGCTTATTATTACCGTGGATGGGTATATGTAGAACTTAAACAATATGACCAGGCGATTAAGGATTATTCAACATCGATTGATTTCAATCCAAATTATGCGGAGGCATATAATTGGCGAGGATGGGTATACGGAGAACTTAAACAATATGACCAGGCGATCCGTGATTATTCAAAAAAGATTGAACTCAGCCCGAATTCTACTGACGCATATTATGCGCGAGGTACTATCTTTTTTCTAATGCTGCAATATGATAAAGCCGTCATGGACTATTCTAAAACAATTGAACTGAAACCGGATTATGCGGAGGTATATTGTTGTCGGGGGGATGCATACTGTACTCTGAAACAATACGACAACGCGATCCGGGATTATTCAAAAACTATTGAACTTAAGCCGGATTATGCCGCCGCCTATTATTCCCGCGGATGGCTATATAGCGAACTGAAACAATACGACAAAGCGCTTAAGGATTATTCAAAGGCAATCGAACTTAAATCGGATTCAGCATACTATGCACGAGCTGCCGTATTTTTTCTGACACGGCAATATGATAAAGCAGCCCGGGATTATTCAAAAACTATTGAACTTAAGCCGGATTATGCGGAGGCATATAATTACCGCGGGTTAATATATGACAAACTGAAACAATACGACAAGGCCATTCAAGACTTTACAAAAGCGATTGAATTAAAACCGGATTATATTGAGTCATATTGCGGTCGCATTTATGCTTATGCCAAAATAAAGCAATATGACAAAGCTTTTCAGGACTGCTTAAAGACTGCTGAGTTAAAGCCGGATTATGCTGGCACATATTATGGGCGCGGCAGTGTATATGCTATGATGAAGCAATACGATAAAGCCCTTGGCGACTATTCTAAATCAATCGAGCTAAAGCCTGATTGCAGCGAAATATATTCAGGCATTTTGGAAATAAGCATTGTTGCCGCCAAACCGGAGCAGTTCAGTCAATGGCTTAAGCGATTCGAGGCGGCGTTTCCGGGCGATAAATTATCCAAAGGGGTTTTGATCATCAAGCTTTATCTGCTCTGCCTTAATAAATGTGTGCTGAATGAACCCCGAACGGAGTTTGAACAACGGCTGGATGCATTGCTCAAGGAAAATGTTGCGCTAGATTGGGATTTTGACTTGACCGACGAATGGCTGAGTGAGCCGAAAAACGGTTTGACGCCGGAGCAGGTCAAATACATTCGCGATTTAACCGGTAAAGTCAAAGCGACGCAGAAGAATTAAACCATATAGGAAATTACATTTTCGTTTTTCCTGCTTAACGGACAAAATTTTGCACAAAGCAACACATTCACCCGCCGGGGGAAAACAACCTGATACAGTTCAAGTCTGCGCAACTGCGGAATACAGGTTCAAATAAATCGGGGGGATATATTTTTTCATAGCACTCGCATTGTTTAATGTAGAGATATATATTTCTACAGTCGCAAGATGATGTATTTGCGGAAAAATAACCTGAAAAGATTATCCATGTCAGTAAAAATAGCAATTATAACAGATTTGCATTTCAGCAACAACCCGGTGGAGGATTGTCCGCTGCGCAAGGGGGAACTGGCTGACGTGCTGCTGCTGCGGGCGGTTCACCGGCTGAACCGCTGGATCAAGCCGGACGTCACCTTCATCGGCGGCGACCTGATTAACGACCCCGGCTCGCCCGACGCGGAAGATCTGCTTTTCTTTCTCAAATCGTCGCTGGATCTGCTGGAATCTGAAACTGTCATCATCCCCGGCAATCACGATCTGCCGCCGGAAGTTTTTTACAGGACATTCGACCGCCCCGCAGATATGATTGAAGTAAAAGAGGTGAGGTTTCTGCCTTTCCTCGATCCGGAGGAACCCGGCTACAATGCCCGGCGCGAGCAGCGCGATCTGGACCGGATGCGCGCGGCCAGGGCCGGGTTTGACGGCCAGATCGTGTCACTCCAGCATGTGCCGCTGTTTCCGCCGGAAGCGGACTGTTCGCCGTTCAACTACACCAATGCGCCGGAAATCGTCAAAGTGATGGATGAATGCGGAATCGCGCTGTCGCTGTCGGGACATTTCCATGATGGTTTTGCGCCGCTGAAATGGCGGGACAGCACCTGTTTTACCGCGCCGGCGCTCTGCGAAGCGCCGTTCCGGTTCTGCGTGGTTGAACTGGAAAGCGACGGGAGCGTTAAAGTGGAAACGCATCAACTGAGTCTGCCGGCCAATACGCATCTCACCGATTTTCATGTTCACACCCGGCTGGCTTACTGCAATGAAAATATGAAAATGCCTAAAGCGCTTCAGCTCGGGCAGAGTTTCGGGCTGGGCGCAATGGGATTCGCGGAGCATTCGGCGCATCTTTATTTCAGCCGCGACGCCTGCGATGCGAAAAAGTTCTACTGGGACGGCATAAACTCGCCATTGATCTGCGACAATACGGAAGACTATTTTTCGCTGTATAAAATGTATGCCAATGATTTCAGTTATCTCGGCATGGAAATAGATGTTGACCGCGGCGGGGTTCCGTTGATTAATCCGGAGCTTTATCATCGGCTTGATTTCAGGATCGGTTCGGTGCATTATATGAAGTCGATCCTTGACGCGGCGAAGCGTGAAAATGAATTCATGTATCTCTGCAATTCGATGATCAAATCCGGCATTGACATTCTCGCGCACCCGTTCCGCATTTTCCGGCGAAGCGGCATGGAGGCGCCGCCTCACCTGTTCGCGCCGCTGGCGGTGCTGCTGAAGGAGAACGGCGTTGCCGCGGAAATAAATTTTCATACCAATGAACCGCCGCTGGAATTTGTAAAGCAGTGCCTGGAGAGCGGCGTGAAACTGGCTTTCGGCAGCGACGCGCACAATCTTTACGAGGTGGGCGAGTTTTATCCGCATCTCAAGCTGCTTGAAGCCGCCGGCTTCAACGGTTCGTTTGAAGACATATTATTAAAGCCGGGGCCGAGGGCGGACGTTGTCCGCAACTGAGAAGTCAGAGAATAAAGCAGAAAGACGGAAGACAAGAAGTCAGAATAGTGCAAATACAGCTCCAGAGGAGCGACATATTAATAGCTTGAAAATTCATATAAATTATAGATTTAGCACCGGCGGCACGGCATATTAACAGCCGGAAGCGAGGCGCAAGCCGCAGATTGCAGGGCAATGACGCAATGAAACAGATTACTTAACTCAGGGTGAAGAAGATATGAAACGGAATATGAAACGAGGCTGGCTGAATCTTATAATGCTCGTATCGGTATTTGCCGGCCACACGCTTGCCGGGCAGACTGAAACGTCAACGGCGGACACAAGCGCGCCGGCCAGGCAGGAGAAGTCCATCGACATCAACGACGAAGGCTATAATTCCGTGACGCTGATGATGACGGTAATCGAGCTTCTGCGCAAATATTATGTGGACAAGGATAAAGTGAAATACGAGAAACTGGTGTCCGGCGCACTGAAGGGAATACTCAGCGAACTGGACCCCTTCTGCGTTTATGAATCGCCTGCCGTGCACCGCCAGACCGAACAGAAATTCAGCGGCAAGCTGGTGGGCGTGGGAATCGTTGTCATGAAAGCCCAGGACGGCAGCATCAGGGTCGTCGCCCCTTCCGGCGATGATTCCCCCGGCTTCAAGGCCGGAATCCAGCCGGATGACCTGATCACCCAGATCGACGGCAAAAAGACCGCGACGATGAGCATTGAAGAATGCGTGACCATGATGCAGGGGCAGCCGGGAACGAAAATCACTTTGACCATATTCCGGAAATCCACCGGCAAAATCCTGACTTTTGTGTTTAACCGGAGTGAAATCCGGACCAGCCCGGTGCCGTTCAACGGCGTGAAAGTGCTTAACGGCAATATCGGCTACATCCGGCTGTCGCTGTTTTCCGCTGAAACCGGTCCGGCCATGGACAAGGCGCTGGAAGTCCTGGAAAAGCAGAAGATCAAGGGGATAATCCTCGATCTGCGGTATAATCCGGGCGGTCTGCTCGGCGCGGCGGTTGATGTCTGCAGCAGATTCATCAAGGAGGGCGAACTGGTCATCTACACGGAAGGCCGGGAGAAAAGCGACCGCGTGAATATAAATGCTCTGAAATGCCGCAAGGATCTGGAGATCCCGATTGTCATTCTGGTCAATAATTACAGCGCCAGCGGTTCCGAAATCGTCGCCGGCTGCCTGAAAGATCATAAACGGGCCGTGCTGGTCGGCACTAAAACCTACGGCAAGGGTTCAGTCCAGCGCATTCAGCCGCTGCCGAACGGCGGGGCCATCCGCTTTACCATCGCCCATTATTACACCCCCAGCGCCAGACTTATTGACGGCAAGGGAATTGAACCTGATATTGACGTGCCCGTCCCGTATAATGACTCGCTGCAGATGTCGCAGCAGCTCGCCATCTATCCCGGGGAAATCAGGCCGGATAAACCGGCCGCCATAACCGACGTGGAATTGCTGCGGGCGACCCAGATCCTTGAAGGAATAATCCGTTTCAACGCCTCCCGGACGGAATAGCGGGAACCGCGGGATTATCGGTTTTAGCATACTTTTTCATCGGATGCGGCAATGAAATTCATCACGGGCAATTGCATTGTTTGCATTTCCTGTAAAAATGTGTTGTTGAGCCGCTGAATTTATGTTGACAAAACAGTTTTTTTGATTTACTTTATAGTATATTTCTATTAAAAGATGAAATATAGATTTTTCTATTAAAATTTTAACTGATATGCCACTATCAGGGGTGCTTTCAACGAAGGTTCAGATTTCTAAAATAAACCCTTAAACCCAAAGATAGATTATGTTTCATGAAATGATCTACAGTCTGAAAAGCTGTATCGCGGTATATACCTACGTCTCCGACAGTGATGATTTTATTATCAAAGACTTTGCAGTTAAGGGGCATGATGTTTCATCTTTCGATTACTCAAGCGCGCGCCATGTAATCGGTAAAAATGTTTATGAACTGTACCCTGCCATGAGGGACTCCGACGGGGATGTGATGCTGCGGGCGGTTCTGGCCGATGGAATTCCCCGTGATTGCTACTGCTCCGTCAGGAGCGAGGAAAAAGGCGAATGCTTCTATAAGAATTTTGTGTACCGGGTAAGTCCCTGCGAACTTGTGATCACGTTCGATAATATAACGCGTCATGTAAAAACGGAACAATCCCTCAAGACCGTTGAAACCAGGTATTGCGGCATCGTTGAAAATCTGCCGCTGCTGATCTGCCATTTTCTTCCGGAAACCTGGAGAACAACCTATGCCAATCCGGAATTCTTCAGATACTACAATCTCAAGGACAGGGAAATTTCCGGCATAAATTTTCTGCTGGCAATGCCGGAACCGGAAAGAGCGAAAATCATCGCCCACTGCTCCGCGTTAAGTCCGGAAAAACCGGTTGAGACATTTGAATTCGCCTTCAGCACCGGAGAAGTCGCCAGAATTCTGTGCTGGACCTTCCAGGCCATTTTCGACAAGAACGGTAAAATACAGGAATTTCAGGGCGTCGGCCAGGATATCACGGAAGCCAGAAACCATGCGGAGAAACTTTCAAAAGCGCTGAAAAAGGCGGAAGAAAATGACCGTCTGAAGACGGCATTCATGCACAATATTTCCCACGAGATCCGGACGCCGCTTAACGGCATAATGGGGTTCGCCGACTTGCTGAATACGCCGGACCTGACAGACGTCCAGCGCCAGAACTATACGAAGATCATAATTGACAGCAGCAACAAACTGCTGACGATCTTCAACGATCTGCTCAGCATTTCAACACTTCAGACCAAGCAGGAAACGGTGAATGAGTCCAGCGTCCAGCTCAACAAAGTTCTGCTGGATATCTTGACGTTTTACAATCCGTCCGCGGTCAAGAAGGGAATAGATTTGTCATTCAGCCGGCGGCTGCCGGATGACCAGGCCGAAGTCTATGCCGATGATTTAAAGCTGCAGCATATCCTGAAGAATATCCTGAGCAATGCGATTAAATTCACCTCCTGCGGGACAATCGAGTTCGGTTATTCGCTGAAAGGCGATTTTCTGGAGTTTTTCATCAAAGATACAGGAATTGGCATAGATGAAAAGTTTCATTCCAGAATCTTTGGAGAATTCTGCCATGCGGATACTTCCGTCGGCAGAAAATACGGCGGCACCGGGCTGGGCCTTTCGATCTCCAAGGGATACGTCGAACTGCTTGGCGGGAAAATATGGGTTAAATCAACTCCGGACGTCGGCTCTGTATTCTATTTCACGATTCCGTTCAAACCGCTCAAGTTCATTTCCAGCGCCGCGTATCTCCGCTATGAAACCCTGAACAGGCTGGACGGCGCAAAAGTCCTGATTGCGGAAGACGAAGAACTGTGCTATTTCTATTTGAAGGAAATATTCCGCACTTTCTGCCCCGTCCTGCTTCATGCGTCAAACGGCAGCGAAGCCGTGGAAATATGCCGGAATAATCCGGACATCGTCCTGGCGGTGATGGACCTGAAGATGCCGGTCATGGACGGTTTTAAAGCGGTGGAGGAAATCAAGAAGTTCCGTCCGCAACTGCCGGTTATCGCCGAGACGGCTTATGCCTTTCGGGCAGATATTGATAAAGCCTTTGCCGCCGGGTGTGACGACTACATAACCAAACCGGTCAAGCGGTCTATTCTGCTGGAAAAAATCGTGGACCTCCTGAGCAAGGCGGATCCGCAGTAACCGTCAGTTCTGTTTAACTGTTTCATGCACATTAAGAACGGAAATCCCGTTTGAAACGCCGCGCCCCCATATCTTTTGCCGCTATTTATGCCTCAAATGCAAAAAATAGTGGAAATTTTATTTTTTATATGTTATAATCATTATCAGGTAAATTTATTAAGGTCCGGCGGATCTTTCCGTAAAAATGAGCCGAAAGTGACGCCAGTTAACCTGGAGGACTGATAAAATGAGTAAAAGCATATTAGTTTTGCTGGCTGGCAGACGTCAGCAGGATTGCGCTCATGATCAGCCGGATGAATCCAGGGATCTGGTAGTATTTTCCGTTACGATTGATGTGGAAGACAACGACTGCGACTGGACCGGAATGAGTTTCCCGTCAAACAGGAAAAACCACTTTGAGCGCGAATTGCGCTGGAACACCCGGAATCTGAAGTAACTTTAAATGCTGCTTTCACCTGATTTGTTCCGGCGCCGCCTTGCGTTATGCCCTTTTCATGGCAAAAAAGACTCCAGGCATCAACTGCCGCCCGGCGGATTCTGGCGGTTTCATCCTCCCCGCCGCCAATTCTTCCGGAAAATATTATCTCATGTGTCAAAGGAATTTGATTAATCGAAAAACTGGACTATCCTTTGTTTTTAACATAGACAACAATCAGAGGTTACGATGCTTGATTTAAAACTGGAACGCCCGTTAATAATATTTGATCTGGAAACTACCGGAACCGTAATTGCGCGCGACCGGATAGTGGAAATTTCAGTTGTTAAAATATTGCCCGACGGCACCCGCAGCGTGAAAACCCGGAGACTCAATCCGGAAATGCCGATTCCGGCACAGGCCACCGAGATCCACGGCATTTCCGATGCCGATGTCGCGAACGAGCCGACGTTCAAATCCATATCCAAAAACCTGCTGGCCTTGTTTGACGGCTGTGATCTTGGCGGTTACAACGTGCTTAAATTCGATGTTCCGGTACTGGTTAACGAATTCAACCGGGCAGGGCTGGAATTTTCAATTGAAGGCCGGCGCATCATTGACGCCTACAGCATTTTCTGCAAATTATATCCGAGAACATTGTCCGGCGCATATAAATTCTTCTGCGGCAAAGACCTTGAAGGCGCCCACGGCGCGGAGGCGGACACTTTAGCCACGGTGGAGATATTTGAAGCTCAACTGACTAAGCATCCGGAACTTCCCCGCAGTCTTGACCAGTTGCATCAATTCTCCGACAACAGCGATCCGGATTCCGTTGACAGCAGCGGCAGATTCAAGTGGTCCGGCGATGAAGTTATCGTCTGTTTCGGCAAAAATTCCGGAATAACGCTGAAGAAACTGGCGGTTGACGATCCCGGATTCCTGAAATGGATCATCCGGGTGGACTTCCCGGAAGACGTGAAAGATATCGCCAGAAACGCCCTTGTCGGCAAATTCCCTGTAAAAAAGAGCCATGAAAAAGAAGATTGAAAACCTGATCAAGCTGCTGGACGATGAAAACCCGCAAACCGCGCAGGCGGCGATGGCGGAAATGCTCAAGCACGAAAAAGAGCTTGAAGAATATCTGGCCCACCATCAGGAAAGCGAAAATGTTCTGCTGCGGAAAAGAATTCATCAGCTTCAGGCAATCATCACGGTCAGAAGACGCCGCAGAAATTTTGCGAAAATCGTGAAAGACCGGAAACTCGGCATGGTTCAAGGGCTGATTGAAGTCCATCTGCAGTGGTATGATAACGACTCCGAGCGAAGCATTATGTCCCTATGGAACGAACTGCTGGCAACCGCCCAGCGCTACAATCCGTCAACTTTGGAGAAACTCGCTTATTTCATGCGGAAATGCGGTTTTACGTTATCGCCGAAAGATGAGCTTCAGGCCGATTATTTCTGTCTGGGGCCGGTATTGGAGGAACTCGTCGGAGCGGATTTCATCTTGTGCGCGATCGCCAGGGAAATCGCCGCGTCGCGTGACCTGGAAGTAAGAATAATCCGGCTGCTCGGTGAATTCGCGCTGGTCGACAGCGAAGGCAAGATTCTGACCCCGAAAAACGGCTGGCAGTTGATTCAGCAGACACAGACAAACGGATGGGATTTCTGGGGCAATGAAAAAATCCTGAAACTGGCGTCTTCCATGCTGTTTCTGTTTGCGGTCAGTTCGGACAGCTTCCGCTACGTCAGCACTATCGGCGAAAGCCTGATTCAACTGGCCGGAGATGATACCATAGATTTTCTTCCCTATCCCTACACGACAAAAGAGAAAGCGGAAAAAGGCGAATAAAAAAAGAGTCTTTACCGATGGCAAAGACTCTTGTCATAATTCTGCTTTCAGCAGCTTACTTTACCGCAGTGCCCGAAACCTGGATTTCCCTGACCCAGAAAATGAAGCCAAGCGGACACCAGTTGGAAGAATAATGTGATTGAACGTCAATTACGCGGTTGGCGCCGTCTTCCCTGGCGGATTTGGTCAGCAGATACATGCCGTTATCCAGCGTGACAGTATCTCTGAACGCGGCAGTCTTCCCGGTGTCGTTGGGACTTCCGGAAAAGATCGGGAACGCATTAAACAGATACGCTCCGTAAATTTGAGAATTGATATGGGCGATCGTCTGAACTTTAGGCGCCGTTGTAGTGCCCATCCCGTTAAACGTCTGAGTACTGCGGACCGTGGAACATCCGGTGAAACCAGCCGTCAATGCGATTGCCGCAACCAGCGAAAACACTATTCTAACCATTTTATCCTCCATGGTTTTATTAATTTAATTAAGAAAGATAGACTTAACCGTAAAAATATCAAATCAGAAAGCTGCGGAAATCAGCTTATTTATTACATTCTCTCGATAATGCCCGATGCCCGATATCCCTGCGGTAAAAGCAGTCCTGCCAGTGAATCTTCCCGGCGGCGGCATACGCGTTCTGAATTGCCTCGCGGATGGAGCGCCCGCGAGCCGTTACGCCAAGCACCCGGCCGCCGGTATTGACGACTTTGCCGTCTTTCAACGCGGTGCCGGCATGGAAAACGACTGCCCCGGTGGCGGCCGCATCGTCCAGCCCGGTTATTTCAAAGCCTTTTGCATAAGTGTCGGGATAACCGCCGGAAGCCATTACCACGCATACGGAAGGATCGTCAGACCATTTCATCTCCGCTTCGGCAAGTCTGCCGTCGGCGGTTTTCATCATCACATCCAGCAGATCGCTGTCCAGCCTGCGCAACACCGCCTGAATTTCGGGGTCGCCGAACCGCACATTGAATTCCAGCACTTTCGGGCCGTTTTCCGTAACCATGATCCCGACGAAAATAATTCCGCGGAAATACAGTTTTTCCTGCTGGACGCCGCGCAGAAAGTTATCAAGGATATCCTTTTTGATGACCGTCATCATCTTGTCATCCACCACCGGCGCCGGCGAATAAGCTCCCATGCCGCCGGTATTGGGGCCCAGGTCGCCGTCCAGGGCGCGTTTATGGTCCTGGGAGGAAACCAGCGGAACGATCGTATTGCCGTCGCACAGCGCCAGAATTGACGCCTCTTCGCCGAAAAGACATTCCTCCACCAGCACTCTGCTGCCGGCGGCGCCGAAGGCGCCTTCAAAGCATGAGTTCACGAAGTCCGTTGCGCTTTTCGCGTCATAAGCGACCAGTACGCCCTTGCCCGCCGCCAGGCCGTCCGCCTTGATGACAATGCCTTTGGCGCCTTCGCTGAATTTCCGGCTGACAAATTCATTTGCCCGGCCGGCGTCGCTGAAAGTACCGGCGTCAGCCGTGGGAATATTATATTTCCGCATAAAGTCTTTGGCATAAGTCTTGCTGCCTTCAAGTTGCGCGGCGATCCTGTCAGGTCCGAAAACCTTCAGGCCGCGGGCCTTGAAGACGTCCACCAGCCCGTCGCACAACGGCGCTTCCGGGCCGACGACGGTAAAATCAATCGCGTTTTTTACCGCGAAATCAGCCAGTTGCTCAAGTTTTGACACAGGAATATCAATGCATTCCGCCTCCTGTGCGATTCCGGCGTTGCCGGGGGCGCAGTAGACTTTCTTCACCATGCCGCTCTGCCGGAGTTTCCAGCAGAGAATATGTTCTCTGCCCCCGCTGCCAATAACTAAAATATTCATCTGTTTTTGTCTCCCTGCATTACAGTTTTGCCAATCTTAATATTCAATAGGGGATATGTCTTTACTGTCTTATAACAAAACCATAAGTAAAAACCATCCCCGGGGTCCGGTAAGCGGATAGTATAGATTTCAAGATCGGGTTTGTCAAGAACTAATTTTCCTAATCGTACCTAATACTCTCAGAATATGCGATCCGGCCCATGCCGCCTCTTTACGTTCCTTGATGCCAATGTCCGGAATAGTTTTACCCGGAGCCGGCAGAATAAACCGGGCAACCGCCTGATTCCGACACTTTGGATACCCGTTGAGCACAACGTTTTTTGATTTTCACTTTTCACTTCCGCATTCGCGGGCTTCCGCATTCCGATACTTTGGAGTGTCGTTGAGCATAATGTCTTCAAAACTTTTCTCGCTTTTCTTGCTTTCCACTTTTCTCGCTTTCACTACATTTTGGATACCACTCTCCCATCCCGCATTCGCGGGAGACAGCCCCGTCCGAGACGGACGGCACTACACCAAAGCCATTTTGGACAGTCTCCTTACACATTTTGGACACTGCTCTTCCTCATTTTAGACAGCCCCGTCCGAGACGGACGGCACTACAATAAAACCCGCACTCCGACACTTTGGAGTGTCATTTAGCACGACACTTTTCATAAACACTCCGACACTTTGGAGTGTCGTTGAGCACAACACATTTCAATCTTCTGAGGGTTGCCCTCTGTGGCAACCGTCTCCCGATCCCGGTTACGACGGATCGTAACCCATTTTGGACAGCCGACTCCGACACTTTGGAGTGTCGTTGAGCATAACGGTTTTTGATTTTCGCTTTTCACTCCCGCATTCGCGGGAGACAGCCCCACTCCGCTGGTCGTCCGTAAATTTAAACACATCCGTCATAAATCCAAATCCTTTTTATCCACAAAAAATAAAATGGTAACATTTAAAAATTTTAACAATCAATTATCTATATATAGTGA
>Ga0172379_10007365_pt1 | contig 14314 bp, 7 predicted proteins | sample GrowelOW334metaG_FD_119756 | JGI IMG/M metagenome (GOLD analysis project Ga0172379, IMG submission 119756) | Groundwater microbial communities from an aquifer near a municipal landfill in Southern Ontario, Canada - Groundwater well OW334 metaG | ecosystem: Environmental > Aquatic > Deep... | reverse complement strand
GGAAGAATTATCCTGCCTACTTTTTTCAATGGCCACAATCATGCCACGATGTCTATTTTTCGCGGACTGGGCAATGACCTGAGCCTCGATAAATGGCTGAATGAGTTCATCTGGCCTGCTGAGCGGGAATTGGTCAAACCGGGGATTGTTCACCAGGGTACTATGTTATCGGCCATTGAGATGGTGAGATCGGGCACCGGGATTTTTTCCGATATGTATTTTTTCGAAGACGAAGTTGCCCGGGTATGTGAAGAGATTGGCATGCGCTGCATCCTGGGTGAGGCCATCCTTGATTTCCCGACCCCCAGCCGGGCCACACCGCTTGAGTCCATGGAATTTACCCGTGAGTTATGCAAACAATTCGCCAACCATCCGCTGGTCAGCGTGTCGGTAGCCGTTCATGCGCCCTATACCTGCTCACCCGAAAATATCAGGCTGGCGGGTGATTTGGCCCGCGAACTCGACATCCCATCGCAAATACATCTGGCTGAAACGGTTACGGAAGTTGAGATGATGGCAGAGCGCTATAACAAGACATCTGTTCAGTATTTAAATGATCTGGGCTTTTTATCGGGGAAAACCGTGGCGCACCATGCCATCCACCTCTCCAACGGCGACCGGAAACTGCTTAAAGAAACAGGTACTTCGGTAGTGACTCTTCCCAACAGCAATATGAAACTGGGTTCGGGATCATGCCCCGTGAGCGACCTTAACCTGTCGGGGATCACGGTGGCACTCGGGACCGATGGTCCGGCCAGCAATAATAACCAGAGCATGGTCAGGGAAATACAGCAGCTGGCCCGGCTGGAAAGGGTAACCAACCTCGATCCCACCGTGTTAGGTGCCAGGGAACTGGTCCGTATAGCCACTATCCAGGGAGCCAGGGCTTACCACATGGATCAGTATGCCGGATCGCTCGAATCAGGAAAGAATGCTGATTTCCAGATCATCAACCCCGACCAGCCCCATTGGTATCCCCATTATGATCCGTACAACAGCATTGCCTATGCCATGCATTCCGAGGATGTGGAATCGGTGATCATCAACGGCAAGGTGGTGATGCGCAACCGCGTGATGGTGAATGTGGATGAACAACGGATTTTTCGTGCCATGAGGAAAATGGGTGGTACGCTGTAGAGACGTGCCGCGGCACGTCTCTACAATGTACGTCCCAGAAGATCCGATACCTTGCTGATTTCCAGAAAGGAGGCGCCTTTGCGCGGGCCGAACGATCCGCCCACCACGATGATCCGGTCTGAAGCGTCAAGCTCCCCGTGGTCGAGCAGGTGGCAAACGACCGATCTTTTAAAGGTGTCGGTATTCTCTTTGGGGTTCATGTAAAATGGAAAGATTCCATAGGATAGGGCAAGTTCACGCATGACCCGAACCGAGTAGCACGCGGCAAAAACCGGGTTACGGTTGCGGAATGCGGCCATATAGCGACCGGTGCGCCCGGTAAGGGTATCGATCACCACAGCATTGGTATTTAAATCCTTCGAAGCATGAAACGCTGTATTGGCCAGGAAAGCCGCAATTTCATTATCGATCGAGCTGATGGTCATGCCTCCGGATTCCTTTGAACTTTCCACCTCCAGGGCAATCCTGGTCATCATACTGACCGCTTCCACCGGATAATTTCCATAAGCTGTTTCACCGCTGAGCATCAGGGCATCGGTACCGGTATAGATGGCATTGGCCACATCGGAAATCTCGGCACGGGTGGGACGGGGATGTTCGATCATGGTGTGGAGCATCTGAGTGGCAATGATCACCGGTTTTTTGCGCCGGATGCAGGCCTCGATCAGCATACGCTGGATACCGGGGATCTTTTCACCGGCAATTTCAATGCCAAGGTCTCCCCGGGCAACCATGATGCCATACACGTGGTTCAGTATCTCTTCAATATTGTCGACCCCCTCATGGTTTTCGATTTTGGCAATGATTTTTATTTTTGAGTTATGCTCTTTCAAAATTTCATGGATAGCCAAAACATCTTCCTTATTCCGTACAAACGAATGGGCGATAAAATCCACGTCATTGTCGATGGCAAACTTGATATAGGTGCGGTCTTTTTCATTAATGGATGGAAGATTGATGCTGACCGAGGGCACATTGACACTTTTTCTTGATTTGATGAATCCCTGGTTGAGCACCCTGCAGGTCAGGGCAGTGCTGCTTTTCGCTTCCACCACCAGTTCGATGTCCCCATCGTCGATCAGGATCCGGTTTCCGATGCTCAGGTCGTTCACAAATCCCGGATAGGTAACGGATATGCGCCCCGGAATACACGCCATATCGGGATCGCCGATTATCTCAATAGTGTCGCCGGTATTCACTTCAACCGGATCGCGCGCAACCGTGGTGCGGATCTCAGGGCCCTTGGTATCGATCAGGATGGCTATTTCATCCGATACATTGCGGACCGAATCGACTACTTTTTTTGATCCTTCGAGATTCTGATGGGCAGTATTCAGCCGGACCACATTCATTCCGGCTTCAAACAATTCACGGATATGATCCTGTGAACAGCGCTGATCTGAAATTGTGGCGACTATCTTTGTGTGTTTTTTCTGCATACATTTAATTTACAATTATTTAGGAAGATTTATCGATACCCTGAGACTTTCGATACCCAGACGGTACGAATCGAGCCCGAATCCCATGATGGTTCCTATACAATGGGGACCAATGAGCGAAATATGGCGAAAATCCTCCCTTTTTACAATATTGGAAATATGCACTTCAACCACAGGAACCGAAATGGCGGCAATTGCATCTGCCAATGCCACCGAGGTATGTGTATATCCGCCTGCATTTAGAATGATTCCATCATATTGTCCGGGGGCTGCATGAAGCTTGTCGATCAAGGCGCCTTCCCAGTTGCTCTGGAAATAATCGAAAGTGATTCCTTCAAATACCGGTTTCAGCAATTCAAGATAATTCTCGAAGCTTTGACTGCCGTATATTGTTTTCTCCCTTTTACCTAACAGATTGAGATTAGGGCCATTCAGAATAAGGATGTTCATAGGAATTATTTTGTCCAAAAGTACTAAATCCAGCCGGAAAAGAGGTTATTTTAGGCTTCAAGTAATACTGATGAGTGAAGGATTTCCATACCGCGAGTCATTCCGGGCGCATCTGCGCCTCGAAAAATCATTAGCTGGAAACAGCATCGACGGTTACCTGGCCGATGTGTCGAAACTCTTTCAGTTCCTGGCAATGGCCCACCCCACCCTTCCGCTGACCTCGGTCGACCTGAACCATTTGCGTGAATTTCTTTCCTGGCTCAACGACATGGGGCTGGGAGCCCGGTCGCAGGCGAGGATAATCAGCGGAATCAAGAGTTTTTTTCGTTTTCTCACGATGGAGAACCTGCTGCCCGACAGTCCGGCCAGCCTGCTTGAGTCACCCCGTCTGCCCCGTCACCTTCCGGAGGTGCTGAGTGCTGAGGACATCGATAAAATCATTTCAGTGGTCGACCTGAGCAGTCCGAAAGGTCACCGGAATAAAGCAATCATCGAAGTATTGTATGGATGCGGTTTGAGGGTATCGGAGTTGACCGGACTAAAAATCTCACAGGTATATTTTCATGAAGGATACATAAGGGTGCTTGGCAAAGGCAGCAAGGAGAGGCTGGTTCCGCTTGGACATCCTGCAGCAAGGGCTATGGAACAGTATATTCAGTTTGTGAGGGTTCATCAAAAAGTGGCCCAAAAGGATATCGACCTGCTTTTTCTCAATAACCGCGGAAACGGTTTGAGCAGGATCATGATCTTCAACATTGTCAAATCTTTAACCAAAAAAGCCGGAATAAAAGTCACCGTCAGTCCTCATACTTTCCGCCATTCATTTGCCACCCATCTCATCGAAAACGGTGCTGACCTGAGGGCCGTTCAGGATATGCTCGGTCACGAATCAATCCTGACTACCGAGATTTATACCCACCTCAACCGCGAATTCCTTCGCGATACGGTAATCAAGTTTCATCCCCGGGCACGATTGCATTGACCTCCCGCAGCTGTATTCTAATTGATTTCACTACATTTGAATTAAATAATTCCATGTATGAAAAGTCTCCCCCGGGTCCTCCTAGCTTTATTAGCAATTCTGACACTCTCCTGTAAACAGAAAACTGAAATTCAAACGCCCGCCAAGGTTTCCGACAGCGGCACCCTTTTTCAGCAGATTGTTGATCCGCCATCGAAATACCGGGCGGCGCCCCTCTGGGACTGGAACGATAAAATCACGCGTGACGAAATCGACTTTCAACTCAGGAAATTTAAGGAAGGCGGCATCGGGGGTGTATTTATTCATCCAAGGCCTGGATTGGTCACGGAGTATCTTTCGAATGACTGGAATGAACTATTTCAATTCACTGTTCAGACTGCAAAAAAATTGGATATGCAGGTTTGGATTTATGATGAGAATTCCTATCCAAGCGGTTTTGCAGGGGGACATGTACAGGCCAGGTTCCCCGACTCTTATAGAAATGGTTCGGGTCTGGGTGTGAAGATCACCCAAAATCTGAAAGACATTGACAGTCTACCGGTTGAAGTTCTTCTTAAACAAACGGTTAAGCCGGCCAATCCGGAAATAAAACCCACTTATTACATTTTCTACCGGACTTTCGCCAAGCCCTCTTACTGGTATGGCGGTTTCCCTTATGTTGATCTGCTCTATCCGGGTGTGACTGATACGTTCATGAGGGCGACCATGGAAGGTTATGAAAAATACAACAGGGAAGAATTCGGGAAAACACTTCCGGGCATCTTTACCGACGAGCCCAACCTCGAAGCCGCCAAGGGTCCGGGAACGGCCGTACGCTGGACACCCGACCTGTTCGACGAATTCGAAAACCGTTTTGGGTACCGGTTGGAGCCGGAAATGATCGCTTTGGTTGAAGAAACCGATAATTACACCAAGGTACGTCATGATTACTATACCCTTCTCCTGGAGATGTTCCTCGACCGTTGGGCGGTACCCTGGTTTAATTATTGTGAAAAGAACAACCTCAGTTGGACGGGTCATTACTGGGAACATGGCTGGCCCTATCCGGGAGACGGGATTGATGAATCGGCTTTTTACATGTATCATCAGGTGCCGGGTGTGGACATGCTCGGGAGGGCCTATGATTCAACAGGAATGGAAGGGCAATTCGGTAATACACGGGCTATCCGCGAATTGGGCAGCGCGGCCAACCAGTCGGGCTGGAACCGGAGGTTAAGCGAAACCTGGGGCGGAGCCGGCTGGCAGATCAGTTTCGCCGAACTTAAAAGGCTCGTCGATTGGGAAGTTGCACTGGGTGTGAACTTTGTGAATCCGCATTTATCCTATTACAGCATGCAGGGGGTAAGAAAATTTGATTATCCGCCCTCATTCAGTTACCAGGAACCCTGGTGGGGAAATTTTAAGCTTTTGGGTGATTATATCGGACGGATCTGCCTGGCCATGTCAGCAGGCGAACAGATCAACAACCTCCTGATCCTCCAGCCCAACACCACTGCCTGGATGTATCATACATCGGCAAAGGATGACAAGCGCATATTCAATCTTTCGGTTACTTTCAAAAAATTCCTGCAAACGCTGGAAAGTGATCAAATTGAATACGACCTGGGATCTGAGCAGGTATTAAAAAGATTTGGAGAGACTAATAATAAGGGACTGAGGATCCGTAACCGGCTTTATGATCATCTGATTCTGCCTCCGGGTATCCGCAATATTGAGACTACCACCCTGAATTTTATCAAGAGCTTTTTATCTGATGGATATTCTGTATTATGTCTTTCTGATTCAATCGATTATATCGACGGTAGCCGGAATAATGCATTAAAAGAGCTGGCGGCTAAATATCCGGTAAACTGGATCAAGGGTGAGGATGTCCAATCGGAACATATAAGGAATTACCTGACCAACCCGGATATTTCGATCCGTCAGGCAGATCAGTCCAAAGGGCAGCTGTTTCACCAACGGAGAATTCTGGATGACGGGCAGATCCTGTTTATGGTGAATTCCGATCTTTTGCATCCTGCAGAAGCCAATATTGATATCAAGGGCCGTCGCCTGGCCGAGATCGATCTGGTTACCGGCCAACCGGTGGCCGCCCCCGAGTTTAAAAAAGCAGCCATCGGGGGCATGATCAGCTTTAAAATAACCGTTGCACCAGGGGGTAGCCGCCTGTTTTTTGCCGGACGCACTGTAGAGACAGATAATTATCTGTCTCTACCACACATTGGGAAAGGGCGTGTAGAGACAGATAATTATCTGTCTCTACCACCCGTCGGGGAAATGCAGACCTTGCGTTTGTCGCCCAATGTGCTTACGGTGGATTATCTCGACCTTGACACCAAATCCTTTAAAAAAGAGGATATGTATTTTATGACCGCCATGTATAAGCTCTTTGAAATATCAAGCTTAAAGACAGGAAATCCATGGCAGCACAAGATTCAGTACAGGCAGCAATATCTTGAGATGGATAATTTCACTGCGGATTCCTGGTTCAAGGCCCGATTTCATTTCAACATCGACACCACCGTTTCCAATGAAGATTTGAAGGCATTCCAGGCGGTGATTGAACGTCCTGACCAGTGGCAGATAAGGCTGAACGGTAAAGAGATCACTCCGGCACATGCCGCATGGTGGCTCGATCACCATTTCCCGGTATACCAGATCGGTGAATCGGTTAAAAAAGGAGAAAACATCATTGAATTATCGGCACCAAAGATGACCGTTTTCTCCGAATTGATGCCCATATATATCCTTGGCGAATTCAGTCTGGATAAAGCAGACAAGGGTTTTCTCATTAAATCTGCCGTCCGTCCGGGATTTCACTCATGGAAAGAAAAGGGAATGCCATTTTTCGGGGATAAAGTATCCTACATGCGATATTATTCCATCAATGATAATACTGGCCGGTTCCTTGTGCGTTTGGGCCAATGGAAAGGAACGGTAGCGGAGGTCTGGGTTAATGGCAAGAATGCCGGCAATATCGGCTGGGATCCCTATGAACTTGACGTAACCGATTTAATTCAAAAGGGTCAGAACCTGGTGGATGTAAGGATTACAGGCAGTTTGAAAAACACCCTTGGTTACCATCATGTGGTTCAGAGAGGTTGGATTGATTCGCCCTTCAGCTGGAATCAGGGACCGGAGACTCAACCGGGCGGAGAGGAATACCAATTTCTTGATTATGGACTATTCACCGAGTTCAACCTGATCAGGAAGGTTCATCAGAATTAACCGAATGTAATGGATAAGCAAAAGGCGCTGAAATTTTTATTCATAGAAGATGTGCCGGCTGATATGGAGCTTGCCCTGCATCATCTGCGAATGAGCGGCCTCTTAATTGTTTCGGAGCGAGTTGAGGACAAGGAATCGTTGATAAAAGCGCTGGATGAATTCAAGCCTGACCTGGTTATTTCCGATTATTCAATGCCTACATTCGACGGAATGCAGGCTCTTGGTATCTGTCTGGAAAAAAATCCAAATCTCCCGTTTATCATTTTAACCGGCTCAATTGATGAGCAAACCGCCGTTTCCTGCCTGAAAGCCGGGGCTGCCGATTACGTGATCAAAGAACACATAATTCGGCTGCCTTTTGCCGTTAACGATGCCCTTCTGCTGGCAAATTCACGCAAGGCCCAAAAGGATTCCGAATTGGCTTTTATCCTAAATGACCAGCTTCTTCTCCGGGAGAGATCATTACTCCGGACGGTCATTGACAATCTGCCTGACCGGATTTTCTTCAAAGATATCCATAGCCGCTTTGTGATTGCAAATGAAGGTGTTGCAAAGCATATTGGCATTGCCTCATCTGATGGATTGATCGGTAAATCGGACTTCGATTTTTATCCCCCGGAGCATGCAGAGGAATATTTCCGGCTTGAACAGGAGTTGCTTAATTCTGACTGTCCGCTAATTAACCATGAAGAACCTTCACGCGATGCTGCCGGTAATTTCGGTTGGACATTGACTTCAAAAATTCCGGTTAAAGATGCCAATGGCAGCATACTGGGGTTGGTAGGGATCAGCCGGGACATCACGGCGCTGAAAAAGTCGAATGAGGAATTGATGAAAGCAAAGAATATGGCGGAGCAATCCAACCAGCTGAAGGATGCATTTATCGCCAATATTTCCCATGAAATCAGGACCCCTCTGAATTCTATCCTGGGATTCTCCGACCTGATCAAGGAAAGTTTTGCCGCTTACAGTACTGCCGAAACCGATAATTTCTTTGATATCATTGATCAGTCCAGCCGCCGGCTGATGAGGACGGTCGATATGATCCTGAGCATGTCGCGACTGCAGATCGGTGAGATTTCGGTTAATCCCCAGCCATTGGATATTGAGTCGTTGATTTCCAAATTAGTCGGTCAATACTCACTGGCAGCCAAAAAGAAATCGCTGGACCTGATATTCCGGTCCAGCTGCCACGGAGGCACAATCATATCTGATGATTACTGCGTTACCCATGCCGTTTCGAACCTGATCGACAATGCCATCAAATACACCAAACACGGCCAGGTTCACGTAACGCTGAGCATGACCCCGAAAAAGGAGTTTATGCTTGAAGTTGCAGATACAGGTATTGGTATCTCGGATGAGTACAAGGGACATCTATTCAATCCTTTTTCGCAGGAAGAACCTGGAATATCAAGGCCTTATGAAGGAATTGGCCTTGGCCTTTCGCTCACAAAAAAACTATTGGATAATATCGGTGCTACGATTCAGGTAGAAAGCCGACAAGGGATTGGATCAAAGTTTTTCATCCTGTTCCGGAACATGCATGCCAGGCCAAGGGTTTAAAACCGTTTGAATTGTTATCGATGAAAGTTGTCTGCATAGGAAATTATGTTCCACGTCAATGCGGGATTGCCACCTTCACTGAAAACCTGACAAAGGCGATTAAAACCGTGGCAGTGGATGATCCGCGCGGGATTGACATAGAAGTCATAGCCATGAACGATGCAGGGAGGAGTTATGCCTATCCTGCCATCGTTGCCGGATCCATTGACGACTCCGTTAAGCAGCAGTATTTGGAAATGGCCGATAGGATCAATCGTTCCGGAGCAGGGATCTGCCTACTTCAGCATGAATATGGCATTTATGGCGGCGACAGCGGTTTATTGATACTGGGTCTTCTCCGGAGACTTGAAATTCCATTGATCACTACCTGCCACACCGTGCTTAATCGCCCCGGATATCATCAGAAGGCGGTGATGGAGAAAATTTGCCATTATTCCAGCCGGGTCGTCGTCATGAGCAAACTGGCTAAAAACTTCCTCCAGGACATTTATCACGTCCCTCCTGATAAAATTGCAATCATTGAGCACGGGGTTCCTGATTTTGAGGTTTTAAAAGATCGGCCATTCCCCATTCCGGAAGTATGGAAAAACAAGAGGATCCTGCTTACCTTCGGATTGATCGGCCGGAATAAAGGGATAGAAACAGCCATCCGGGCTCTCCCTGCCATAGTCGCTAAACATCCGGATATTTTGTATGTGGTTCTCGGTAAAACGCATCCAAACGTAGTGAGGCAGGTTGGCGAAGAGTACCGTGCATACCTTCAGAACCTCACTAAAGAGCTTGGCCTTTCAGCGTTTGTAATGTTTATGGACCAGTATCTCAGCGAAGGTGACCTTATGTCAGTGCTCAGGGCGGCAGAAATCTACATCACCCCTTACCTTAACCAGGCCCAGATTACCAGTGGCACATTAAGCTATGCCGTAGCCGGCGGATGCGCAGTTGTTTCAACTCCCTACTGGCATGCAAAGGAACTTCTTGCCAATGAGAGGGGGCTTCTGTTTCCATTTGAAAATTATTGCGAGCTATCTGATATAGTCAGCCAATTACTTGAAAATCCCGGACAATTAACTAAAATTCAGAAGAATGCATTCGAGTATGGGAGGAATATCACCTGGCCAAAAACGGGTATCGCTTATCATAAATTATTTGAAGAGGTTATTTCTGATCCCGGACCGCTCCCGTTCAAAATTTCACTGGACACGGTGACTGACTATCCCATCCTGGACCTGACCCATCTTGAACGACTGACGGATGACACGGGATTGCTGCAGCACGCGAATTCCTGTGTTCCGAATTACAAGAGCGGTTATTGCATTGATGACAATTCACGCGCACTGATCGTTTGTCTGAGAGCATGGAAGTACCATCCGAGCCGTGACATTGAATCACTTGTTTTCAAATATCTGTCTTATATAAACTTTATGAGCCAGAAGGATGGTAATTTCACCAATTACCTGACATATAGTAGGGTAAAAGTCGTGGATGATGTTTCGGACGATGCCTTTGGCCGGACTTTCTGGGCATTAGGTTACCTGATCAGGCATGCTCCGACGGATTCCCTTTTTCAGGCAGGCCATCAACTCTTTAACCATTCCCTGAATCATGTCAGCCATTTGCGTTATATCAGGGGGTATGCCAACTGTATCTTCGGGCTTTATCATTATCTGAAAAGGTTCCCTGACCAGGATCAGTATCAGGTATTACTGATCAGGCTGGCGGATGCACTCTGCTCCAAATACTATGAGCACCAGCGTAATTCATGGGATTGGTTTGAAGAAACCATGACCTATGACAATGGTTTGCTGCCCGCTGCTTTATATCAAGCATTCAGGGTGACACGCAATCCTGAATACCTCAGGATTGCCGACCAGACCTGCCTGTTCCTTGAATCGAAATGTTTTAAAAATGGCTGGCTGTCGCTGATCGGAAACCGCAAATGGCTTCGTCTTGACAGTGATTATGAATTATTCGCCCAACAGCCGATTGATGCCCTGGCCATGGTGGTCCTGTATGAATGCGCGTGGGGTGCAAAGGGTGACCCTTCCAGCATCGACAAGCTGCTCAAATCTTTTAACTGGTTTTTTGGCAAAAACGATCTTGATCTGCCGGTTTATGATTCAGTCACCAAGGGATGCAACGATGGAATTGAAGAATTCAATATCAACCGGAATCAGGGTGCCGAGAGTACCATTGCCTACCTCTTTTCCCGGCAGATTGCCGAACGCTTTATTTCCCGTTAAGGTTCAGTATCCTTTTAACACTATCAATCAGGATATCTTTTTCGACAGGTTTCTTGATGTAATCAACGGCTCCCTTACCCAATCCCCTGGCAACATCGTCGCTGCTGGTATGTCCTGTAAGAAAGGCCACCGGGATATCAATTTTATTATCAATCATGTAATCAAGCAATTGATAACCGTTGAAATTTGGCATCGCGATGTCGGACAGAATCAGGTCGAATGGATTATTTCCAATTTTCATGAGAGCGATAATTCCGTCTGAAGCAACCTCCACCTCGAAACCTGACTGTTTCAGAAAATTGGAAATTATTTTCTGGTTAAGCACTTCATCTTCCACCACTAAAATCCTGGCTTTTGGTGTTTCTATGACCTGGGAAGCCTTTCTCAGTTCCGACGGAACCAGGTTGGTCAGTAATTCCTTCAGTGATACGGTTGCATAGGTTGATGAGGTATCCGACATTGCGTAAGGGATCACCAACTCATCGTTATTTATGATTGAACCGCAGGAATAAACCACATTGGGTACATATCCCTCACGTTCCTCTTCGTTTGGAGAGATCAGCGGTTCGCTCAATTGACCGATCATCTTGGTGGGATCATTCAGGTCGAGGAGCATGGCCCCCAAAACATACTTCCGCATGGTGCCTACCCCATGGGTAATCACCAGCCAGCCATATTCTGTTTCAATGGGCGAGCCGCAGTTCCCCACCTGAATAAATTCCCAGGGAAACTGGGGCTGCTGTATCATTTTAGCGCTATTCCACAGATTAATCTTATCGGACACCATGATATAATTATTGATCCCGTCGAGCCGTGAAAGCATAACATATTGTCCGTTAATTTTCCTGGGGAACAATGCCATTCCCTTATTCTGGGCATTCTCACCATGGATTGGCATGATCCGGAAAGAGTAAAAATCCTGGGTTTCCACCAGTTTCGGTAAGATCGTCTGGCCATTATATGCGGTATAGGTAGCATAATAGCGCTCCAGGCCATTATCATCGGTAAATTTCATGAAACGGGCATCCTCAATACCATTACTTTCAGCAGCGGCAATCGGAAAGATCACCCTGTCCGATATACCGGTATCCAGTGAAAATATTATTTCATAATGCGAATCCCCAAGCCAGGAAATCAATTGAAGAACCTTGGCATCAGCTTCATCCGGTTTCATTTCCCTGGCGGTTTCCTCAATGGAGTGCAGTAATTCATTATAATCAAACTCATCGCGTAATTTCGCCATCACATGACCGACAACACCCTGGTTAACATTCATTTCCGTAAGTTTTTGAACAAATACACCTTTTTTATAGATGTAGTTCTTAACTATTTCAGCTTCATCCACCAGTCTCCCTGTTGGGATTAATTCCATGTTATTTTTGGAATCGAGGACACCACCCCTGAAAACGATAGATGAAATATGTCCCTCCCCGGTAGCCCGAAAGCTCATGATGATCCTTTTCTCGCGTTCCTGTAATCCACTCTGGTCAGGATCTTCCATCATGGATGGATTAAAAAACGCAGCAGACTCTATTGAATATTCCGAGGTAAAAAAGGCTCCGATCAGCATCTTCTTATGCTGTGACAGCTGACTCATATCTCCATTCCGACCATTCATGATCCCGCTGACCCGGTCGAAATGCCGTTGAAAAATCCTGGAGATATTCCGGTGCCGGAAGGAAAAATCCCGCAGACATTGATTTAATGTCAGCCGGGCAGCCTCTTCAGGCATTCCTGACACTTTTTCAATAATGGCCTGAACCCTGGATTCAGGACCGGGGAAGAAAAACCTGGCGATTACTCTTTTGGGATCGCTTTTAAAGCGTACGGGTTTTCTGTTGACAGAAGTACTCATAAGTGGTGTTTTCGTAAAGTTAACAAGAAAAGGTTCGCTGACGCTCACAAAGGGAAAACCGGAAGGTGGATTGGTATTTACTCTTTTGGCATCCGGCCGAGTTTAAAACTAAATGTAGTACCTTTTCCCTCCTCGCTTAATGCCCATATTTTCCCCCCATGTTTTTCAATGAACTCTTTACAAATAATCAATCCAAGCCCGCTGCTTGATTCGCCGTTGGTACCCTGACGGTTGACCTGTTCATCGATGGTAAACAGTTTATCAAGCATATCCTGATCCATGCCCAGACCCGAATCGGTTATGGAGATTTCGACCACCCGGTTCTCATTCAGCCTTGAGGACACAAAAACACGGCCGCCATTCCTGGTGAATTTAACGGCATTCGAAAGCAGATTCCGCAGGATGGTGTCAAGCATATGCTTATCTGCATAGACAGTAGCATCTTCGGGAATTTCATGGGTAATTTCTATATCTTTTCTTTTTCCACTGTCCGATATTAAATCGAGGCAATCAACAACCCGTGGTTTAAGGAGCTGTTTTTCAGGATTAAAAGAAGTCAGACCTCTTTGAAACTGCGACCATTCGAGTAAACTGTTTAACAGGCGGTACACATTAAATGCTGAGGTCCTCATGCTTTCGGCGATACGGGATATTTCCTGTCTCGACATGGTACCCAGCTCTTCCGATAAAATCTGGGTAAATCCAAGAAAAGAACTGAAAGGGCTTCGCAGGTCATGGGCAATGATGGAAAAAAACTTATCCTTGTTGGCAATGGTTTCTTGTAGTTGCACATTCATTCTCTTTATTTCGTCTTCAGATTTTTTCCGTTCAATGACCAGGGCCATCTGATTACCGATTGCCGAAAGGAATTCGACATCCCGGGCATGGTAAATCCCTTCATCAGAGTAATGTTGCAAAACCAGCACCCCGATTGTTGAAAAAGGCGTCTGTAAAGGGATTCCCACCCAGGAAGGAGAAGGAGACCCAACCAGTTCAACTTCATTTTCTTTTCTTAGACGGTCAAACGTTTCGTTGGTAATCAGCATGGGTTTTCCGGTTCGGTAAACATAGGCGGAGCAACTCTTCTCCATGGGTACCGGGTTGGGTTTTTCATCAAACTGATCCACGAAATATGGAAAACTGAACAAATGCGTGTCCGGTTCATAGAGGGCGACAAAACAATTTTCCGCATAAACCACTTTTTTCAGTGACTGGTGTATTTGTCTGAGCATCTGATCCAGATTATCCGTTGCAGTCACTGCGGAGGAAATCTCATACATGACCTGGCGTTCTGTTTCCGAGCGGGTGCGTTCCGTGATATCGAGAAATGACCAAACACGGGCGTGCGTTTTATCCTCAACCCTCATTGGTTTGGAAAAGCGTTCGAAAATCCGGCCATCTTTAAAGTATAGCAAAT
>Ga0172379_10007364_pt1 | contig 14315 bp, 14 predicted proteins | sample GrowelOW334metaG_FD_119756 | JGI IMG/M metagenome (GOLD analysis project Ga0172379, IMG submission 119756) | Groundwater microbial communities from an aquifer near a municipal landfill in Southern Ontario, Canada - Groundwater well OW334 metaG | ecosystem: Environmental > Aquatic > Deep... | reverse complement strand
TGGCCATTAGCCTTCGACCGGTCCGGGGGAGTATTGGGACCCGATCGCCATCGCAGCCAAGGAATATCGGACGGCCCGGGCTTTTTCCGGATGGACAGTCGCTCAATTAACCGCGGAAATCAAAAAGGGCAATCCGGTGGTCATTTGGGGTACAGCCGGCACTGGCAAGCGGATAGACTGGAAAACGCCCCAGGGCGGCAATGTTGTGGCAGTCAGCGGCGAACATGCGCGTGTGGCTATCGGCTTCATTGGTCCTGCTGAAAACCCGTCCAAGATAATCACCATGGATCCGCTGTACGGCGAGAAATATTTCACCCGTTCCAGTTTTGAGTGGAATTGGGGATTATTAGGAAATAGCGGCGTGGTGATTGAATAAGGCCAGAGCAAGTGCTAGGCTATACGACTATGCCAGAGGTACAAACACAAGAAAATTGCGAATGCGGCTACCCGAAATACTCGGGGATGCATGCTTCTGACTGTCCGAACAGGCAGCCGGAACGGATTAACCATGAGGAGGTGCAAGCTGTTCCAGAAACAAAACAGGCTGACAGCGTTCAAAATGGTGAGGATGAAAAATTTTTTCAGCGTTTCGAAAGCGCCCGGATGCCGATTTCCCATACCATGGAATCAATGGGCTTAGTGTTGAAAAAAATTTTTATCAAAGGAGCGCAGGACGAAACCTCCAGCCAACAAGCACAGGAGCTGTTCGGCGGATTCGACGAAACGGAAGCCAGACAGAAATATGAACAATATGTAAAATCTAGGTCGACCGCTCAACAGTCTATGGGTGACATGCGCAGTCAGTTTTTTGTGTTGGAGCACTTGGACAGGGAAATCCCCAGATTACAATCAGAACGCGATAAACTGAAGAGTGATTATGATACAGAAATGATTAAATGCAGGGAATTATCCGACCAGAAATATAAGGCGGAACACGCGCTTAGCCAGGAGGAAGATCGGAATCCCATAATGAAACTGCTGGCCCGAGGAAAAAGACATGAGTTGGAAGAACGGATACGGGATTTGGATAATGAATGGCGGACACACTCTACGACCGGCAATACTATAGAAAAACAGGAACATGAGATTTTGCAAACACTTTGGCGAAACGAAAATGAGCGAAACGAATTTAGCAGTTCATTTGAACATGACCTGGTTTATTCTGAGCGGCGAAGGGTTAAAAAGATGTTTGCAGATACGTTAGCTGGCCAAGATGTCGATGCATATTTATCCGCCAAATTGACGTCAGGTACTTATGCGGACAGGGTAATTGATCGGGAAGCAGGTGCCTTGCTAAATGAATTACAGGCAAAAGGCGAGTTGAACGCTGAGCAAAACGAGCTTTTCCGCCAGACGGTCAAGCAATCGTTTGCCCATGGCATGACCGGCGAGACGAGGTACGGCCAGGGAACTGAAGCACGCGCCTTACGCTGGAAATTCGAGTCTACGCTTCGGAATATGGATCAGCGGCTGGTCGATGTCTATAAACGATTATTGGACGACGCCGGATTGCTCAAGCCGCCCCCGGACTACTACACCCAGCAACCAGGGGAGGTAAGCCGCAGAATGATTGAATGTGCAAGCGAGATAATGGTACGGAATAAGTTTCTTGATTCTACGGCTGAGCTGGAAAAATTAATCGGACCCAAGACGAAAGAACATTTTGATAATTTACGTTATGCGCTCACGGACGGGTCATTCGCTGACAATAAGGAGTTGAGCGGTGACGTATTCAAGATGCTGGAACATGGCGGTGAGCAGTGGAAAGAAATGGGCAAAGTGTTGGTGGCATCGGGGGCTATTTCCGATAGCGAACTGGGGCGGTTGAACGCCGGCCTTATCCAGAGCATCGACTGGTATTACTTGGACCGGCCGGCCCAGAGCGGTGCCCGGGAGGCGATTGACCGTCTCAGGTATTTCGGTGATGCGCGGGCTATACCGTATTTAACCAACTACCTCAGCCATTCCGCTGATTTGAACAGCGGGTATTATGAACGTGAACGGTCAGCGGAGGCGGTCGACTATTTGGCCAGGGCTGGCGAGCAAACAGACCTGGACAAGATTCTGCCCAACATGCCTGACGGTGCAAAAAGCTTGGTGATGGAAGCTCGAGACCAGCAGTCTATGCTCAACCGGTTCCCGGTGGGAAAAAATAACGGCCGTGGGTGGATGTTGTCCGAACATTACCGGATGGGGGATTCATACGTTTCCCATTCTGATTTAGCGCAGAAATTATCCCAGTCTGGAACCTCGGAGGAACGGGTCAAACGTTTCTATACTCGGGACTTCATGTACCCGCCGGTTGAGGGCGTGAAGGAATTGGAGCGCGTAGTCGCAGAAACAGGCGCCAATCCCGCCGTCACTGCCAACGTGTATTTGCCGTTATTTATTGATAATGAGGTGGGTCGTGGTTCCTCGCTATTATTTTTCAGTCCGGATATCCCCGAATTTATCCAGGAGTTTTCCAAGTTTTCCGGTGACCCGCCAATTAAAATTTGGCAGGCGATTGAAGCGAAGATGGGACCGTCTGACCGGCAAGCTGAATACCCGGAACATTTTATCACCGCTTTGCCAAAGGTAGCAGAAATATGCGGATTGGATCGGTCACAGCTTTTTACGGATAATCTGAGCCGGTTTATCCGCCCAGTCTACAACAAGATTTCGGAATCGCCGGAGGCGGGCCTGGATCTTATTAAGCACATTGCCGAAGCTGGAGGTTTATCGCGTACTGAGGTCGGGCTGGCACTGATCACTAAAGAGGCGGAGAATGAGCGCTACTCACTAGGAGATCGCGACCGGGTTTTGATCCATTCCATGGCCAGTCAAGGTGAGCAGGGCCTAGATGGGGCACCTACGCTTTTAGCTCGCGATCGTTTCGGTGTTGATGCCGAATCACTTCGAACGATTGAAGAAATGATGTCTCGGGGCAGCCTGGCAGCTTCGTCAGAGTTGCGAGCAAATTTAATCGAGGAGATGATCCAGCTCCAAAGAATTCCAAACGGCAAAGTTTTTTTTGTAAGCGCATTACGTGCGTGTCGCGACCAGGCGGTTGATGGCAAGCAGATTCTGGAGGTGATCAAATTGTATGATTATCTCCATGCTTTGAGGGCTTCATTTGTTGAACAGGCTAAGTCTGAAAATGAAACGGGTAAACACCCGGAATTGATGCCGACGTTAACTGATTTCCGCGCCAGTGTCGTCGAGCAGTTACGTCAGGCTGGACAAAGAAGTCCGGCGGAATTTTTCCGACAGGCAGACCGTCAGCTATTGGTTAGCCTGTTCGGCGAAAAAACTATCGGAACGTTCCTGGACGTTCTGCCCAAAGCCTCTGACGAGAGAAGGAACGCATTTACACACAATGAGTATGACCGCACATCGCAATTCCTCCAGAATATTGCCGGCTCAAAAGAGTCTTCCTTTGCTCTGAGCCAGGACGAATGGCCGGTCCTGACCGCCTACGTGAAGAAGTTCGGCCTGTCACAGACCGGCGTCCTCTATAATTATTTCAAGCAGTTCAAGGAGCATGAGCTCAATGGGCAGCCGTTGCCGGAATATATGACCCAGAGCGGCATCACTTCCGAGCAGGAACTGTTGGACCGTTTCCGCAGCATGCGTGAACGCGTGTACAACACTGCTCCGATAGAAAATGTCGATATGATGAACCCTTTTGAGGCCGAGCTGTTGAGTGCGGTCAGCGGGAAAAGCACCCACCGGTTTGCCGGTGGACGGCCGACCATGGAAAAAATTATCGCCGATTTCAAGGAGGCGAAGGATGCCGGCCGTATTGCCCCGCTCCCGGAAGGGTACGAACCGTTCACGCTCAATCTCCAGAATGTCGAAGTGCAGGTGGAAGAGGAAAAAATAAAAAATGATTTTGACGTATTGCAAAAAGAGGTGCTGGAAGTCATCGAACAGCATGGCGAAATCAAAGGACTCAAAGACCAGGCGATCGGGGCGGTGCAGAAGGAGATAGAGAGCCTCGGCCAGGCGGCCCAACAGAAAGGAGAAAATCCCTTCATCAAGCAGCGCGTCGAGCAATTACAGGGGATTGAACAGCGGATGATCGCCGGCCAGGATACCGACGCATTCCTCGGCGTCCTGCTCGACATCGAGCTGAATTCCGCAAAAAAAATGGAGCTCCTGCCGATCATGCGCAAGGTGCTACTCAAACGGCTGATGGAAAAGAATTATTCCGTGGTCCAGGCTGACCAGCTTTCTGCCGTGCTGCGGAACGGCCTGTCGGTCGACGGGGTGCTGCGTTTGCTGACGCTCCATGACGATTTCATAAAAGATCACGTCCTCAATGTCAACAGAAAAAATGAGGAGCATTATTGGTCAGACGAAACATGGGAGAAAATCAACCGGGGCCGCAAGAGCAGCAAACACGTTAATCTGGCCAAGGTTTTCGAGCCTCATATTGGCGCATTACGTGACGCATCAGCCAATTTCAAGGTCATCGAACAGGGCAGTTCCCAAAAGATCGAAATTATCCCTGACCGCGGGTTAGTGGGCGAATTGTCCGGGTATTTGGCCGACGTATGCTATACAGCAGAGACGAACATGCTGGAACGTTTCCCCAATGTCGTGCCTTTCAAATTTGTGGCGCGGGATGCGGCTACCGGTGATCCGGAGTTCATCGGTTCGGTGCTGATGTTTGAAGTAAAGGATGCTCAGGGAGAAAACGCACTGTTGGTCCGCGGCTTTGATGTGCCGAATGAAAGCAAGTATGACATGTCGAAGTTTATCGAAAAGTTTGTTGACCACATGGAGGTCGTGGCGCAACGGAGGGGAATCAAGAAAATACTAGTACCGGGCAATCCCGGAGCAACGAGCAATTACGCTATGACCAATCGGCATGTTGAATCGCGTTATAAGCAGGACAGGAGTCCGGCCAGCCTGTCCGAGCGGTTTGCTTTTAATAATTATGACATCACTAACAATGTATACGTCGCCAGGCAGATGGAATAATTATTTCATTAGCGCTATACTAGTTGCATATGGCCAATAAAATTCTGACAACAGACAAGACCGGGGTCAAGGACGCCAGCCTGAATGATTTCAAGGTTGGCAAATACGTATGGGCGGATTTTACCGGCCCGACATCCGCTGAGCTGATTATGCTACGGCAGACCGTGGGCATGAGCGAGAATGAATTAGCCGAACTGACGCGCCCATCGCAACGGGCGATGCTCTACCGCATCGGCAAGTTTATTATTGTCATATTTACTTCAATCGTGTCGCGAGGGGATATTTTTGAAACCCAGCCGCTCGTGATGCTGATTTCTGAATCCGGTAAATCGTTGATCACCCTCCATCGTGAGCCCTGCACGGCAGCCTCCAAAGTGGCGGCCTACGCTCCAGAAGACCTGAAAAGGATATTGCGTGCCGGCATCCCGGAACTCGTTGTGAATTTATGCGCAGAAGCGACTGATGAATTTTTCGGTGCAGCTGACGCGCTGAGCGACAAGATCGAGGATATTGAAAAAAGGATGTTTGATTATAAGCACAGTAATGCCGTCATGCGTGATACTCTTGCGGTGAAAAAAAGTTTGATTTATGCCCATAAAGGTCTGGTGGCTAACCGGGAGGTGACATATGTAGTCCAGAAGGAATTTGGTGGCCACTTGAGCGGAACCGCCACGGAACAGCTGCGTGACATATCTATGGACACGACACAGCTTTCAGAGATGGTGACTACGTATCGCGATATCCTGACGTCCGCCATCGAGATCCACCTGACGGCTATTTCCAACAACTTGAATGTCATTATGAAGAAGGTCACGTCATGGGGCGCTCTCATTCTGGTGCCCAGCCTGATTGCCGGTATTTTTGGCATGAATTTCCAGCACATCCCGACACTGGATTCCCCGGCAGGTTTTTACGTGTCCCTGATCGTGATGGTCATTTCGGTCAGCGCGCTTGCTGTGTATTTCAGGAAAAGGGACTGGTTATAATTTTTTTCTGGTACCGGCAGGATTGCACGGTGCCAGTTTAACGTACCTGCCCGGTATCTTGACGGTTTGTGCCGGATAGGATATGATATTTCGTCAACAATATGAAGACAAAGATTCTCCTATTCAACATCTTCTGTATCCTCCTGATCGTGGCCGGTCTCGGCTATTTGGGGCGAACCCGGATACAGACAATCTGGCATGACTGGATCACAGATCCCGCTCCGGAGGCGGTGACCTATGAGCAGATCATCAACAAGCGCATTACCGAGAATGCGAACCTGGTGGTGAACCAAGGCACGAACCAAGAGCCTGTCGTCACGATTCCGGAAGAATTCAATTTGTCCGTACCATTCACCACGCAGGCGCCGCTCGTCAACTGGGACGAGCAGCACGAGGAATCGTGTGAAGAGGCGGCCGCATTAATCGTTCATTATTATTGGCAGAAAAAAACCTTTACTCCTGAAATTGCAAATGATGAACTTCAGACCGTTGTTGATTATGAGAATGCCAACCTGGGCTTCTATAAGGATACTACAGCCGAACAAACGGCGGAATTTATCCGTGGCCTCTGGGGGTATAAGAAGGTTGTAGTGAAATACGGCGTTACTCTCGATGACATCAAGAAGGAAATTGTTCAGGGACACCCGGTTATTATTCCGACTGCGGGCAGGATGCTGGGTAATCCGAATTTTAAATCACCCGGGCCCCTGTACCATATGATTGTAATTAGGGGATGGACCAAGGATATGATTATTACGAATGACCCGGGCACCCGGAAGGGCGAAGGGTACCAATATGCTCCTGACGTGATTATGAACGCTATCCACGACTGGAATGGCGGCGATGTTGATAACGGTCAGAAAGTCATGATCGTGGTATGGCCAAATGATTGAAAAAACCTGACGAAGTGAGTATACTATAGGGGTTACACACCTCCTTTTTAGGCTCCTACGCACGAAAAACCATGAAAAAAATCATTTTTTTTATCGTTTCCATTGCTATCGGCATTGCCCTTTTCGTCGGTGTTGTGCTGAAGGTCGGATTGCCCAGTATCTGGCAGACCATCGTTGATTTTTCTTTTACTAAGTGGTTTGTTATTTTGGCCCTCTATGCCGCGTCATTTTTTGTTACTCAGTACCGTTGGCTTTTGATCCTGCGTAGTCAGGGGCATCGGGTCAAAATGGCAGATATTTTTCCGGCAAAAATTGTCGGATTTTCGGTGGATTATATCACCCCGTCACCGAATGTCGGAGGTGAGGCTATCAGGGCCATGGTCCTGAAAAAAGACGCCAAGATTCCTTTTTCCGAGGGACTAGCTTCGGTCATTATCGATAAAATGATGGATTTCAGTTACGCCCTGCCGTTCCTGCTTTTTTCAATCATTTACGTCCTGATCAAGTTCAGCCTGTCATGGAAATTGATCGCCAGCCTGTTGTTCATCAGCCTGCTTTTTATTTTTTTAATTGTCTTTTTTTATTACCGAACGCTGCGATCGCGGGATTTTTTCGGGAGCATTATCAGATTCCTCCAGCTGCACAGGCTGTCATTCATCGCCAAAGTCATGGATAAGATTGGCGCATTTGAGCTGAACGTTATCCGTTTTTTCCAGCATGACCATAAAACATTATACAAAGGATTGGGCCTGTCTGTGCTGGGCGGTTTATTGATCCTGACGGCGATGTGGATGATTATGATTTTTCTGGGTTTGCCGGCTACGCTACTGGATGTCATACTTGTTTCAACATTGACCGTTGTGACATTTCTACTGCCTATTCCCGGTTCACTTGGCAGTACGGAAACTGGCGAGGCATTGATTTTTTCCATGATCGGGTATTCCCCTGAAATTGGCGTCGCGTTTAGTTTCATTTTCCGATCCGTTGATTTTCTGAAAGTGGTTGTCGGACTGCTGTTTCTTTCGCATTTCGGCATCAAAATCGGGACTACGCTGTTCAGTAAAGTCCCGATTCAAGGTAATGGCGATGAGCAGTCGCCGGAACCGCGCATACAATAATTACGCTAAAAAAATTTGAACGGAAGGAGGACATATGGCTGAGCAAAAAAAACAGGCAGATGAAAAAAAAGACAATACGAGCCAGTCGCGCGACATGCTTGGCGCAATTCAAAAGGTCAAGCTGCAATTGTGGCTGGGGTTGGGCGGTATTATTGTCGTCGGACTAGCTATTACGGCGTATTTTATCTTTCTGAAGAGCCCATCGGCAGTTGTGCCCAAAGGACTGGATGATTCACGCTGCCAGAATTGGACGCCCGGTGTTTGTGCCGGCTACAGCTTTGGTGGGTCGTATTTCGATGCCGCGGGACAGAAATGCCAGGAATTTTCCGGCGGATCAGTCTGCGCCCAGCCGCCGTTCGTCTCACTGGCTGACTGCGAGGCGGTATGTATCCGCGGGGAGGCAGAACATGTCCAGGCGGTGGACGTGAATGCGGTCGCTGCCCGCGATGATTTTGATCTGGACTGTACCGTGGCTTCGGGCACGTTCAAGGTCGGAGATGATACCGGCGCCGTACCCGGGTCGGACGGATCGGACATGGGACTTGGACGGTGCCATATTGCCAATACCAACGCCAATACGAAGCATATCGCGCTAGTATGGCAAATTTTCATTGACGGGAAAGTCTGGTATACGTCGGATATGCGCTTCCCGGATCCGGTGGCAGCGACATTTGCCAAAGAGCTAGCGATCGCGTCCGGGTATGACAATGGCGTTTTTTCCTATAAGCCGGCGTTTACGTTACCGGGGGAGTACAAGCTGGTTTTTTCCGTGTATGACTGTGCGGAGATTGAGAAGGAAATCAAGGGCGATTGCTCCAACAGCGATGAAACCAAGAACGCGGATATTGTAGCAAAAGTAACGACTTTGCAAAGTATAGAAAAGACGTTTACGGTCAATAAGTAAACGATGGCTATCCCATCTAAAAATCCTCACGACGACCTGACGGTCATGAAACAGCGCGTGTTCATGTGGTCCGCAGTTTTCTTGTTGCTGATAGTCGGCAGCTCAATATTGGTGTATTTCGTGTTCGTGAGAAACGGCGGCATGTTCAACCGCGGCGAGGAGGTTAATCAAATCGGTTGCGGACAGTTTACTACCTACACCGGCTGTTATGGCCGCCGTGACTGCCTGCCAGTGGACACATGCGGCTGTACGACCAATACTGAACGCGACCAGCGGTGCGGCAAGACTTCTACGGGCGTTTGCAACTGTTTCCAGGGAGGTTTCGATCATTGTGAAAAACTCATCTGCACTAAATAGCATATGATTACTATCAGCTGGAAAAAATTTGAACTGGATGTCAGAAAGTTGGCACGGCATATTTCATTCAAGCCAAATGTCATTGTCGCCATCAGCCGTGGGGGAGTCGTAGTCGGTTGTTTATTGTCCCATGTAATGAAAAAACCCATGGCAGTCATAGCTGCGCAAAGCTATAAAGGCAAGAAGCGGGGCAGGATATCCGTCGGAGTGTTTTCTTCTGCAGTGCCGATTGCCGGTACGGTATTGTTAGTGGATGATTTGGTGGATTCTGGCGCCACAATGTCGGAGATAAAAAAGCGCCTGTTAAAAATGAAAAAAGTCCGTAGAGTAAAAACTGCCGTGGTCTATGTAAAGCCTGGGAGCGCTTTTAAACCGGATTATGCTGTCAGGAAGCTTGGCCAGTGGGTGGTGTTCCCTTACGAAAAGTAATTACCTCTATGAAAAAAACATTTATTATCATTGGTACCGTGATTGTCGTGGCAGTCGTTGTTTTGCTCGCTATCCGATTTTTTACTCCGGAAGACAGCTGGATTTGCGATAATGGCCAGTGGGTGAAGCATGGCAACCCGAGTGCTGCCAAACCGACCAATGGATGTCTCGGTTCAGCTACGAATACAGAACAAGTCATTACTGTCAGTGAAGCGGTTGTGAGCCCTAATGATTTTAAAAATAAGGATATCTGCCTCAGTGGTTATTATTCAGTGAGTTTTGAGTCCTCGATTCTTGTGCCAATAACTGAAGTTACGGTTCTTGCAGATGGAAGTCAAAAAATTAATCAAACGAATTGGCGTGATTTTACCGTTTGGATTGGGAAATCCGTCCCGGGCATTGGGAGTGACTGCGATATACCGGTTGACAGCAATAGCACCCAAGATCGGAATTGTTCGAAAGAAACAGTAATATGCGGGAATTTTTCCGTTGCTTCTCCGGAGACCGCCGGTTTTGGGCATTTAGGGGGTTACCGTTTTAAGCTTGAATAGAATCAAAAAGTGATCGTAAAGGGATTATAGGAAATTAGCACTCTTGACCTGAGTAAATGTATGATTAAACGAAAGGGATTTGTTCATATCGTCTTGGTTTTCGTCATAACATTAGTGGCGGCTCTTATGGTTGGCGCGGCGTGGTTTTTTGAGAGGAATAAGGAAGAGGTCGGTACGTCTATAACGACCTCAAATACCAATATGGCCAATATAAATGTGACTAATGTGAATACAAACTCCCCAAGTAATACAAATGGAAAGTTTTGGGGGACAACGGCAAATAACAGAATATACCAAAATGAAAAATACAATTTTAGCTTTCAGCCTCCCGCAGACCTTTTTATCTATGATTATACGCAGCAGGTGAGTAATGCTCTGCAAAATATTTATTTTAATAATGTAAAAGAATCAAAACTTGGTGATTACAATAAAACATATTTAGTGCTGAAAGTGAGTACTACTCAGGTGCCAGTAATAAACGGAAAAAAATTATATCTTGATACTCTACCAACAGAAACAAGAACTATTAATAGTAAGGATTTTGATATTTATACGTTCTCAAGGGGATACGAAGGTACCCCACCATTTATTGTTGCTCGTTATTATGCCGAGGACTTTAATATCGAATTTGCCTTTTGGAATACAGATTCATTATCTATTAAATCAACACACTTGCTCGATAGTCTCCAGATTGGCGATAAGCAAGCGGACTCAGATATCTATTCAACAAATGGGGAAAACTACATTCCTGACAATTGGAAAAAAATAACATTAAGTGATACTGAAGAGGAGCTGGATGGTCCGCATAGCAATTTTACAAATCAGACAATTCTAGTTACTGATACTTTAGTAAATCAGTATACTGGTGAACGATATTTTATAGAGCGTGAAATGAATTCAGATTACTGTGGCCCAAACGGAGGGACATCCATATGCAACTTAATGAAGGAAAATAAAAATGGAAATCGTGACACTATTGCAGACTTATGGTTTCCTGAGCCGGGTAAAACACCTGATGGGGAGGATTACCTTTTTAGAAAATATGGTGCCAAGTTAGTATCTTTTATTGACGCAGACACACTACAATTATTTTTCAGCGCAGTTGATCATGGCGGTGGTTTTAGTGAAATTGATAATTACTCACTTTCAAAGAAAACGCTTACACCGTTATTGAAGTATTATCAAACAGAGGGTTCAGATCCAGGCGACTATACTATTTTATGGTATTCCTTTATTAAAGATGAACAAACTTTGACATTTATCAACTACAATATTCCCATAGGTACAGAGTTTCAGGGTTACGGGGAGGGCGTATTCTTACACACAAAAGGCGGCAAAATAAAGGAGCTACATTTTCCTAGTGGACCCTATTCGATTATTTTTGATATTTCAAAGAATTTAATTGGTAATCTGATTAGTCTAGATGTAAATGGCGTAGGAACAAAAATTGATATGTCGGGTGGCGAGTTTGAATATATTGAATAATAATCAATCCTGAACGATAGGGGATAACTTTTCAAAGATTATATAATTAGCACTCTTGACCTGAGAGTGCTAATTGATTTATAATACCTTTGTATGAAATTGGAGCAACGAAAAAGCGCTTTACTTAGCGCCATAATCAAAGAACACGTCCAAACCGCGGATTCTGTAGGATCCAAGGCTATTGTGGATAAGTACAAATTTAAGGTTTCTCCGGCTACCATCCGCAATGAAATGGTGGACCTGGAAAAGGATGGCTTCATTTACCAGCCACATACCTCTGCCGGACGCATCCCCACGGAAAAGGGCTGGAGGTTCTATATAGACAATTACATGCAGGATATCAGCCTGACGGCGCAGCAGCAGGGAGTATTGGATCAAGCATTACAGGAACACGGCATGACGTACGAGGGAGCGGTGAAAAACGTAGCCAAGAACCTCGCGGACCTGTCCCGCGACGCGGTGTTTGTCGGTTTCTCTCAGGACAATGTGTATTACACCGGGCTGTCCCAGCTGTTCAAACATCCAGAATTCGAAAAAGTAGATCTGGTTCGGCACATTTCCGAGGTTGTGGACCATTTGGATGAAGTCATCAATAAATTATTTAATGAGGATTTCCAGGGTACGCAGGTACTGATCGGCAAGGACAATCCGTTCGGCATAGAGTGCAGCACCATCATCAGTCGGTACAAAAACAGCGATGGCGAAGGGATGTTCGGCATCCTCGGGCCGATGCGCATGGATTACGAAAACAACATTGCGTTGGTTAAGTACGTAAACAACATAATCAGTAAAAAAACGGGAACAGCGTAATATGACCGATGAAAAAAAAGACGAGAGCGTGAAGACTGACGTTCCGATTGAAGACAAAAAACCCCTGGACGAACTGGAACTCCTGAAAAAGAAAGCTGACGAATACCTGAACGGCTGGAAGCGGGCCAAGGCGGATTATATCAATCTGAAAAAAGACCATGAGAAGGAAGCGCAGCAGATGGTGCAGTACGCCAATGCCGCCATGATCCTGGAGATGCTGCCGATCTATGACAATTTCAAACTAGCCTGGCAGCACATCCCCGAGGAGCACCGCACAAACGACGAATGGCTGAAAGGCATCGAGCACATAAAAAACCAGTTCAAGGGACTTCTGAAAAACATGAACATCGAGGAAATCCCGACGGTCGGGGAAAGGTTCGATCCGGAACTGCACGAAGCGGTGGCCAAGGAAAAAGCTGAGGGAAAAGAGAGCGGCACGGTCATCGCTGAAATAAAAGGCGGCTACAAGCTGTATGACAAAGTACTGGAACACGCGAAAGTGAAGGTTGCGGAGTAAATAGTTTGTCATCCTGAACTTGATTCAGGATCTCTACCAGGGGATTCCGGATCAAGTCCGGAATGACACGGACTACTTTAATAATTAACGAAGGAGAAAACAATATGGCAATCATCAGATGGCGGCCAATGTGGGACCCGTCAGACGCGGACAAATTTTTTGAAGAGATGCCCGGTCTGTCGAACCAAATGGCTAATTTCACCCCCGCGGTGGACGTGTACCAGGACAAGGACAACGTCATCGTCGAGACTCCGCTGGCTGGCGTAGACCCGAATAAGGTCAGCGTCTCGGTGGAGAACGACGTATTGAAGATCGAGGGTAAATCAGAGCACCAGTCCGAAGTGGACGAGCAGAACTACTACCGCAAAGAGGTCCGCTATGGGAGTTTTTACCGGGCCGTCGCCCTGCCGACCCACGTGAAGTCGGACAAGGCCAATGCCTCATTCGAGAACGGCATGCTGAAGGTCATCATCCCGAAAGCTGAAGAGGTGAAACCGAAGACCATCAAGGTCGCGGTAAAGAAGGGCAAAAAATAACTTACATATCGGGTGGCCAGTTTTACTGGCCAGCCGAGGCCAGGTAGCGATGGGCACATCGTATCCTGACCTTGGTAACCAACTATCAACATTTACATATATGAATAACGTCCCTAGTTTCCCAGGAAAATTCGGAAAACCAGAGCGGATAAAGATTGAGGCGAAATGCCCGGTCTGCGGCAGCATGTACGATTTCGGCAAATTGGAAGTGATCCAGGAGGAAGAAGGCGCTTCGCTCATGTACATCAAATGCTCAGTCTGCGATTCTGCTGCATTATCCATCATCGCCCTCGGCTCGTTTGGGGTGAAGGTGGCCAGTACGCTCACGGACCTGGAGCAGGAAGAGGTTATGCGTTTCCAGGACGCGCCGAAAGTGAACAGCGAAGAGGTGCTGGACCTGCACGAGCGTATGGCGAAGACTGATAACTTTTTAAATAGTATCCAATAACCACCTACCCCTGTCATTCCGGGCTTGACCCGGAATCTCAGTGACAATGAGATTCTGAATCAAGTTCAGGATGACAGGTTAAAAGTAATAAATAATTTAATATCATTATAAAGGAATAAAAAGTATGTCAAAGATTCTCGGTATCGATCTCGGTACAACAAATTCATGCATGTCCATCATCGAAGGCGGGGAGCCGAAGGTTTTGGAGAATAAAGAGGGCAACCGGACGACCCCGTCCGTCGTGGCCATCTCCAAGACGGGCGAACGCCTGGTCGGGCAGATTGCCAAAAGGCAATCCGTCACCAATCCGGCC
>Ga0172379_10007363_pt1 | contig 14318 bp, 12 predicted proteins | sample GrowelOW334metaG_FD_119756 | JGI IMG/M metagenome (GOLD analysis project Ga0172379, IMG submission 119756) | Groundwater microbial communities from an aquifer near a municipal landfill in Southern Ontario, Canada - Groundwater well OW334 metaG | ecosystem: Environmental > Aquatic > Deep... | reverse complement strand
GCCCTGACCGCCCGCGATCGACCCTACAAGCATGGCATGAAGCTGTCGCAGGCCATGAGCATAATGGCCAATTTCAAGAAGAATGGCCATATCGATCCCGACCTGTTCGATGTCTTCGTCAAGCAAGGCGTTTATCGACGCTATGCGGAGCAGTTTCTCGATCCGGCGCAGATTGACGGGGTCGATGAGATGGCCCTGACGGGATAGGCGCTCTTCTTGGTTGGGCTGCAAGCGCGGTAAAGAAGGCACGCGCCAAGCGAAGGCACGCGCCAAGCCGGGGGCCGTGGCACGTATTCCGGGTGATGATTAGCCGCCCGTATCGCCGGTGGTCGCCGTGGCGCCAGCGCCGACTTTTCGGCATTGCATCAGTAGGGTCCGATGCAATTGAAGCCTTGGGCGGCGAATTGGCTCGCTGTCTTGCTGCATGACGGTATGGGGCCGGAATGTGACGTTTTTTGTCGCATGGCGGTGGACCATAGGCACTCAGAGGTACGGCTTTGCATTGGAACGGTTTGTGCTTTATCTCTTCTAGCGACAGATGTCGTTACTTTCCCTAAAGGAGAATCTGCATGAAAAAGTCGTTGCAAAAGGGTTTTACCCTCATCGAGCTGATGATCGTGGTTGCGATTATCGGCATTCTGGCGGCCATCGCGATTCCGCAGTTCACGGAATACACCAAGAAGGCTGAGAACAAGGCGGCGCAATCTGATGCCCGCAACGTTCTGACCTCCGCTATTGCAAACTCGAACTAAGAATCGGAGACTACGATGAAAATGAAAATTATCGCCCTTAGCCTGATGATGACTGCCGGATCTGTCTTGGCTGCGAATGTTGCCGCACCTCCCACCACTGCTGCACGCGCCGTTTGCGCCGGTCTCCCCGCTGCCAAGTTCGACGTATATGGCGGTTCGGGCACTCCGGTGACAGGTACGATCTATTTTGTCAAGACCGGCTTTGCCGTGCAGTGCTCTTCGAATACCCACGTGTCTTTTCAGGAAGTCTCGGCAACCTTGTTTACCGTCGCTGCCGGATCGACCAAAGGCAACCAGTCCGTCAAGGGTTCCAGCAACGGCGGCGCCGTTGTCGTGCATGCGAAGTGCACCGGCACCAACGACGCGTGTGGCGCGGGCGATGTCACCACCGCGCTTACCGCGGCAGCGTCAATCTGAGTCAGGCTTAGCAGCATGAAAAACGCGCCTAGCGGCGCGTTTTTCATTCAACGAACGGAAATCGTGCGAACATTTTTCCTGAATACTTGGCTGAGCGGGTTGCGCTCGCGGAGCTTCCGGGCCGTATTCATTCTTGGCATCCTGCTGATCGGAGTCGCCTTTCTGGCTGGTTTTTTTTCGCCGCGCCAGCCGAAGACCGTCGCGCTTGACGTCGGTTTTTCCGGCCTCAGATTTTCCCTGGTGCTGCTCTGCCTGTTCTGGGTTCAGGAACTGGTGAGCAAGGAGATCGAACGCCGCACCGTGTTCTTCACGCTGACCTACCCCGTGCCGCGGTCGCATTATGTGCTGGGCCGGTACCTTGGCATCCTGGCGTTGGCGGCGGTCGCCCTGCTGATTGAAGGTCTGCTGCTGTGGCTGGTCGTACTGCTTGCCGGCGGCCAGTATCAGCAGCAATTCATGGTGGCGCTCGGCCTGCCCTACTGGGTCGCGCTGGCCGGCATCTGGGTCGATGTGGCGGTGGTCACGGCCTTCGCACTGTGGATTGCCACGCTGTCGACGGTGCCCATTCTTCCGCTTGCCTTGGGCGCAGCGTTCGCCATCGGCGGGAAAAGTCTCGGTCCGGTGCATGACTATCTGGCACAGGGGGCGGAGGGTGACAAGACTCTGGTGACCACTTATCTGCCGGCACTGGATGCCATCCAATGGGTGCTACCCGATCTCTCTCGTCTGGACTGGCGCCTGTGGCCAATGTATGCCCAGACCCCGAACGGCAGCGCCATGGGCTGGAGCGTCGTGATGGCGGCGGGCTATGCGGCACTGATGTTGTTTCTGGCTGTCCGGAAATTTTCCCGGCGCGAATTTTTCTGAGATCCGATGAATCGCTCGATCGCCATCCTCGGGATTGTCGGCGTCCTTCTTTATGGCACGGCGTTATGGCGGCTCAACGGCGTGCCGCATGCCGGGGTAGTGCAGGAAATGCAGGTGGCGCTGCCCCGTTTTGTTCAGGTGGCAATGGCGGGGGGCGACCGCTATCTGGCAGCCAACATGGCGACGTGGCGTGCGCTGGTAGCGTCAACCGAGAACATGCAGAAAGACAATTACGTCATCCAGGGCCGCTTGCAGGCCGACGCGGCCTGGTTGAATCCCTCGCATGAAGACAATTTCTACGTGGCTGCCGCCATACTGCCTTGGTTCGGCGAACTGGAGGCGGCGCAGTATGTCCTGCGCCGTGCCAGCGAAAGCCGACCGTACGATTGGCAGCCGGCACTCTACTACGCCTTCAACATCTACCATTTCGAGCGCGACCCGGCGAGGGCTGCGCAATGGTTGCAGAGGGCGGCCCCCAAAATCCCGTCGGAGAACGACCGGTATATCCTCGAAGGCATTGCCGTCTCCTGGTTTGAAAAGGGCTACCAGCCCGCCACGGCGCTCAAGGTCATCGAGTCGATGGCCGCGACCGCTCGCTCGGGCGGGTTCAAGAAGTACCTCCTAGTACGGGCTGAGCGTTTGCGTAGCTTGGTGACGCTGCAGGAAGCGGGGGAACGTTACCGTACCCGCTATGGCAAACGGATCCGCAGCCTTCAGGATCTGGTGGATGCGCGGCTGATCGCTGCCATTCCAGTCGACCCCTTTGGTTTCGGCTTTGGCGTCAATGCGGAGGGCACCCCCGTACTGCTGACTACACCACCCAAGGCAAAGCAATGACCGACGCGATTCGTATCGAGAACTTGAGCAAGGTCTTTCGAACCGGCTTGTCCGGTTCGACCGTGAATGCCATTCAGAACGTAAGCCTGGCCGTGACGGAAGGCGAGGCCTTCGGCTTTATCGGTCCCAATGGCGCCGGCAAGAGCACCACCATCAAGATCCTGACGGGAATCCAGGAGGCCACGGCAGGCCGCGCTGAATTGTTCGGCATACCGGTGACCGAGCCCTCATCCCGGGCCAGGCTCGGTTACGTTCCGGAAAATCCCTACCTGTTCGATTACCTGACGCCATTGGAAACATTGACCATGGGCCTGCGGTTGCACCGCTTGCGACTGGCGAACGAGCGTGAGCACTGCATGCGCTGGCTCGAGCGACTGGAACTGGCGCACGTGGCCAACAAGAAGATTCGTTCGTTTTCGAAAGGGATGACCCAGCGTGTCGCGCTGGCCCAAGCACTTTGTGTCAAGCCGCGATTGCTGATCCTCGACGAGCCGTTGTCGGGACTCGACCCCGTGGGGCGCCGCGATGTCGTCGATATCCTTTCGGAATATCGCCAAGGGGGTGGCACTCTGTTCTTCACGTCCCATGTCCTGCACGATGTAGAGCGCCTGGCGGATCGTTTCGGCCTGATCCACCAGGGAACATTGCGCGCGGTCAGTTCGCCGGCGGAACTTGCCGGCGCAAACGAAATGCTGGTGATCCGCAGCATCGGAGAACAGCCACTCGACGGGATGGCGCAGGAAATTCCCGGCCGCTGGACCATGGAAGTGCCTCGCCACCATGTTTGGGAAAAGCTCGAAGCCCTGCGCCAGGCGAATCACGTCCTGATCGAGGTGAGGCCGACGCTTTCTCTGGAGAGCGCCTTTCTGCGTGCCGTGGGTCACCAGTAGCAAGCTGCGGCGACGATTGGCGTCAGCCCCTCCTGCAGCGATAGAGAAAAAGCGGCCGTCTGGTTTGCGGATCGAGCGTTTCGATCGGCTTCAAACCGTCATTCACGTAACGCGTCGGGCTGACGATCCAGTCCAGGAGCGGGTCTTGGCAGAGGAAGGCTATGCCTGGGCCAGTAGGTGTGGCGGCTACCTGCGCCGTGAATATGTTCCCCGTTGCGCCGTGGGCATCGGGGCTGCCTGTGAGTATTCGCTCCAGGATGTTCTGTTCATCCGCCCGGCTCGCTGGCGGCGCATCGAGAGTCGATGCGATGGCAACTCGCTCCAGGCGGCGCTTCATGTCGAACGCCTTCTCGCGGGAAAAAACACTGCCCGCGGGCTGAACGCCGCTAGCATAACTTGCCGTACCCAACTCGAACCAGGTTCTCATGGGAGAGTTGTCATGCCAATAAACGACTTCCCCCCTTCGGATGTGCCTCCCGATATCGCCGGCAGCGTCACTTCTGAGGAGGCGAGACTCCCATGCATGCATGGCATGGCTGCGCTGGTCCCGGTTAAGGCCGGCGGCCAGCAACAGGACTGTCAGTGCCGGCAGCAGCAATTTCCCCTTCGCCAGCCTGTCGAACAACAGCGCGATAGCCATGAAGCCCAGGCCAAGGCCACCGGCAACAAACGCGCCGCGGAGAACGGCGGGAACGATATCGATGCTTGCGGGGAGCGCATTGCCCAGTTGTTCGATATCCAGAAGATAGCTCGGCAGCGCAGCCGCGATTAGTACGGCAAGAACAATCACGAGGGCGCGCATTGACGCGCGGGGATGGCCATCAACAGTCGCGGCCAGTTGCCTGAGCGTCGCGTTTTGCGCCGCCGCCCATCCTGCGAGCAGCAAAAAGCCGGCAAGGTCGTGGGCCAGATAGAGCAGTACCGCGCCGAGCGCAAGCCACAGCAGGCTCCGTTTGCCGCGCCGCGCCGCGACTTCGAGCAGATCAGTGGCAGCAAGCAGGGCGAAGAAAACCACCAGCCACATGGCTCGCCACAACTGAATCTGCAGCACCAGCTTGACGGGATAGAAATAGCTGGCGAGTTGGGCGAACCAGAGGCCTGCAACGCCGAGCAGCGCCGCGGTCTGATACCACCGTCGATAGGCCGGGTTTCCAAACTGGCCGGCGAGCAAGAGCAAGGCGAGCCAGATCAGGATGGCGCCGAGTTGCTGAGTGTGTGGCGAACCAATGTAGACCACGCTCAAGGGACGCAGCAGCGTATCCCATGCTGCATCGAGCGGCTGGAGAGGGCCGAAGCCCATGAGAGAGGCGGTTGCGGCGCACGCGGTGCCGCTAACGATCAAGAGCAACAATGTCCGATCGCTCAGTCTTACGGAAAACAGCAACAGGATCGACCAGATTCCCATAAGCGGGTGTATCAGCGTGGCCAGCGTTCCGGTCACGAATCCGGCAAAGGTGCGCCCGCGAAGACTGATGGCGATGGCAAGCAGGGCGAGCGGCACCGCCAGGGCTCGCGCGGTGGCAAATTCCTCGTTGACGCGGAAGCTCAGATTGGTCGGCGAATAAGCGTATGACGCGGCGGCACATAGCATGACGGCAAGCGCCCTGGCCCAATACGAGGTGAAGAGCTTTCCGGAAATCAGGGTGACGGCAAGGGCGAGGAGAGCAGCGCCGGCGATGACGACTACCTGGGCTGCAATGTCGAGACCGAGCCACGCGATTAGGGCGCCATACAAGGGGGAGAAGAACGTGAAATCGTCCTGCGATCCAAAGATGAAGAAGGGATCGCGGGAATAGGCGGCGGGTTCGAGCCAGTGGGCGGCGAGAACCGCATAGAGTTTGGCATCGTGAATGTCCATGCCGACGTACGGGTGGTTAAACAGCCACGCGATGAGTCCAAGAAATGCAGTGCTGACGAGGGCAACCGTGTTGGTGGCCATGCCTAGTGTCTTAAATTGTTCCACAATATTCTTGCCGACGCAGGCCTTGGTCCGCTCCCGCCGGCTTATTTACGGCCCGAAAGAACTGCCCTGACGACAGCGGAGGCGAGACGGCGCTCATGGCCGTCGCCGCGGTTCTGATCAAGGCGGAACATGGATGTGCTCGGGTGGCAAGTCTGCCTGATACCGTTCATACATCGCAGTGTACGCGGCTTCAATATGCCGGGCAAAGAGTCGAGTATCAAACAAGGGAGTCGTGAGGCGATTGTCGGCCAATTTCCGTTTGATTGCCGTCAGCTTGTCCGGGTTGGTCGCAAGCTCTATCGCAAGCGCTTCGTAGGCTTCAGGCGTCGAGGTTACGAGTTCAGGCAAGCCTATTGCAGTCAGCAGGCTGGCAGCCACCCGCCCGGCAAAAGTATCGCCAACCCGAGTCAACACGGGTAGCCCCGACCACAGTGCATCGCTTGCCGTTGTGTGCGCGTTGTAGGGCAGGGTGTCGAGGAAGAGGTCAGCGAGGCGGTGCCTTGCCAGGTGCTCTGGCAGCGGCATATTTTTGGCAAAGATCAGGCGCTCTGCGTCAACCCCCCTGAGTTCGGCCTCCCTTCTAAGGCTCCTTGCGGCCGGCGCATTGTCCTCAAACAGCCATAGGACACTGCCTTGGACTTGCTTGAGAATGCGCATCCATGACTCGAAAATGTCCGGCGTGATCTTGTAGTTGTTGTTGAAACAGCAGTACACGAAGCCTGATCGAGGCAGCTCCAGCTCATTGCGCGTAAACACTTTCTCCGAAATTTGCCGCTTGCTGTCGTTGACTTGATAGCTGTTCGGCAAATAGGCGATTTTTTCGCTGTAGTCCTTCGCGTGCGACGCCGGCACGAGCGTCGGGTCTGCAATCAAATAGTCAATGAACCCGGCACCCATCGTACCTGGATAACCGAGGTAGCTGACCTGCAGCGGTGCTGCACGGAATGCAAATATCCCCGGGCGCGAATCCTGAGTGAATCCCTTCAGATCCACGGCGATATCGATCTCCAAGTCTCGGGCAAGAATCGCAACATCCCTGCCGGACTTGTTTCGTACATCAATAAAGCTGTCAAACGATGCCGAGATTCGTCTTCTCATCCCGTCATTTGTGTCCGGCCCGAATGAAAACGCGGTCAACTCGAATGCGGACTTGTCGTGGCGCTCGAGCAGTTCGGCAATCAAATACGCGGTGGCATGGTCATGGAAGTCTGCGGAAAAATACCCGATACGTGTCTTCCCATGCCTCCGACGTTTGGCGATTCTGGGAAGTGCGCCGCTTTGTAAGAGTTTCTCGCGCACATAGATCTCCGCGACTTTTCTCTGCAGCAGCAGGGAACCCGATAAGGCGAGGACCGGAAAGGGTGACGATGCCTTTTCACCATGGTCAATTTTCTCGATCAGCAGGGAAAATTGAGCCTCGACATCGGTCCAGTCGCACACTTTCATTTTTGCGTGCAGCCAGTCCCCATACAGGAATTCATGGTCCGGCTTTATGTTGATCGCCCTTTCATAGTGCGACAGCGCTGCATCGTGCTGTCCGAGGGCCTTCAGCGCAATTGCCAGGTTGCAGTGCACCTCGACGTAATCAGGTTTGATCGCCAAGGCCCGACGATAGGATTGCATCGCGTTCTCGAGTTGGTCAAGGTCTTTCAACGCGTTGCCCAGGTTGCGGTGGACCTCGGCGTGATCAGGATTGATCTTCAGTGCCCGCCCATAGCAATCGATCGCGCCATCAAATTGCCCGAGCGCTTTCAGCGCAATGCCCAGGTTGTTCAGTGCCTCGGCGGAATCGGGTTTGATTTCCAGCGCCCGGCGAAAGCAAGCCACCGCGTCATTGAATTCGCCAAGGGCGATCAGGGTCGTGCCGAGGTTGTAGTGCGCCTCGACCAGATTGGGCTTGATCTCCAGCGCCCGGCGGTAGCATGCTGCCGCTTCCTTGAGTTGCCCGAGCGCTTGCAGGGCATTGCCCAGATTGCAGTGCGCCTCGGCATGATCGGGCTTGATCTCCAGCGCCCGGCAATAGCATGCGACCGCTTCATCGAGTTGCCCGAGATTCCCCAGCACAATGCCCAGATTGCTATGCGCAGCGGCATCGTCGGGCGAAAGCGCCACCGCCTTGCTCAAGGCATCCAGTGCGTCTTTTCCCTGATTCAGGAGAGCTACGCCCAACACCTTCCACGCAAATCCGGAATTCCGATACCGGTCGAGAAGCCGGCGGCCCTGAGCTTCCATTTCGACATAGCGTCCGGCGAAGAATATGGCCAGAGTCTCGTCCATTTCGGCGGGCGTCGGCGTTCCTTCGTTCTCGACCTTGTTCAGCAATGTGTCCTCGTTGTTGTCATTGTCATCTGCAAAATCAAACTGGCCATTTGGACCTATTTTATCTCCATGGCTCCATTGCCGTGAGAAGGCGCTCCCACGAAACAGGTCAGCCGGAAAAAACAATCTAGGTTTCAGTGGGTGACAAGGGGAATATACGGAACGCCTGAAAGAAATAAGGAAGTTGGGACGCAAGTACACAGTTTAATTCGCGAAGAGCGAAATTCTTGTGGATAATGCGCCACACCTTGCCCTTTGCCGGGACCGACAAGTATGGAAAAGGAAATTCAGATCCCGGTTTCATGCAAGCTCAGGAAGAATCAAGTGTGAATTATGCCGCGTCGACCGCAATGCCGGATGTGAGATATTGCCCTTGCGCCGTATCGTCAGCGCCGACTTTTCAGGATGGGTTTATGCAATGAGTATCACTCGCAGGATTCGCCTGCCCGCGCTGGAGTTCGGCCGCTATTTTGTCGTCAGCCTGATCGCGCTTGCGGTCGATGTTCTCGTGCTGATGGCCATGTCCCGCTTCGTGCATTATTTGTGGGCGGCCTCTCTCGGTTTTGTTCTGGGTGCGATCACCAGCTATTGGCTGGCAATCCGTTGGGCTTTTACGCATCGTCGCCTGGCGGCCTATCCGCGAACCGAGTTTCTGGCGTACTCGTTGGTTGGCATTTTGAGCCTCGGTATCAACAATCTTGTGATTTTTGTCGCGGTGGAATATTTTGCACTGGCGTTGTTGGCAAGCAAGGCGATCGCGGCAGGCGCAACTTTTACGTTCAATTTTGGAGTACGCAAGTTCGTACTATTCAGAAAGTAACAGACTATGAGCAAACCCATAGTAGTAATTATCGGCGCCGGCCCTGCTGGCCTCACGGCGGCGATGGAATTGGTGCGTGACGGCCGCATGCAGCCGCTGGTGATCGAGGCGTCGCAGGAGGTTGGCGGCATCTCGCGTACGGTCGTGTACAAGGGCAACCGGATGGATATCGGTGGTCATCGCTTCTTTTCCAAGTCCGACTGGGTGATGAACTGGTGGCGCGAAATACTGCCCATCGCGACGAATCAGCAGACCGTCTCGATTGCCTATCAGGGCAAACAGCGAACGGTCGACACCGATGCTGCTGCGGCTATGGAAAGTGATCGCGTGATGTTGGTGCGCGACCGTCTTTCGCGCATCTACTTCCTGCGCAAATATTTCGACTACCCGATCAAGCTGAACGCCACAACGATTGGCAATCTGGGTTTCGTTCGATTGATGCGTGCCGGCTTCAGTTATGTCTGGGCCATGTTGTTTCCCCGGCGGCCGGAACGATCGCTGGAAGATTTTCTGATCAACCGCTTCGGCGGAGAACTGTATCGAACCTTCTTCAAGGACTATACGGAAAAGGTCTGGGGGGTTGCCTGTGATCAGATCAGCGCGGAGTGGGGCGCGCAACGCATCAAGGGATTGTCGATTCTCGAGGCCCTGCGTCACGCCTGGAGGACGCTCCGCGGCGGCGGCTCGGCCGGTCAGGCGACCAAGACCAGCCTGATCGAGCATTTCCTTTACCCTCGCCTGGGGCCGGGCCAACTCTGGCAGGAGGTCGCGCGACGGGTAAGCGATCAGGGAGGAGAAATCAGGTTCGGCCAGGAGGTGCTCGGCCTTCGCCATGACGACGGGCGCGCACTGGCGGTCGTGGTCAAGGGCGATGGAGGCGAGCCGGTCGAGGTTCGCGGAGACTTCGTCATTTCGACCATGCCGATAAAGGATCTGGTAGCAGGAATGCAGCCACCGGCGCCTGAATACGTCGGACAGATTGCCGCCGGGCTTCCGTATCGTGATTTCATGACGGTGGGCCTGCTGGTGTCGCGCATGCGCGCCAACCGGCAGTCGCAAAGCGCGCGTTCGGACCATATGCCACCCGACAACTGGATCTACATCCAAGACCGGGACGTGCGCATCGGGCGCCTGCAGATATTCAACAACTGGAGTCCGGATCTGGTGGCCGACGAAGACAAGGTCTGGCTCGGACTGGAATACTTCTGCCAGGAGGGCGACGATCTTTGGTCGATGGACGACACCTCGATGAAGGCGTTTGCCGCTTCAGAACTGGAAAAGATCGACATGATCGATCGAGCCGATGTGATCGACGGGACTGTGATTCGGGTTCCGAAGACATATCCCGCGTATTTCGGCGCCTACGAGAATTTCCCCCAACTGCGCAGTTGGATCGACGGAATAGACAATCTCTTTCTGGTCGGCCGCAATGGCATGCATCGCTACAACAATCAGGACCACTCAATGCTCACGGCCAAACTGGCGGTCGAGGCGATTCTCGAGGGGCGAACGGACAAGAGCGCGATCTGGGCGGTGAATGTCGATGACGACTATCACGAGGAAGTCGAGACACGCGGCTGACGCGTTGTCGCAGGCCATGCTCGCGAATCTCCCGCAATGTCTGACACCAGGCTGGTTGCCGCGGGCATGTCCTTGATCGTGGCCGTTGCCGCACGGATTGCCATATTGTCCCGATGAGTCGGCCAGAGTCCCGTTGGTTGCGCTTTACGTGCCCGGCTGATTCGGGCTTGTCGGTCGGCCAGCAGATCGCGCTGGCGCTCCTTACGCTGGCGATCTGGGGGGCCACACATCGCTATTCCGGACTGTGGCATGACGGCGTTCTGTATGCCGGGCAAGCCCTTCATCGGCTGTATCCGGAGCGATTTGTCGGCGACCTTTTCTTCGTCCACGGGTCTCAGGACAGCTTTTCTATATTCGGGCCCCTCTACGCAGCGCTCGTGCGCGTGGCCGGCATCGACGCGGGCTCCCTGATCCTAACGGCTACGGCGCAATGCGTCTGGCTGATCGCAGCGGCCATGCTTGCCAGGAAAGTATTTCCCGGCGTGCTTTTCTGGGTTGCCTTGGTCACGATTGTCGCTTTGCCGCGGATATACGGCGCCGACGAAGTCTTCTCTTACGCCGAGACATTTGCGACCGCAAGAGTCCTCGCTGAACCGCTGGTCCTTGCCGGCCTGGCATGCCTGTTCGGCGGCCGGCGCGTTGCGGGAAACTTACTGCTTGGCGGCGCGGCGTTGTTCCACCCGGTCATGGCTTTTCCGGGAATTGCGGTGGCGTTTACCATGCAGGCGTCCAACAGGTTGGTCCTTGCTGCAAGTGCCTTTGTCCTGTTGTCGATACCGATGCTGGCGCTCGGCATTCCCGGCAGCGGCGAACCCTTCCGGACAATGGATCCATTGTGGTACTGGATCTCCGTGGAACGCAGCCCGTTCGTCTTTCTCGGACGATGGCAGCTTCCCGAGTTGGCTCAACCCGTGGTCTGGGCCGCCATATTGTCTCTTGCGGGCGCAATGACTTTCGGTGTCGCTCGACGGTTCTGGCTCTCGATCCTCTACGCCGGAGCGCTTGGCTTTGCACTCGCGGCCTTGGCCGAGGCCTGGCCCATTGCACTGCTGGTGCAAATGCAGCCCTGGCGCAGCGCATGGCTCCTCGAGGTGTGCGGCATATTTGCGGCCGTCTGGCTGATCCCTGCGCTGTGGTCGCAAGGTTCTTTCGGACGATTGGTGCTCATTGCCGTGACGGCCTGTTGGTTTGCCGGCGGGGTGCCGGGGCTCTTTGCCGGGGCCCTTCTGGCGGTGTGCTATCCCGTATTGGCCCGGCGGCGAGCGCTGGTCGATTTGCTGGGGAGGTACTACCAGGTGATCAGCGCAGGGTTTGCTGTCGTATGCCTTCCCGGGTTGCTGATTGTGATGCAGGAGTTGCTAGGTGCAACCGGCACCATCTTCGTTGATGCTGTATCGGCCTTTCAGCATAAAGGCGGAGGGCTTGCCATCGAGCAGCCGCGCTTTTTTTGGCTGACGCTTGGTGGAGTGTCTTTGCTCATGATCCTGAAGGGTTGGCGCCAACCTGCATACCGTCTGTTCGGATGCCTGACTGTTGCGTTGACTATATTGATTGCCGGACTGTCGTGGGGTGAGTCAAGTCGCGCAGGATACCGGGCTCTCATACCGTTCGATGAACCTCCGGTAGCGCTCCGCGAGTCAATTCCGCCGGGTTCCCTGACCTATTGGGAGGGCGGGCAGGACTACCTTTGGTTCGCTCTTGGACGGCCTAGCTATGCCTCGCATCAGCAAGCCGCCGGCGTGATTTTTTCGCGGCGTACAGCGCTTGAGGCGCAGCGGCGCCTGAATTCCGTTGTCCGGCTCGGAACGTCGGACGGCCGTCTGCAATGGCGTCCATTGTCCTTAGAGAAGACCAGCGAGGGAGCATTGGCGTCCATTCCGGCTCAGGCCTTGGTAGCGGTCTGCCAGGATCCGATTCTGGACTTTGTGGCGCTGCGCCGTCCGCTGAGCGGCGAACCGCGGGTGGAGCCATTGGCGGTGATTCCGGTTACCTTGTATAAGAAAAAACGACCCGTCAGGTTCCACGTGTTTGAATGCCGGAGGCTACGGCCGGTGTCAAGTCCGTGTTCGCCCGACTGTTGAACTGGCTCTTTTGTTGGCAGAGCAAATTGTCTAACGAGGAAAGACCACAAGAATCGGCGCTGACGGCACGGCGGGCGCAACGGCATGAATGTGGACGGATGTTGACGAGGGCTACCGATTGGAGGTATCCGCCGCGGATGACACTTGACGAATCACCGGTGTCACTAGCAGCCTTCGCGGAAACCGGGCCGGATCGACGGCCCGGGAATTTCAATGTCCGGGGAAGCACGCTACAGTTCGGCAATAGGTCTGTTCAGGTGAAATTCAATATCGCCCCGCACCGATTCGAGAAAAATCTCAGAAAGCCTGAATGTTGACAAAACACACTCCGCTTCTCTGCACTCTGATCAACTTGATCGGGGTGACGGTTGTGGTTATCGGCTGGGCGCCTGTTCCCGGGTATTTTTTGCTGGAGCCGATTCTGTATTGCGGGATCGTGATCCTGTGTCTGGCATTGTTGCCGGCTGCGGTAGCAAGTGTCCGCCGGCGCAGTTTGCTGGCCTATGTCGCCTTTGCCCTCTGGGTAGTGTTTTCCGATTCGACCAGCGGCGAGTTCCTGCCGGCGTTGGCGCGCGATCTTCATTGGTTGATCCTTCCGCTCCTGACAGTTCTCTACACCCGGATTTTTGCCGGAAGCGGGGAGTCGCTAAAGGTACTCCAGGTTGCCGTCGCTCTCTCCTTGCTCCTGATCTGTTATCGCGTGATCCACGAAGCCGACAGCGTCGTGTTATGGGCCAGCCGCATGCCGATGTTCGGAAATGTGCGCCGCATGGCCATGACCGTTGGCCTGATGACCGTATTTCTCTACCATGACGTCAGGTACCGCGAGAAATGGCTGCTGACTCTGGCCCGGATCGTCGGTCTGAGTCTGCTTTTTTGGTCGGGTAGCCGAGGAGCCATGCTTGCCTGGGCGGTGGCGTTGTGGATATTCGTATGGCACACCGGGCAGTGGGCGAGGTTGCGCGCCTGGGCTCTTGAAGCCACTGTGGCGGTATTCCTCGCCATCTTGTTTGATGTCGGCGATCCGCAGATGGGACTTCTGACGGGCGCACTTTTTCGGACCTGGAACAGAGCGGTAGTTGGCGGATCTATCGACGCCGTTTCGTCGAGCCGGGTGACGTGGTGGCTCAAGACGCTGAGCACCTTGCAGGATTCGCACATTGCGCTTTTTGGCGCCGGGGGAAACGGCTTTGTGCGTCTGGAACTATGGTACCGGCAGATATTCCATCCCCACAACATTGTCCTTCAAGTATTGACAGACTGGGGCGTCGGCGGCTTGCTGTTGTTTTTGTGGCTGGTCAAGGAGGGAATGCCAAATTGTTTGAAGCGGACCGGGAAAGACGGCGTGGCCGGTTTGGGTCTTGCTCTGATGGCATTTCTCCTGATCACGGGCCTGCTCGATGGAGGTCTATATCATCTGCAATACCTTTTCTTTGCGTCCATCGCTTTTGCGCTGATCGCCTCGGCGGCACCAGTCGAAGAGCCTGCCAACACGGTGACGATACCCCGCCTCGGCATCGCAGTCCTGCTTCTTTCCTCCATGTTCGTGCACTGGGTACTCAAGGATTATCGAACACTGTCGCCCATGAATCCGTTGCGCCAGCCTTACGTGGCGCCAAGCCGTGACGGATCGCAAGCATGCAGACAAATTCCTCTGCCGCCCGCACAGCCGATAAACAATCCCCTTATCCTCAAATAGAAATAATCGCATTGGCGTGCGAAGGGGAAATTGTTAGCCTTCGGACTTCGCAGAATAACCATAATTCTAGGAGGTTCGGCATGGCGTTGGTC
>Ga0172379_10007362_pt1 | contig 14318 bp, 13 predicted proteins | sample GrowelOW334metaG_FD_119756 | JGI IMG/M metagenome (GOLD analysis project Ga0172379, IMG submission 119756) | Groundwater microbial communities from an aquifer near a municipal landfill in Southern Ontario, Canada - Groundwater well OW334 metaG | ecosystem: Environmental > Aquatic > Deep... | reverse complement strand
CGTTAGCGTTAACGCGCTGTGCATCGTAATCGGCATCGGCTGCACCAAGAGCAAGCCAACACAGCAGTTCAGCTCGTCGACTTCGCCCAGCGCTTGAATGCGCAACCCGGCTTTCGGGACCCGTTCGCCGGTGGCCAAGCCGGTTTCGCCGGCATCGCCGGTGCGGGTGACAATTTTGCTGAGGCGATGGCCCATCGGGTGCGGCTCCGTGCGGTTACAGGTGCCCAGCGTACCGCAGCGTGGCGTAGCCAGACAGCCCGGGTTGGCGATAGCCGGCGGCGGTTTGGTAGTCGCGGTCGAGCAGATTTTCGGCGCGCGCCGATAGCGACCAACCCCGACCCAGCTTCACACCGGCGCCGAGATTAAGCAGCACGTAGCCGCTGTCTTTAGTCGGCGCGCCGCTGGCGGCGTCGAGGTCGGGGCGGTCGCTGGTTGCGAGCGTATCGATCTCAATGAAATAGCGGCCGAGCCGGCGCGTCAGCTGGGCGCTGGCGCTGCGTCGTGCGCGACGTAGCAGTTGGGTATCGGCATTACGATCTTTCGGGTTTTGCATGATCCCGCTGAGCTGCGCCGACCAATCGGCATCTTCGTAGCGATAGCTCAACTCGATGCCTTCGTTGCGCGCGCGGTTGACGTTAACAGCGCGAAAGCCGAAGTCGACGTTCGGATCGTTCGCCGGATCGAACTGGACGCTGATCAAATTGCTTAAATCCGAGCGAAACGCACGCAGATCCCAGGTTTGCGCTGCGCCGTAGCGCTGCCGTAGGCCGACTTCATAGTTGCGCGCGCGTTCGGGCCGCAGGTTGGGGTTGCCGCCAAAGCCGAAGCGGTCGCTAGCGTCCGGCACGCGGAAGCCGGTGCCGGCAGAGGCGATGAACGTGGTTTTGTAGAGCGGCCGCAGGTATAGATCGTAACCGTATTCGGCGTTCCAGGTGTAGCGGCTGCCAAACGCTTCGTGGTCGAGCACGCTGCCGGCAAGTAGGGCGTGGTGGCGGCCGCGGTCGAGCTTGCCCTGAACAAAGCCGTTGTAGATTTCGGTGTTTTGATGAATGCCTGAACCGAAGCTCAGCGCGTCAACGCGCTCGTCGGCGGCGTTGGCGCCGAATACCAGCAAGGCGCCCGGCGCCAGTGTCAGCGTGTTTTGCCAATCCAGCGCCGGCCGCAGGGTGCGAACGAAATCCGGCGCTGGCGGGGTGTTGAAGGCATTGACCGCGTATTGGCGGATGCGATCCTCGCCGCGGCTCAATGTCAGCGTGCTCGCCCAGTTTTTCGTCAGCGCTGTGCTGGCGGCCAGCGCCAAGGTTTGGTTGCGGAAGTCTTGCGCAGTCGGGTTCAGGCCGAAGTTCGGGCTGCAGCTATCGAAGTATTCGGTTTTGCCCTGTGCGTTCCAAACGCGTGCTTCGAGCCGTGTGGCACCGAACTCGGCGTTACCGCTTAGATTGACGCTGTTATTGCGATAACCGCTGTCGCCATCGCCGCCAATACACGCGGCGAAGCCATCGCTGCGCTGCTGTTCGGTCTGCAGCGAAAACCCGTAGCGGCCGGCCTTGTCGGCAATGCGCGCGCTAGCGTCGGCGGTGCCGTAGCTGCCGCCGCGGGCGCTGGCTTCGATGACCGCAGCGTCTGGCCGCCGGGTGATGATGTTGATGACGGCCGACAGCGCATCGGAGCCGTACAAGGTGCTGCGCGGACCTTTAACGACTTCAATCCGCTCGATCATCTCCGGCGTCAGATTCTGTAGCGCCGCGCCGCCGGCCGTCGCCGGGTTGACGCGCACGCCGTCGATCAACACCAAGGTGTGATTGCTATTGCCGCCGCGGACAAACAGCGACGTGGTTTGACCGGGGCCGCCAGTGCGGCCGATGTCCAGCCCGGCGTTGAAGCGCAGTAAGTCGGCGACGTCGTTGGCCTGCGCGGCTTCGATCTGCGCGCGGTCGATGACGATCGTCGCCGCCAGGCTTTGTGATTGCGCTTCGGCCGTTCGCGAAGCGGTCACGATGACTGGATCCAGCGCCGTCGTTTCGGCGGCGGTCACAACAGGTTGGGCAACAGCGATACACGGCGCGAGCAGCGTCGCAAAGAACAGCACGGATTTCATTAACAATCTCCCACGCCAGCGTCCCCGCAGGCGCAACTCAGGCAAGCAACCGGACGCGCGATGCGCCGGAACCTGTCTCAGGCCGGTCTCCGGGCTCATGGGGGCGCGAATTACTTCGCGTTACGGATGGCGCCTTCCCAGATCGGATGATCCAGTGGCGAGATGCCAAACGTTTTCCATTTACCGTTGCGGGGGCAGCGCCGGGTTAGAACATCCGCGTAGAGCGGCGTTCGCACCGGCTTCCCGTTTAACTCTGAAAGGCGGAAAACCGTTCAGAGCACCTGCGACGGCGGCGAGTTTAGCCGAATCTCAAAATACTGAGCGGCTAGTCGGCACCCGGCTAGGGCGCGCGGCGGTTTATCATGCGCCGCCGCGCGCCGCCGGTGCTGCCTTTCCCGCACGATGTCCAGCCTCTATCTGCAAGCCGCGCTCGAAGCGGCCAACGCCGCCGCCGAGCTGATTCGCAAGGCCTACCGCGGTAATTTTTCTGTCAGCTACAAGGCCGACGCCAGCCCGGTTACGGAAGTTGATGTCGGCGCCGAGCGCGCGATCAAGGCCGTGCTGCAAAGCTATTTTCCGGACCACGGTTTCTACGGCGAAGAATTGGGCATTGAGCGCAGCGGTAGCGCGGCCGATGAGTTTCTCTGGCTGATCGACCCAATCGACGGCACCAAGTCGTTCGTGCGCGGCTACCCGATGTTCTCGACGCAGATCGCGCTGATGCGCGGCGGCGAGCTGGTGCTCGGCGTGTCGTCAGCGCCAAGTTGGAATGGCGGCGCGGGCGAAATCGTCTACGCCGAACGTGGCGCTGGCGCTTGGCTGGACGGCCAGCGTCTCGCCGTTAGCGATACTGCCGCGATTGAGAAAATGACCCTATCCACCGGCAATCTCGGTCGGTTGGCGCGGACGCCGGCGTGGGCGCGCCTCGGCGAGCTGGTGCCGCAGCTGCACCGCCTGCGCGGGTACGGTGATTTCTTGCACTACCACTTGCTGGCCGCTGGGCGGATCGATGCGGTGGTGGAATCTGACGTCAATATTCTCGACATCGCCGCGCTCAGCGTCATCGTCAACGAAGCCGGCGGCACGTTTACCGACCTCGAAGGCCGGGCGCTGGGCTTGGAGACCACCAGCGTGCTCGCAGCGAGCCCGGCGCTGCATCGGCCGCTGCTTGAACGCTTGCAATACGCGCCGCCCGCCTGAGGTTTAGGTTTCTAGCCGCTTCGGCGCGCTGAGGTTATTGAGCACGCGCTCGGTTAGCCAGCAGTCTTTGTACGGCGGCTGGCGCCGGCGGCTGAGGATGTACAGGTAGTGATGAACGCTGCCGGCCCTGTCGATCAAATCAACGCCTTGCAAGGCATGGTCGCCGCGGACAACGGTAGTCGCCAAAATCGCCGCGCGGTGATTGAGCATCTCCGGGTACGCCGTCCGGACGAGTTCGGCGAAGCGCCGGAACGGTCCGGTTTGCGCTTGGTTCTCGGGCGTCGAGAACCCGAATACGACAGCGATGCCGGCGTCCCGCACCGGCTCATCGACATGGGCCAGTGCGTCCAGTTGAATCCGAACCACTGTTGCTGGATCCAGTTTCGGATCAGGCTTGGCCGCCGATGGTTTCGTTGCCGCCATCGCGTTCCCTGCGGCGGCGAACAACAATATCGGAAACAACAACCGCAGAATCGGCTTCGAGCCCATATTTGCGATCTCCCGTCTTAGAATGAAGCGTTTCGCCGCACTATAGCGCGCGTTTGCCCGGATACCAGCATGCCGATTAAATTTCGAATATCGCGACGTCAAATCTTTTCCTACGCGGCTGCCTCGCTGCTGCTCGCCGCCTGCGCCACGTCGCCGCTCGGCCGCAGTCAGCTCAAGCTGTACTCGGATGACGAGATGGCCAAGCTCGGCACCACCGCATTTCAGCAAACCGAGCAGAAGACGCCGGTCAGCGCCGATGGCCACACGACGGCTTACGTCAACTGTGTGGCGAACGCGATCACACACGAATTGCCGAATGGCGGCGGCAATTGGGACGTCAAAGTATTCGATAGCAAAGACGTCAACGCCTTTGCGCTGCCCGGCGGCAAGATCGGCGTTTACACCGGCCTGCTGAAAGTCACGCAGAGCCAAGACCAATTGGCGGCAGTGATCGGTCACGAAGTCAGCCATGTCCTCGCTGGGCATTCCAATGAACGCGTTTCGCAGCAATCGGCGACCAACGCTGGTTTGCAGGTTGCGTCGTTGGTGATCGGCGGTAACGGCTTGCTGGGCGATGCCGCACTTGGCGCCCTGGGCCTTGGCGCGCAATACGGCATCCTGCTGCCGTTCTCGCGCGTGCACGAAAGCGAGGCCGATTTACTCGGTTTGGATTTAATGGCGAAAGCCGGCTTCGATCCGCGCCAAGCGGTCGAACTCTGGCAAAACATGTCGCGCGTCGCGGGCGGCCAAAAGCCGCCGGAATTCGCATCGACGCACCCTTCGGACGCCACTCGTATCCGCCAAATCGAAGCGCGCTTGCCGCAGGACCTGCCGCTCTATAACCAAGCCCGCGCCAACGGCAAGCGGCCGCAATGCGGGCCTTGAGCGCCTGATGTACAGCCCGGCGCATTTTGACGAAACGCGGCTTGAGGTCTTATCCGAACTGATTCGGGCGCAGCCGCTGGCAACGTTCGTCACCCAGTGTCCGCAAGGCCTCAACGCCGATCATATTCCTTTGCAGTGGCATTCCGAGCCGGCCCCGTTCGGCACGCTACGGGGCCACGTTGCCCGCGCGAATCCGCTGTGGCGCGAGGCGGATCGCACAACCGACGTGCTCGCGGTTTTTAGCGGGCCGCAGGCCTACATCACGCCGGCTTGGTACGCGACAAAAGCCGAGACCGGACGGGTTGTGCCGACCTGGAATTACATCGCGGTTCACGCCAGCGGCCGGCTTAATGTCATCGACGATCCGCGCTGGTTGCGGCAGCAAATCGAGGCGCTGACGGCGCAACAGGAAGCGGGCCTGGCGGTGCCGTGGCAGGTGGACGATGCGCCGAACGACTACATCGATACGCTACTGCGGAACATCGTCGGCATCGAAATCATCGTTACAAAGCTGCTAGGCAAATGGAAAGTCAGCCAAAACCAGCCGGCAAAAAACCGAGCAGGGGTGGTGCATGGCTTGGCCGCCAGCGCTGCATCAGACAGCCAAGCCATGGCGGCCTGCGTGGCCGAAAGAGGCAAGCAATCCCAGTAATCGTAGATAGGGCGGTTTTAGGGCTTGTTATTGAGTCGGCATCAAGACATTGAACCGTACGTGCGCCATTGAAGCCTATTGCGTCCTGGCGGACGTGGTGGATGATGCCGACTCAATAACCCAAATACATTGATTTTGTTATTGATCCGGCTGCCGCTACAGGCCCCGACCCGATTCTTGCCGAAGCGATCAGCGTGTCAGCCGATTAATGTCAAACAGCCGGATCAATAACCGGCCCTAGTTGCAGGTTTCCAGCAACAGCCCGCGCGAGGTCCATTTGCCATCGACTTTTTCGTACTGATAGCCGGTTGAAGCGTTGCAGCCGGGGTTGACGAGGCTACGAAGATGGTCGCAGAACAACACTTTGTCTGGGCCTTGGCCGAACCAGACGAGGTCGGTGTCGTTCGGGAGATTGGCACGAACCAACAACTCCGGCGCGTCGGCAGGCGCCGTAGTCAGGCGCTGCCAGCCCGGGCCGGCGAGTTTGGCGCAGTCGTGCGCGCGGCTGGTGATACAGGCGCCGAGCAGGGCACAGAGCCCAATGATGATGAGTTTCGAGTGCATAAATTTGTCCTTAAAAATTTGAGGTTCCGGCGCCGCTCGCCGCCGCGAAATTTGCGCGCGTGGAAATTGGGGTGATTAAGCCCGCCGCAGGCCCTGAAGCGACGACTGCGCTCAGGCGCTGCGTTGCGGCGCGCTGACGTCCTCGCACTAGGCTTCGCCGGCGATCGTCAGCGCGTCAAGCAGAATGGAGCCACAGCGGACAATGCTGCGGCTATCGACATCGTTGCCGATGGCGCTGATGCCGCGAAACATGGTGCTGAGGTTGCCGGCGATGGTGATTTCGTCAACCGGATAGGCGATCACGCCGTTTTCGACCCAATAGCCGCTGGCGCCGCGTGAGTAGTCGCCGGTCACGGTGTTTACGCCCTGGCCCATGAGATCGGTGACGATCAGGCCGGTGCCCATTTCCTTTGTTAATTCAGCGAGGCCGCCGCCATATGTCGGGTCGACAACCAGATTAAAGACGCCGCCGGAATTGCCGGTGGTGGTCAGGCCGAGTTTGCGCGCGCTATAGCTGCCGAGCAGGTAGCCGCTGAGCACGCCGCCGTCAATCAGCGTGCGTTCGTGGGTGGCAACGCCTTCTTGGTCGTAGGCGCTGCTGCCGGCTGCGCGTGGAATGAACGGCAGCTGGCGTGCGGTGACGCGGTTGGCGAACACAATCTCGCCGAGTTTGCCGTGCAGAAAGCTGGCGCGGCGGTAGAGCGCGCCGCCCGAGATGGCATTGATGAAATGCCCGAATAAGCCGCGCGCGACTTCTGCCGGGAACAGCACCGGCGCGGTGCGCGTTGACAAGCTGCGGCCGCCAAGCCGCGCTGCGGCCCGTTCGCCGGCACGGCGACCGATCGCAGCCGGGTCTTCGAGGTCATCGCGGTGGCGTGCGGCGCTGTACCAGTGCCCGACTTGCATGGCATCGCCTTGCACCGCAATTGCGGCGCAGCCTAGGCTGTAGTCGGTGCTCCGGCGCTGGCCGATGAAGCCGTGGCTGTTGGCGTAAACGCTTAACGCTTGCCGGGTATCGATGCTCGCGCCTTCAGATTGCGTGACGCGTGGGTCGCTCGCGAACGCTGCCGCTTCGCAGTCGCGTGCGAGTTCGATTGCGGTTTCAGTCTCAAGCGCCCAGGGATGGAAAAGATCGAGGTCTGGAAACCGCGTTGCCATGAGTGCCGGATCGGCAAGGCCGACGCAGGGGTCTTCGCCGCCGGCTTGGGCGATGGCGCAGGCTGCGGCGACGGTGCGGGCGAGCGCGGCGTCGCTGAGGTCGGTGGTGCCAGCGGTGCCGGTGCGTTGACCAAAAAAGACGGTGACGGAGAGCTCGCGGTCGCGCTGAAATTGCACGGATTCCGCTTCGCCCATGCGAACGTTAACGGACAAACCGCGGCTGACGCTGAGAAAGGCTTCGGCAGCGCTGGCGCCGTTGCGCGTGGCGGTTTCGAGCGCGAGCGCCAGCCGCGGCTCAAGCTCAGCGAAGGCGGGCAGTGTTGGGGCTGGCGATAACGCAGTCATAGCAAGGCGAGCGGGGAATTGTGGTTACGGAATCGTGGCGCAGCTTAGCATCCGGCGGCGGCCGCCTTCAGTGCCCGCGGGCCGCGGGGATCGCCAACGCCTGTAATAGCTTGCCGTGAACGCCGCCGAAATCACCGTTGCTCATGACCAATACCCGGTCTCCGGGCTGTGCGAACGCGGTAACCGCATCGACCAGCGTATCGATGGCATCGACCACCGTCGCCTGCGTGCCGAGCGTAGCGAGCGCGCCGTGGGCGTCCCAGCGCAGATCGGGGCGGGCGTAGATAAAGCAGTGGTCGGCGCCGCGCAGGCTGTCGGCGAGACTGCCGGCATGACCGCCGAGACGCATGGTGTTCGAGCGCGGTTCGAGTACCGCCAGGATGCGCCCGGTGCCTTGCTCACGCAGTGCGGCGATGGTGACGGCGATGGCGGTCGGGTGGTGGGCAAAATCATCGAATACTTCGATGCCGCGTGCCACGCCAACGCGTTCCAAGCGCCGTTTGATGCCACGAAATCGCTCCAGGCTATGCAGCGCGGTTGCCACCGGCACGCCGACGTGCGCCGCGGCGGCAATCGCGGCCAGCGCGTTGGCGCGGTTATGGGCGCCGGCCAACGGCGTCCGCGCCGCACCCTGGAAGACGCCGTGCAGCGCAATGTCAAAGCCGGTAGCCGTCCGGCGCGAACTCCAGCCGTGCGGCTTTTCGGCCTCGGCATCGAACCACTCGACTTCGCTCCAGCAACCCGACGCCAACACGCGGGGCAAATTCGCGTCGGCCGCGTTAACGATCAAGCGGCCTTGGCCGGGAACGGTGCGCACCAGGTGGTGAAACTGACGCTCGATTGCGGCGAGATCCGGGAAGATGTCAGCGTGGTCGTATTCGAGGTTATTTAATATCGCCGTACGCGGCCGGTAGTGCAGAAATTTGCTGCGTTTATCGAAGAATGCGGTGTCGTATTCATCCGCTTCGATGACGAAATAGCGGCCGGTGCCGAGCCGCGCCGAGACGCCGAAATCAACGGGCATGCCGCCGATCAAGAAGCCCGGTTCGAGGCCGGCATCGGCCAGCAGCCAGGCGAGCAGGCTGGTCGTCGTGGTCTTGCCGTGGGTGCCGGCGACAGCTAACACATGGCGGCCCTGCAGCACGTGCTCGGCCAGCCATTCCGGGCCGGAAACGTGCGGCAGGCCTTGGTTCAGCACGTATTCCAGCGCCGGGTTGCCGCGGCTGACGACGTTGCCGACAACGACAACATCCGGCGCTGGCTGTAGATGTTCTGGCGCGTAGCCGGGCAACACGGCGATGCCGAGCGCTTCCAGCTGTGTTGACATCGGCGGCCAGGCGTTGGCGTCAGAGCCGGTAACACGGTGCCCGGCTTCGCGCGCCAACGCCGCGATGCCGGCCATGAAGGTGCCGCAAATACCGAGAATGTGCAGATGCATGAAAAGTCCAGGTTCGATCAGCTGCCGAGCGCCGCGAGTAACGGCGCAACAAACGCCAATACCAGCAGGATATTGAACGCGCACAGCAAGGCCAACAGGCCGCCGATCGCGAAGCCGACATCAAGCGCTTGGCGAAAAATGTTGGCGCTGGCGGTGAACAGCCACAGCACCAACATATCCAGTAGCAACGAAGCCGCCGCTGGCCAGGGCATGCTGGGATTGTCGGTCAATAAGCCCTGTAAACGTTGTGGGTCGTCGGCCAGTTCCGGGTGCTGCTGCACTTGAGCGACAAAGGCTTTCATCATCGGCACCAGCGCGCTGACCGGATACAACATCAACAGCGCCAGCAGCGCGCCCACGGCGAGTAGCGCGTTGGTGGTTTGCGCCAAGCGATTTTCGAGCTTGCGCAAGCGCAGCGTCATGCGCGTGAACAACGTCAGCGTCGCGGCGATCACGAGGCTGGCGGTAAGCGCGGCTGCGGGCGCGTAGGCCATGCCAAACAGCAGCGTGTTGGCGATCACGGCGGCGGCTAAGCAGCCGCGCGCCAAGCTCGGCGTTTCCGCGTACGGAAAATCCTGCGGCCCGGCGCGGAAGAACAAAATGCGCAAAGCTGCGGTAAACGCCTGCGTCAGCATCGGAAATATTCCGGAAAGAGAGCCGCCATTTTAAGCACTTGCCGGCACGGTGCGGGTGCGGCGTTTATCCTTGTCGAAACTTCTTTCGTTGCCACCTGATGAAGCACGCTGTTGAATTGATCGTAAATGCCGACGTTCTGGCCGAGCGGGTTGCGGGCTGGACTGCGGCGCCGTGGTTGGCGCTGGATACCGAATTCCTGCGCGAAGACACCTATCACCCGAAGCTGTGTTTGATTCAAGTCAGCGACGGCCGCAGCGAGGCCTGTCTTGATGCCCAAGCCTTGCCCGCTGGCGCGTTGGCGCCGTTTTGGGCGCTGCTCGCTGCGCCAGATCAAGCCAAGGTCTTCCATGCCGCGTCGCAGGATCTGGAAATCATGGTGCGCCAGAGTCAGCGCATCGTGCAGCCGCTGTTCGACACCCAGATTGCCGCGGCCTTGCTCGGGTATGGCGACCAGCTCGGCTACGCTGCGCTGGTCGAGAAAATGCTCGGCGTCAAGCTCGACAAAACCCTGACGCGCACCGACTGGTCGCGCCGGCCGCTGTCGCCGGCGGAGCTAGCTTACGCCGCGGCGGATGTCAGTCATCTGGCAGAAATCCATCCGCGGCTGACGGAAGGCCTGAGCGCGCGCGGGCGACTACCGTGGCTGCAGGAAGATTGCGCCCGCATGGCGGATGTCGAGCGTTATCGCAACCCGCCCGAAACGGCGTGGAAGCGGCTCAAGGGCTTGGCGCGGCTCGCACCCGCGATGCAGCCAGCGGCGATTGCGTTGGCGGCTTGGCGCGAGCAGGTTGCGCAGGAGCGAGACCGGCCGCGGAAGTGGATCATCGATGACGATGCGCTCTACCGCATCGCCGAACGGCGGCCGCAGAGTTTTGACGAACTAAAGGCGCTGCAAGTGTTGCCACCCAAGACTTTGGAACGGCACGGCGCAGCAATACTGGCGGCCGTGATGCAGGCGCGCGACCTGCCGATGCCGGCCGCGGCGCAAGAACTGCCGCTGAGCGAAAGCGCCAAGGCCTTGATCAAAAAATTGCAGGAAGGCTTGCGCCAGATCGCGGAGCAGCTAGAAATTCCGGCTTCGCTGATCGCCCCGCGTGCGGATGTGGAAGCGCTGGTCCGTTACGGTGCCGATGCGGAAGCGGGCGTGCTCGTCGGCTGGCGGCGGGACATTGCCGGCGCAGCGCTACTGCGGTTGCTGTAGCGCTGCGTGGGGTTTCAAAGCGCGTCGATGATGCGCGCGAAGATCTCTTCGAGGCTGCCGATGCCATCGACATTCACCAGCTTGTGCTGGTCGTCGTAATACTTCAGCAGCGGCATCGTTTCGGCGTTGTAAACCTCGATGCGATGCCGAATAACGTCTTCTTTGTCATCGGCGCGGCCTTCTTTCTGGGCACGGTCGAGTAGCCGCTGGACGATTTCTTCGTCATCCACGGCCAGATGCACGGCTCGGCTCATCGGCGGTTGCCCGAGCCGGTCCAGCATTGCGTCCAGCACTTCGGCCTGCGCGGTATTGCGCGGAAAGCCATCAAGGATGAAACCATGCTTGGCATCGTCCTGTGCCAACCGCTGTTCGACGATGCCGATCACGATTTCGTCCGCCACCAGCTTGCCGGCATCCATCGTCGCCTTGGCCTGCTTACCGAGTTCGGTTCCGGCCTTAACGGCCGCCCGCAATGCGTCTCCGGTTGAGATTTTTGGGATGCCAAAGTGCGCAACAAGCTTTTCGCCTTGCGTGCCTTTGCCTGAGCCGGGTGCGCCCAGCAGGATAATTCTCATCGTCTAAACAGCCCCAGTGGTAATGATTGTGGACAAAATCTGCAAAAAGCAGCAAAAGCAGATGTGCAGCAAAATAGGGTCTGGCGTGGTATACGGCAGACCGCTAAGGAAATTTGGATTGTGGTATCCGGTTAACGGTACCCGCTCGGATCGCGGCGCGTCAACGCGGCGACTAGGCTCAGCCGTTATACTTTAGTCCAATAAACCGTCTGAGGACGGCACTTTCTTGGTCCAATAGGGTGTTTAACCCGGTGCATCCCCTCGGAGTTCGCATGCCGCGTAATGCTTTTTATGCCCAATCGGGCGGTGTCACCGCTGTGATCAATGTTTCGGCGGCGGGCGTTATTGAAACCGCGCGACAATACCCGCAGCACATCGGCAAGTTATACGCCGGCCGGAACGGGATTATCGGCGCATTAACGGAAGATTTGATCGATACCTCGCTGGAATCCGACGCCGCGATTGCTGCGCTGAAGTACACGCCGTCTGGCGCTTTTGGTTCCTGCCGTTACAAGCTCAAAGGTTTCGACAAAAATCTGGCCGAATACGAGCGCTTGATTGAAGTTTTCAAAGCCCATGACATCGGCTACTTCTTCTACAACGGCGGTGGCGACTCTGCCGACACCTGCTTAAAAATTAGCCAACTGAGCGAAAAGCTGGGCTATCCGCTGCAAGCGATCCACGTGCCGAAGACGATCGATAACGATCTGCCGATCACCGATTGCTGCCCCGGTTTCGGTTCGGTGGCGAAATATGTTGCGGTATCGATCCGCGAAGCGGGCTACGACGTCGCCAGCATGGCCAAAACTTCGACCAAAGTTTTCATCCTCGAAGTGATGGGCCGCCACGCGGGCTGGATTGCCGCAGCCGGTGGCTTAGCAGCGGCGAAAGAGGGCGATGCGCCGCATCTGATTCTGTTCCCGGAAGTGAAGTTCGATCAGGCCGCGTTTCTCGCCCGCGTCGACGCCACGGTTAAGAAGCACGGCTACTGCGTGATCGTCGCCAGCGAAGGCCTGCAAAACGAAGCCGGGCAGTTTTTGTCCGAAGCCGGCGCCAAAGATGCCTTCGGCCATGCTCAACTCGGCGGCTTGGCGCCGCTGTTGGCCGGGATTGTTAAAGACGGCCTGAACTACAAATATCACTGGGCCGTCGCCGACTATCTGCAGCGCGCGGCGCGTCATATCGCCAGCCGTACCGATGTTGAGCAGGCCTATGCGGTGGGCCGCGCGGCGGTCGAACTCGCGGTTGGCGGCCAGTCTGGCGTGATGCCAGCGATCGTCCGCACCGGCGACGCGCCGTACAGCTGGAACATCGGCGTCGCCCAACTCTCGCAGGTTGCCAACGTCGAAAAGAAAATGCCGCGTGATTTCATCAGCGATGATGGTTTCCACATCACCGAAAAATGCCGCGCCTACTTGGCGCCGCTGATCGTCGGCGAAGACTACCCGCCGTATGTCGATGGCTTGCCGGCCTACGTGCAGTTACAGAACACCGCAGTGCCGAAGCTGACCGGCCGCGAATTCAAGATTTGACCTCACCCACCCACCACACAGGAAATTAGCAAATGGGTTTTGAAACACTGGGACCGGGCGATAAGGCCCCGAACGAGTTCTACGTCGTCATCGAGATTCCGGCCTACGGCCCGCCGGTGAAATACGAAGTGGACAAAGAAACCGGCTTGCTGATGGTCGACCGTTTCATGAACGTGGCGATGAGCTATCCGGCGAACTACGGCTACGTGCCGAAGACGCTGGCCGGCGATGGCGACCCGGTTGATGTGCTCGTGATCACGCCGCACCCGGTTGTCGCCGGTTCGGTCATCAAGTGCCGCGCGGTTGCCGTGCTCGATACCGAAGACGAAAAAGGCACCGACGCCAAACTGCTCGCCGTGCCGGTCGATAAAGTCAGCAACTACGCCTATGAAAATCTGCGCGATCTCGCCGACGTGCCGGAGCGGGTCAAGAACGAAATCCACCACTTCTACAGCTCGTACAAAGCGCTGGAAAAGGGCAAGTGGGTCAAGATTTCGGGCTGGCGCGACGCTGCTGCTGCGCGTGGCGAAATCGAAAACGGCATCAAAGCGTACAAGCCGTAAGCGCGCTTTAGAGGTAACGGGAGAAGGCAGGCCGCGTGCCTGCCTTTTTCTTATCCGCCGAGTGCCTGCAGCATTCGGGCGGCTTTTGTTCTGACGCAACAACCGGATTCAAGATTATGAAAGTTCTCGTCATCGGCGGCGGTGGCCGCGAACACGCCATCGCTTGGAAACTCGCCGAATCAACACGCGTCAGCGAGGTGTTGATCGCCCCCGGCAACGCCGGTACCGGCCGCGAGCCAGGCTGCCGGAATGTTGCGGTCGCTGCCGATGATATTGCTGGCTTGTTGGCGCTGGTTCGTGCTGAGGCGGTTGGCTTCACCGTTGTCGGGCCGGAAGGGCCGTTGGCAGCCGGCGTAGTCGATGCCTTTCGCGCCGCCGGGCTGCCGATTTTCGGCCCAACGCAAGCCGCAGCCCAGATCGAAGCGAGCAAAGCGTTCACCAAAGATTTCCTCGCCCGCCACGCGATTCCAACCGCGCAATACCGCGTCTTTACCGAGATGCAGCCGGCGCTCGACTATGTGACCGCACGCGGCGCACCGATTGTGGTGAAGGCGGATGGCTTGGCGGCCGGCAAAGGGGTGGTCGTCGCTGAAACTGTCGAGCAGGCAACGGCCGCGATCCGCGACATGCTTGGCGGCGCGTTTGGCGGCGCCGGTGCGCGTGTCGTCATCGAAGATTTTCTCGTCGGCGAAGAAGCCAGCTACATCGTCGTCGCATCGGGCACGCGGTATGTGCCGCTGGCCTCGGCGCAGGACCACAAACGCGTGTTCGACGCCGACCAAGGCCCGAACACCGGCGGCATGGGTGCGTACTCGCCAGCGCCGGTGGTAACGCCGGAGGTTGATGCCCGCGTACGGCGCGAAGTCATCGAGCCTACACTCGCTGGCCTCGCTGCCGAAGGCCGGCCATTTACCGGCTTCCTCTACGCCGGCCTGATGATCGCAGACGATGGTGCGCCCAGTGTTGTCGAATTCAACGCCCG
>Ga0172379_10007361_pt1 | contig 14321 bp, 11 predicted proteins | sample GrowelOW334metaG_FD_119756 | JGI IMG/M metagenome (GOLD analysis project Ga0172379, IMG submission 119756) | Groundwater microbial communities from an aquifer near a municipal landfill in Southern Ontario, Canada - Groundwater well OW334 metaG | ecosystem: Environmental > Aquatic > Deep... | reverse complement strand
GCTCGCGCCGCCCTGGATGGCGCCGTCCCTGCCGGAAGCGCCGGTACAGGAATATGTGCCCGGCGCGACATGCACCGTCGCCCCGGCGGATACGCTACTGACGGCTTTCTGGATCGTCTTCCACGGGGTCGAGGGATTTTGAGCCTGGGCGGCCGTGTAGGAGTCGGAACCTGTAGTGGCGACATAATAATTCACCCCTGCAGGCGTACTTTGGATCACCTGCGCGGGGGGCCAGCACGGGGTCATCGGCGCCGTAAGGTTCAGATCTTTCTTCATCGAACTGATCCGCATACTGTTCATCGCAGGACAGAAAGCGGAGGGAGCGCCGCTATACTCCGTATTAAACACCGCTTTGCCGGCGGTAATGAACGGGACCAGGGTCTCGCATTCCTTGTACTGGTTACATTGCTCGTTCAGAGCCCAGTCAAAATCATTTACCAGCTGGGGCACCTGGTCAAGGTCGTTCTTAAGGCCTATGGACAGGCCCCTGTTGTGTGCTTCGACCGCGAGGAAACGGTTATAGGCGAGTTGGTCCGCGGCCGTCAGCGGGAACCCGGTGTTATTGGCGTAGCCGTCGACATTGTCCGGTTCGATGGCGTCGCAACCCTTCTGCACGGCAAGGTCCAGCCTCGCCTTCATGAGCGGCCCTAATACGGCGAGGTTCCGGATATCCAGCCAGTTCTCCCCAGCCCAACCGTTGCTGTTCCCCTTGACCGCCGCGGGGAAGCCGGCCTGATCGGGACGCCAGTTCTCGTAACTGCCGGCGCTGAAGTAACAGATCACCACACGGCCCCGGGAATGAAGGGAGGCGATGGTAGAGGCGGCGTTGTCGAAAAGATCGATATCGTACGCCTGCACCTCAAAACTTTGGTCTATGGGGAGCCCGGTAAGCTGCCATTGCCAGGTGGTCATAGGAGCCGGTTTCCACCAACCCGCGGCGGCCCCGGTTGACGCCAGGAACAAAAAAACGACGAAGACGGTCCGTTTCATATAAACGCCTCTATGGAATAGTCTAGATCACGGCGGTTAAACTACGGTTAAACTGCGGTTACAGTTCGGTTAAAAATATACTTATCCGATCTCCGGCTATTCTTTGAACGAATCCACGGTGAAGGTATACATCCCGGTTCCGGCATCCCGCCAGCAGTTCCGCTCAAGCCCGGCTTTTTGGGAACATAACTCGTCCAGAAAATCCTCTTTACCCGGGATCTGTTCCCAGACCTGCGGCAGGAACAGGCCGGAACGCCGCTCCTCCCGGGCGGAAGACGCTCCGGCGGTTTTCCCCGTCTCCCGTACGACTACCACTCCGTGTTTATGCGGAGTTATATCCCCGGCGCCCGTTATCTTTTTAAGCGGGGACAGGACGGAGATCTCGATCTTCAACTTCTCAAGCTCGCCTTTTTCTACGGGCTTGAAACGCCGGTCTTCGAACGCGGCGGACAGCGCTGCGTAACGCACGGCGTCAAGCAGCGTCGTGCGCGGCTCTACCGTGCCCACGCAGCCGCGCAAGGCCCCGTCCTCGGTAAGCGTGACAAAAACCGCTCCCGGCAGATTGAACGCATAATCCGCGGACAGCCGTTCCCGGTCCGCCCGCGTTCCCAGCAGCTTGGCTTTTATTTCCGCCCTGGCCGCTTTGAGCAGTTCTTTTTGCTGTTCCAAAGCAAGGAGGATCTTTGCCGGCGGGGCGGAGGCCGCCGGAACAAAAGCTCCCGCCAGATATCCCACCACCCGGTCGGGAGACGATTGCGCCGGATATTCATCATAGGAATCGGCATATTTCAGTTCCAGGAATTGCGCCGGCCCCAGCGTGTTTACGGCGGTCATGGCCGCCGTGAGCGCCGCCTCCCCGCAGGCGCAGGTCCCGAGCTCCGGGATCCCCTTGCCGAGGAGGAGCCTGCTGGTCAGCCGGAAAAATTCCGGCGTCATGGTTTTTATGGCGAGGGCAAGGGTTTCATCCGCTCTTTTGGCGTCCGCGTGGCTCGGATAATGGGAGAAATCGGTGGAAACTATCAGCAGGGCTTTTCGGCCTTTAAGCTTTCCGCCGAGGATGCGCCCTATCTCGGCAAGAAGCGCGGGATCGTCCGTATTAAGGACCGCGGCCGCGAGCTTGAAAGGTTTTTTAAGCCGGCGCTGAAGAAAAGGGAGCTGGACCTCTATGGAATGCTCGCCGGCGTGGGCTTCGGGCAGATCCTCAAAAAGTGGACTGGCTTTAATAAGTCCGGCGGAAAATTTTTCGTCCACCGGGACCCGTCCCAGGGGCGTTTCATAATAGCCTTTGGCGAGCAGCGCCGCGCCCCTGACCCGCATCGTATGCCCTGTGCCCAGTATGACCACAAGGTCGTACCCGGTATCGATCATTTTGTAGGCGAAAGCCGCCACCAGGCCTGAAAAAGGATAGCCCGCGTGCGGGACGACTATGGCCCTGACGGCGGCGGGAGGATAGAACGACTGAAGAGCTGAAGGACCGGCGGCCGCCAGGACGGAATCCACGAACCGGGCCAGTTCCTGTTTATCCGCGGGATAAAATTTTCCGGCAAAAGCCGGCTCCCGCGCGGCCCCTGTGGCGCAAACCCCGGAAAGGACGACGGCGAAGACCAACGCGATATTTTTCATGCTTCCCCCCATAAACCCGGTTTACCAGATGCCGGGGATCCTGGTCCCGTCGTAAGGGCAGCGGCCGCCTGCGGGCGTCAACCGGTCGGCCAGTACGGCGTAACCATAACGCTTTATAAGAATGCGGCCGCAGGCCGGACAATAGGTGTTTTCGCCTTCATGCCCCGGGACATTGCCGACATAAACATACTTGAGACCCCGCTTCATAGCTTCGTTCCGCGCCCAGGTCAGCGTCTCCACGGGTGTGGCGCCGAGATTGGTCAGTTCATAATTCGGCGCGAAGCGCGAAAAGAAAAGCGGCGTGTCCGTCCCCAGGTCTTTCTTTATCCAGGCGATCATGTCCGTCATGCTTTTCCGGTCGTCGTTCAGGCCCGGCACCACCAGGTTGACGATCTCGAACAGCGCCTTGTTCTTTTTCAGCGTAAGCAGCGTCTGCTTTACCGGCCACAGGCCGGCGCCGGTATACTCCCGGTAAAACTTGTCGTCAAAGCCTTTCAGGTCTATTTTCACCACATCCAGGTACTTAAGCAGTTCCTCCAGCGGTTCGCGGTTTATATAACCGGCGCTGACCATCACATTTTTCAGGCCTTTTTCTCTTGCCAGGCGGGCCGTGTCGTACATGTACTCGTAGAACACCGAAGGCTCCGAATATGTGTAGGCGATGGACCGGGAGCGCGTGGCGAGGGCGTAAGAAACTATTTCCTCCGGCGAAAGGATCCTAACTTCCTTCTCCTTCAGTTCGCCGTAAACACGGCCGCCGGGCGCTCCGGTCCTTAGCTCCAGGCTTTCCGGGACTCGCGCGGCCGCGGAGGCCTGTTCCGGATAGACCTGGGAGATCTCCCAGTTCTGGCAGCCCAGGCATCGCAGATTGCAGCCGGGCGTAGCCAGGGAATAAACAAGGCTGCCGGGATAAAGGTGGTAAACGGGTTTTTTTTCTATAGGGTCCAGATGGACGGAGACCGCCTTGGCATAGACCAGCGTTTTTATTCTGCCGCCGTAATTGGAGCGCACTTTACAGCGGCCGCGCGCTCCTTCGGGCAGGAAGCACTTAAAGGGGCACAGCCTGCATTGCACCCCGTTGCAGGCGGGAACAGCGAACCTGCCGTCGCGGACCCAGGGGTTCTCCGGTGGCAGGAGCCGCGCGAAGGTAAAAGGAGGCGGATAAAAGGCTAAAAGCGCCGCGCCGCCGAGGCTCAGCGCGGCCGTCGCTATTCCGATTAGGAGCGCCGCTTTACGGGCGCCGTTTTTCTGAGGCATAAATAACGCCCTTATTAAGCAAGACCGGCGCCGCAGGGCTGTCCCGAAAATTATAAGGAAACGGCAGGCCTGTAAGTTCGCGGGCGTGCCGGGGGCATGGAGCTGCCGGGCACGCTATCGTCCACACAGTGGACGCGCTCCCGCTCGGGTTCGGCGCTTATGCAAGCCTCACCCTGCGCGACGGCCCGTCAGCCCCACACCCCCGGCATCCCGCTCCAAGTTATTCGCCTGCCGCGCACTTAATATTTAACATGATCCCACCCTTAATTATGGTACAGCACAATTAACCCGCCCGGTGGTTTCAGCAATCTTATAACAAACACAGCTATTAATGCTGTCACGGGAAAATTTTAAGGAAACGACAGGGCCGCACACCCAAGGCCTGCCGGGGGCACGAGGCCGCCGGCCGCGCTAATGTGTCGAAGCGCCGTTTATCGGATGCTTTAGATAAAAGTCCACGATGATCTGCCAGGCTTCTTCGGCGGTGTCGGCGAATTTAAACAGGTCCAGGTCCTCATAGGAGATATACCCCCACTTGGCCATGTTCCTGAAATTCATGACATCGTTCCAGTATTTCCTGCCGAACAGGATAATGGGCAGACGGCGTTTTTTGCCGGTCTGGACCAGGGTCAGCACCTCGAAAAGTTCGTCCATGGTGCCGAACCCTCCGGGGAACGCCACCAGCGCGCGGGCGCGCATGACAAAATGCATTTTCCTTACCGCGAAATAATGGAACCGGAAACAGAATTCCGGGGAGACATATGGGTTGGGGCCCTGTTCCTGCGGCAGCGTGATGTTCAGGCCTATGCTCTTTGAGCCGGCCTCATAAGCGCCGCGATTTGCGGCTTCCATGACGCCGGGGCCGCCGCCGGTAACGACCATAAGCTTGGTGCCGCCGATAGAGCCCTGTTCGGCCACCAGCCGGGTGAGCTTGCGCGCCTCTTCATAATATTTGGAGGAGCGCATCAGTTTTTTGGAGGTCGCCAGCTTGGCCTTAAGGGACGCGTCCTTCGGATTCCTGCGCGCAAGTCCGCGCAGATCCTCCAGACGGGCGGCGGATTCCTCTTCGCTCCAGATCCGGGCGCTGCCGAAGATCACCACCGTGGCGTTTATTTCGTGCTCGCTCAGGGCCATCTCCGTTTTCAGAAGTTCAAGCTGCAGTCTGACGGGGCGCAGTTCGTCTTTGCTTAAAAAGTCCGCGTCGGTGTAAGCTTTCCTGTAAGCATGGGATCTTGTGAGTTTAAGCGCTTGTTCCTTAAGATTTATTTTTGCCCGCACGGTGGTCTCCTTATATATGTCGCTCATGGTAGTTTGTGCCCGGGGGTAAAACTTAACTGCGGCGTAGTCCACCCCTTTGCATGTAGCGCACGATAGTTTGTGTCCCGGGGTAAAACTCAGGTCCTGTCGGAGCGCTATCGCGCCGAACCGACCCACTCCGCTATCCTGTCGGCCATTGTTCCGGAGGAAAGGCCCAGGTCGTCGTATAACTCGTCCGGACGCCCCTGTTCTATGTAACGGTCTGGAATGCCCAGCCTCAGGACGGTAGATTGTATTGTATTTGCGTTCAGATATTCAAGCACGGCGGAGCCGAAACCGGTCTGGAGGGCGTTATCTTCCGCCGTCACCAGACGGCCCGGGGCCGCCGCCTCTTTCACAAGTTCTCCGTCCAGGGGCTTTACAAAACGCATATCGAACACACCGGCGTCGATGCCGCGGGCTTTAAGGAGTTCGCAGGCCTTTATGGCGGGGTGCACCCGGTTGCCTATCGCGAGGATATTGACATCCCTGCCCTTGGAAATGATACGGCCCCTGCCGGGAGGCAGCAGCTTAAATTCGGGAGACGGCTCCACCCCGAAACCTTTGCCCCGCGGGTAGCGGAGCATGACCGGAGCGTTAAGCTCCAGGGCCGTGTGGAGCATCTGCTGAAGCTCGTCCTCGTCGGCCGGCGCCATCACGACAAGGTCCGGCAGCATCCTGAAAAGGCCGAGGTCGAAAACGCCGTGGTGGGTGGGGCCGTCCTCTCCGACCAGGCCCGCGCGGTCCATGGCTATGACCACCGGCAGCTTCTGCAGGCAGATATCATGCATGACCTGGTCGAAAGAGCGCTGCATGAAGGAAGAATAAATGGCGACCACGGGCTTAAGGCCTCCGGCGGCCAGGCCGGCGGCGAAGGTGACCGCGTGTTCCTCGGCTATGCCCACATCGTAATAGCGCCGCGGGAACTTATCCCTGAACGCGTCCAGCCCCGTGCCTTCCGGCATGGCGGCGGTAATGGCCACGATCCTGGGGTCTTTCGCGGCCAGCCTGACGAGGGTGTCGGAAAAGACCTTGGTGAAGGTCGGGACCCTGGCGGGATCGTTTTTGGAAAGGCCGGTTTCCACATCGAACTTCGGGGCGCCGTGAAATTCGGTCGGTTCGGATTCGGCGGGTTCGTAACCTTTGCCTTTCTTGGTGACCACATGCAGGAGCACGGGGCCCCTGAGGTCCTTCACATAGCCCAGCACTTCCACCAGCTCCGGGATATTATGTCCGTCCACCGGGCCGAAATAGGTGAAGCCCATTTCTTCGAAGATCATGCCTGGGAAGAACAGCACCCTGGTCCTTTTGGCCACCTTCAGGATCTTTTTGCCCCAGAACTGGAAGCGGTTAAGGAAAAGTTCGGCTTTGCGCCCGGCGTTCTGCACCGTGCCGAGAGTAAGGAGGTGCGTAAGGATCTTGCCCAGCCGCCCTACGCGCTGTGAAATGAACATTTGGTTGTCGTTCAGGACCACCAGGATATCGGTTCCGAGCTGGCCCACATTCTGCATGGCCTCCCAGGCCATGCCGCCCGTCATGCAGCCGTCGGCGACCACGGAAACGACCTTGTGGGCGGCGCCGGTATGGTCCCTGGCGGCGGCCATGCCGGCGGCGGCGGAAAGGGCCGTGGAAGCGTGGCCCGCGCCGAAGGCGTCATATTCGGATTCATACCGTTTAAGGAACCCGGAAAGGCCGCCTTTCTGCCTGATGGTGGGGAATTTATCGGCCCGGCCCGTGATGATCTTATGGGCGTAAGTCTGATGCCCGGTGTCGAAAACGATCTTGTCCCCGGGTGTGTCATACACATAATGCAGGGCCAAGATCAGGTCGGCGGCGCCGAGGCTTGAGGCCAGATGCCCCCCGGTCTCGCTGATGTTCTGGATGATCACGGCCCGGACCTCGCAGGCCAGCTGGGACAGCTGCGCGACTTCCAGTTTCTTCAGATCTCCCGACCCTCGCACCTTTCCAAGCAGCTCCATGAGTTCTCTCCCCGGCCTGTAACAGGGCTATTTGTCCCTGCTGTATACGAAATCGGCGATCTCCGCCAGCACTTTTACCCGGGCGGCGGGACACGGCAGCGCGCTGAGTTTTTTACGGGCCAGCGCTATAAGCTCCTCCGCTTTCACCCTGGAAGCTTCCACCCCGTAAAGCGACGCATAGGTAAGTTTGGCGTTACGCGCGTCGCTGCCGCTTTTTCCGAGCTTTTTTTTGTCGCCCGTCACATCCAGGATATCGTCCGTTATTTGAAAACAAAGGCCTATCGCCCCGGCGAAATCCGACAGGGCCTTGAATTCTTTGCGGCCTGCGCCGGCAAGCGCCGCGCCCATTTCCACCGACGCCATAATAAGGTCGGAGGTCTTATGCAGGTGGATATAATCCAGCAGGCGCGCCCCGCGCTCCCGGAGCCGCCGGCCGTCGACGGAGCCGCGGCGCTTAAGAAAACCCTCGGCTTCCAGGTCCCCGGCCTGGCCGGACACCATGCCGCCCGCGCCGGCGCGCCGGGCCAGGATGCCGGCGGCTTCCAGGACGCGGGAGGCTTTGACGCCTTTTACCGCGGAATTGTCGTAAAGCACCGAAAAAGCGTTGGTCAGCAGGGCGTCCCCGGCAAGGACCGCCAGGGCCTCGCCGAAGACTCTGTGGCTGGTGGGGCGGCCGCGGCGCAGGTCGTCGTCATCCATCGCCGGCAGATCGTCATGGATGAGGGAATAAGTATGGACCATCTCGACCGCGCAGGCGGCGGGAAGCGCGTCGCGCCAATCCCCCCCGAACAGCTCGTACGCGGCTGTCAGCAGGACGGGCCGCAGGCGCTTGCCTCCGGCGTCCAGGGAATACAGCATGGCCTCCCTAAGCCGCGGATGGCACGCGGGGATCCGCTTTATCCGCCTGCCGAGTTCGCGGTTTATCGCGCCCGCGCGCCGGACCAAAAATTTCTCGGTATTCATTTCCAAGGAAATTATACAAAAAATAGCGCCGGGGATATCCCGGCGCCTACCAGATCAGCTGCATTCCTATCCGGTGCGTGACGCCCAGCGCGCCGTAGTCCAGGTAGGAATAATCCACCCTGGCGCCGTGGATAAAACTGTCCTTGTCCGTCATCCTGTCGAAATTCATGCCGAACCCGCCGGAAACATTCGAGCCCGCGTCGCGCCTGCTTTTGTAACCCAGGCGGAACTGGAACATCCGCATAATATCCAGCTCGATACCCGCGGTATTGAAAACCGGAGCGTCGGAATACTTCACGATGTCGGAAACCGCCGTGACGATCAGGATGTCGTTCACGGAGTGGAAATCCTTCGCCGCCCCGGCCCGCAGCACGCCGGGCAGCTTATAGGTTTCGGCAAAGAACTTCTGCGTGCCGCCGATATTCTGGGCCGAGGCCCCGAGGTGGAAATGGCGCGGCAGGACCAGCATGGCGCCGGCGTCCAGGGTATAGGCGCTTGAACTCATTTTGTCCAGCCTTTCGCTCACATTCTTCAGGCTGGCTCCGACCGAAACCCGGTAAGTCTTGGGCCGGTAATCCAGCACCGGCGAAACCTTGGTCCAGCTGGGAGTTATGAGCATCGGGTCCAGTTTGCCGATATCCTGATTGAAATGGGGCCAGGACTGCGCAAAGGAGAGCGCCCAGAACCGGTGGCTGGTGCCGGTATGGCCGATGATCATGTCGTCTTTGTCATACGCGGTGATCTGGCCGCTGGAAAGCATGGAGAAACACGCACCCACGGTCCCGTACGCGGAACGGTATGTCAGCGCGGCGTATTCCTGGGTTATGGAATCGATGTATTGGTTATGGCCGCCGGAAAAAGAAGAATAGCTTAAAAGGCCGAGGCCCGCGGGATTGTAAAGGATGGAATCGGGTCCGACCATGGCCGTGTAGGATTCGCCCAGGGCGGCGGGGATGACCGCCACGGGGATCTTCAGGAAATTAGCGGCGGTCGTCCCGGCCAGGGTCCCGGCAAAAAGGCCCCGGGCCGAAAAAAAGCATAAAACCGCGGCCGCCGAAGCGCCCTTAATAAAATGACCGATCTGCCCGCGTTTGTACGGCATAAAAGAGAGCGAAACGACGAAGCTGCCGGCCAGAATTATCCGCCGGTCCCGGTTCGCTATGATAGTATACACAAATATCCGCCCGATCCGATGTCCGAATTGTTACGCTCCGCATACAAAAAAACCGTCCCGAAACCTCTTCGGACCGGTGGTGTCGCGAATATTTGTTATGGAATCGATTTTATTATTATAATAGTGGCGGGTCCGTTTTAAGCGGGCCCAGGAGGGGCGTCCACACATGACAAGATCTATAAGGCCGGTGAGATCGCATAACCTGTTCATAGCGGCGCTTGCCGCGCTTATCCTGTTTTCCCCGGGCCCCCGGTGCGGCGCGGCGGAAGCGGCGCCCCGTTCGTCCATCGAAGCGAAACTGGCGCTTGAAGGGTCGCTTGAGAAAAGGATCCAGATGGTCCTCTCAGAAGCGCTCGGCACAAGCGACATCATTGTGATCATCTCCACGGAACTGCAGGAAGAGCAGAAAAAGCCCGTGGCGCTGGATTTCCTCCCCGGCATCCCCGAAAAAGAGAAAGTGGGCGAGATCTCGATCTCCAGTTCGCTGACCATGATAAAAAAGATCTCCGCCACCCTCATCCTGGACAGGCATCTTCCCTCCGAAGATTTTAAACTCGCCAAAAAACTCGCGGCCGGGCTGCTGGGCCTGCCGCCGGAAAGAGAGGACCTTATCACCGTGGAGAAAATGGATTTCCGCAAAGCGCGGCCGTTTTCCCCGTCCGACCTGCTCACCCCGCCTAATCTCTGGAACCTGATCTGGATCCTGCTCGCCGCGTCGCTCGGCCTCTTTACCGTGTTCGCCTTCCTCAAGCCGTTCGCCGTCAGCGCCAGGGACCTTGTCGGAGCGCTCGGCGCAAGGGCGGCCGCGGGAGGGACGCAGGAACAGGAAAGGGAACGGCTCCCCGAGCGCCTTCCCGCCCCCCTGGCGGAGAGCGCGCCCAAGGAGAAGAAACCGGACCTTTGGCAGGAACCTCCCCGAAAATCCCCTTTCTGGTTCCTCACTCCCGAGAACGCCGGGAACCTGGCTTTCATACTGCAGTCCTGTTCGGCTGAGGATATCATGATAGTTCTCAGCTACGCCCCGGAAAGCGTGGCGTCCGCCCTGGTGGAGGCGCTGTATCCCAGAAGCATGGAAGCCCTGGCCGCCCTTCCCAGAGCGACGCTTATGCCGGAGGCGAAGATAAAGAACCTTGAGGCCGCGCTGTTCTCGGCGCTGGACTATGTCGTCGGCAGCGAAGAGAAGACCATCGGCATCATAGAGCGGCTCCCGGAGGAGATGCAGGAGACGGCCACCCTCTCCTTCTCCGCCCGCGATCCCGAGTTCGCCGCCAGGCTTTCAGGCGCCATAGCGCGGTTCGGCAATCTCGGCGAACTGGAACCGGCCCAGGCCCAGATGCTGGTGCGCAGGATCCCCATGCGCAACCTTGCGCTGGCGCTTAAAAATTCCGCTCTGGCGCAGGCCTTCCTGGAAAAGCTGTCGGAGGGTATGCAGGAGCGGTTCCGGCAGGAGCTGGACCTGACAAGGAACCCCGGCGCCGAAGTCCAGCGCGCCGAAAGGATGCGCGTGGCGCAGGAATTAAAAAAACTGGTCCAGGAAGGGTTCATAACCCTTAAGAAGGCCGGCGCAGAAAGGCCGCAGCCGCCGGAACCGGCGCCGCAGGCCCCCGCGCAGGAGGCGGCCGGACTCCCGCAGGAAACCGCGCCCCAGGCGGAGCCGCACAGGCCCCCGCCCCCTCCCGCGCCCGCGGAGAGGCAGGCCTGAGCTTTGCGGAAGATTTAAAAGGAGCTGACCATGGATCTGATGACTTTTTTCGGGGCGTTCTTCGGCATAGGCGTGATCGTATTCGTGCTTTCCGCCGGCGGCATGTTAAGGTTCCTGCTGAACTGGGAAGCCATCGTGCTCATCTTCGGCGGCACCCTGGGTTCGGTCATGATCTCCTACCCCTGGGCCGCGCTCAAATGGACCTCCAGTTCCTTCCGCATAGTGCTGTTCCCGCCCAAGCGCCCGCCGATCTCGGAGATCATCCGCGTGATCGTGAACCTCGCGGACATCTCCAAAAAGAACGGCCTAGAAGCCATAGGGCCGGAGATCCCCCGGCTTCCGCATCCCTTCCTCGCCGACGCCTGCCAGATGATCGTGGACGGAGTGGACGAACATATCCTGCACGAGCGCATGGAGCACGACATCAACACCACCCGCCTGCGCCATCAGCAGCAGACGAATATCTTCAACTCGGCCGGGACCTTCGCCCCCATCTTCGGGCTGCTGGGCACGCTGATAGGCGTCGTGCAGGTCCTGCGCAACATCCAGAACCCGCAGATGATGGGCTCTTCCATGGCTATAGCCATGACCGCGTCCTTCTACGGCATTTTCTCCGCCAATTTCCTTTTCCTGCCCATCGCCAGCAAGCTCGGCTACTATTCCGAAGAGGACATCCTGCTCCGCGAGATCATCGCCAAGGGGATCGTCTCCCTCCACGAGGGGGATGTGCCCTGGCTGGTCTCCAAAAAACTTGAAGGTTATCTCTCGCTGGCTCTGAGAAGAAAAGCGAAAGCCGCCAAAAAGTGACGGACCGGACCGGGAAACAGGATGATGAAATCCTTTATAGAACGGTACTCTCCGCATAAAACGGCGGAAAACCCCCTCTGGCTGATCGTGCTTTGCGACATCATGACCAACCTGATGTTGTTTTTCCTGATCCTCTATGTCTTCAGCCTCAGGCCCGAAACCGAGGCGCATGCGGGTTTTCTGAGCGGCTTCGACCGCGAAAAACTGGAAGCCGAAAAAGAAAAAAAAGCGGAGACCGTGGTGCAGAAATTCAAGGAAAAGGACACCGCCGAGGCCCTCCGGACCGAGCTGGAAAAAGCGGGCCTGAAGGACCTGGCCGACATCCAGATGACCGACAAGATCATCCGCATCAACATAGCGGCCCCGATCCTTTTCGCCTCGGGCCGCGCAGGGCTGGAGCCGAACGCCCTGGAAGTGCTGTCCGTGATGGGCAAGCTCCTTTCCAAGCTTAAACAGAACGACATCCTCATAGAAGGGCACACCGACAACATCCCGGTAAAAAGCGGCGACTACCCCACCAACTGGGCGCTTTCGGCCGCCAGGGCCGACTCGGTGGTGGATTATCTGGCGGACAATTTCGGCATCCCGCAGGAGAAACTGATCTCGGCCGCCTACGGGCAATACCGCCCCGTGGCCTCCAACGACACACCCGAAGGCAGGGCCAGGAACAGAAGAATAGAGATCGTGGTGGCGCGCAAATGAGCAACAAGATCAATACCCAGCTCTGGCTGATCCCCTTCGCCGACCTGATGTCCACGCTGGTCATACTTTTTTTATCGCTGTACGCCTTCTCCTACAGCATGAAGAAGAGCGAATATGAAAAAGCCATCGCCACCCTTCAGAAAGAACTGGGCGTGGAATCGGCGAACAAAAAAATAAAGGACATGGACCTCACCAAAAAAGTGGAGGACGACCTCAAGAAACAGATCCAGGACGGCCAGCTCGGCGTGGAAGTGACGACAAGCAAGATCAAGCTGACCTTCTCCGCCCCCGTGCTTTTCGACTCGGGTTCGGCCGACCTGAAACCGGGGGCGAAGGACCTTCTGAAGAGCGTAGCCGAGAACCTTAAAAAGATGGACAGCCCGGTGCTGGTGGAAGGCCATACCGACGCCGCGCGCATGATAGGCAAAAAATTCCGCTCGAACAGGGAACTCTCGCTCATGCGGGCCTTTTCGGTCATAAATCACCTCGCGGCCTGCGGCCTCCCCGACGGGAAGCTGAGCGCTTACGGCTACGGCGAATACCGCCCCCTCGCGCCTAACGACACGGAAGAGGGCCGCGGGAAGAACAGGCGCATCGAAATAACGGTCATCCGCCGGGAAACCGACAGGGGAGAAAAATCATGAAACTCATATTGCTTGCCGCGCTGTTCGGCGCAGCGAATCTTTGTCCGGCCCTGCTCCCGCTGGCCCTGGCCCAGCCGGCCGGCGGCCAGGACGACAGGGCCGCCGCGGAAAACCGGGAACTGACCCTGAGCTACGACAAGGCGTTCGAAAGCTACCTGGCGGGCGACTATCAAAAGGCCATAGAATACTGGAATCAGATCCTGCGGCTGGACCCCACCCAGGTCACGGCGAAGAACATGATAGAGGAAGCGCGGCAAAAGCTCTCAGGCTCGGCCGCCGGACAGAAGGGAAGATTTTACGCGCTGGTCGCGCGCGGCCAATACGGGGAGGCGCTGCTCAAGATCACGGAAATGGCGGCGGTGGACCCCGCCAACGCGCTGTATTCCAAGCTGGCCGGCAGGCTGAAAAAAGTTTCAGCTATCGCGGAGCGCAAGCCCTCCAATTCCAGGCCGTGGAACATAGCCGCCCAGGGCATTTTTCATTTTGTGAACGAGGAAGAGAATCTCCCCTTCGCCTACGACGCCTTCCGCTACGCGGCGGAACTAAGCCCCAAGGACGCCCGGCTGGCGAGACTCACCTCCATGCTGGAGGAAGAATCCCCCCAGCTGAAGCTGAACGACACCAAACCGGCCCAGACCGGCGTGCTCGACCACAAGAAGGAACTTGCCCTGCATTACATCTACGATTCAAAATATTATCTAGCCGTCAGGGAGCTGGAAGACGCGCTGAAGCTCGAACCCGAAGACACGACCTCCCTGAAACGCCTCGGTTCCACTTATCTCCAGCTTAAGGACTACGCGCGGGCCAGGGAAGCCTGGGAGAAAGCCCTTAAACTGGCGCCGGAAGACGAACAGTTAAAAGAATACATGAAAGCCCTCGACAAGATCCCCCAGGCCGCCGCCTCAAAAAAACCGAAGAAACGCCGGACCCGGAAAACACGCTAAATACATCTAGGCCTGGGGACCGGTTATACCGCCGCCGTCATGTTGACGGGTCCCGTCGCGACCGCCTGCGCGCCCTCTGCGGCGGGCGGCTGGACCTATCTCGGTTGCGTAGTACTGGGAACGATGGGGATAAACGGCGCCGTGGAGAATTTGTCCGGGAGATTCGCTTCCTGGTATCTGGAGAACGAGAAGAAATATCAGCCGCCTATCCCGGAGAATGTAAAAGAAAACATCAAACAT
>Ga0172379_10007360_pt1 | contig 14321 bp, 16 predicted proteins | sample GrowelOW334metaG_FD_119756 | JGI IMG/M metagenome (GOLD analysis project Ga0172379, IMG submission 119756) | Groundwater microbial communities from an aquifer near a municipal landfill in Southern Ontario, Canada - Groundwater well OW334 metaG | ecosystem: Environmental > Aquatic > Deep... | reverse complement strand
AGCTGTAGCACTACCAGATATTTTTATGTAACCCCAATCTCCTGCGGCTGGTGTGGTTGCTGAGCCATCACCGTTTGTGTCACCACCAAATGTATCATCTTTGTATGAGGTAAAAATAATTGGAGCCGTGCTGGTGCCAGTGGCATCTAAAGTACCAGACACATTGAATGTACCAGATGAAGAGGCAAATTTAACCACTACACCCGGTTCAATCGTTAAAGTCGACCCGCTGGAAATAGTCACTGAGCTAGAAATGACGTATGGACTATGCGCTGCTGTCCAAGTGTCTGTATAAACTGTTCCATTAACAGTAGTGGGGCTAGTGGTACCAATATATACCATCTGATCAAAGGTGCCTGTATATCCCGCACCATCTGTTACAAATAAGGCTGCATGGTAGTAGCCATTACTACTATAAGTGTGACTGGTAGTGATACCTCCATACAAACCTGTCCCATCACCAAAATTCCAATAATAACTGGCGATGGTGCCGGTGTGATCAATAGTACCAGAGGCATCGAATGATACACTAGCTGGTGCCGCTACTCCATCACCACTTATATTAAAGGTTGGTTCGATTGGATTGGTGACAGTTATATCAATAGTTTCTGTATCAGTTTGTCCATCAGAATCAGTAATCGTTAATGTGACAGTATATGTTCCCGGATCATAAGTATGGCTGGTTGTACTACCCATACCAGAATCGCCATCCCCAAAACTCCAGGCATAACTGGTAATGTTTCGACCAAAACTGACTGAATCTGTGCCATCAAAATTAACGGTGAGTGGACCAATACCTGAAGTTACATCAGTTATAATATCTGCGGCCACATAAATAAAACTACCATCGGCTACACCAATCGCTGTGTAAGCATCAACAACGGATTCGCAATCAACCGTTGTGATGTCTGGATCGTCTAGTGTTAAACAAGTAGACGTTAAGGCGTCTAAATTGTCAGTAAATGAAGCAGCTGTTATTAGTTCATCACGTAATGTATAGTAAAAAATCTTTTGGGCTTTATCTGTCCCAACACCTCGAACATCAATGCCATTAAAGGTTTCGTAACCTTCGCTTTTTTCTCTCATTATTAAATAGGCGGCTTTGTTTGGAATACCATCGTTATAGTGATTACTACCACCGCTAACATAACCAGACCAATCATCTGGCTGACTATGTAACGTTGGATCTGCTAAGCTCCTTACTGCTCCAGTTGATAAATCTTCACCAATATCCCAATCTAACCCGTCGCCATATTCTGCTTCAATTAGTACTCCAAAGATGTCTGAATACGATTCCTTTAAGGCACCGGGTTCATCAGAATCTGTAAGCCCAAATAAACCCGTTGTCTCATCACGTACGGCGTAATCATCTATAGCATGGGTCCATTCGTGCGCTACAACATCTAATACGGCGTATTGATCTTCAAAAATTACTTCATCAGTGGTTGGACATAGAGCTTCATTTCCTGGCTTACGTGAGTTACACCAAGCTGCACCGACAGAATAACCAAGTAACGTTTTTAAGTCATAATCGACAGTTGAAATAAGTGAAGCACCACTATCGTTAAAACTATCTAATGAAAAATTATCATAATAATAATCATAAACATTATTTGAATACGCATACGCATTTATTGCATCATCGTCAGTAGTAGCTGAAGTATCATCTCCTTCAGAAATGACTGAGGTACCGGGAAGAGTTGGTGTACCACCTTCGGCAGTGTATACTTCTCTATTTAATAAATCATTTTCATCTTGATATTTATAAACAATTTCCTTAGTATTTGCATTAATGAAATATACCCACCCATTTGTACCTAATCGCCAAACTAATTGAGTTATTTCTTTATTATTGGTCAATACACCTTTATTAAAAATAAATAATTTAGGTTCTTGCACAACCGAGTTAACTTTTAGATCTTTGGCTATAATATATTGTACTTCTTTACGAGTGATTGTTGGTTTTACATTAAGATCAAGGTTGGGAATATATTTTCCTAAATAACTAACCAGTTCTTGCTTATCATTGAATGTAAAAATCAGTTCAGCTCCAAATACCGGAACATCATTATACTTTTGAAATAAATGCACTTGGGTAATGTTTCTATCTTTTGGTTTCTCAATTTGGATTTTAAAATCACTAATCGTAGTTTGAAATAGATCTGGATAGGTTTTTAAGAAATTATTAACTGTTTGTTCGTAACTATCTCCACTTTTTTCAGATTTAAATAAGGGTTCACCATATAAAAAATCTGGCATAGAAAATGATTTACTAAAAGAACCAAAAAAACCAGGAGTTGTTTTTTTTAATATTTGATATTGAACATTTTGTTTTTGATTATATTCTGTTAATTGTTTTTTTTCTTGATCAAAAGCTAAAGCTACTGTAGTAGTAAAACCAAGTAAAATTAAAGATAACAATGGCAGAATTCTAACTTTCATGATAGACGAATGTTAGTTAACATCTAATGAAAAACATAATGGTTTCTTACAATCTTGACTTCCACTAGTCCATGTAGACATTGAACAAATAGTTTCACCTTTTCCGTTAAACAAACCATAACCACAATCATCACAACTATACTCTACTTTATATAAAATACCATCGCTATCTATACATCTACTTATCTTCCCTGGTCGTTTCTGAATAGATAACGGAACGGGATAATAGTAAAATACTACAGGAATGAGAATGCTTATAAATATAAGAATAACTACTATTGATAGTATAATGGCACTTTTTTTAGTTAGATTCATTTTGTTACTTGGAGGTAATGATTAAATTAACCTTGTATATAAATACCATAGCACCCTACCATCATGTGTCAATGTGTGCATTTTGGAACCGTCTGGGAATCAGTATCCGTTTTCACTGGATTAAAATTTAATTATCATAAACAGAAAAGCAAATTTTTGTTTTACACGGTCCTTCTGGTTCGCTATATACAACCCCACGCCCCCCCTGTCGCACATATTCTTTCTCCTGCTCGATTATAGAAAGTATTGATAGCACCAGGATTACTATTAGCGGAATAATAACCGATTCCAGTTGGATAGACACATCTTTCAATACTAGTTTCTTTGGCTACATTTTTTACAGTTTGCGGTATTGGTAAAAAATAAAATAAAGTTATCCCGAATATCACAAGCCCGCCAACAGTAAGTATAATGATATATAGTAACATTCGCTTGTTCTTTTTGGTTTGTGGTTGATTTTCCATAGTGCTAGCTTAACACTTCATCTTGTGTTGTCAATCTTCAATTCGGTACCACCAGAAACAAATGCCTTTCTAACCAGCAATGATATAAGTCAGACAATTTTTTACGATTTGAACTATTTTTTAAGATGTACATTCTAAGTCACTGTGCCAAATTAAAGTTTTACTCTGCTCAACAACATTGCCATCAGGGTTAACTAAAAATGTATAGCCATAAAGATCAGCTATACAACTTATGGCATCTTCACTGTAGGCAGTGACAGTAAATCCATCACCAGTTTCAGTCACACTATTCAAAGTAAGCGTCTCTGGAGAAACTAAATATTCTCCGTAAGAACTACTTTTAAGTTTATTTAAACTGCTTTCATCAAGCACTAAAACGGCTTTATGAAGAACTTGAAAATAAGCGGCTGCTTCCTCTGCGCTATTAATCGGTTGAAAGAGCTGACGAAACTGGTCTTGAGATCCAATGAGTTGAAATGCAGCATCTTTAATAATGATATAATCAACTATAGTTACTCTACCTGCCAACAAGCCAGAGCCGGGAACTGTGTATACACCTTCCTCGATCACATTTACATCTTTAGAGCCGATTGTTTTTACGTTCTCACAAGTTAACATTGGATAATGAGGCTGCAAATATGTCAGGTCTGAATCGACTTTATCATACTTTTCACAATCGAATTGTTCAATATTTCCCTTACAGCTTAATTGGCCATCAGCTTTTGTTACACACACATCCTCGAAACTATCTATGTTTGGGTTATCCAAAGTGACTTTTTGTAAAGGCTCAACTGCTGCTCCTTTTGACTGCCAGTACCAATACCCCGCTCCACCCAGACCGGCTAATATAATGATGATTCCAACGACAATAAGTATTTTTTTCATGAGACTAGCTTAACATTCACACACGTAAAGTCAACACTAAATATTGTCATAAATTGGAAAACACAATTGAAACATTGGACAATTCCCCTGTTTGAACAGTGGATCAATGCCACCTCTCTGACATATAAGATCACCTTTGTTGTTATATAAGCTACTTCCTCCATCAGGTATATTATGGATAACATTGTATTGTCCTATAGGATAAATGCATCTAAAAATTTTATCTTCTTCGGAACTAAATTGTATTGTTTTAGGTGTAACACCTTCCATAAGACCATCTGAAACTATATTTATATTTGCCAGCATTTTATCTTTTGTAATGCTTGATACTGGCCAGAAATAAAAAAATATTGCACTAAGGACACATAAAGCAACTAGGACAAAAATGATTACGTTATTTTTAGAAATTATCTTCATACAATAGCAGATTAGTAACTAATTATTAACAGGAAAACACTTTATTGCCTTACAAATACCTTCTGCCTTTATACCAGCGATACCACCTGTATAACAAAGAGCTTTACCCTGACTATTAAAAAAATAATGAAAGTCATCAGGGGTTACTACTGGGGTATAGTAACCAATTCCACCTGAATAAATACAACGCTCAAGTTTTTGATTCTTTGCTACATCTTTAACTGCCTGAGGTATTGGTAAAAAATAAAACAAACTCACACTTAAAATAATGAGTCCGATCATTATTAATAAAATTATACTCAATATCTTTATCATCTTACTTTTTGGTTGTGGTTGATTTTTCATGAGATCACCTTAACATTCACACAAGTAAAATCAATGTATTTAACTTCTTAATAATTGCAGAACCAACTTAATCATTCAATCTTTATTTTTTGGATTGCTTTCGGCGATTAATAATGTGAGTGTTGTTAGGGCTGGTGGAGTAATTCTGGAAGTATCTAACAATTTGGCTTGTTGCAAAAACCAAACAAAGGCATAGGCACCACTGCGTTTGTTGCCATCAATGAATTTTCATTACTGATCTCAGCAGTTTTACTGTCTGGTAATAATTTTTTGATATTATCAACTGCTGCAAGAAAACTTTGATAGTTTGATTTAATCCGAGTTCGGTTAATTGTGTATCCCTGGGTAATGTGTTCATGCAGCACTTGCGTAGCCCACTGCCGAAAATAAGTACCCTCAAGTGACTTTGCTCTATAACCAACAGAAATAACGACGTCCAAATTATATAGTGTGATAGGTTTATCTGAATTTGCAATATGCAGATTTTGCATATTGCTTTTTCTATCAAGTTCACCTTCCTTAAAAACATTGCCGATATGCCGAGATAACACTGATTGATCGCGCCCAAATAACTCTGCCATTTGAGCTTGATTAAGCCAAACAGTATCTTTTTCAACTTGAACATCTAACTGAATAGAACCATTTTTAGATTGGTAGATAACTATTGAATTATTTAATTGATGCATTTTATTCATATAATATGTAATTGTAGCAAATTTTTTACAAAACACCTACTCTAACATCGATCTTCTGAACTATTTCTTTCCTTAAACCAGCGCATTGTAATTCATAATCTGGGATAAATGTTGACCAAACTGTTTACTAATTTTATCCAATTGCGCCGGTGAAACATTTGATGCATCAGTTATAAAAATTAAACCGTAAATAAAATTATTGGCGGTTAACGCCACCACCACTTGGCTGTTATATTTTTTGAATAATCGTTTAATATCAGATTGTGTGACAGTATCATAAAACAAAACCGGGTGTGTTTGTAATTGTGCAAATACATTATGCTCTTTATTTAATTGAATAACCGGAGCCGATTCAAGTGAGCGATAATATTGTTCCACATGATCATACACGCAAAAAGTATAATCTGTTAGCAGTAGATCTTGGCGCAAGGTTTTATCTAAATGATCTGTAAACTCTTTAAATAAAGATTCCGTTTGCGACTTTACGGTAAACGGCGGCAGAACTGATAAACCAGTTGTACCCTTCGTACTAAAATAACGATCAAATATATATGTGCCAAAAAACTGTGCCACTAAAGTAAAAGGTAAAGCGATGACCAACAATTGATACATCGTTCCACCTACCATTAATGTTATTAAAAATGACATAGAAAATGCCACCACGATCATGCCTACATAAATAAAACTACGCAGCACGGTATTACGTAAAACAATTTTAATATCGAAGAGCCGATAACGCGTAATCGCATAAGCTGTTATTGCTATAAAAATAATTGGTGATAAAACCGCAATAGGAACATATCGAGTTGTGCTCAAAGTGGTAGTTAAAATGAATCCAAAAAAATAATAAATAAAATTTATAACGACTAAACCAACCATCATAAAAAATGCTTGCATTCTCTTCAAGGAGTCACAATTTTGTAAAAGACTTTTTAAAAACAGATAGAAACAACTAAGCTGAATAATAATTACAGATATAGAATATGGAATGATGGCAATGCCTGGGATGGTTTCATTTTTAAAATCATGAACAACAATGTCTTTAAATACATAAGGAGATAATGTCAAACCAATACCACAAAATGTAATGAACAATATACATATCAACAATCGTTTTTTTATGTGACCATAGGTGAAAACATAGGACAATAATAACAGGCTCATTAACATTATGTTTGCTGTTACTAAGACAAATCTAACTATTATTAAGCTGTTAAAATGCAAGGCAACCATTGTAACAGATTGCCAAAATGTGACGGCAATAATATAGAGAAGAAAATATTTACGCACCAAATCACCCGGTTTTTTCCATAAAATATACCCACCTAATATTAGGTTAATAATGACTTCACCTACAACGATTGGAACTAGTAAAACATTCATATATATTATTTCTCTTCAACTAATCAATTGTAGAATAGGTTAAAGGTATCCTCATATTTACACAATGGTACCATAGCGACGGCGCAAGGCAAAAAACAGCAGTTTATGGCTGTGATTACTCATCAAAGTTAATTGTGTATAACTTTTTGGCGACGGCTCACCTACGTTCCTAAGAAGGAACTTCGGATGAGTAAACTCTAAAGTCGGTCACTAACCCCACGTTTTAACGTGTGGGTTAGTTTGAGTTGGTTCTGTCCACTATCTTTTTCAGCGATCCTACCAGTAAGTTCACACACCAACCAACTATTCCACCAATGATTAAACCAATAACAATCAACACTAGAGGATCATCGTACCATTTATCTGGACTCATGATACCAAGCTGACCTGGCAATATGAATGCCATCATACCGCCTAAAAAGGCAGCCGCTGTGATGGTAACTGATTTTATAATGATGCGTTCTTTGTGTTCCATGTTTTCTTTAGATACTTCTCAAAAAAATACCAAGACACTGGGCTTTTTTTAGATCAGATATTGCGTCTGAAACAAAATGACTAGGAATAGTAAAGTTGCGATTGAGTAGATGTTGTTCATCAATACAGAGTTATCTTCCCAGCATTGCAGCCGATTGCATAACCAGCCATGTCATGGTGCTTAAAAATCCAATTGCCGTGCCGATGGTAGCAAATTTATTATTAAATATTTTGTGTATGATGACTACTGATCCTACCAATAAACCTAGTCTGACAACCAGACTCAGTAAGCCGAAAGTGTTGGCATTGTTGAAGAACACATCCAGAAAAAATGCAGTTAAAAGAACGTGGAAGATTGTTAACAAACCATCTACAAGGATATTAAAACCAACTCCCATAACAATGCCTAATAAAAAATGTTTGGCGGATGAAATATGTAATGCTGATGATGTGGCCATATTTTTTTAATAACTGGTTATTAAAATTAATTATATAATAAGGGGGATGGTGGAAAAGACGATGTTCATCGCCTGTCCTAGAAAATTCCAGGGCACGAGACAAGAGGTATTAATAGGGTAAAGAACCAGCATCTATCCGTCAAGGGCTTTTTCGCGACGGCGCAATGGCAAAAAACTGCAGTTTAGTACAACAGAGTGCAACGATCCGCATGTGGATAACATTTTTAAGCGACGGCGTTCCTAAGTGGTTTTAGGTCGTTGCAAGGGTAACAACACATGAAAAGCCGAACTAAATAAACCGCTATGCAAGTTTTTCCTTTAAAAACATTTTTAATTCACCCAATGAAGAAATTGTATATGTAGGTTTTTGAATATTACTTTCTGGTTCTTCGTTTGAAAATTTTCCCTGCCTAACCCAAATGGTGGTAGCATGGAGCGTATTGCCGATTTCTAATTCAGAACGAACTCTGTCACCAATAAAAAAAGTAGTCTTGGGATTAGTTGTAGATATGTATGATCGAAATAAGTTGATATCTTTATATCCTTCACAAAAGATTATTTTAGAAAAATATGCCTTAACACCGAGGCGTTCTACTTCCACACGCATATCATCACCACCCTTTCCAATCAAAACAATCGGGATGTTATAATGGCGCAAAAGTTGCAACACTGCCTTGGTGCCTGCAATTAAAGAACAATCATCCGGGTCGTAGAGCGTGCGTTTCCAGTCAAAAATAATAGAGTGAATCACTGAAAAATTATAAATTATTAACTAACAGCAGTGTTGACACTACTTGAAGAAGCGTGAATAAAGTCAGTGTTCTCACAGCCAGTGGCCTTGATAGCCACAAGTTTACCTTTCGCCGACATTGTTGTAGGCTGACCTTCTACCCCCCCCTCCAATGCTATCGGAACATTCTTGCCCTTCGTAAATTGTTGAACTACATACAAAGAGTTGACATCATCAGATGCTTTTTGCAGTAGTTCTTTTGTTTGGGTAGCTGATTTTTCATGTAACAGATTAACACCTTCTGCCCATGAACTATGTACACTGAAACCAGATGATTTTAAAACAAAGGTTCTTTTTGACCTAGAAAGTGTGGCTAAACCTGTTGTCGATGACATATTTGCGGGCAAACCAGGAGCAAAATGTTTTTCTTGTCCAACAATCCATGTTGGTGGGATCACTCCTCGTAAATGATCAAAAGTGGCTTGTCCTAGTTGCTTACGTAAATATTGTTCAAAACGCTTATCCCAAATAAATGATAAAATTGCTTTTTCTTCCATGTGCGGAGTAGGAGACGGCATTAGGGCACTTTCTTTTTTAATTTGCTTTTCAAGCATATCAGACACGACCGGATCTTCAAGATATTCACTCAAATAGAATCCTCGATAAATATGTTCTAGCTTCTCAGGTGTGATTTCATCCGCTTTAGATGCTTCCCACGCTCTTCCTTTTCCTGAAAAAACTTTTTCTGCTAAAAATGTCATTTGGCCAGCATACGATTTTGTTTTATTACTGTAAATTATTCTTCCCTCCATAGGAGTATTTGCTCGTACAAATTGAGGCAATGTATCATCGGCCACCATGGTTTCAAATCCCCCCTGCCTATATGCCTGATTGAGAACTTCCGCCAAAGCCAAACCAAACGGAGATGTCTCCATTTCGCAGATTTTAAATCCTTCCTCGGTAATTATGAAATCGGGTCGAACAAAAAGATAACGCAAAGGTCGTTCAATTAGGAATATTTCTGGTTTGCCTGTGTTTAAAATTTCTGCAACTTCACTATTGGATTTGTAAAGTTCATCGACTGTACTAAAATAATGAACAACATCATGCCCTATTCTCTGAACTTCATTTTTTTGCTCAGACGATAATTCGAGCGGGGATGGGGCAACGCGAAAAGGAATTTTCTGTTTTGTATCATATTCTTCTCGGCGCGCCCTGTATAACTCATTATTACCTAGCACGGACTCAAGTCTTCTTCTCATATTATTTACATTAAAAACACTATGTATTGTTAGATTGTTCCAATGGAAACTGAGCATGAAAAGTCGAACCCTTCTCTACTCCCTCACTTTCGACCCAAACTTTTCCACCATGTGCTTCCACAATTTTTTTAACAATATATAAACCTAACCCAGACCCATTCGGTTGAATGCGAGCAATCCCCGTCCCCCGCACAAATTTCTCAAACAAATTCTGTGCCTCTTTATGATCTATGCCGATACCCGTATCACTCACAATAAACTGTGCCTGATTATCCGCCTGCGTCACTGACACTGTCACACTGCCATGTGGAGTGTACTTGATGGCATTATCAATCAGATTCAAAAACACATCGCGGATTTTATCCCCATCCACTTGTGCCATTATTTTTTCGGCTGGTGCAATATATGATAATTTTAAACCTTTTTTATTGGCGGTGGGTTGCAGTTCTTTTACTTCTGCAGCCACGGCGGCGGTGATATCCACAGCACTAAAATTTATAGTAAACCGACCCGCTTCAATTCTAGTGACATTTAAAAATGTATTCACCAACCGCACTAACCGCTGCCCCGCTGTAAATATTTCTTTAATCACTTCTTTTTGCTCTGGCACCATGTCACCATAATCACCTTCCACTAACATTGACAGATAGCCCACTATGCCAGCCAACGGCGTGCGCAATTGATGTGACGCGATACTCATAAATTCAGATTTGGCTACATCAAGTTCGCGCAGTTTTTGATTGGCTACTCGTAACTGGTCATACAGTAAAGATTTATCTAAGGCAATTGTTATAACATCGATAACACTCTCAATGGATTGGTGTTCAAATTGTGACAACTCATTATAAGTGCGATTGATTGAACACACCAATACTCCAATCGGACCAGCATCATTTATCAACGGGTACACGATCGACGTACGAATATTACAAACTTCATTCAGTTGTTCCAATACACTACTTTGATCAAGCGGTTTCCAGACATCTAATAATGATTCAGATTCTATTTGTTGTTTGGTTACTATAGCCTCATTGGCTATGTTAGACATATCAACCAATTTAATAGGCAATTTCATGAACTCCTGTTCTAAGGCAGTAACCGTTTCTTTGGAGTGATCAGAGATAGATAAGGCAATGGGGTTTAAGATAGTTTTATCTTCATTTAAAACAAATAATCCAACCAATTCAAAACCTAATCCCTTCCGTAGCGTGCGAACTATCTCCTTACCTAATTCATCCGTCGCTAAAGATTCAATTGTAATAGCGTAAAGGTCACGCAACAAAGACAAAGTTTTGTTACGCACCGCTAATTCATAATTTCTTTTATACAACTCCTGATTGATCTTATCTAAATATTCAGGTTGCAGTTGATCAACCGGTTTCTGTTGTTCTTCAACCATAGAAAATGTTTACCTAATTCTCTTGCAGTGCCACTGGTAACTGGTCTTTTGGCACTTCGCTTATCATATCACGAACTGCCTCTTTGCACACCTCCACTGATGCCCGACCAAATAATCGTTCATACTGATGTACTAAACGATCCACTACCTGTGGATCATCTTGCAACATTTTCACCTCACGTTTGTCGTACACAACCTCCAACCCATTAACCTTTTTTGCCTCATCCCAAGCAATCGGACCAATAATAAGCTCCTGTTCTTGGATGATCCGAATGGCCATGGTTTGGAGAATGGTCATAATAATTACGAATCCTCTCCAATTTTTGCAAAAGATGCCACTGCAATAGACATCATCATTAATGAAGTAGTGTACATCAAGTCCACTATGCCTGCATTATAGTAGGTTTCAACCCCTACAGTATAAAGGAAAGTGTAATCAGTGACATACTGTGCAATTAACGCTACCACAATAAATAAAACCTTGGGTTTCATTTTTCCTCCTAACACTCCACGAGACAGGCTATAAGTTAGTATGCCAATCGAGACGGCAATTGCTTCAAAACCAGGATAACCAAAATCTAAAAATGTTTTTAAGGGTTGAGAAAAGTCCACTTCGATATTTTTGAGGAATAGAAAAAAAGCAATTGCCATCATACCCAGCGGCACTAATATTGCTTGTACTTTTCCTACAAAACTCTGCAAACTTATTTTGACGCCAGAAGCTTTGGCGAAATGGTACATCGCTAAACCATAAAACGGAATGATTGAGAAGTAACCAATATCTGCTATTGAAGGATACGGTACTTCAACTTCCTTTACTATCGTGAAATAACTCCAAGCCCATTGCCCAAAAGCCTCACCTAACAAACCTAGACACACAAACAATATTGCCCGTCCTACTACACTCTTCCACATACCCCACTTTTTTGACACAACGAAAATACCATAACCTGCTCCAATTATAGAAATAATTGGATAAAGTGCACCGTACAAATTATTAATAAATCCTTCTTGGGAACCAGCAACGAAATTGATGTATAACCAAAAAACCACAAACAATACGTAGCAAGTAACTATTAAATAAACGACCTTGGAATTTGTTTTTGTGACTTCCTTCATTCGAGTCTATTATATCAAAGATTTTACTTTTACACAAGCCTACCTGGACTCAACCTCAACCAAAAACAATGGGTCGAGAAAACCCTGTCCCATTAGGTAGTGTATCTTCATGAGTATTTTCTGACCACGTACTGCCTTTAACGGCTTAACAGGTACAATGATCGGCATGTTCATGTCAGAAGTATGAGGTACCTCTAGGTTGGACAAAACTATTGTAGTAGTTAGCTCAATTGCATTAATTAAACCTTCTGTTTGGATATCGAATTCCAAAATTTCTTCTATGCCTTCAGATGTCAAGTGCAGTAAGTCAACTTTTTTATATGTTTTTATTTCCGAAATAGCTTTCAGAATTCTATTGCGAACACCTTGATTACGAGCTTGGACAATAGACGGCATCTGAAAGCCATAAAAATTGAAATCATATTCTACCAATTGCGCGTTGCATGATACTTTATCAGGTAAAAGTATTGTATCGTTTGATATCACTCCATTTTTTTTCAAACTTAGTATAGCCGGACCCTGGTATTCCTGAATAAGACCTGTATCCATCATTTCCATAGTCACTATATCTACTGGTTCGGGTGTCTTAAAAACGGTAATATCATCGTTCACTACTTCAATTATATGATCAAAATTATTTATTTTGATATTTTTTTTTGCAATTTCTGCAAGTTCAGGAATAAGTTCAACTGCATAGACTTTTTTTGCACCAGCCTGTGCGGCCAGTAAAGCCAAAATACCAGTGCCAGTACCAGCATCAACAACAACAGAATTTGGAGTTACAACCTTTTGTATCGCTTTTTGAAATGCTTGGACCCTCTCATTATCCAACAGGCATTCACTAACGAACATCAAATCACTAAATAGACTCATTTTACTATTTCATTCATTAAACTTGCCTTTAAAAGGAGTAAAAAAACAATTCCTTCCGCAACTACAATATATAGGGGATACAGTAATAATTCAAGTGTATACCTTTCTAAGGCCATTAGCGCCATTATTCCCCCAAGGCTAAACATAGCCCAAGTCAATAGATCTTCTGATTTGGGTTGTTTGTATGCTTTGACTATTGTTGGTACAAAACCCACTAAATCTGCAATAAGATTAAATAATAAGCCTATAAATGCTTCTCCCGTTGCAATCCAGAGAATAATTGCTAATAGGGATATCAGTAAAAAATACAAATCCTGCATTTGTTCATGCATACCATTTTTTACACATGCTAATAAAAAGACAACTAAAGGACCAACAAGATTCGCTAGTGCGAACCCTAATGTATTTACGGCACCCAATTCCTTGTAAGAAAAAAAACTAATTGCCCCAATAACAAATAGAACAAGCCAAGTAATGATATTAGGCTTCGTCTTACCTCTAATTATTGAATAACAATATGGAATGTAAGCAACAATTGTCAGAAGTGTTGCAACAACACCAAAATAATACTTAATGTCCACAACTTAGTATCTAAATAAAATAATGAAAATGTCAAGAATAAAAATATTATGACAAGCGCCTCATTTTTTTGTAAAAAAGATTATTACAACCTTTTGTTGAACTGCAGTACCGCCAAAGTCATCAACACATAACTCACCAAATACATATAATCATTCAAACCATTATAATTTAACGACACAGACCCAGTTAAATCAGCTTGTATTAATTAGTGTAAATTTTGTAAAACCTGGATAACAAATACTTATACCTTACTATTTTTAAACTGCAATAAAGCCAAACTCATCACTACAACAACGCCGGTAACATCATATTTAACTTCGAAACTAATCGTTTCAATAAATTAATCTGATCAATTGATAACTCCTGTTTTGTGCGGCTATCACCCACTAAAATCATGCCAAATACGTCATTATCGGCCAATTGTAGGCAAGCGGCGGCGGCAATATTGTGGTGTTTCATCATCTCTAAAACCTGATTT
>Ga0172379_10007359_pt1 | contig 14322 bp, 12 predicted proteins | sample GrowelOW334metaG_FD_119756 | JGI IMG/M metagenome (GOLD analysis project Ga0172379, IMG submission 119756) | Groundwater microbial communities from an aquifer near a municipal landfill in Southern Ontario, Canada - Groundwater well OW334 metaG | ecosystem: Environmental > Aquatic > Deep... | reverse complement strand
GTTGTTAAAGATTCCACAGATAGGCACAGTGGTCATTGAAGATGATGTTGAAGTGGGCTCATATGCCACCATCGATCGCGCCACTATGGGTGCCACCGTTGTCGGTCAAGGCACCAAAATAGATAACCTAGTTATGATTGCCCACAATAATCGCATTGGTCGTGAGTGCCTAATTGTGGCCAATGCCTCAATTGGCGGATCCTGTTCAATCGGTGATAGAGCAGTTCTTGGTGGCAGCGCTAACTTGAGTGATCATTTGAAGTTGGCGAACGATGCAGTATTATCTGGTGCCGCTGGCGCCATGAAGAATATCGAACCAGGCGAGATTCATGCTGGCACCCCAGCCATGCCTGCCCGCGAGTTCTTCGTCATGTACGCCAATTTGCGTCGCTTGCCTCGCGTAACCGATGATGTCAAAGATCTAAAGCGCCGTATCGCTCTGTTGGAGGAGCGAATTTTGGGAGGCAAATAATGTCGAATCTCACACTATCCGACGCTAAAGATCCTCTGAGCGGAGACTTGAGGCAGATACTTGATTCTGCACCGAAGGTCGCTTCGTACCGCGGTAAAGGCATGACCTCTAAGCAAGAGGTACTGGTTGAAGTTTACCGAGCACCGATCGGCAGTGGTATCACATTCTTTTGTGTCAACAACGATAAGGGACTAGTTGCTATTCCGGCCACTGCCAGTTCTGTCGTCAATACTCTGCGCAATGTGGTGCTTGGAGTAGGCAAAACAAGGCTTTGTATCGTCGAGCACTTTATGTGCGCCGTCACTCTCTGGGGCCTTGATGATCTCTATGTTTTAGTTGACGGCCCAGAGATGCCGTTAGCTGATGGTAGCGCTCAATTCTGGATAGAACTATTTCAAAGCTCAGGTATAGAGCGTAAAGCCGTTGTGGCCGATATCGATTTGCCTGAGGCCGTAACTGTCAGCAAAGGTGACCGCTCGATTTTAGCTGTACCGGCTGATAGTTTTTCAGTCACATACTTGATGGATTGGAAGCATCCTAAAATTGGTCAGGTATGGAAGAGTTGGGAGCCGAGCCAAGATGCCAAAATCATCTATGAGGCACGGACTTTTGGCATGCTCAAAGAGCATGAAATGTTGGGATTGGTAGACGATGTGGTCAGCATCACTGAAGATGACTTCACCATGCCACTCCGTTCTCCGGATGAGCCGGTGCGTCATAAGCTGCTCGATTTGATTGGAGATTTGGCATTAGTTGGAGTCAATCCAATGCGCATTAAAGCTCGGTTCATCAGCACGAAGGGTGGTCATGAGATGGATGTTGATATAGCTAAGAAATTAGTGGCAGCCCTAAATCGCAATAAATAACCGAATAAGTTGAGGTAATAAATTGTCTAATCCAGCACCGTCTGCCAAAGTCTGTCTCGCTCTGGCAGCCAGTATTTTCATCAGCTCTTGGGTTACTGTTAACTCTGCTTTGGCTGCAGCAAAAGTATCAGCTGGAAGCGCTTCTATTAATGCCAGCAATAATGCCTCTAGCAATGGCTCTAGTAATTCTGGGTCTGCCAGTAATGCTTCGGGTAATGCTAGTTCTTCTCCCGGTAGCTCGCAAGCAGTTGCCATCACTGTCTACAATCAAAATTTTGGATTGGTAAAAGACACCCGCAATATTGATCTGACCGCGGGTATTAACTACCTTCGCTTTGAAGATGTGGCAGCTGCCATTGATCCTACATCGGTTAGCTTTAGCTCTATTACTGCGCCAAATAGCGTGGTTGTGCGCGAACAGAATTATCAGTACGACATTATGGATGTCGGCACCATACTTTCTAAATCAGTTGGTAAAGAAATAAAGGTGCGGCAATATACTTCAGGTGGTGTCCACGAAACTACTGGTACCCTACTGAATCAGCCCGTGGTAACCATCTCCGATAGCAACGGCAATCTTTCAACTCGCAATCAGAGCATTGTTCTTAGAACATCATCCGGAATTGTGGTCGGACCTTCCGGTGAAGTCGAATTGGCCGCTCTGCCTCCGGGCTTAGTTTCAAAACCATCACTACTTTGGAAACTTGAGTCTGATAAGGCCGGCGCACAGAAGGCCGAAATTAGCTATCAGACCCAAGGTCTGAATTGGAAGTGCGATTATGTCGCTGTTGTAAATGCGGACGATACTCTTTCTGACCTGACCAGTTGGGTCACTCTTGATAATAAATCGGGCGCGACCTATAAGAACGCTGCGCTGAAGCTTATGGCCGGAGATGTACACAAGGTGCAAAATGTGGCTCCTCCCCAACCTATGCGCATGTACAAAGCCGCTATGGCAGCTGCAGCTCCGCAATTTACTGAGCAGTCATTTGCTGAATATCACTTGTATGCTTTGGCCGGAAAGACTGACGTCAATAACAACGAAACCAAACAGTTGACTCTCTTTAATGCTAGCGCGGTGCCTATCAAAAAGCTCTTTATCTTTGATGGTGGCGCCACCCACTATTATGGAGGCTATAACCCACGTGCTAACAACGGCAGCAAGGTTAATGTCAAACTTGAATTAGCAAACAGCAAAGAGAACAATTTAGGCATGCCCATGCCTAAAGGAAAGGTGCGAGTCTACAAAAAAGACAAAGATGGCGCCATGCAGTTCGTTGGCGAAGACTTAATCGATCACACCCCGAAAGACGAGAAGGTGAGACTTTATCTAGGCGATGCCTTTGACATTGTTGGCGAGCGCAAACAACTGAGCCAGCAGCAAGTAAATTCGAGGGTACAGAAGTTTGCTTACGAGATTTCAATTCGCAATCACAAAGAGACAGCCGTAACGGTTAATTGTGTCGAGCACAGCAGTGGTGATTGGAAGATAACCTCATCTAGCCAACCTTTCGTCAAGAAAGATTCTCATACTTTTGAATTTGCAGCTAAAGTTCCAGCCAATGGAGAAACCAAGGTTACCTACGAAATCGAAGTTCGCTACTAAGGTCTTGATTGCTAGCCAGTGGCTAAAAAGGAGTTTTTCTTGTTATATTCACAGACGATGTCTCTTGCTCTGGCTCTAACTATTACTCTAAGCGCTTCTAGTGCTAGTGCAAAACAAGCTGGTAAGGTAGAAAGCGAAGTAGTTGGTCAAGCATCTCCTGTTGTGGCCAAACCTGCCGCGGCCGACATGCCAGTGGTGTCTGCCTCTAAGGGGGTGGCATTGACCATCTATAACCAAAATTTTGGCTTGGTCAAAGACGTCCGCGATATCAATCTCACTAGCGGAGTAAATTTCCTGCGTTTTGAAGATGTTGCTGCTTCAATAGATCCAACTAGTGTCAGCTTTGCTGCATTGACCAATCCAAATTCAGTGGTTGTTCGCGAGCAAAATTATCAATATGACTTGATGGATCAAAATACGATTTTGTCGCGCTCAATAGGCAAACAGGTTAAGTTCCGCCAATTCCTGAGCACCGGTGGAGTGCGCGAAGTGACTGGTACTCTGCTATCCAGCCCTTTAGTAACTGTGGCAGACTCAAACGGCAATCTCTCTGAGAGATCTCAATCTATTGTTATTCAGACTTCTTCTGGGGTGGTTGTCGGCCCTGAAGGCGAGCTGGAATTGTCTGAACTACCTGCTGGTCTGGTATCGAAACCATCACTGTTGTGGAAACTCGAAAGCGATAAAGCCGGGGTAGAAGAAAGTGAAATTAGCTATCAGACCCAAGGGCTCAACTGGAAATGCGATTACGTAGCGGTGGCTAATGCCGATGATAGTCTTTGTGATCTCACTAGTTGGGTAACACTCGATAATAAGTCGGGTGCGACCTATCGCGCTGCGGCTCTCAAGTTGATGGCTGGCGATGTTCACAAAGTGGTTGCTCCAGCAGCCGATATGGCCATGATGGGTGGTGCAATGGCTGAATCTTCTGTGGCTCAACCGCAGTTTCAAGAACAGAGTTTTGCCGAGTACCATCTCTATGCCTTGCAAGGCAAAACTGATTTGAATGACAATGAAACTAAGCAGCTAACTCTCTTCAACGCTAGCAAGGTGCCAGTCAAGAAGCTATTTGTCTTTGATAGCAACAATGGCGTCAATCCTTACGGTGGCGACGGTCAACAGAGTCAGAAAGTCAATGTCAAATTGGAGCTGGCTAATAGCAAAGACAATAACCTCGGCCTGCCCATGCCCAAAGGTAAAGTGAGAGTCTACAAAAAAGACCTAGATGGTGCCCTTCAATTTGTTGGCGAAGATTTAATTGACCATACACCTCGCGATGAAAAGGTAAGACTTTACCTAGGCGACGCTTTCGATGTTGTGGCCGATCGCAAGCAGACTAATCAGGTTCAAGTTTCAGACCGGGTACAACGCTCGAGCTACTCCATAGAATTTCGCAATCACAAAGAAACTGCTATTACAGTTACGGCTGTTGAACATGCTTATGGTGACTGGAAAGTGACCACATCAAGCCAACCGTTTGAGAAGAAAGACTCACATACATTTGAGTTTGCAGTTAAGGTTCCAGCCAATGGTTCGGCAGTAGTTACCTACACAATAGAGAGCCGTTAGATTCTGAGCTCTCTGTCTCTCTTTCTGGCTCTGGCTCCGATTTTGAGATTTCTGGTTTAGTTAACTATTTCGGATCTAGTTAACTATTTCGGGTCTAGTTAACTATTTCGGATCTAGCAAACTATTTCGGATCGAGCAAACTATCTAAGACTAGTTGGCCCGCGCCGATGATACCGGCCATGCCACCAAGCTCAGATTTGTAGATTTGCAGGCTTTCACCGATTCTGGGTAAGCATCTGTCGGTCACCATTTCATGCAAGAGGCCAAAATCGACACAATCGGCTAGACCACCAGTAACTATAAAGGCATCGGGGTCAAGTATGTGAGCCAGGTTAACCATCCCTGCGGCAATGTGTTCATGCCAAGTTTCCATTGCTCTTTGAGCAACAATGTCGCCACTGCGAGCCGCATCGACAATGTCATGGGTGGTGAGTTTGTCGCCCTTGGTGCACAGCGGAGTTTGGTTGCTGCTCAGGCCGCTGAGAATATCTTTGGCTGTGGTGACCAGGCCTCGGCCTGCTCCATATGCTTCCCAGCAATCAAACAGACCGCAGGTGCACAGTCTTTTGTTGCCCATTGAAATGCGAATATGGCCGATCTCACCACCACCCCAGTGGGCGCCGCGATAGAGTTTGCCGCCGACTATCAGACCGCCACCAATACCGGTGCCCAATGTCACCACCGATACACAGGTGGTGTGCATCATGTGTCTTGCACTGGCTTCGCCATAGGCTGCGGCGTTGGCATCATTGTCTACCAATGTGGGTAGCATCGTTTTTTCTTCAAGCACTTGCTTTAGTGGCGTGCCAGTCCAACCAGGAAGATTGCCCGTGGAGCCTACAATCTCACCGGTTTCGCAATTGACGATGCCTGCTGTAGCAATGCCTATTCCTGATAGGACATGCTCTTTTTGAAAACTGATAACTAGATCTAGTACAGCTTGGACGATATTTTCCGGGCCACTAGGGGTGGGAACTTGCCTGGGCTCGGAAACGAGCTGGCTATCCATAATAGCTGCTGCTCGAATTTTGGTGCCGCCAAGATCAACACCAACTGCTGGCATTTTATTCTTGACAAGATTATCTAGCGCTGTACTCTCAAGTTCGTTCACTGAAAAGAGTCCCAATTTGATGAGGAAATTCTCGATTGCCTCATTTTAGCAGCAGCCCAAGCTGTTGCTAACTTTCTATTCTGAGACAGCCTATTGTTTAGATACAAGCTGTAAATTATTGAATGCCACTCATCTGACCGTGGTCAGGTGAGCCCTTCAGCACAAGGCTCTTGAATGGAATTGGTTGGCCGTAAACAATATCAAAGCCAAAGCGATTGATGCCTTGAATCATATTTCGCGAAAGCAGCACTTTAAAGTCTTGTGGGCCAATAGCTGCTGAAATTGATTTTGAGTAGGCCAATTTATTATCAAGGTTGTAGCCGTAACCGCCGCCCACGGTGAGCCACTTAGTCAGTTTTACGTCGCCTTGAATGTTGGCTGACTTGCTACCTTGCAAGAATTGATCGAAGAGGAAAGGTGAACTTCCGCGAACTGCTGACTGGGTATAGTTGGTGCTAAAGGTGAAACGGTCGGCTCGCACTTGAACTGTGGGGCCAATTTGTCCCATCATTCTGGTGTCACCAGTAGAGTAACCCCCTAGAGCTAGGCCGCCGAAGACATAGCCTTTGGCTCCATATTTTTCGTTGCCGACGGAGAACAGTGGCTGCGATACCGCAGTAATTTGTTCTTGGATTCTAAAAGCGCTAGTTTTAACAGTATTGGTGGTGGTGCCACCATAGAGAGCAGCGAAGGCTGGAGAGGTGTTAATCAATTGAGGATTGTCTTGCGCCCAACCAGCCGAGGAGCGGAAGTTGAGACTTGATAGATAGGGAATATTGCCAACTGCGTGGTTGTGAACTAATTCTGCTTGCAAGCGCGCACGTCTGAAGCCGTAAAGGCCATCGTTCATATATCTATTGATACCAGCTTGAAACAGCGTCTTTTTATTGAGCTGGCTCTTGAAGTCTGCTACCAATAAGTTCGAAACCGAACCGTAGGCAAGGTGAGTGCTAAATTTGTTGTTGCTGTATCCGACTTGGCCTGACAGACCTATGCCACTGCCTCCGGTATTTCCTGAAGTCGTTCTGCCACCAAACTGCACCATGGGCGCCCAATTAAACTTGCCAGTTTTACCCATGGCACTGTTAAAGCTAGGACCAACGTTGATGCCACCACTCTGAATGTTGCTGCTCAACATCGGAGTGACAGGGAACATAATGTTATTGTCTTGGCCGACCGTGGCTACAAATTTTGGCACTGGCACTGAGAAACGGGCAAACTGCAAGCGTCCGCCTAAGACAGTGAGGTTGCCACTTTCTTTGTATTTTTCGTAGATCATCTTCCGTGCTTTGAAAACAAAGCTCGGCTTGTCTGTCAAATAGGCATCAGGGTGTTGGACTTTTTCAATAATGTCTGTGACGGAGCTTTGCGGTCCGTAGAGCATGTTCTTGCCGAGGTGGAATGGCGTTGGATTATCCAGGGTGCCATTCTTGAAGATCATGCCGCGGTTTGTACCGTAAGCGCCACGGGCTATTACTTGAGTGCCGTTCAATTCAGTATCAGGACTTGTAATCAAATACTCGTCTGAATTGACTTTGAACTTGAAAGCACTACCTGTAGTTACTTGCCCTGAGCGCAAAATTTTGACATGACCACGAGCATCTATTGTCTGACTGTTTTGGTCATACAAAATCATGTCCGCTTCTAACTTAGAGTTCTGTCCGCCGATAATAGCTACAGCGTTTCCGGTACCTAAGAAGGTGTTCTTTTCTTGGTCGTATTCTGTATCATCAGCGACTATCTGGATGGTGCCTTTTAGCGTTGTGTCTTCGCTGACAGCGCTATCCATCTCAGTGAGTTGAAGGTCATCGGCAGTGGCTGAAGCCTCTAAGAGTGATGAACTGTCAGATCGCTCAGGAGCAATTTTCTCAGGAGCGCCAGATATGGGGGCATCTTCGTGGGGAACTTCTGGGGTGAGAGCAGCATTTTCACTTAAAGGAACATCTAGGTCGCTTGGAGCGCTGGTTGCCTGTGAAGTAGATGAAGTAGCTGAAGTAGCTGAAGTGGAATCTTGAGATGTCGCTTGATCAGCGGAAGATGACGAGGGCTTACTGCTAGTCGGAGATTTTGCCTTGGCCTTAGTAGAATTTGTAGAAGTGTCGGCAGCTTGAATTTCGTTCTGGTCAATCTTCGGCGTCAGAGGTAAAAGCAGTGTGCCTGAAGGTTTATCGCCCCGGCTGGTGGCTGCCAAAGCAGGAACTACAACAGAGTTTGAAGCTAATAGCAGAGAGAGGCTCACTGCTACATATTTGAGACTCTGACGTCCGCTGCCTTTAGTCATAAAATTCCTATTGTTGAGTTCAGACCGAAACTAATTGGTACTACGAGGGTAGACGCACAAATTAGTGCCCGCGTTCCTTGGCTATTGTCGCAGCAAAATCGATTCTCTTTATTACTTACTACCAATGATTAAGAATCCCTCGTAACTAGGTTATAGCCTAATTTGTCCCTCTATGACAACCGGGATGTCAACTGAGTTTCATCGATTTTTTAGAGCCGGTCGAGCTAAGCGAGCATTTTCAGGCAAAAGAATGGCGATGGCGCCGCCGGTGCGGGCGTTGCCCTGCTGTCAGGAGGTGGTTGGGCGTAGTCATTAAAAAAAACACAGTATGGCAATTTTTCATTAACGTTGTCTAATTACCAGATTTGTCGAGTATAGATGAAACCTAAGTTTGATTTTCTAGTCAGTATGTGAGTGAATGAGACACATTTAGTAGAGCCTACAGTTCATGAACCCATTTGTTTTTCACACTCCCACCAGAGTGTATTTCGGTGAAAATTCAGCCAGTTCTTGCGGAGATTTTCTGCGCGAACTGGGCGCAACAAAAGTGCTTATGGTGGCCGATGCTTTCCTTGAGAAAAGTGGTGCTCTCGCTCCTTTGATCGACAGTATCAAAGAATCGACTGGACTCGCGCCAATCTTGTTTACCGATGTTCCTTCTGATTCTGATGTCGATTGTGTCAATAAAGCCACAGTGATAGCTCGCACATCTGGTTGTAACGCCCTTGTGGCAGTAGGTGGTGGCTCAGTTCTAGACACAGCTAAGGTGATCAACATCTGCCTCACTTTTGGTGGCGAAGTTTTGGATTACCAGGGCCTCAATATTATTGAGAGAAAGTTGCTGCCTTTGATTGCGGTACCGACCACTGCTGGTACAGGTGCTGAAGTTTCGTTTGTGGCCATGGTCAAAGATCACGGTGAGAGCAAGAAGCTCATGTTTGGCAGTCGGTTTCTCGCGCCTGATGTAGCTATTCTCGATCCACTAATGATTGTTTCTTTGCCAGCTAAGCTAACTGCAGCCACCGGTATTGATGCCGTTACCCACGATATAGAATGCTATGTTGCCTCTGGTACATATTCAGTCTTCACTGATTCACTTTGTTTGGAGTCGTTGCGATTACTCTTTGAATTTCTACCGCAAGCCACCATTGACGGTGATAATCTCGAAGCGCGAGGAGCAACACTAGTGGCAAGCTGTATGGCAGGAGTTGCCTTCACCAATTCTGGTGTGGGCATTACCCATGCTTTAGCCCACGCTGTCGGGGCAAAATATGCCACTCATCATGGCATGACCAATGCAGTATTCCTTCCCCATGGCATGCGATTCAACTTTGAAAGTGTTTATCCCCGCTATGCGCGCATTGCCAGGTTCTTAGATTTGGCTGCTGAAGCTAGTAATTCTATTAATGGAAATACTATTAGTAGTAGCGACGATCGTGCTCTTGCTCATTTACTTCTTAACAAAGTCGAAGCCTTATTAAGGCAGCTGAAACTACCGCTTAACCTAAGAGAATTAGGTGTACCAGAGCTTACTGATGAAAACCTTGCCGAACTGGTCGATCTGGCTGGGGCGGATCCTGCAATAATGTTTAATCCCCGAGAGGCTTCTAGCGAAGACCTCACACAACTTTTGAAGAGGGCTTATTAATGGCTGTCTTTACCGACACTGATGAATTACACCGTGTAATGACCGATCTCTGGACTGCTATCAAGAACGAAAAAGAAATGGCAGCTCAACTTCTGTCCTCGAGGCTGATCGTCACTTTCCACTATCGCGAACCTGATGGTCGCCTCACCGTAGATTGTTCTGACGGTAAGGAAATGGTAATCACAGTTGGTGACTGCAACAAGAAGCCAGTGGTTGAGATGTTCATGAAATCGAGTGTGGCTCATGATTTTTGGCTGGGGAAAGTGAATGTTCCTCTGGCTCTGATTCAAGGCAAGATTGTTTCTAAGGGGCCTGTCAACAAAGCTTTGGCTTTGCTTCCAGCAATCAAGCCAGCTTATGGTCTCTATCCAGCGGTTATTGAGAAGAACGGTCTCAAAGTGTCGATCACTTAAAAGGGCTCGAAAAAGTGACAGAGCCAAGTGACTCCAGCGCCGAGCAATTTTCTGGGTCGGTAATCACAATCGGCGAATTAGTCGTAGATTGGATTGCCACAAAAAAGAGCGCTGACTGGGGAGTGCCAGATACTTTCCTGCGAAGCGCGGGTGGTAATGCTGCCAATGTGGCTTATGCCCTCAGTCGCCTGGGCATGAAGGCGCGTTTGGTGGCTAAGGTAGGCGATGATTTGCATGCCAATTACCTCTTTTCTGGACTGCACAGTGCTGGAATTGACACTACTTATGTTTCCCGAACAACTGCTTTTGCTACTGCTCAGTGTTATGTTTTGACTGACGAGCGCGACGAAAATCTATTTTTCAATTGGCCTAAGCCAAATGCCTGTCACCAGCTAACTGTCGACGATCTCAGCGTTGAACTATTTGAAGGTGCATTAGCGCTGCACGCTACCGGTATTTCGCTCACGGTAGAACCGCGCAGCAGTGCCGTTATTGAGGCGATGAGAAGAGCGCGCGCAGCTAATCTTCTGGTTTCCTTTGATGCTGGATTTCCTACCGGAGAAGGCGAGAAAGCCAGGGGACAGGCGCTTGCGGCTATGGCCTTAGCAAATGTTATTAAGGTCAATTTGGCAGAACTTTTCTATTGGCTGGGCGAAGCTGAAACTCCTTGCGAAATATCGCAATTGATAGAGCATGCTCAAGCTCTGCGTGCTCGTACCGGAGCGCAAGTGATTTTACTTACTTTGGGGGCTAGCGGATCAATAATAGCGGCGCACAAAAATTATTTTGCTCCGCCTATTAAGGTCGATACTCTTGCCGGTGTCGGCGCTGGTGACGCTTATGTGGCTTATGTTCTCAGTCGCCTAGCTCAAACCCAGCACAGAAGTTCGAATTGGCCAGAAGTGCTCAATACAGACTATTTCGATTGGGCAGAAATTGCCCGTTGTGCCAACGCGGCTGGAGCGCTCGCTACCAGAACCGTCAGTGCCTCACAGGGTTTGCCTACTGTTCATGAAATTGAACAGCTGCTCTCCTAGTTAAACCTAGTACTTCGTAGTCATTTTTGTCTGCCAGCTTTCGTAAATCCATCAATGCAGTCGGTGTCAGCTACTTACGCTGTTGACTATTGCTGTTAAACTAAAAACCATGAGTATAGATGACATTTTTTCAGCCTTTCACTGGCTGACAATAGTAGCTGTAATTGGCCTGATTCTCATGGGAATCATTGTCGCCATTGTCTTAGCTAAAGTTTTTAAGAGTGATTTTGAGCAAGACTAATCTTGATCAAGCCAGCTGACTAGGGCGAAATTACTCGATCAGCAGAAAATAGATATTCGCAGATAGCAAACATGTTTGTTATCTGCTCAACGGCAACTTTGCCCTTGAGGTCGTAATAGTCTAAGCAGAGCCCGCATGCTAGGACCTCTATTCCTTTTTCTTTGAGTTCATTTAGTACCTTTATATATGGTCCTTCAGGGTCCATTAGTTTGACTCCACTGTTGACCATTAATATCGCCCGTGGTTCATGACCAGATTGCAATAAGGTTTGCAGGAAGAGATTGAGTAAGTTTGAGCTGAAGTCATAATCTCTTTTTGCTTTGTCAGAATCGCCCTCATTTTTTTGGTTGTCGGCCTGACCAAAACTATTGCGACTAATCAAAATAATCGTGCCGCTTCCAGTACTAGTATTGGTACTAGAATTATTGCTTACATTAGTACTAGCTTGCTTTTGTCCTGTCTCAACAGTCTCATGTAAGTGACCGCCAGGATGATCCTCAGTGGTTGCACGCTGCAGCACTACCTTATAATGGAGGTCTTCAGGTGCGCTCACTACAGTCAATTTTTGCGAGTTAGCAAGGCGCGTCAAATTCTGCACATTTACTTCTGAGTCGACAAGAATTTCGATGCAAGAGAGTGCCGGATCATCAATTAATTTCTTGGTTCGCAGTACAGGCTCTGGACAAGTAAGTCCCCTGAGATCAAGCGATTTTTTCATACTGATTGCCCTTTTGTTGATCCTAATTAGAGCACCTAGCTAATTAGGACATCGATATGACCGGGTATCCCTTCTATAAATCCACCGATATCGGTAGCTTCGATTCCTGCTTCGCCCATTGTTTTTATAAGATTAGCGCTGTCGTTTTCATCAACGGCTAAGAGGAGGCCGCCTGCTGTTTGAGGGTCATACAGTAAATCACTTACTTCTAAAGGCAAATCTTTTATATAAGATACGCTCGCCTCGAACGATTTTCTGTTGCCGTAGGCGCTGGCTGGTACAAGTCCTTGTTTAGCAAATTCTTGAGCGGAAGGGAAAAAACGCAAGGCAGAAATTAACATGCGTGCCGCCAATTTACTGGCTTTGGCCATCTCGTGAATATGTCCTACTAAACCGAAACCGGTCACATCGGTGCATGCGTGGATATCGACTGTGCGTGCGGCCTCAAGGGCGCGATCATTAAGTGTGGTAAGGGCTGAAAATAGATGTGCTTGTTCGGCTTTTGATAACAATCCGGCTTTCAGCGCCAACAGACTGACACCGGTACCAATCGCTTTGGTCATGATGATGCGGTCGTTTGGACGGGCACCGCTATTGGTGAGTATATCTTTTGGATTGATTAAGCCAGTTACTGCTAATCCGTATATAGTTTCACTACTTTGGATACTGTGGCCACCTGTTAAAAGGGCACCAGCTTTAGCGACTTGATCTGCTCCACCGCGCAATATTTCTGCAGCAATTGCCAGGGGGTAATCACAAGTAGGAAAAGCAAAAATAGCCTGAGCTATAAGTGGTTTGCCTCCCATCGCATATATGTCAGAGAGGGCATTATTAGCCGCTATCTGACCGAAAAGATATGGATCGTCAACCACTGGTGGAAAGAAATCTACACTTTCAATGATTGCCAATTCGTCTGACAATTTGTACACGGCGGCGTCTTCAAAATTGTCAATACCGCTTAGCAGATTGGCATGCTTGGTCTTCGGTAAGCCAGCCAGTATCTGCTTTAGCTCAAAGGCGCTAATTTTTGCAGAGCAGCCGCCAGCTTTAACATTGTTTGTAAGTTGGTTTGCGCCGATGGGTTTTTCAGGGTTGGTAGTCATATGGATTTACGAAGTATGTTCTTTCAATATCCGCATGGTATGTGGTTTTTGAAAAGTGGTGGTGCCGCCAGTGGTGATTGGTCGAAGACAAGAAAGCTTTTATATTAGTTTGTTTGCTTTCCACTGCTTATGGCTGTTTTAGCTCTTTAAAAACTACAGTGATAAGTGTAAATTGTATTCTGGAAACCGAAGGACACACTTAGCATAATCTGTGAGTTTGCGTCCGTCCAGTTTACTAGCCAAAACTAGTTTACTGGTATTGTGTCGCATCATTCAAAGTGTCGTCGTAAATTTTGGTTTTAATACTTTTTTGGAATTTACAAAAAGGAACGTGCATGCCTAAGAAAGTACTAGTGGCTCTTCCACCAGGTCTCCTAGAACAAATTGATTTCGTTGCCCAAGTTGAGCACAGAACTCGCTCAGATTTGATGCGTGAGGCACTTCGCCGCTATATTGACGCCTTCAAGCGCAATCAAGGTCCACGTATGCAAGTTAGCAGTGTTGGTTCGCAAAAGATTGCCTTATTGACTGACGTTGAGTAAATACTTGGAGTATTTCTCCCACTCTACCTGTTGACGTCCCGGCCTATAGGGCTTACGCTCTTACGGTACGGTAGGGAAGACAGTCATCAGGTTCACCATGAATTTTTGGGGCATCTGCTTTTATGAAGCTATATTCGTCGGCATTGTTATGCTCGGCCTCGGCTTTCTAAAGGCACCGCGCTTTCTCATGAAGCGAAAGCTCGTTAAGGGCTTCCCTTGGGGCTACTATGCTGATCAAGTACCTCAGGGAGATCCCAATCTCTTCCCTGGTAATAGCCATGACTTCCTCCATGACACCGGAACTAGTTTCGGCGGCCTTGAAGGCTTCGGCGACTACGGTGAGTTCAGCGGCTTTGGCCAGCTAGGCGAATACGGCAGCGCTTTCACTGGCGGCGACGGCGGTGGTGGCGGCGGCGGCGCAGACTAACATTTGTAGCCATCTGTAGCCATCTGATTTAGGGCAATGCTCTGTCAGCATCCGCTCATGGCTCTGAGATCCTGTAAGATTTAGAGTCTAAGATCTGGCTTGCCTATTGAGACTCCATATTGCCCACTAATCTTTCACTTCATACGGCCGTAGATGTCTTACGAGTGCTTATCGTATTCGTAGGCGTGGGCGCCCTAGTTAATAAAACTACTCTGCGGCCCCGCCTGATTACAGCGCTTTTGGCTCTCTGCACTGTTCTGGTCTTGGTTGTTTTTTCTAGCAACGCCG
>Ga0172379_10007358_pt1 | contig 14322 bp, 12 predicted proteins | sample GrowelOW334metaG_FD_119756 | JGI IMG/M metagenome (GOLD analysis project Ga0172379, IMG submission 119756) | Groundwater microbial communities from an aquifer near a municipal landfill in Southern Ontario, Canada - Groundwater well OW334 metaG | ecosystem: Environmental > Aquatic > Deep... | reverse complement strand
AGAGCCGGGAGGTGCAGCATGTTGATGCCGGGTGCGATCTGCGTATCGCTTTGGCTGTGGAAAATATCGCCAATTTTCCAGACGAAACAACCTCCGCTTTTCTCCTCGGCTATATCCACCATGCCAATCCCTCGTTTCGGCGGGTTGTTATCTCCACCCTTGCCAGCATGGGGGAGGATATTTTCCCTGCCTTGGAAAGATGTTTTGATACCGGTGACAAGGATGAAAAAATCATGGCGGCCAACGTCATTGGCATGACCGGGAAAAAGCGGGGGGCCGACATCCTGGTCGCCCATCTGGAAAAGACCGGGGATGCCAATCTTAAATTTGCCATCTATGAGGCGCTGGGCCGGATCAGCTCCATGCGCAGCGTGATTGGCCTGACTGACGGTCTGGCCGAGGTGGACGATCTCGTGCTCATTGCCGTGGCGACCGCTCTTGATCACCAGTGCAATCCCGGGGTAGTCAAGGTGCTGAACGATATTGTTGCCAGGGCCGATGCTCAAAGCAGCCGGGTGCTTTCGGCCATTATCACCTCCCACGCCAGACAGGTATTTGCCGCTTTGTATAAAGAGGGCGGACAGCGTGGCGCCTTGCTTGCCGCCGTGCAAAAGTCCGGGGATCATGAGGCCATTGGCGCCTTCCGGGCGGAACTTGAGAAAATCGGTGGGGATCAGGCCGTCAAGGATATACAGCAGTTGAGCCTCGGCGAGGGTGGGGTCAAGGAAAAACGTATTCTTGCCGCGGATGACTCCAAGGCCATGCTCTTCTTCTACAAAGGTGTTGCCGCCGATCTCGGCATGGAGCTGGTCACGGTGGAAGACGGGAAAAAGGCTTTTGATTACCTCCAGATGGACAGCGAATTTGATCTGATCATTACCGATATGAACATGCCGAACATGGATGGCATCGAGCTGACCCGTGAGATCAGGAAAAATCCGGAATGGGCCAAGGTTCCCGTGCTGATGGCAACCACCGAATCGGAGAAGACCCAGTCGGAACTGGCCCGGCAGGCCGGGGTGACGGATTTTATCACCAAGCCGTTTTCCAAGGACGATTTCAAAGCAAAGATCGGCCAGATGTTTGCCTGATATCTGTGCCATGACCGCAAGGCAAAAAGAGTCTGCCCGCGGGCAGGCTCTTTTTGTTTGACCCAAAGGGTTTTCTTCCGTACTATTCCGCAGGGTATGCGCCCTGCCAACCCGGCTGCCGCGTCGAACCCTTTTTTGCCTGATCCTCTATGGGGAGTAACATGACCAAATCGTTTGGAATTACCGTAAGTCGTCATATCATGGACAGCCAGCGCCTGCATCCCGAGGCCACCGGTGACCTGTCCGGTCTGCTCAGTGAATTGATTGTGGCCGCCAAAACAATCAACGCCGAAGTGAATATGGCCGGACTGGCCGATGTTCTGGGGATGGCCGGAAAAATGAACATCCAGGGCGAACATGTGCAGAAGCTCGATGAGTTGGCCAATAACACCATCAAGCGCCGCATGGCCCGTTGTGGCTATATCTGTGTGATGACCTCGGAGGAAGAGGCGGATATCATTCCGGTGGCCGAGGGGAGTGCGGGCAAATATACCCTGGCCTTTGATCCGTTGGACGGCTCTTCCAATATCGATGTCAATGTGAGCATCGGCACCATTTTTTCCATCCATCGGCGCAAATCCACCAACGATCTTACCCCCCAGGGCGATGAAGCCGATCTGCTGCAAAAGGGGCGGGAGCAGGTGGCTGCCGGGTATATCATTTACGGCTCCAGCACCATGATGGTCTTTACCACCGGAGAGGGGGTGCATGGTTTTACCCTTGATCCCAGCGTGGGCGAGTTCTACCTGTCGCATCCTGATATCAGGATGCCCGAGCGGAGCAGATATTTCAGCGTCAATGAAGGCAATTACAACTTCTGGGACAACGGGGTTCGGAGGTTTGTGGATTATCTGAAAGAAAACGACAAAGAAACCGGGCGGCCCTACAGTGCTCGGTACATCGGCTCACTGGTGGCGGATTTCCACCGCAATCTCATTGCCGGCGGAATATTTCTTTACCCGCGCGATAACCGGAATCCGGCCAAGCCCCATGGCAAGCTGCGGCTGTTGTATGAGGCTGCGCCCCTGGCTTTTCTGGTGGAACAGGCCGGTGGCAGGGCCATTACCGATGAAGGCGTGAACATTATGGATATCCAGCCAAAATCACTGCACCAACGGGTGCCGCTGGTTATCGGCTGTCGCCATGAAGTGGATTTGTTCGAGGAGTTTATGACCGGCGAAAAGTAAAAGGTTCGCGGTGTAAAAAAAGGCTGGCGCGGGAACGAATTCCCACGCCAGCCTTTTTTTTGCTTATCCTTTGGCTTTTTCTTTTTCCCAGGTGTCGCGCAAGGTGACGGTCCGGTTGAATACGGGTCTGCCATCCTTGGAATCCTTGTTGTCCACGCAGAAATACCCCTGGCGCTCAAACTGGTAATGGCTGCCGGGCTGGGCATTGGCCAGGCTCGGTTCCACCAGGCAATCTGTAAGAGTCAACAGGGATTCCGGATTGACAAAGGTCTTGAAGTCCGCCTCGCCTGCGTCCGGGTTTTCTTCGGTGAAGAGTCGGTCGTAGAGGCGCACTTCCGCAGGCACCCCGTGGGCGGCGGACACCCAGTGGATGGTGCCCTTGACCTTGCGGCCATCCGGGGCCGAGCCGCCCAGGGTGGCCGGATCATAGGTGCAATGCAGCTCGATGATCTCGCCGGTCGCCTCGTCCTTGACCACCTTCTCGCATTTGATGAAGTAGGCGTAGCGCAGGCGCACCTCACGCCCTGGAGCCAGGCGGAAGAACTTTTTCGCCGGCTCCTCCATGAAGTCTTCCCGTTCGATATAGACCTCCCGGCTAAAGGGCACGGCCCGTTCGCCCAGCTCCGGCTTTTGCGGGTGGTTCTGGGCCGTAAGGTTTTCCGTGCTCCCTTCGGGATAGTTGGTGATCACCACCTTGAGCGGGGCGAGCACGCCCATGACCCGGACAGCGGTCTCGTTGAGATCGTCACGCACGCAGTGTTCCAGCAGGGCCACATCTACCATGCTGTCTTTCTTGGCTACCCCGATCTTGTCGCAGAAGCTGCGCAGCGCCGCCGGGGTATAGCCACGGCGACGGATGCCGGACAGGGTAGGCATCCGAGGGTCGTCCCAGCCGGAAACATGGCCATCGTTGACCAGCTGTAGGAGCTTGCGCTTGCTGACCACGGTGTAGCTGAGGTTCAAGCGGGCAAATTCAATCTGTCGCGGGTGGCAGGGCGCCGGTAGGTTGTCCAGGGTCCAGTCGTAGAGGGGTCGATGGTCGGCGAACTCCAAGGTGCAGAGCGAGTGGGTGATTCCCTCCAGCGCGTCGGAAATGGGGTGGGTGTAATCGTACATCGGGTAGATGCACCAGGTGTCGCCGGTCCGGTGGTGGCTGGCGTGCAGGATACGGTAGAGCACCGGATCGCGCATGTTCATGTTGCCGGAGGCCATGTCGATCTTTGCCCGCAGCACCCTGGTGCCGTCGGGGAATTCCCCGGCCCGCATGCGCCGGAACAGGTCGAGATTCTCGGCAACCGGGCGATCGCGGTAGGGGCTGTTCTTGCCCGGCTCGGTGAGGGTGCCCCGGTAGCTTCGGGTCTCCTCTGCGGAAAGATCGCAGACATAGGCCTTGCCGGTGGTGATCAGATGCTCGGCGTATTGGTAGATTTGCTCGAAATAATCCGAGGCAAAGTAGAGATGCTCGCCCCAATCAAAGCCCAGCCAGCGGACATTGTCCTTGATGGACTCGACGTATTCCTGCTCTTCCTTGGTGGGATTGGTGTCGTCGAAGCGAAGATGGCAGCGGGCCTTGGTGTTTTCCTTGGCGATGCCGAAGTTGAGGCAAATGGACTTGGCATGGCCGATATGGAGATAGCCGTTGGGCTCGGGCGGGAAGCGGGTGACGATCTGCTCATGCTTGCCTGTGGCCAGATCGTCGGCGATGATGGTGCGGATGAAGTCCTGTGACTGAGTCTCGTCGCTGGTCATATGCTTATTTCCCGTATAGTTTTTGGCTGATTTTTATGCGAAGTATTTTGCCGCATCACGCAGCCGGCTCACAACCCGTTGCTTGCCGATCTGGGCAAAGACCTCGAACATGCTCGGCCCCTTGACCTGGCCGGTGATCACCGCCCGGGCGCCGTTGACCAAGACCCCCACCTTTACTCCGAGTTCCTCGGCAAACTCCCGGCAGACCCGTTCTGTCTCATCGTGGCCGAGTTCAGGCAGGGCCTCGAAGCGCTCGGCCAGCTTGGGCAGCCATTCCTTGAGGCCAGGGTGTTTCAGCACGTTCTTGGCCAGGGCAGTCTCGTCCATGGCAAAATCATCGGCAAACCAGGCTCGGCCCAGGGAGGCAAAATCCTTCAGGGTGTGGAACCGCTCCCTGGTCATATCTAGGGTTTTCAAAAACCACGGCTTCTTTTCGCCATCGTAGGCTGCATCCCACAACCCTTCTTGTTGAAACTCGACCTTGACCAGGGCGCCGATTTCCTCGATGGGCAGGGTGCGCAGGTAATGGGCATTGATGTTGATCGCCTTGGGATCGGTGAAAAACTTGGGGTCGTCCTTGCGGTAGTTGAAGATAGAGTTGGAGCGGGTGATCCCGTCAAAGCTGAAGGCCTCGATGAGCTCTTCCCGTGAGAAGATTTCGCGGTCATCGGAGGTGGACCAGCCGAGCAGGACGAGAAAATTTGCCAGGGCCCAGGGAAGAAACCCCTGTTCCCGGTAAAACTGGACCGAGACGATTTCACCGTGGCTGCGCTTGGAGATCTTTGCCTTATTCAGGTCAAGGGTCAGCGGCATGTGGGCGAAGATCGGCAGTTCTGCGCCCAAGGCCCGATAGAGCAGGATCTGGCGCGGGGTGTTGCTCAGGCCGTCCTGGCCCCGGATAACATGGCTGATGCGGTCGCGGATATCGTCCACCACGTTGCAGAGCAGATACAGCGGCATGCCGTTGGAGCGGACGATGACAAAGTCCTCGATGTCTTCATAAGCACGTTCGACCCGGCCATAGACCTTATCGTCAAACCCGACCTTGCCCGGTTCCTGCGGCACCTTGAAGCGGATAACGTATGGAAGCCCCTGGGCCTCTTTTTCCTGAACCTGTTCTGGGCTGAGTTTGCGGCAAACGCCGTCGTAGCGGTAATCGCCCTTGGCGGCTGCGGCGGCTTCCCGTTTGGCCTCGAGCTCTTCCTTGCTGCAAAAGCACTTGTAGGCATTGCCGTCGGCCAGCAGCCTTTGGGCGGCGGCCATATGTTCCGCGGCATATTCCGACTGAAAATAGGGGCCTTCATCCCAGGTCACCCCCAGCCACTCCAGGCCGTCGAGAATACCTTGGATGGATTCCTGGGTGGAGCGTTCCGCGTCCGTATCCTCGATGCGCAGTACCAGCTTGCCCCCGTGCTTGCGGGCAAACAGCCAGTTATAGATGGCGGTCCTGGCCCCGCCGATATGGAGATAGCCGGTTGGGCTGGGTGGGAAGCGGACGCGAACCTCGGTCATGGTATTCTCCTTGCAAAAAAATGAGCAACGCAGAGCAGGCTGAGCATTGCAGACGGATCGAGTTCAAGCTGTGTTTTATATATCGTTTTACCGGGTTATTCAAGAGGATGCTTGGGAAAAAGCAAGGGAGGGCAGGCTGGGATTGGGGCGGGACTTTATTCCCGCTTTCAAGGGATTGCTTTATTTTTAATGAAAATTATAGTATGGTTATAGTGTAACTATTCGCTGGCAGTCTGTCAGCATCGTTGCACAGATACGGACGCTTATGCTTAAGGGAGGTAGAGCAATGCTTTTAGATCCTAGCGCCACATCAGTACAAACCAATGTCAGATCAGAGCGGCCTGTTTCTCCGTATGCCGGGTCAGAAGGAGAAAAGAAGGCGAAAAGCAATAGGTCGGAGTCCGGCCAAACCAGCCAGGCTTCCCCCGATGTCGTGACCAAGATTTCCGCCGCCGCCTTGGAGGCATCCAGGGCTCTCACCCAGGCAGGACAAGCCGCGGACCAAAATGCCCCGGAAGAAGCTGTGCGGGCGGCGGAAAGGCGGGAGCCGCCACCAAGGCCGCCGCAGGAGCAGAATACAAGAACGCAACAGCGCTCACGCGGGGTGAATGTGGTTGTTTGATCTGTAACAGACTAGCAAGATTGCAAGCGGGGGGCGATTCTCAGGAATCGCCCCCTTTTTCTTTGTTAGAAGCCAAGCTCTCTCAGAAAGCGTGGGTCGTTGGTCCAATCCTTTTGCACCTTCACCCACAGCTTGAGCAGCACATGCTGGTCAAGGAGGATCTCAATGTCTCTCCGGGCGGCTTGGCCCAGTTGTTTGAGCTTGCTGCCGTTCTTGCCGATGATGATGCCTTTTTGCGAATCCTTTTCCACATAGATGGTGGCGTGGATCGTGATCAGCTGTTTGGCGGCGTTTTCCTTGAAGCTCTCGATCGTCACTGCGGTTGAATAGGGGATTTCCTGGCCGGTCTGTAAAAAGATCTTTTCCCGGATGATCTCCGCGAGAATGAACCGTTCGCTGGCATCGGTGGGAATATCCTCGGGATAGAGGCGCGGCCCGGTGGGCAGCAGGGGACAGAGTTCCTGAATGACCAGATCGGTGCCGTCGCTGGCCTTGGCCGACAGGGGCAAGATCGCCTGGAACGGGTAGAGCCCCTGGTAAGTGGCGATAATGGGCAGCAGCTTTTCCTTGTCGATGAGATCCATCTTGTTCAGCAGCAGCAGCACCGGCTTGTCGATGCCATCAAGGCAGCGCGTCAGAGTGGTGCCTGTGCTTGGCAGGGGCATGGTAACGTCAACCATGAAAACAATGGCGTCTACATCGGCCAGGCTGCCCAGGGCGATCTTCACCATTTCCAGGTTCAAGGGGCTTCTTGCCTTGTGGATTCCGGGGGTGTCCAGCATGACGATCTGGTAGTCCGGGCCGTTGACGATGCCCAAGATTCGGTTGCGGGTGGTCTGGGGCTTGGGTGAAACAATGGAGATCTTTTGGCCGAGCAGGCTGTTGAGTAGCGTGGATTTGCCCACGTTTGGCGGCCCGATGAGGGCGACAATGCCTGATTTTACCTGTTCCGGTGGGCTATTCATGGGTGCCGTTGCGCTCGTGTGTGTTAGTCGGAGAAAATAAAGTGTTACATACCAGTATTCCTGATTTTTCGCATCTCCTCTCTTTTTAGTGATCACGGAAAAAGATGACAACCACTGGAATAGCTGGTACACATTGGCCAGTTTTTCCTCGATATCAGCCAACCGCGCAGCCCGGATTTCCCCTCCCATAAATATCGGATAGAGTTTCCGGCGCGCTTTCTTTCACCACAAGGGAACAGCACATGGCTTTGCAGGGTGCAATCATAGAATACATGGAGCAGAGCAGGTTCATCTGCGCCATGGTTCTTGATGAGGACAGCAAGCGGTTGCGCCTTATCAACCAGAACGGCAGGGAGGTGAATCTTCCGCTCTCGCGCCTATTGCACCAATCCGCGAAACGTAATTCTCTCACACTCAGCCGGGATGAGCAACTCCGTCTGCTCAAAGAGGCGGACCAAGCCCGGCAAGCCATGATGCCGCAGATTGATCTGGCCGAGATCTGGCAGTTGGCCAGCGAGGAGGAAGGGGTAAGCTTTAGCCCGGATTTTCTTGCCGAGCTGGCCTTTGGGGAAGACGCCACGGATAACCATGTCGCCGCCTTTCTCCGCTCCATCTTTGTGGATCGTCTTTATTTCAAATACAAGGAAGGCATGGTGCTGGCCCACAGCCCGGAAGCGGTTGCCGGGTTGCGCCTGAAGCAGGAACGGGAAAAGGAGCAGGAGTCCCTGATGAGTACCGGGGCCATGATGCTCAGGCGACTTTGGGATGGGGACACCGCTACGGCATGGCCGGAGCGCGACCGTTGTCTCGGCCTGTTGGGCGATTACTATGTCTTTGGCAGCGAGGCCGAAGAGAGCGAACTTGCCCGGGAGCTTCTGAAAAAAGCGGGCCTCGCGGCCCCGCACGATGTCTATCATCTTCTGATCAAGGTCGGAGTATGGCAACCCCACGAGAATGTGGCCCTGTTACGGTATGCAATCCCGGTGGGTTTTTCCGAGGAAGTTGCCACTGCGGCAGCCCAGGTATCCGAGCCCGTAGCCGAAGAGCTTGTCGGCCGAAACCGACGGGATTTCCGGGCGCTGCCCTTGCTCACCATCGATGGCGAATCAACCCGAGATTATGATGACGCCCTGCATGTGGAACAGAGGGGCGACGACTTTCTGGTGGGCATCCATATCTCCGACGTGGCCCATTACGTTACCCCTGGGACACCGATTTATGCAGAGGCAACCCGGCGGATGACCTCCCTTTACTTTCCCGAGACCCAGATCCCCATGTTGCCGAGAGTGCTCTCCGAGGGGGTGTGCAGCCTTGTTGTCGGCAAGGCCAGGGCAGCCCTGAGTGCCATGGTGCTGCTGAGCCCCAAGGGCGAGGTGTTGGAGTTTGATCTTGTTCCGAGCCTGGTTGAGGTGAAGCGGCAGTTGAACTACCCGGAGGCGGAACGGCTGGTGGCGAGCGGCGATTGGGAGCTACAGACTCTGGCCCGGCTTAGTGAGCAGCTCAAGCAGCGGCGCATAGAAAAAGGGGCGCTGCTCCTGCCGGTGCCGGATGTGAATATCAGTGTCGATGCGGAAGGAAAGGTGGCAGTGGCCCTGTCTCCGGTGGACACCATCTCCCGCAGTCTGGTGGCGGAGTTCATGGTGCTGGCCAATACCTTGTCCGCCCAGTTTGTGGCGGACCGTCAGGCCCCCGGCCTGTTTCGGGCTCAGGACGAACCCCATCAGCGTTTGATCGCCGGCGGCGAGAAGGATTTGTTCTCGGTTTTTCGTCAGCGCAAGCAGTTGAAGCCGGGTGAGCTTTTGGTCTACCCCAAGCCCCACAGCGGGGTTGGGGTCACGCAGTACACTACGGTCACGTCCCCCATCCGGAGGTTTCTCGATCTGGTCATGCAGCATCAGATCAAGCAGTTGCTTTCTGGCCGGGGGGCGATGTTTTCCGCCGACGAACTCGCGGGGGTCGCCGGGGATATCAACACGGTGCTGGCCAGGGTCAATCAGGTGCGCCGTACGCGGCATCGGTACTGGCTGCTTAAGTATTTGGAGCAAAAGGTCGGGGCAAGGGTCGAGGCGTTGCTGGTCAACAAGGGACCCAAACGGGTCAATCTGACCCTGCTTGACTGCCTTCTGGATGCCGATATGCCGCCGAATCAGGCCATGGCCGCAAAGCCGGGGGATGTCGTTTCGCTCCGGGTGGCTAAGATTGACGCCTTGGATAACGTGCTGCGGCTGGAATGGTAAAGGGAGAGGGGAAAGGCGGAAGAAGAGTGTGGCTTTTTAGTCGTAGATGATGCAGTTCCAGCGGGAGAGGAGCTCTTCGGTTTCCGCGTCCAGTTGGTCGGCCACTTCGTGGATCTGGTATTCATGGCCGCATTTGCCGCACCGCATCCGCACCCGACGGCAGGACCTGGAAATCTCCAGCCTGCCCTTGCATTTCTTGCACTGCATTGTGTTGACCCTTTTGTATCCTACTGCAACAAGGTGTGCCGGGTAAAGATGGCTTCCAGCCGGTAGCCTTTCTCGGCCAGAGCCTCTGCCCCGCCTTCCAGCCGATCAACCACCGTCACCACCAGTCCAACCTTAAATCCCGCCGCTTCCACCCGCTCGATCACAGTGAGCAAGGTGCCGCCTGTGGTGACCACGTCTTCCAGCAAGGCAACGGTGCAGCCCGGAGGCACGTTGCTTAAGCCCTCGATGTATTGCCCGGTGCCGTGGCCCTTGGATTCCTTGCGGACGATGAAGGCGGGAATGGGGTCCTGCTCCAGATGGCTTACCACCGAAACCGCGGTGACCAAAGGATCAGCGCCCAGGGTCATGCCGCCTACCGCGTCGATCTTTTCCGGACTGTTGCGGATGATCTCAAAGATCAGCTTGCCGCAGAGGTATGCGCCTTCCGCGGACAGGGTGGTCTGTTTGCCGTCGATGTAGAAATCCGATTCCCGCCCCGAGGAGAGCTTGAATTTCCCATGGCGGTACGACTTGGTCAGCAGCAGTTGTTTGAGTTGTTCGGTGTTGTTCACGGGGAATCCTTATCGTTTCGTTGAGTTCGCGGCTTATTTCATTTTGGCGAAATAGGCGGTCAGGTTTGCCTTGGCGCTGATTTTTGGTACCAGCAGGCCATCTTTCGAAGTCATGGCGATCATCACCCCCGGGCCGTGCCCGGCCAGAACGCAGCTGGCGTGGGCAACGATGCCGATCACTACGCCGCCGGTCTTGTATATCCGGCCATAGGTGGCGTCCGCGTCCAGGATGGCGACGAAATCGCCCAGCCGCAGGTCGGTAAGGCCGTATTCCTTGACAATCCCTGCGTCGAACATCTGGATGTCGTAGTCGCCGCTATGGCTGTGGGAGGCGCCGATACCAGAGCCCATGATCTTGGCGGGCACGGTGTGGGTCACCGGAACCTCCAGTCTGCCGTTGGGGAGTTTTTTCAGGGGAATTGCGGCAAGCAGGGACGGGTCCAGGTTCATCACCTTGATCCCTGGGAAATCCGGGAGGTTCAGGCCGCAACCGCAGGCCTTGATCTGGATCTTGTCGCCGATGGTGAGGCGCTCCAGCACCTCCGGGGAAAAATCCACCAGCACATGTTCGATGCCGCCATGCTTGCCGGTGACCCTGCCGGTCTCGCCCTTGGCGTCGCCGGAGACCACCTTGGCGAGGTTGCCCACGCAAGAAAATTGGTTCAAGGCCCGATTGGGGCCGGGTTGCCCCTGGATCTGGGTGAAATTGCTGATGGAAACCCCCGGCTCCACATGGTCGCCGAATTTTTCTCCGGCCAGATCCCCGATGCGCAGGTTGTAGGTGATGCCGCCTACGCCTGGGTACACGTCGGAATGCCCGTCCGGGTTGATCCGGTAGGGGTTGATCCCGCCTTGGGGCGAGGTGATTTCCCCGATCACCGACTGGCAGACCAGCTGTTCCGTGTTGGTTTTGATCATCGTTGTGCGTCCTTTGCTACTAGACGTTGAAGCGGAAGTTCATGCAGTCGCCGTCCTGCACCACATATTCTTTGCCTTCCAGCCGCAGTAACCCCTTTTCTCTGACCTTGGCCTCGCCGCCGCAGGCCACGAAATCCGCATAGGAGATGACCTCGGCCCGGATAAAACCGCGTTCGAAGTCGGTGTGGATAACCGCAGCTGCCTGCGGGGCCTTGGTGCCGCGTTTGATGGTCCAGGCCCGGGTTTCCTTTTCGCCCACGGTGAAATAGTTGATCAGCCCCAGCAGCTCGTAGCCGGCCTTGATCAAACGGTTCAGGCCCGGCTCCTTAAGGCCGAGATCAGCCAGGAAATCCTGGCGCTCCTCCACGCTCAGGGCGCTCAATTCTTCCTCGATTGCCCCGGAGATCATGACCACGGAGGCGTTTTCTGCCGCCGCTGCTTTGCGGAGTTCATCGACCCACTGGTTGCCGGTATTGATCTCCGCCTCGCTGACATTGGCCACATAGAGAACGGGTTTGGCCGTGAGCAGGCAGAGCTCCTTCATCAGTTTTTCGCCGGTATCGTCGAGTTGGGCGGACCGAGCCGGTTTGCCGTCATTGAGCAGTCCGTACAGCCCTTCCAGTACAACCAGCTGCGCCTTGAAGGCTGCGTCCCCGGATTTTGCCTGGGAGGCGGTCTTGGTCATGCGCCTGGTCACCGTATCCAGATCGCAGAGGATCAGCTCGGTGTTGATCACCTCCCGGTCGCGCAGGGGATCGATGCTGCCGTCCACATGGACGATGTTTTCGTCTTCAAAGCAGCGGATCACATGGGCGATGGCGTCTACCTGGCGGATATGGCCGAGGAACTGGTTGCCTAAGCCTTCGCCCTTGCTTGCTCCGCTCACCAGCCCGGCAATATCGACGAATTCCATCTGGGCGTGGACCTTGACCTTGGTCTTGGCCATTTCGGCAAGAATGTCGAGCCGGGCATCCGGAACCGGCACCATGCCCACGTTTGGCTCGATGGTGCAAAACGGATAATTGGCCGACTCGATGCCAGCCGAGGTAAGCGCGTTGAAGATGGTAGATTTGCCGACATTGGGCAGGCCGACGATGCCACAGCGAAAGCCCATGGGGAAGTCCTTGTTGTTACGATTCAATAAAAAAAGTGGCCGGGAAATGACCGAAAATTGTGAGCAGTATATAATGATTTCTTTGCAATGCGGCAAGGGTTGTTTACAATCCATGGACTAAATCCCACTCAATCAGGCGTAAATACCATGGCTGCTCCCGAAAAAATCATCCGGATAGATTCCCTTTTTGCCGAACTGTTCAAAAAAAGGCAGTGGGACAAGCGTTTGGCCCTGCACGCCGTCTTTCGCAACTGGCCGCAGGTCGTCGGCCCGGAGATTGCGGAAAGGACCGAACCTCAGGTGATTCGGGGCACGGTGCTTTGGATCGCGGTTTCCGACTCGGTTTGGATGCAACAGCTTCATTTGCAAAAACAGGCGTTGCTCGAACAGATCAATGCGAATGTGCGTGGTTCTGAAAAAATAAGCGATATCCGTTTCCAGATAGACGCCGGCCTTGGCGAGGAAAAGCTGGCCACCGTCCCCCTGAAGCTGGACGCTTCTCCACAGCCGATTGATCCGGAGGCGCAGGAGGACTTTGAGAGGCTGATCGCCGCTATCGGTGACGCGGAGTTACGAACGCGCTTGCTCGTCCTGTGGCGAAAAAACCAGCAGCTTCCGTATATTTTGCGGCAAAAATAGTTCGTTTCCTTCCGGAGAGGGAGACTGTTATCCTGTTTTCTTTCCTTTCACTAGTTCCACCATTTTTTGAACGAAGCTGTTGAGCCGGTGTGATTGATGCTCCATGTCTCCAGCGATTTGTAAGCCTTGGTCAGCATCTGCTGCATTTTGCTGGGTCACGTCGTCAAGTTCATGCACGGCCTTGGAAATTTGGCCGATGCCTGCGGATTGCTCCTTGGACGCGATGTTTATTTCCTTGAGGAGCTTGGCCGTGTTTTGTGTTTGTTCTGCGGCCTGTTTTAGTGAATTATCGGTGAGTTGCACTAGCTTTACACCATTTTCAACCTTTTCGTGGGTTCCGTCCAGAAGCTGCGCCGTATTTTTTGCCGCATTGGCCGCACGCATGGCCAAATTGCGAACTTCGTCCGCCACCACCGCGAAACCTGCTCCTGCTTCTCCGGCTCGTGCCGCCTCCACAGCTGCGTTCAAGGCAAGCAGATTGGTCTGGAAGGCAATTTCATCAATGGTTTTGATAATGTTGGATGTTTCTTCGTTGGCAGAGGCAATGGTGCCCATCGCCAAGGTGAGCTGGTCCATGGACTGATTGGCGGCGGTCATGATTTTGCTCGTTTCTTCCATGAGTTTGTTTGCTGCGGTCGCATTGTCGGCGTTTTGGGTGGTCATGGAGGAAATTTCTTCCAGGGAGGCGCTTGTTTCCTCCAGTGAAGCTGCCTGTTGTGAGGCGTGGTCCGCCAAGGATTGACTTGCGCTGGCGGCCTTAGTGGCAACAGAAGTAACCGTGGCCGCGCTGGCGGCCAGATCGTCTATAATCTGAGTGATGGGTTTGGTCACGGTGCGTTGCATCACAAAATAAATGCTGCCGCCGGTGACAACGATTAGGGCGAGGCAGCCAAGGGCCATGAAAAACATCAGGCTATTTACCGCAGAGGTCAGGGGGGAGAGATTAAAGGTGAGAGAAAGGCTGCCGCTAACCTCTCCTTCCTGCCATCCCTGATGACAGCGGACACAGTCGGTCGCCACCAGTTGTGGGGCAACGATGCGGACAAAGTCTGAATTGATCTCCTCAAATATCTTTTTGGCGCTAATCTCATTTTTGATTTCGTCTGGAAGGGTCAACTTTTCATCGGTTTTGCCAGAGGATGAGAGATTAATCTTCCCCTCTTTGTCATAGAGAGACGCATCAACGACTCCTTTGATGTCCTTCTGCTGGGCAAGGAGGATCTGGAAATTTTTCATCTGTCCACGCTCAAGTGAGCCCTTGACTCCTTCTTGGAAAGAGTTGAACAGGGTGTGGACAGAGTCAACATATGTCCGGGTCATCTTGCTTTTTACATAGAGGCTGAGAGATATGGTTCCTGCAAGCAGGCTCAGAATAAGCACGGATTGTGCAATTATCATGACCCGTTGGGTAACAGGATGGTGTGCAAAGGTCTCCCTGAACATGGCGACTCTCCCTGACAGAAGTGATTACTTTTTTATCTCGCTCAACCGGTAAAAAGGAATGCTTTT
>Ga0172379_10007357_pt1 | contig 14324 bp, 12 predicted proteins | sample GrowelOW334metaG_FD_119756 | JGI IMG/M metagenome (GOLD analysis project Ga0172379, IMG submission 119756) | Groundwater microbial communities from an aquifer near a municipal landfill in Southern Ontario, Canada - Groundwater well OW334 metaG | ecosystem: Environmental > Aquatic > Deep... | reverse complement strand
GTACTCCTTGGGAATATGCTATCGGCATATATGATCATAAAAATATGGACCGCGCTAAAACGGATTTCTTCTCATATATGTATCCGCCTATTGACGAATTTGTTTATTGGAGTATTGATATTCATCCTTATATTCTCCGGCATCATTGACTTTTTCCCTGTATATAACGATGGGTATATGACGCTCCAGGACATTCCGGCTAATCGGGCAGCTACATGGATACGTGACAATACTCCTCCGAGCGCAGTTTTTCTGAATTCGTCCTATTTTTTCCATCCGGCAAGTATTGCAGGCAGAAAAATTTTTATGGGGTGGCCATATTTTACCTGGTCAGCCGGATATATCAGCTCAGATAGATATAGCGTGATGAAAACCGTGTATGAATCAGACAATAAATCGCTTTTTTGTCCCCTTCTTCAGGAGAATAACATTTCTTACATAACTGTCGAACATATTAATAATGATCCGAACCTTCCCGCTATCGATGTGCGGTATTTTACTGATAATTTCACTCCTGTATATAGTGGCGTTCAAGATGATCGGGACTACTATATTTTCAGTACCTCATCTCTATGCAGCGAATAACCGTACACCGATTGTTTGGAACGCTTCTTCGTTGGAGTTTGCTTTTGAGCTGTTTGCTTCTTATCGGAATCCATATATCAACCAAAACCGTCACGATGTGGGATGGCATCGCATATGTCGGAGTCGTTGTTCTTATAAAACTGCTCTTTTTCCCGCACCCTATCTTGAAAATAACAACGGATACATCGGATTGGATATTTATTGGAGTGGCAATCATCATTCACCTTTTTTTACTGAGCGTCTTTGCTTCTGTCCCGTGGCATTTTCATTTTGATGAATTTATTGTTTCCTACACCTCCCTTACCCTCCCGCCGGCAGCTCAGATCAACTGGTTTGGCGCATATCCGCCGATGTGGGTTGCTCAATTTCCGCTTCTTTTTTATATACTCCAGAAACCGTTTTTGCTGTTTGGCCCGTCAATATGGGCGGTTCGAATATCCGTTTGGCCGTATGCAATGGGCCTACTTATTTATTTGTATTTCCTTGTCAAATCAGTGTGGTCAAAACAGCTTGCCCGTATAGCCGTCCTGATCTTTGTTTTTTTCGCGCCCGAGCTATATATCACGTCAACGGGTCTCCATTTTATCAGCAGCGAATTTTTTTATCTTGCGGCACTCACCCATTTCATTCTCTATATGAACACCAAATCAACAGGTCATCTCTTTCCTCTTACCTTGTATATCGTTGCCTGTTATCTTACCTATACAAGCTCGTATGCTGTCGTACCGGTACTACTCATAAGCGCAGTACTGCTTTTGATAGGTAATTGGTCGGAACGGAAATTATTTCTATCGTCTGTAGCAAAAGTATTGATTGCCGCATTCATTCTTTTTCTTCCCTTTCTCCTCTACCATTTCCTTGACACCCCGTTTCTTACCCAACGCATTAATCAGGTAAACATAGTGAACGGATCGTGGAGTACGACAACAGAAAAACTCAAATCCGGAATGTCCAGGAGCGCTATCGTGACAAAACAGGCAAAAGATGCATTCTCCTCACTTATCATTCCAGGAATCGGGGGTATGGGCGGATACGAATATGGACACAGGGCGCTTCTTACGCCGATGGAGGGAATATTATTTGTTGTGGGCTGCATCATACTGTTTGGAATGTTGCTGAAAAAACAATGGGTGTTTCCTGTCTCATATGTGGTCCTCATGATGATTCCGTTTATTACGGGATTTGTCTTGACCACACACCCTCCCCCGTTCCATCGCATCTCGATTTTGTATCCCTGGATATGTATCCCCATTGCCTTGGCCATTGATTTTGTTGCAGGCGGCATCGGTCGATATACGCAAACAAAAAAAGGCATATATGTTGTTGTTCTTGTTATTGTCACAGGGATATATTCACTCATTCACGTGTCCGCTATGATTCAGGGTGACAAAATAGTTACCAATTGGGATTCGGTGAGAATTACCCGATTTATCGAACAAATCGTCAAGCCCGGCCTTCCGATTCTCATCGGTGCTGACAATACGAATTTTCATTATTTTTACGAACTGACCTTCCGGTTCGGAACAAAACGAACAGTATCCATCAAAGAGAAAGACGAAGCGGTTGCGTCATTTCAGGGAAACGGACCGCTGCTACTCCGGAGCGCCTCAGATAATGATATGACAAGTATTTTCGCGCGATATCCGAACGTCCGTGTATATCATGAAGCGGAACATCTACCGTTTTTGGATATCACGCTCATTATTCCGCCGTCTTCTTTCATTAATACACAATAGCTTTATGAGCTATCATAAACGGGAAACATCCTGTTGGAACTGCCCAACGGCATCATGAGGAATGGTAAGAATATATAACGAAAAGGAAACGCCTTCAATTGACTCAGAAGTGACATCGGTTGTTCCGTAGGGAGCAATCCGATTAAATGTGGAAATAGCCAGGTATGCGGTATCGGTCACTTCCCAAATTAATTTCAGATCCTTTCCTTCCGGAATATATGCAAGAATCGCATGAATATTATCCTGCAGGATCTCCTCTGGGGTTTTAAGCTGTTCAATCCCCTGATCACAAAAAGAAAGTATTTTCTTGTCATCATATGCCTGAAGAAACACGTGCATAATTGCATACGCACCTGCGGGACACATAAGAACATCGTATGTAGGATTTTCGTTCTGTTGGCCGACACGGAGTTCTTGCTGTTTCATTTGGGTCGACGGCGGTTCTACCCCAATGACAATGTCCTGAACGAGCCGGGAAACCGCAACATCCTTATGAGGAAACAGATATTGCGCATGAGGGTTTTTCGATACTCCCCACAGATACGTACTCGTAGATACAACACCAACGAAAACACTTCCAAATACCAAAATAATACTTGCGTATCTCAGGACAATCTGTTTACGTAGCGCTGTATTCTGCAATGTTTCATTCATGCCGTACGCCATGAGCATTACCCAAATGGGAACGGCAATGAGAATACGGAAATCATATGCGCCGGAAATGAAAGATGCTGCGATAGGAAGAACCGCAAGGATGACCAGTTCATACCGTCTTCTTATCACGGCAACGACGATGCTTGGAACAAGAAGAAGATAATAGGCATACGGGATGAGTGGATAATCAAACAGGAATTGTCTTCTGTAGGTAATCGGTGCCGTGAATACTTCAACTATCTGGCTAGCATACAGCAGTGCTCCGCTTAATCCTTGTTGCTGGATGGCTGATAGAAAATCACGAAGCAGTCCCTGCTCACGGATCGCATAGGTGGATGCATGAAACACGATATAGATATATACCGGCGTCATGACAATAACAAAACTCAGCATCCAGGTCATAATGATGTGCCGAAACTGGAAAAACAACGCTTGTTGCCGTTTCCACAATAGCAATAAAAATCCGCTGATAAAAAGCCCGTAAATATATTGCTTTCCCATTACCGCACTCCCCCAACACAAAGCTCCGAAGAATGCGGAAAGGGCCGCCCGGGGACGTGACGCGTTCATAAACGCCGTATACAAAAAATATAAAGAAAGAACCATGAGCGGCGCCGCTATTGCATACCTATGGCCCATGAAAATGTGAAGATACTGTAATGGGAAAAAATTCACTATGAATGCGCTGCATATGGTCACAATGTTGTTGTGGAACAGTCGATCTATGAGCAGTGTTGTCACCAATACCGTGATATATCCAAGGACAAGCAGTGCGTAATTAAACACCAGAAGGTTATACCCGAACAGTTGGAAAAAGAACGTAATATAGTAATGAAATCCGGTTTCTCGTGTCGCGTATCCGACCATATCCAGAAATGCCGCCTGAAACGGCGAATGCCCTATATGGATATTTGCAAAATAGATGTCCCAGGCTGCATCATCAAAAAGACCGAAGTTGTTCCACGGGGCAGTGGACCAGTTCCACAGATGGGTAACGAAGAACAATAACGACACCAACCCGATGATAATCAATACTCTTCGATGTATGGATACATTCGTAAACCAATGGATAGTGTTGCTGGAGATAAATGATGCAATAAATAATGCAGACGCGGCTATCCATAATACCCATGTCCACGAATTTCCGTACCACAAACCGCTATAGTGCGCTATTGTCACTGCTACACATCCGATCCAGCTTATCCATGCACCGATAAACAACCGTTGGTGCGTAACGCCTTGAACAAAGGAATGGATATATCTGTTTGCCATAGTCGCTGATATCTTTTGTATACTATAGCATGAACATTGCACTAATAGGTTCGTCGGGATGACCAATTATTTGTTATACTATACGTCATGCATATTGCAATTATCGGCGGAGGTGTAACCGGTCTTGCTGCAGCATATACGCTCACCAAACGCGGCGTGAAGGTCACGGTCTTTGAAAAGGACCAAACGCTCGGAGGACTGGCTTCTGGGTTTCGTACGCCATCATGGGATTGGCCGCTCGAGAAAACGTACCATCATTTTTTTACGAATGACAAAGCAATAATTACTCTCGCCAAAGAACTGGGGATGGAACAAGATTTGATGATCCTCTCCCCGACGACATCCGTATACTGGAATAACAAACAATACCCCTTTGATACTCCCATAACTATTCTGAAATTTCCCGGCATCCCTTTTCTGGATCGCCTCCGCACGGGAATAACCGCTGCCGTCATGAAAATAAATCCGTTTTGGCAACCGCTCGAACACATGACGGCAAAACAGGTATTTCTTCCTCTCAATGGAAATGCTGCATGGAAAACAATCTGGGAACCGCTGTTGGATGCCAAATTCGGTCCGTACGCAGGTGACATTGCCGCGTCATGGCTCTGGGGACGGTTGTACAAACGAACGCCACGCCTGGGATATTTCCGCGGCGGATTTTCCCGATTTGTAGACGTGCTAGCACTCGCCATACAAAATCAAGGCGGCGTCATCAAAACTAATACCGCTGTTACCGACATCGACAGAAAAAAATTTGACGCCATTCTTCTTACCGTTCCGTCCCGCGTTGCAATCAAATTGATGACATTTCCAAAGGACTATACCCGTCAATTATTGTCCATCCCTCATCTCTGGGCGCAAACGCTTATTCTGGAAACCGACAAAACACTGCTGGAAAAAACGTATTGGCTCAATATGAATGACCGGTCATTTCCGTTTATTGCCGTTGTCCAGCACACCAACATGATTGACAAAAAGAATTACGGGGGCCGCCATATCGCCTACATCGGCAATTATCTTCCGGATAATCATCCGTATCTGACGCTCACGAAGGAACAACTGCTGAAAAAATTTATGCCGCATCTCAAAAAAATCAATGCAAAATTCACCATTCTCAATTCATTTTTGTTTACTTCTCCGTTTGCTCAACCCGTTCATACCACAATGTATTCCACGCGTGCACCGAAACTGGAAACTCCCCTACCGCATGTGTATCTGGCAAATCTTGATTCCATCTATCCGTGGGACAGGGAAACGAATTATGCAGTGGAACTGGGTCAGCGCGCAGCAAAAAAAATTCTTTCATTTGACAACCAATAATCTTCGCGTTACAATCGTCCAGCTAAATAAAATTCTGTCGTTTTTTTTCTGGGGGATTGATTGTTGGGCAGGCAATCAATTCCCCATTGAGAACATGACGGATTTTTTTTGGAAAAAGTCGAGGAAAAAATTCGCGTGAAATAGTACCGCTATACCAATCTGCGTGAAATATATTAGCTTCAAAAAAATAGTTGACAATAAATATTCAGATTAGGTATTCTGCGGTATAAGGTGTTGCGTACGTGCAATACCGATAAGAAAAAGCATTACTATTCGTAGCAAAAATCATTCGCAAGAATGACCCAAACCCAAATCTGCTAGCGGTAGTGATGCTTTTTTAATGGAAATCACTTGTGTTTTCCCATTCTCCTCCTCTTTTCTGAAACCAGGCTGAAAACACAAAAAAGCATCCATTTTCAGGATGCTTTTTTCCCCAAATCTGCTAGTTAATACGGTTTATTTCTTCTTTTTTGGTAGTTCATGTATCGCAACAATGTCATCTATTGCATGCTTCCATTCTTCTACCGGTCCCTTTCCCTCTACTTGGACTGCTCCAAGGGGGTCGGGTGTGATAACAACATTTTTCCCAGGATGCCTATTTAAAAATTTATCTAATTTATCCATCTGCGACCCCTTAACAGCAACTGTCGCTTTCTGATCCGCCCGCTCTTCCACCTTGATATTCCCCCAAATATACGTTGCAACCCTCTCTCCTTCTATCGTTCCAAACGGAGCCATATGGTTACAAAGTAAAGACAGGGATACTCAATCCTTTCTTTTTAAGTTCCACAAACTGCCTCCGCACTTCTTCTTCAAAGCGCTGGCGCTCACGAACAAGAGGAGAAACTCTCGATTTTGAGTTTTCTCCCGACTTACTTCCCAAACCCATCTGCTTGAGCAGTAGTTTTACTGACATAATTCTATTCAAAACCTTTTTGCAGGTCTTGTCAAGTCCCATAGGAAATTATCTTTAATAATATCATAGTCTTATAGTTTATTTATCAATATATAAACCGTCATTATGCTCTATCCAATTTATTGGATATTTATGTGGATAACTTTGGGATACTATTATCCCCTCGTAGGAATTCTATAAAATAATTCTATTTATGACCATGCATAATAACGTGTATAATATATTTAAATGGAGGGTTATAAAAAACAACTATTAAATAGAATACTTCATATTATTACCATTACTCTCGTTTCATTGGGTATCACACAGACGGTTTATGGCGTATTCAGCCCTATCCAAATCACTATTAATCCTGAAATAAAAGGTCATACAATTTCTTCTAACTTTCTCGGTTTAAGTTTTTCGCAAGATTCTATAACAAATCCAATTTTATTCGGGGTCGATCCCAATAACCAAAACGATCAAATATTACTAAGATTACTAAAAAAATTGGGACCGGGAGTTTTGCGTTTCGGCGGAACCGATACAAATTATACCTACTGGTTAAATTCCCCGCCATCAGGTCTCTGCAAAACTAGTACTTCTTTTCCAACCAAAATACTTTCTAAAACCAATGTAAATCATCTCTTTACATTTTCTAAACAAGCAAATTGGTCCGTAATCTTTGGTTTAAATTTAGGTTGTTACAATTCGACAATAAAATCCATGATTGTAAATGAAACGTCTTATTTCAAACAAATTGGTGGAGATTCACTCCTCGCTCTCGAAATTGGTAATGAACCAAATAGCTTCCCTGAATTGGGTCTGAGACCGGATACCTACACTAATACAATTCACATACTGGAGTTTGACAAGTATGCAAAAGCCATACACGCAATTTCACCCGACATCCCTCTGACGGGTCCTGCGATTCTATCCAATCAAACATGGTTAAAAAATTTTATCACTTCAGAATCAAATGAAATTTCTTTCGCCACGGTACATTTGTATCCGCTCTCAAAGACAAAAGATCTAGATATAGATGTGAACACCAGAGTATGTGAGCAGGACAAATGTCTGGAATATATTGAGAAAATGCTGAGTAAAGAAAAAGCAGAAACGACAAACAACACTATTTCAGCATATGCAACAATTGCACAAGAAAAAAACATGCCTCTACGTTTTGACGAAGTGAATGCAATGGGTAGAGGAGGTATTGTCGGTGTAACCGATACGTTTGCATCAACGCTATGGGGAATAGACACATTATTTATGATGGTCAATAATAATATTGCCGGTGTAAATTTTCATGGAGGCGGATGTGGTGGATATACTCCCATTCTGTTTTGTCCCACACTGAGCGGACCGAATCCAAAGCTATACAAACCAGGAGCTCTCTATTATAGTATGTTATTTTTTCATGAAGCTACCAAAGGAAATCCCCGCCCTCTCCAAGTTGAATATGATAAAAACTTGGCAAATCTTGGGGCCTATGCAGTGTTATCTCAGGACAATATTCTTCGTGTCATCCTTGTTAATCGGGACTCTCAAAATACTATCGTAGTCTCGCTTGACCCCGGAAATTTGTATCCGCAAGCACGGGCAATCCGTTTGCGTGCACCCTCAATCAATGCCTCAAGAGAAAATATCGCTTTTGCCGGTAATTCCGTAAAAGAAGACGGATCGTGGACATTCGGAACGGATGAACCGGTAAACAAAGTCAATTCAAAATATCCCGTCTCACTTCCTCCGGGAAGCGCAGCGCTTGTTGTCTTTTCATCATCAACGAATCCTTCGTCCACACCAACTTTTTCACCCTCTAACACTCCCGCTGCTACCCCTCGTCCTACCATTACCTCAAATCCAACACCTATGCAACTACCCGGAGATATTGACGGCAACGGGAAAGTAGATATTCTTGACTACAACCTTTTCGTACCAAATTTTGGGAAGACTGGCTCTCCTGGATGGATCAGGTCTGATATCGACAAAAACGGCAAAGTGGATATTTTTGACTATAATGTAATAGTGGAGAATTTCGGAAAATGAATGTAAAGTAATAAATTTATACTGATACACATGAATCTATGACAGACACAAACGAATCATCGAATGATCCATCCGTACAATCCGGTCCGTCTAATACCCAACAATTAGGAATTGATCCAACGCAATCGGAGATCAAATCAACTACGGACACTCCCTTTCTACATGGTGGAATACCCAAAAAAAGAAAAAATACTATAGTACAATTATTTACTATCACATTAATCCTTGCCGGAACTATTGCAGCTCTTTTTTCAATCAATAGCTCACAAGATACAAGAAGCAAAGCCGTGGATAACGGACCGGTATTATCACTCTCTCCTTCAACAAAACTTGCTGTCATAAACGACACATTTAATATCGGAATTACTCTCAATACGGGTACAGACAAGGTCTCTGCAACAACAATCCATATTTTGTATGATCCAACATCTGTCGAAATTTTGAGTTTTACTCATGGAACCCAACTTCCTGTCATTCTTGTGCCTGAAACTCACGCAAACGGAAACCTCGCTGTTACCCTTGGTTCCCAACCGACTACCCCCTTTCAGGGTGTTGGAATCATCGGAACAATCCGCGTAAAAGTGATTACCGTCAAACAATCATCTATCGCATTCACGAGTGCGACCAAAGTATCATCTGTTGGGAAAACCGGTAATACACTTGCGTCAACAAAAGGAACCACTATCACGACAGCTACAAATACACCAATCCTCACACATACCCAAATGCCGACACAAGCTGTCACACGTACTCCAACCCCGTCACGGATAGCTACACGTACTCCAACCCCGTCACGGGTTGTTACGAGCACACCAAAAGTTGTTACACCGATTCAAACAGGAACGTGTTCAGTAGCACCCGGAGCGACCTGTGGAGACTCAAGTAAAGCCGGGTGTACATCAGCCTCAGCAATACACAATAAAGGCTGGTGTCTTGAATACGGTTCTTCGTGTTGTCTGTGGACACCGGATTGACACAGTCAAATAACTGAATCCCAATTATTTAGAAAAATTACTTCAGCCGTGCGAAGAATAATTGTCCGGCTGGCGTTTGATGGACTTTGGTAATAAGTACCACGATCTCCTGTCCGATTTTGTCTTTCGTCTCTTCAACAACGACCATCGTACCATCGGAAAGATAGCCAACTCCTTGTTGTCGCTCTTTTCCATCATGCGTTATTTTCACTGTCACTTCTTCTCCGGTGATAAGGGCAACTTTCAGAGCCTGTGCCAGGTCGTTGATATTCATGACTTTGACTCCCTGAGCGCGGGCAACCTGTGCTAGGTTAAAATCAACGGTTAAGAGCCTGCACTTCCACCGTTTCGCTAGTTGAATGAGCTTTTGATCTACCTCTACGACTTCTTTTTGAGGATCTGAAATAATTTTAAGTGTTACTCCTGGATTGTTTCTTTGATTTTTCAGGGCATTGAGAACCTCCAGTCCCCTTCTCCCCTTCGTTCTACGGATACTGTCAGCACTATCAGCAATGTGCTGCAGTTCTCCTAACACGCTTTGCGATACCAAGAGCGTTGCTACAAGAAATCCGCTGTTTACAATTGCATATATCCTGCCATCGATGAATACACTGGTATCAATAAGGATGGGATATTCCCCCTTCGGAATCACGGTTGGTTTGATTTCAGTTGGTGTTTGGCGCTGGAATGGCCGCGCAGTAAGTTTTCCAAGCGCGGTTAAATTCTTCACTATCTCCCGGGCAAGTTCTTTGGTAAATGCGCGCGTAGGCTTGACCACGGTTTTTGCTTCAGGTTGCGGGGTTGTCTTTTTTATTTCCTGCTTCGAAACTGGTTTTTTCATGCGGGCTTATTGTATCACGAAACAATTAAGATGATTAATACTTGCTTTTACTAATATATATATGATATATACAGGACACTATGCCACCCATTGAACGATTATCGAAATTAACTGAAGGCAAAACTCCCCTTGGACCACCAATCCCCCCTAATTTTGAACATCATGCAGACTTTCATGAACTGACTATTCGATTTAGCACCGTTCCGTTAAGTGATAAGCTTCCTTCATTACTCAGAAACCTGAATGTTGGGATTCCTCCTGAAAAGCATATAGGAATTGATGATGTTATTGAAGCCAGTCGGCCTTTTGAACATAAACAGATGCGGTGGCAATCCATTCGGCTTGATGATGAGAAGAAAGGAATTGGAAGTAATCCGACAGGATGGGAACATTTATATATGGGAAGCGGTCTGGATAACGTGGATACCTCTCTTCGGGTAGCGCTTTTGGGGTTAAGAGCTCAAAAAGAGCATGAAACGGTGATTAACAGAATACTTACCGGTGGATATAAAGCGTTAGATGTAGATCAACTTATTGAAGTGAATGCAATTATTAGCAAATTGCTTTCTCAGGAAAAGGCATATATGCCAGATACCGCGAGACAATTCCGGGTAGATGCCCTGAGCGCTATTCAGAAATTACCTGCTCATTTGACTACGTCATATTACTATCAGGGGCATGATGAACAAATTATCGCTATCGCAACAGTACTACAGCAATTGCCTCCGCATGCCTCCATGAGAAGGCCTGTACAATGGCAGGAAGTATATGAAAGAGCAAGCCAATCGGGTATTCATGATCTAACAGTGCAGGACTTACAACGGGGACGGGCCACTATTGATTTACTCAGCCATGGAATGGGTTCGTTTAGTCAGGGGTTTATCCAGTTGGCAAAAAACTCACAGAGATAACAATGCTACCGCAATTGTAGCGAGAATTATCCCCACAACCCGAATAAACGTTAGTTGTTCCCGCAAGAAAATGAATGCAAGTACCGCAGTGAGAGCCGGGTAGAGCGCTGTAAGGGGCACCGCAGCGGATGCATCTTTTCTGGTCATGACGAAATAGAAGCCGATAATACCGACTGACCCTATAAATCCGGCTAATAGTCCGTACAGGATACCCATCTTGTCCCCTACGAGTAAATCCTTTACCCGATATGCAAACAGACAATATAACAGCGCTCCGGGCACATATCCCACGAGATCCCAAAAAATAGACTGTTCTCCAATGCGATTAGCTGCAAGTTTTGAGAACAGAGACCCAACTCCCCATCCGACAAGAGATAATATCGCATAAAAGAGTGTCGTGGTATCCATATATTTATTCTAACAGATGTTGAGCGAGTTTCAGATTTCGCGTGTGCTCCGGAGAAATGATATTGGTGAATCCTAAGCGTTTGCTTTCTTTGGCGCGCCGTTCTTCTTGCCCAACCCGTCTTACCTCTCCAAGAAGTCCTAATTCTCCAAAAACAACTGCTTTCGGATCAACTGCTATATTTTTGTAAGAGGAGAGGATTGCTATAGCAACCGCCAGGTCTGCTGCCGGTTCAGAAAGTTTAAGTCCTCCGCTGACATTCACGAAAACGTCATGGGTCCCAAGCGGAAGACCGAGTCGTTTTGATAAAATGGCGGTAATCAGCTGCAACCGGTTATAATCAAATCCGTTTGCCACTCTTCTGGGTATTGCAAGTTGACTCACAACGACAAGCGCCTGAATTTCAACGAGAAGCGGCCGCGATCCCTCCATCACCACGGTGATGACCGAACCGGGTACATTCTTTACTCGGTCCTGCAAGAATATCTCGCTTGGGTTAGCTATCTCCTTTAGTCCTATTTCCTTCATCTCAAAAATTCCTACCTCTTCAATCGGTCCGAACCGGTTTTTGAGCGTCCGAAGAATTCTTGCGTCCGCATACCGTTCTCCCTCTAAATACAACACGGTGTCCACCATGTGTTCAAGAACCTTTGGCCCTGCTATCTCTCCTTCTTTGGTGACATGACCAATGATGAGAATGGGAATACCGCGGGATTTAGCAAATGTTACGAGTTCTTCCGCACAAAACCGTATCTGTCCGACAGACCCGGCCATACCATCTAATTCATTAGAAGAGAGCGTCTGAATGCTATCAATTACCACTAGTTTTGTCGTAGCATTCATTCCGTCAGCTGCCCATTTTACTAAAGCCTCTATAATGCCCTCCAGCATGGTTTCCGCTAGCACCATGATGTTCGTGCCGTCTACATACATGCGTTTTGCACGCAATTTTATTTGTTCTCCGGATTCTTCCCCGGAAACATACATGCCGCCGATTGCTGACAACACATGGAGAAGCAGTGTTGATTTTCCAATACCCGGATCTCCGGCAAGAAGAGTAACCGATCCGGGGACTATCCCCCCACCCATGACGCGGTCAAATTCCATAAATCCGCTTTTGAGTCTGTTTTTCTCAATATGTTTTACGTCAGATAGTTTTTGAGGGATGTTATTTGTATTTTGAAATTTGTTTGAAATTTGAAGTTTAGATTTCGAAACTTCCTTTACTGTTTCAACGAGAGTGTTCCACTCACCACAACTGGGACATTTTCCGTACCACTGAGGAAATTCAGCGCTGCATTGCTGACAAACATATGAGGATCGAAGCTTCATTGAGACGCATTGTACCACAAGAATAGTTCTGTGCGTCGATTATTACCGATAGCCGATTGGTTTTTCTTTCAAGGTCATGGACAAACTAATTTTTCGTTTGTCCGGCTGGATATCTTCGATATTCACAGTAATCTCATCTCCGACTTTCGGCTCTTCACCGGGAGAAATCTTACTGATGTGGATGAGTCCATCCACTCCAGGAGTCAGGTTCACAAATACTCCATACGGAGATACCCGGGATACTTTTCCTTTGACTTGGGTATCTTTTTCAAACATATCCAGGACATGTTCCCATGGATCCGGAAGCAACTGTTTAAGGGAAAGCGTTAGTTTTCCGGATTTCTCATCAATACCGATGACTTTCACTTTAACCGTATCATTCGTTTTGAGATATTGCTGGGTGTCTTCGACTTTTTCCCACGCAATTTCTGAGATGTGGATTAATCCCTCAATATCCTGTTTCTCCCCGTCCTTTTCAACGGTAAACTTGGCAAATGCGCCGAACGGAACGACACCGGTTACTTTTGCTTCCACGATGTCGCCGACTTTGACCAGTTCCAGAAGTTCTTTTTGTTTGGCAAGATTTGCTTCTTCCGTCATGGCGCGTTGGGAAAAAATCAGACGATTGGTTGCTTGATCCACTTCCATGACTTTTACCTGTATGCGACGCCCGACCATCCGATCAAGCTGCTTGAATGTGTTGCCGTCAAATTGGGACTGTGGGATGTACCCACGAAGCCCGACACAGTCAACAAGCATGCCGCCACGAACGAGCTCTTTTAAGAGCACTTCAATGGGTTCGCTATCTTTCTGGTGTTTTGCCAGGTCAAGCCATTGTTTTTCAAAAATACTTTTCCGAAGAGAAAGTACTGACTGTCCGCGATCGTTTTCCGGAACAATGACAAGTGCGGTGACTTTATCGCCTACTTTTAGTGCCATGATGGTATCTTTGTAGGTTTCCAGTTCCCGATCAATGACGACCCCTTCGGTTTTTCCGCCGATATCAATGGTTACTTCTTTATGAGCGACCCGTGAGACCACTCCTTCAACCGTGTCGCCTTTTTTCACGCCTTTGAGGGAGTATCCTGTTTGTGACAACAGGTCAGCCATTGTTGTGGCTTGGATCTTTTTGTGTGAAGACTGAGGTTTAACTTCCTCTTTTTGTACTGTCGCTACTTCCTCTGCGACTGAGGCTTGTTTATCTGATTTTTTCTTTGGTGCCATGCATGAATACTTCCTTTCTTACTAAGATAGAGGCTATTATACAGGAAACAAAGCTAATTTCCAAGCCAACAAAAAACCGCTCCACAGTTCCCCAGCTTTGACTTATCTTCCCAGGATCTTGC
>Ga0172379_10007355_pt1 | contig 14324 bp, 9 predicted proteins | sample GrowelOW334metaG_FD_119756 | JGI IMG/M metagenome (GOLD analysis project Ga0172379, IMG submission 119756) | Groundwater microbial communities from an aquifer near a municipal landfill in Southern Ontario, Canada - Groundwater well OW334 metaG | ecosystem: Environmental > Aquatic > Deep... | reverse complement strand
TTTTCCGCTTGTTCGAGATCGAACTTCAAGCGCGAAATCTTTGACTTAAGATAACCGCTTTTCAGCAGTTTAAGCATATTGTCTAATTCAATTTTGGCATCTTTCGCCGACAACTCAAAAAAATCCTTTTGGGCCAAAAGATATGACTGTTCCAAAATTGATGCAGCTGCACTTGCATTATCAAGTGCGGCGGCATGAGACTGGGCTGGTGGATTAGCATTTTGGGCTTTGACCTGAGTTAAAAACTGGTCAAATATTTGTGATTCCATATGCTCCCCGGCGCCAAGTGTGAACAGTTCGTTATTTTTAGTATAAAACAAAATTAATTCTTTGTAAATACCCCCCAGCACTTCATCTGGAATCATCTCAGGCGAGAGGGTTTCTGGCAGTACTGCCAAATACTCGGGATAAGTCCAAATAATGGCTAAAACACGCCTAAACATGGTCAAATTAGGGCCATCTATGACCTTTTGGGGCGAAGTCGCACCTAGCGAACGATTGGAGGCCAAATTCGACCCTTCTGCAGTGGCTCCGCTTGCCCCTACGGCTGCTCTGGGCGCGTTCTGGATCAGTTTGCCCGCGATAATAGCCAATTCCCGAACCGCCTCTTCCGACACATTCAGCCGGCTGGAAAGCTGGCGCAACCAATGGTCGCGCTCGACCGGATTGCCCAGCTGGATTATCTTCGTGATCAGGAATCTGGCGATTTCTTTCTTATCTTCGGGCGAATTGATATCGCGGCCTTTGACGGCGCGGCTGAAAAAATATTCCATCACTGATTCCGCATTTTTTATCGCTTCCTTCCAATCATTCGGATTCTTGGTCGCGCACTCCCCCGGATCCTTGCCCTGCGGCAGAGTTATGACTTTGACATTTATTTCTGATTGCAAAGCGATCTCGATCGATCTCAGGGCGGCGCGCATGCCGGCATCATCCATATCCAATGACAGGGAGAGATTACTGGTGTAACGTTTTAAGTTTTTCAATTGCTGATCGGTCAGCGCCGTGCCGGAAATCGACACGACGTTCTTTACTCCCGCTTGGTGCGACGGAATGACATCCATATAGCCTTCGACCAATATGCACTCATCCGCTTTGCGGATCGCATCCTTTGCCCAATACAGGCCGTAAAGCACTTCGCTCTTGTTGTAAATTTCCGTCTGCGGAGAATTTATATACTTTGCCGGTTCATCTTTCTTTAAGGCCCTGCCGCCGAAACCGACGGTGCGGCCGTGATGATCGATGATCGGAAACATCAAGCGGTGGCGGAAGCGATCGTAATATCCCGGGCCGCGATCTTTTTTTATAGAAAGCCCCGCAGAAAAAATTTCCTGTTCGCTGTAACCCTTCTTTTTCAAAAAATCAAACAAGTTGCTCCAGTCGTCAACAGAGTAGCCGATCTGGAATTGCTCGATCGAATCGCCATTGATTCCCCTATTCGATAAATAATCGCGCACTTCCTGCGCTTTGGGCGAATCCAATAATATCTTGTGCCAATATCTGGCAGTCAGCTCGCATAAATCGTACAAACGATTCTTGTGGCTGAGCTGTTCGCGATTCTGGCGCGACAATGTGACGCCTGCTTTCTGCGCCAAGACTTTGAGCGCCTCGGGAAATTCGATATTCTCGATCTTCATCAGGAACTCGAACACGTCGCCGCCCGCTCCGCAGCCGAAGCAATGGAATGACTGTCTGGCGGGAGAGACGATCATCGACGGCGTCTTCTCATTATGGAAGGGACAAGCCGCTTTGAAGATGCCCGTACCAGCCGGAACAAGACGCAAATATTCGCCGACAAAATCGGCGATATCTATCTTATCCTTGATTTCTTGCACTTCGGGAGAGGAGGCCATTTGAATAGTTATCAGTTTTCAGTTTTAAGTTTTTAGCATAACTTCGATATATAATCTAAACTATACAATATATAGTGCCTATAGCGCAAAGTTGACAAGATTAATAAAAAATGATAACGTTTGGAATTGAAAGGGACGAACTTTGACAATATATTAGACATGCAAACTACAACAAAGGGAGGAAAGACATGGCTAGAATTAACAAAGAAGGTCATATTATTTATCCAATCACGGTAGTAACTAAGGATAAGGGACGTAGAATTCGCCAATCAGTCGATAGGGCGATCATCCCCGGCCATCCGGATTATCATGATCAAATTGTTTGGCTTCCGCCTGAAGATTGCGAATTAGCGGAAAACTTCAACAATCAAGCTATCGCCAGCGGCAAACGGATTATGGACGATGCTACTGATAAAAAGATTGAAGAAGCATTAATAACTGCTAAAGAAATACTGATAAAAATGAATGATAAAGATATGATTGATGAAATACATTACTTTGGCTGCGGAGTGTTCCATATTGATTGCAGAAATACTAATCGCTTAGAGGATTTATTATTTCTAATTAGGGATATTGCCGCACAAGTCGATCCGAATCTGATCCTCCGAGAAAGCACGCTCGAGCCGGATAGCAATAATATGCGATTAGTGATAATCGAATACAAGCAGGCAACAGAACAAGAAGGAGAAGAACATGCGTGAACAGCTTAGCCAATGGATCCAAGAAGCGTTTGATGATTTATTTCTAAAAACAAACGGTGAAGTCGGAGAACATCTCGGCCGAGGAATAATCAAAATCAAGCATGATTCCCTGACTCGGCTATTACCGCTCATTAAAGAAGAAATACAAGCTGTCAATAACAACTTAGCAATTACAGCGATATCTTCGCCTGATAAGCTTGGATTTTGCCTGATCAATTTTGATTTGACATAGCACATTCAACAAAGCCGCCACCCGGAATGGGAGGCGGCTATTTTAATCTATTATTTTTTCCAGAGGCCGTGCAAATTGCAATAGGCGCGGGCTGTAATATCAGCAGTTCCGTCGGGCAGATCGAATTGCGCTTCCGGCGCGTCGCCGGGCTTCAGAAATTTCTTATAGCTGATGCCGTCAGCCAGAACTTCGATCCATTCGATATAATGCGCATCCTCCATCGGATGCGGCACAGAACCAATCTTGACACTGGCAATATTGCCGTCAATTTCAACGACTGGCACATGCTTTTCGAGCGATGCATCGACCGAGTTTTCCTCTTGCAGGATCATTTCCTTACCGCAACAGACTAAGACTCCCCCGCCGACAAACACTACCTCAACAATGTTGCCGCAGACAGAGCATTTATATACTTCGTTTATTTTTTTGACCATATATTTTTTTACTAAATTGAATTAACTTTATAAACTTTACAAACTTTCAACTTTATAAACTCTAATATTCCTCGCATTTAATCTGATAAAATGCCTGCGCATGGTCGCAAGACGGGCATTTTTCCGGCGCTTCCTTGCCAAAATGAGCATAGCCGCACTCGCGGCAGATCCACCAGACTTCCTCGTCTTTCTTAAAGACCGTGCCATCCTCGACTTGCTTCAATAGTTTAATATATCGCTCCTCATGATGCTGTTCCGCCTGCGCGATTGAAGACAATCGTGCGGAAATTTTATCAAAGCCTTCTTCCTTCGCCTTGGCAGCGAATTCCGGATACATTGTCGTATTCTCATAATTTTCTCCGGCAATCGCCGCCTTCAGATTTTCCGCGGTCGTGCCGTAAGCAGTCGGGGCTTCCGCCTCGACTTTGATAGCCATTAAATCTTCTTTCGAGTGTTTCTTGAGATTCTGGATTTCCTCGAACAGCTTGGCGGCATGCTCGCGCTCGTTATCGGCGGTAATCAGGAAGATTTCCGCGATCTGCTCAAAGCCTTCTTTCTTCGCGACTTTGCTGTACATGGTATAGCGGTTCCTGGCTTGAGATTCGCCGATGAACGCCTTGCATAAATTTTGAATTGTTTCTGTCATAAATTTTTCTTTTCCACTTTTCTAAGAAAAGTGGAGCAAAAGTCGTGGCCGAAATAAATCATGGCTAGATTTTATGCTTCTCTCATTAAACCGTCAGCTCGTCCGCATTAACGGACTCGGTTGACGGTTTGCCTCCGGCCATTCGTTCTCGCATAAAATCAGCACAAGTTTTATTAATGGCCACAATACAAATGCAAATTAATTAATAATTTTATTTATAATTTTCAATTTTTAAATATCGCTTTTTGCTGCTTCGATTTCATCCAAAATGGCGTCAGCAGGAGGATTCTTTGGTAAAAGCGAAGCCAATGAAATCGGCTTGGCAGCCAAAACTTCCTCTTTGACGATATTCTCACCGGCCATCGGCATTCTTGCATCGCGATCCTCAGTTTTCTTGCGCCGCTCTTCCCTGACTTTTCTGAAGCAATCATCGCAGTAGGTCGGCCGTGCCGGATCGGGCTTGAATTTTAATTTGAAATCCTTATTGCACGAAGCGCATTTAGCATCGAATAATCCCTGATTATTCTGCGGTACTCCCGGTATTCTCGGCATTGCCGGACGGCCGTCTGATATCGGAGCGCGTCTTGGCGCTTCGGCGCGCGGTTCGCGCCGAGCATTATCATCCTGCCTCGGCCGATCGGATCGGAATGAATCATTGCCACGAGGCCGTTCATCGCGAGGGCGATCATCCCTGGGGCGTTCCTCGCGCCTTGGCCGATCGTCAAACCTCGGCTTCGGCGTCAAAGTTCCCTGGCCTAATGATGACAAGCTGATAGTCGGTCCTGCCGCTGATTCCCGAGCCGGCACGATATCGCCCATTTCATATTGCTCGCCCTTGCCCGGTCCGCCCGACATAATACCCATCTTATCCGCCAATTCCATGCCGCTCCAGCGATTGATCTTATCTTCTACGTCAGAGCGCGAATTAGCATAACGTTCGCGCGACACATTGATGACTTTTTCGCGGCTATTAGTCAGATATTCACCGAAGAGAGGCGGCAAAGTATCAGCGGAAAAAGGATCGGATGATACCCCATCGATCATAAGCTTAAGATAAATGGCAAAAGCTGGCAAATTGACCAGATCTTCCTCGGTAAAGAATGGCGTGAATTCCAAAACCAATTTTTCCGCATCGGCCGCGCCTGTGCGGAAGCAGATCAAAGTGCCGACGTTGCCGAATACGGCCGCTGACACCTCTTCAGGCAATTGCTCGATATATTGATGCGCGACGACTAGATTCAAACGGTATTTACGAGCTTCAGATAAAATATTAGAAAAGCTGTCCGTGGCGAAATTCTGGAATTCATCAACATACAGATAGAAATCCTTACGTTCGTCTTCCGGTATTTCCACGCGACTCATGGCGGCCATGTATAGTTTAGTCACGATCATCGAACCCAAAAGTTGCATCGTGTCTTCGCCGATACGGCCTTTCGCCAGGTTAAGGATCAGGATTTTCTGATTATCCATAATCTCGCGCAAGTCCATAGTCGATTTGACTTGGCCGACGATATTCCTGATCAAAAAATTAGACAAGAATTGCCCGACCTTATTCTGAATTGGCGAAATAACTTCCTGCAGCACGCGATCATTCCACTTAGTGAATTCATTGACCCAGAATGATCGCACCACCGGATCCTTGATCTTTTCGACGACCTTATCGCGATAATCCTTTTCCACCAGGATGCGCATGACGCCCAAAAGCGTCGAGCCGGGATAATCCAGCAGAGCCATGATAGTATTTCTCAAAATATACTCCAAACGCGGGCCCCAGCTTTCGGCGAATTGCTTCTTAAAGACAGAAACGATGCCCGATGCGATAAGATGCTTATGGGTTTCTTCCACCGCTTCCATAATATTGAAAGCGATCGGAAAGCTGGTATCGGCCGGATTCATATAGACGACATCATTAATGCGATGCGACGGAATGAAATCCAGGATCTTTTCCGCCGTATCGCCGTGCGGATCGATATAGCAGCAGCCTTCGCCGTTGATAATGTCAGAGATGATAAGATTTTCGAGCAATGTCGTCTTGCCCATACCGGTCTTACCGATGATGTACATGTGACGGCGGCGGTCATCGCGTTTGATGCCGAACGGCCGCAAAGCGTGGCGGTAATTCGTCGCGCCGAATATCGTTATATTGTCTTTTGAGGCTTCAGCCATATAATAATTTTGAATTTGAATTGAATATTTAATTTCGAAGTTTGCGACCGTTTCAAAATCTTGTGCTGATTTTATGCGATAACGAATGGCCGAAGGCAAACCGTCAACCGAGTCCGTTAATGCGGACGAGCTGACGGTTTAATGAGAGAAGCGTAAAATCTAGCCATGATTTATGAACAGGTCGCGACTTTTCTTTTGGCCTTAGCCTTTTCTTTTCCTAGAAAAGAAAAGGTAAGATTAATTCTAAAAAAAGGTATTAAAAAGACTTTATGCAAACGGTAAATTGCTCGGCGGCGCGCTTTTCTTTAAGGCCGGATCACCAGCCGGCATTGCCGACGGACTATGTGGAGCGACAGGTGCGACTGATGGCTGGCTTTCTATCGGAGCAGCAATAATCTTTGCCGGCACACTCATCGGCATACTAGGCGGAAGCGGAGCTTGGCCGGGAACAAGCGGCGAAACAGCTCTGACTTGCGTCGACTCTTTGCGATCCTCCTTCTTCGGCGCCGGAGCGGCGCGCTCGTGATAAGGCAAACGAGTAGGCGGAGCGGCGCGCTTGCTGCCCATCATCTCCAATTGGCTGGCTTTGACTGTCATGACCGGGAAATGCCAAAGAGTAGCAAGCTCTTCAGGATTCAATAAGGTGATTTTTGATGAGGCATTGGATTCGCCATACCAGGCAGTGCGATTGCAATACCAGCGCAGCATCCTGTTTTGTTTAGTGGCGATCCGCTGGTCGACGAAAAAATAATCGGCCGCCGTCTTAGTAAATGCGCCCGGCTTGAAGGCATTGGCATCAGTCGTATTGAATTGCTGAATCGAGCCGGTAACGCCGGTAACACCGCGCCCTTTGGCAAAGACTTCTTTCTTGCCGATATAGCACATGCGGAATTTGACCTTGAGGGCTTGCTTGGATAATTTCCTCTCCACTCGGATAAGCACATCCCTTTCACCGGGAGAAATCTTGAACATCTTCCACTGATCCTCTTCTTTTTTCTTATCTTCCGGCGAACCGAAAGGATTGCTGCCGAAAGCCTCGGCCAATATTCCCCCGCCAAATGCGGCGACTCCGCCGACCGGCCCGGAAATTATTTTTGACGCATCGAATTTTTCCGGCGCCTTGTAATCTTTGCCTTGGATGACCGAAACGATTTTTTTCGCCTCTTCACCCCAGCCCGGCGGCTGCGGCTGCACGACTAATTGTATCCAGACTTGTTCTCCAGGACTCAGCTTGCTCATGACTTCCAACAGATTCGCCATGGGATCCAAAAAAGTCTGAGTCTGCTGATGCTCGAATTCGATATACGTCTTGATCGGATAGGGATAAGTCTTTACTAGAATGAATTCTGCTCCCCATAGATTATATAGCTTGTTCGGGAACTTCAATTTTCTGAAAGGCACTGGCACGCCGTTTGCGTCCAGCTCATCGGAATCATAATCAACATAATCGGAAACCTCATTGATTTCCGCGTCAGGATATTGCGAATAGACTATCGATTCGATGAAATCGCGGAAATGAGTGGGCGTGCGGATTAAGAATCGGGTGTGCCCTTCGATCGAGACGATTTCGAAGGAAAAACTTTCCGTCACTTTGCCGTTCCAATACTCATCAACTAAATTTTTTGATGTATAAACGCCAGCCAAAGCGGCGAATAAGTTTTCCACAGCCTTCGGCGTCTGCTCGTTATTTTTCGGGATATCGATAGCCAATAATACGTGTTTCCATTTGCTCATGAATTGGCCGGAACGGTAATCCAAAAAAATATCCTTGTAAAGCGCCCACATCAGAACAATAACAAAAAGAACCCAGCCGCCATGAAGCATTAACTGCATGCCGATGGTCACGGGATCTTGATTAGCGAAGGCCAAAAACTGCGACGCCATGCCGCTTGTCTGCAGATAGTCCTGCGTCCCTGACAATAATTGTCCGACTACGTCTTGATTTGGATTCATGGGTATATTATACCACAAAACATAAAAATTAAGAAAAGTATCAAGATATTTTTATTTCCACTTCTTTAAAAGAAGTGGAGCAAGAATCGCGACCGGTCGAAATCATGGAATTCGGCCATCCCGATTTAATCGGGAGGCACAATATTTCTCAATGGTCGCAATGCAAATGCGAATACAAATACAAAATAAAAGAACTCCGCAAAATGCGAAGTTCTTTTATTATACTACCTGATATATATTATTCTGCAATCTCGTCAGCGACTTGCTCGACGGCTTGTTCAGCCTGGGCGGTTGCGACAGATTCGTCAGAAATGAAGTATTTATTCTTATCGTTCTTCTTGATTAAAGGATGATTCATTAAAGATAAGTAGACAGTCGAACGTTTGACGTTCCTCTTGGCCAAAACCTTATCGATCAGCTGATCCTTGCCCAATGGCCCTTCAGCTCTTAAGACTTCCTCGATAACGTCAGTAACATTACCCGGCTTATAGCCCCATTCGGATAAGGCATAAATGCCGCGTCCGACCAAGACATATTTAGAATCAAGAATCAATTCATTATGGACTGTCGGCGCGTAAGCGATTTTGCCATCGAAGCCGTTGTCATTGATCGAGCTGGCGATTTCCGTAAAATGCATCGGGCGGCCGGATTTCTTCAAAGTAAGATAGATCTTATCGTTGATTTTTTTCGGCTTGACGATGCCCCAGCTGATCAGGCCCCAATTATCGAAGATATCCTGTTTGATCTTCCTGGAGGCGCGCAAATAGCTTTCTAAGATCTTATCGATATCTTCCTCAGTCGCTTCCAACATGGTAGTCAAAGACAGGATGCGATCCTTGTTAGCGATATAGAAATCAGAGCTTTTGAATCTGCTCATCAATTCTTCCAATTTGACCGGCTCTTCATTAGTCTCGATAATCTTGACCATTTCCGTAATGACGGACTTCAGGAAATCGACATCGGCAGCGCCGAGCCTCCACAGGTTATTGAATTCCTTATCCTGATAAACGCGATCGATATTTTCAGAAAAAATATGTTCGGCTAAGAATAACAGGGAATTCTCCGCATCCGGATGCGCCGTCATATAGTTAAGCACATTCTCCAAAAAGAATGCCTCTTCCATGACGCCGCCGTATTGCTCCAAAAGCTGGACAACCAAACTCTCAGCTTCCTTGATCTCATCCTTAAGCTCACGCAAATCCATAAGCTTCTTGATCGACAAATTCTCGATTTGGCGAACACGCTCGCGGGTAATGCCGTAGCTTTGGCCGATTTCTTCCAACGTATGTTTTGGGAGTTGTCCCAAACCAAAACGCCTCGTTAAGACGCTTTTTTCTTTTTCTGCCAGATTGGCAAGCAAAGCGTCTAAAGTTTCGACCGGATTAAAGGCGGACAAACCGTCTTTAAACTTATTTTTTCTTACTTGATCTAAGATTGACATATTTATGATTATTGTTTGATATATTCAAAAAAGTAATGAATTGCCTTAAATTTAGTCAAATATCAGCTGTGATTTTTAGCTAAATTTGGGTAAATATTTACCATTTACTATTTTTATACCTTAATTATATCAAAAATAACTGAGTTTGTCAATAGCTGTCAATTAACGCCTATTCAAATGGCATTATCTTGGATTTTGATAACTATAACTTTTTTTCATGGCTTTCCAAAATACTTCCCGATTTATGCAATGAGGATTAGTGCCATCGCAATCTTTGTTCTCCAGAATGTTGCCGTATTTTGCAAAGCTGTCTCCGGAAGCGTAATGATAAGCATCAGCTTGCAAATTTTTTAAGACTTCGGCGTGAGCCTTGTCAATATTTCCTCCAGACTTGCCCATTTCCTCGGCCATGCCGTCATCATAAGCTTTTACCAGCCCGCGGAATTCCATTGACTTGGCCTCGCTCTGAACAGTGTCTAAAGCTTCCTCGATCGGCTTCGTCGCCCAGCCGACAGTATCCTTGGTGATTTCTCCGAACAGGCTTTCGATTATCTTATCCTTGACTTCATCTTGGACTTTAGATTTTACAACGTCGCCAATCATGCCGATATTGCGATCGACATCCTGGCCAAGCTCGCTCAATTTATTATTTATCGCTTCCTGCCGCTCCAGCATCCTTTGATAAAATCTTAACTGCTCATCCAAATTCTGTTCTTCCTTAGTCGGATTCGTCTTCCAGATTTTTACCGCATCGACCATATTGCCCACCTTCTCATTCCAACGATCCTTGACCAGCTGGGAATCATCCATCTTGGTGATATCATTAGCGGGATCATTCATGAACGCATAATAATCCTTAAAGGCTTCATATTGTTCGGTGGTCATCTTCAAACCTTGCGCCTTCAGCCGTTCGTTCAAGCCCAATAATTTATTTTTTGAGGCGCTATCGATATCGCCTACAGCCCAATCGCCGATAATCTCCTGACTGATCGGATCCTTTAATTTCTCATATTCAGCTTTTTTATCAACGCTTAAGATGCCGTACATGGCTAAGCGCTTGGCCTCAAGTTTCTTCAATTGTTTTGATAAATCCTTATCATCGCCGTTTTTCAATTCATTCTTCAATATGTCTATCTGATCATCCAAAGCGATGACTTTCTCCGGAGTCAAATCAGCTTCAAAATCGGCTTTGCATTTAGACGCTGATGCGCCTGTCAATTTATCGCAGGCCGAAGGATTATCGAATAGCCTGGCGACTGACATCAGGCATTCTTCCCGAGTATAAGACATAAAGCCGCCCTTGATCTGCTCGCAAGCCGACATGTCGCCGCTGTTTTCCGCAATCATCAGGTAGCATTTATCGCGAGGCGGATTAGAGCCGCCGTCTTTGAATTTCTCGCCCTTGATCTGCTCGCATTGCTCTTGCTTGCCTTCTTGTGCTGCGGCGCCTTGTTCGCAATGATCGCTATCGGGCAAAAAATCGCAGACGACTGTCATAAAATCACCGACGCAGCCGGTCAGAAGAAACGGCATGGCGAGAAGAAGCGCCGCAATAGACGCAGTCTTAGCCTGTTTCTTATTTTTCAGCAGTTGAATGATGAAATGCAAAGAACAAAATATCAGAGCCGCAACAATGACCGTTACGCTGCAATAAATCAACTGTTCGCCGCAATATGCAATAAGCCCCTTGGCTATATCAATATATTTCTTTTCCTTATAGACCAATTGATAGCCCAAAGCAATCCACGGCAATACGCTAAGCATGACAATCAGCATCTGCACCCAGCGATATTTTAAGATTTTGAATAATTTCGCCGGCAGAAATAATATGTAACAAATAATCAATGATACTAAGCCGAAGACTAGGCCGAAATAGCCGCTATAATCGGAAAAAATACTCTTGATCTGCGCATTGGCGATTGTTGATGCTATAACAGACATCTGCGGCGACAGATTGTCTCCAAACAAATACCATGTTCCGCTAAACAGCAAATATGCAAATAGCGGCACATACCAGGCATGCGCGGTTTTTTCCGGCTTAATTTCCTGGGCTGCCGCGATTTCCGCCTTGGCCGGCAATATTTCCACTGGCTCGTTTTTTTCTTCAGTCATAAAATTTCTGTTATTAATATCGCTTAAATTTTTCCCTTACTTATTTGTTTTCTGATCTGTTCCATGAGAGTCAGATAAAAATCCAGATTATTCAAAGTCGCTAGTCGCATCGCCAGCGGTTCGCCCGTCTTAAATAAATGGTGCAGATAGGCTTTGGTGAACATTTTTAAGTTCGAATCATTTATCGGCGAAAAATCCGTCTTGAACTTGGCATTAGTCATATTGATCGTCTCATAGAAATCAGATGACAGGCCCAATGCCTTTTTATTTTTCCAGACATACAGCCGGCCGTGCCTAGCCTCCCTTGTCGGAATGACGCAATCGAACATATCGATTCCCCGCTTGACCGCTTCGATGATATTTTCCGGCGTGCCCACGCCCATCAGATAGCGAGGCTTATCGGCTGGCAGTTGCGGTGCAATCGCATCTAACACCTTATACATTTCCTCATGGCTTTCGCCGACCGCCAATCCCCCGACCGCATAGCCGTCAAAATCCAGCTTTGCCAAGTCCTTCAGCGACTTCTCCCGCAAATCCGGATAAACTCCGCCCTGATTAATTGCAAAGTATAATTGTTTATTTTTCTTTATTTCTATATTTCTATATTTCTTTATTTCCCCCATCGCCATCTTCGCCCACTTAGTCGTCATGGCCACGGCTTCCGACACTTCCTTATGAGTCGCAGTCGAAGGCGGACAAACATCTAAAATCATCGCGATATCCGAGCCGATAGTGCGCTGGATTTCCAAAACTTTTTTCGGCGTTAAAATATGCTTCGAGCCGTCCAAGTGCGAACGGAATTCCACGCCGCCCGGCAGAATCTTCCTGATTTTAGAGAGCGAAAAAACCTGGAACCCGCCAGAGTCAGTCAAGATTGCGCCGCGCCAGTCCATGAATTTATGCAATCCCCCGGCTTGCTGCATCACTTCCATGCCCGGCGTCAGATATAAATGATAGGTGTTGGATAATAAGATGTCCGATCCCAGCTGTTTGATATCGTCTGCCGTCAAATTCTTGACCGCCGCTTTGGTCGCGATCGGCATAAAAAACGGCGTCTTGAGGGTACCGTGAGCCGTCTTTAATTTCCCCAACCTTGCTTGGGATTTTTTGGATTTTTTCAGTAGTTTGAATGGCATCTTGACAAATTTCTACTCGACTATCCCGCTGACCTGTCCCAAAATCGGATCATTGAACGATGTGGTAATAGCCTTGACAGTTTTGGAAATATCCGCGCCAGTATCCAAGTCTTTGGCGATCATCTGGACTTCCGGCAGCAGAATCAAGACGCGGCCCATGTCATTGTCCGTCGGAGTAATGCTGAGGTTAAAATTCGCTTCCGTGCCCTGGGCGGTCTTAGGCAGTTTGGAAATCATCCAAGTTATTTTTCTAGCCTTGGCGCTATAGGCGACGTCGCCCGTGTTATGGAATTCCTTATTGTCCCAATTCACATTCCTCGGCAAAATGGCCGTGACAATTATATTGCCGATATTGTGCAGATTATTAGAAAGCGTCAGCTTAACATTATAAGATGAAGCGCTGCCGGCCTTGGGCTGGATCGATCCGGCGCCTAGAGCGACATTATTTTCGTCATAATAGCGGGCAGATGCCTGCAGGCTCAAATCGGAATTAATCGAATTAGTCAAAACCTTGCTGGTAATGGTATCCGTACCGCCGTCCTTATTCGTTACCTTGGCTTCCACGAAATTTTCGATATTATATTTCGTTATGTCGCCTTGATTCAAAGTCGATAGATCCTTAACTCTGATCTGCCAGGAAATCTCCCCTTCATCGCCCGGCCGCAAACTCAGAAGCTTGGATACTTCCTTGCCGGTCCAAGTGATCGTATCGCCTTTTTTCTTGCCTTTATCATTATCCAAAAGCGTATCCCAATCAAGGACATCGGAAATAAGATTGGCCTTCAATTCGATATTCTTCAATTCGTCCTGGCCGGTATTCTTATAAGCCAAGGTATAGAATAACATATCTCCGAAGCCGACTGACTGATCCTCTCCTGATCCATTAATCACTAAAGTCAGATTGAGCTGATCCTTGACGATATTCGTTATATAAGACTGCTCCGCCATCAGGACGGAATTGCCGCTGATCTTGGCCATGGCCTTTACTTTCAATTCCTGATTGCCCGAATCAACTACGCCGGAATAATTTCCCCTGATCTTAATTTTCTTCTCGCTGGACGTGGACGTTCCATCGGTCGATGTCGCGAGCTTATCGATCGTCCAAACGTTATTGAAGCCGTCTTTTGAGTCGGGAGTGGAGGAAGCCGCAATGAAGCCCTTGGGGAATTCCGCTGTAACTTCGATGTCCTTCAAGACATCAGAACCGATATTTTTCAAAGTTACAATGTATTCCGTATTCTTGTTCGCCAAGACTTTCTCTGTTCCCTCGATCGTCATGACCAGTACGGAAGAATTGACTCCCAAATCGACTGACACCTTCTGATTGAAGTCGGCATTAAGGTTTTCCGGCTTGAAAGTCATGGTGCCGGATATGTTCTGTATCGAATTCAACGGCGCGGAAACTTTCGCTGCCAGCTTTATCTCCTTGGTTTCTCCGACTTTAAGCACGCTGATGTCCCAATTATTATTCTTGTCGCCGGTCGCTTCCGGAGAACTGGAAACGAACTGGAACGCGTCCGGATAAATCAAGGCGATATTGAGATTATACAGATTGACCTTTTCATTATTGCTGATGATTATAGTATATGTCTGCTCTTGGCCGGAAATTATGGAAATCGGCGGCTCTATCTTGAAGACGACCCGCTCATT
>Ga0172379_10007354_pt1 | contig 14324 bp, 11 predicted proteins | sample GrowelOW334metaG_FD_119756 | JGI IMG/M metagenome (GOLD analysis project Ga0172379, IMG submission 119756) | Groundwater microbial communities from an aquifer near a municipal landfill in Southern Ontario, Canada - Groundwater well OW334 metaG | ecosystem: Environmental > Aquatic > Deep... | reverse complement strand
TCACCATCAATAGTCATTTTAATATAAAACTCGCCCATTCCTAGATTTATCATATCTTTAATATCAAAAACTGGAGCAAACTCTGGCTTTAATTTTGTAGCATCATCTCCCCCAACACGAAAAAGAACGATGGAGCCCGTGTTACCAAGTACTGCTTGCTGAACCTTCGGTAATAATTGAGAAATGTATTGATGTGCCATAATTAAGTTTAATCCATACTTACGAGCTTCTGAAAGAATATTTTCAAATGTATCCGTCACAATATTATGAAACTCATCGACATATAAATAGAAGTCGTGACGATCCTCTGGCTCAAGCTTTGCACGAGCCATACCTGCCTGTTTGATTTTCGTTAGAAACATCGCTCCAAAAAAAGACGAGTTCTCTTCTCCAATTTTTCCTTTTGAAAGATTTATAAGAAGAATCTTTTGTTCGTTCATTATTTTCTCCAAGTCTATTTTGTTTTCTTTCTGACCAAAAATATTACGAAGCATCGGATCAGAAAGGAATTGTCCCAATTTATTAACAAGTGGGATAATAGCATCCGTATCAAACTTCTCAGACCAGTCTGCGAATTCTATAGCCCAGAATCTTTTTACCATATCATCCTCTATATACTCCACAACCTTTTGACGATAATTTCTATCCGTAAGCATACTTATCATTCCTCGCATTGTAGCAAATGGATAATCAAGAAGAGCTAAAACTGTGAAGCGAAAGACGTGCTCCAGACGTGGAGTCCAATTTGCACCGAACTGCTTTCTTAGAACCTCAATCAACCCTTGTGTGAGTTGATGCTTAAATGTTGGGTCAATATTTGCGAGTGGATTAAATGAAGAAGGAAATTCTATATCTCCAGGGTCAATAATACAAACATCCTCTATCCTATCTTCTGGAATAAAATTCAATATATCATCTATAAGCTCACCATGTGGATCAATTATACAAACTCCATGCCCATATGCTATGTCCTGACGAATCATTAATTCTTGAAGTTTTGATTTTCCAACACCTGATTTACCAATAATGTATAAATGGCGCCTACGATCAATACGTTTAAAACCAAAAACAAACTTTTTTTCTTCTAAAGAAGCTACATAATTAGTCCTTCCAATAAAAACTACATCACTAGGATCTACTCTGCCCAAAGTCGGCAAATCAGGTGGCGGTGGAGCATACTTGATTATTTGAATTTTGTTTGGTTTATTTAATGCCATAGAGTTATTCTAATATTGTATCAAATTCTTAAAAAATAGTATAATATTGATATATGATAAACGAAAATGAAAACTTACCTCAAAAAGAAAGAGAGATTTTACAAGAAGAAACCTTCCTAAAAGAAAGTAAAGAATATCTTAAAAAGATTGGTCCTGGAGTAATTACAGGAGCAGCAGATGACGATCCTTCTGGTATCACAACTTATTCTCAAGCTGGAGCACAATATGGTACAAGCCTCATATGGCTTGCTGCATGGGTATATCCACTTGTAGCAACAGTTCAAGAAATGTGCGCCCGTATAGCAATGGTAACTGGTAGAGGTCTCGCTTCAAATATTAAAAGAAACTTCCCAAGGAAAATTCTATATATATGTACAATTCTTTTATTCCTAGCAAATACATTAAACATAGGGGCTGATTTAGGTGCGATGGCAAAAGCTGTCCAATTACTAGCCCCCAAGCTATCTTTTATTTTTTTAGTTATATTCACAGGTATTGCTAGTTTACTCCTTGAAATAATCGTCCCTTATCGTAAATATACTAAATACCTTAAATGGTTGGTCATCGCTGTTTTCTCTTACATACTTACAGGATTGATTATTCATATGGATTGGTCACTTCTTCTTCATGATGGTCTTATTCCACAGATAACTTTTTCTAAAACTCAAATTCTCTTAATCACAGGTATACTTGGTACTACAATCTCACCATACCTTTTCTTCTGGCAAACATCTGAAGAAATAGAAGAAGAAGTACTGGAAGGCAAAACGACAATAAAAATGCGTAAGGGTACTACTCCGACTGACCTTAAGAAAATGCGTTTAGATATCTGGGTAGGAATGTTTCTTTCTAATCTCGTGATGTTTTTCATTATTGCTGTTTGTTCTAGCACTTTATTTGCAAATGGAATTACAAATATTGAGACAGCAGCAGACGCTGCACGTGCGCTAGAACCTCTGGCTGGATCATGGGCTAAAGTCCTCTTTGCAATTGGAATTATTGGAACTGGATTACTTGCCATTCCTATCTTGGCAGGTTCCGCAGCTTATGCTATATCTGAAAGCTTCGGATGGAAGGAAGGCCTGTATCGCAAATATAAAACAGCTCATGCATTCTATGGAATAATAGCTATATCAGTAATAGTAGGAATAATCATAAACTTTATCGGTATTGACCCGATTAAAGCACTTCTATACTCTGCAATCGCGAATGGAATCGTAGCCCCTGTAATACTTATATTTATAGTAAAAATAAGTAATAGTAAAAAGATAATGGGTGAATACAAAAACAAACCTATCACCAAATTCCTAGGTTGGACAGCCACCATTCTTATGGGAGCAACAGCATTGGCAGCTATATATAGTTTGTTTTAAAAATAATAAAGGTTGCAAAAATTTAAAAATAAGGTAATATATAGAAATGTTATTAGGGGCCTTTAGCTCATCTGTAGCGCGTCGTCGAAACAACCGCTTATATGAGAATAAATGTCATAGGAATAATTTGGGCCTTTAGCTCATCTGGTAGAGCGCCTCATTTGCAATGAGGAGGTAAGCGGTTCGAGTCCGCTAAGGTCCACAAAATGAAAATAACTTCTACAAAGTTTATAAAGGGACTCGTAGGGGATGATATAATCTTGGCTGACGGAATACCACAGATTGCTTTTGTAGGACGTTCGAATGTCGGAAAATCAAGTCTTATAAATACACTAACCGAGAGCAGTGCTTCTAGGACTAGTTCCTTCCCTGGCAGAACTCAAGAGATAAATATTTTCTTAATTAATAATGATCTAAATAATTCTTACTATTTAGTAGATTTACCAGGATATGGTTTTGCACGTGCTTCCGGTCTTGGACGAGAAAAAATCGGAGAGCTTATAGACTCTTATTTGTTTAATTCTGTTTATGGACAAAAAAAAGTTGTGATGATCATAGATGCGAGTATTGGAATGACAGAAAAAGATATATTGATGTTTAATGAACTGATAAATCATGATAAAGATTTCATAATTATAGCAAATAAAGTAGATAAATTAACACAGAAAAATTACCATAAAAAAATGAACGAACTTAAAAAAATGGCCGGCGATATCTACCCTATAATCCCCTTCTCAAATAAAGATAAAAAAGGTCTTGAGATACTAATCGATACAATATTTAAATAAATAAAATACTTGCACAAGCGAGTTTTGTATGTTAATGTAGAGATTAACCAAAAATAGTTCGTTATGGAGAAACATGATTATGTAGTTGATTGGCAAATTCCAGTCGAAGAATCGAATACAAACGATTCTAAGTAAAACTAACAAGAAATGTTAGTTAATTTAAGACCCAATATTATTGTGGTCTTTTATTTTTGTATAGCTAATAATTATGTTATAATACGATTATATGATGAAACAATTTAGATTAGATCAATTAGCAGATAGTATTTTCGCTATAGTTATGACTATCTTGGTTTTTGAGATACGAGTACCTGAATATATAGGTATAGTCAGTGAAAATACCCTTATTAATTCTCTTATTAACATGTACCCATTATTTTTAAGTTATTTGCTCAGTTTTTCTCTTATATTTACTTACTGGAGAAGCCACCACTTCATCGCTTCAGTACTCGCTAAAAATATAGACACTAAATTTGCAAACTTAAATGGAATCTTTTTCTTCCTTGTTGGACTAGTTCCCTTCTCTTCTCACTTTTTAGGGAGATATATTTATTCAGAAACTGCAGTGATATTCTTTGCGTTAAATATCATACTTATAGGGTTCTCACTCTTTATGATGAGAAATTATGCTATAAAATCACAAACAATTGAAAACGCCCCATTTACCAAAACAGAGAACGAGCATGCACGAATGCATATACTCTTCCCTATAATGTCAGCAATTCTAGCAATACTAGTATCATTTATTAGTATCAATCTTGCTCTTGTATTATTCACTATTGCAATTCTTTTCAATCTTTCAAATAAAGGTACAAGTTATGTATTCTTCTTTATAAATCTTTTCCGTAAAAAAGAAACAGCTATTTAAATCATATCTGCTAATTTTTTAATAGCATGTTCTACTTTCATACCTTCAAAGACAACAGCATGAAGTAATTTAAAAAATCCTAGGTTTATACCTTTTAAATTATTCTCCATTTTAAAAATATTATTAAGTGATGATATCCCTTCTTTAGGATAAGTCATTTCTTTTGCTACCTCATCAAAAGCTCTTCCTTTACCTATTTCTACTCCGAGTATCCTACTTCGAGATCTTAAGAATAAATCACCTGCACAAGTAAATCCTAAAAATGTCTCTGGTTGTGCTCCTAAATGAATTCCTATCTCTTGTATTTTTTGTAATCCCACAGAATATATAAAACCTTGTGTATTCTCTCCATACCCTGCACCTTCTACTAATCCTACAAAAATCCCAACAGTATTTTTTAATGCTGCTCCTACCTGAACTCCAACAATATCCTCTGAGAGTTTTATTTTCAAATCTTCTAGCTCAATTTCTTTTTTTAATTCTTCTTTACCTTCTCCTCCTGCAAGAACCATAACAGAAAAAACTCCATCGTGAAGCTCTTCTGCTAGCGTAGGCCCATATAAGAAAAATATCTGATTATTTGGGAATTCTCTTCCCAATGCTGTGGAAAAAAGTCCTCCATCTTTATCAAAACCTTTTGAACAAATTATAATTTTTTGATTAGTAATTTCATTTTTATGTGACATCAAAACACCAGTAACTGCATAAGAAGGAACAGAAATTAAAATAAGATCACTATCCTTTATTTTCTCTTTTATAATAGTGTGTTTATTTAATACTAATCTAGACGCAATAGCAGATCCAAAAGCCCCATAACCTAAAATTGAAATTTTCATATATTTATTACTTCTTTAAAGCGAGCTTAATTATGTGATCAATAAATGATGGCACATCTGCCCCAACTGCATGGAGCATTTTAGGTATAAGGGACTCATCTGTAAGACCAGGTAAGGTATTCACCTCTAACGCATAAATACCTTTCTTTGGGTGGATAATAAAATCACTTCTAGAATAATGATCCAAATTGAGCCCTGTATGTATAAGTGCTGCTAATCTCTCAAGCTCTAACTTCTCACTTCTCGTAAAATTCCCTGGGCAAATTTCCTCTGACTTACCATGATACTTTGCTTCAAAATCAAAAAAACTTTTACCCTTATGCACACGAATCTCTGTAGATGGAAGAACATATACTTTCATATTACGGAAATTATTTATAACTCCTACTGTTGCCTCTTTCCCTTCTATCATTTCTTCTACAAGTACATCTACGTCTTTATTTACACCCTCTAGAAATGCATCTATAAGTTCCGGATAAGTCCGTGCCATCTTCATGCCAACTGATGAGCCACCAGATAGAGGTTTAATTATCCATGGTGGTGCTATTTGAGAATGAATTTGTTTTGCTATATTTTTTGAGTAAGACTTTATAGAGCCATTTTCTTCATTGTATTTAGGTACTACTATATGACTTGGGGTATTTATACCAAACATAGCAAACTGCTCCTTTGTTAAAACCTTATTATATCCAAGAGCAGAAGCAAATGCTCCAGATCCAGTATAAGGAATACTCCACTGATCAAGCATTTGTTGGACTTTACCATCCTCACCAAAGTCTCCATGCAATGCATTAAAAATAACATCTACAGAGTGAAATACATCAACCATCGCTACAGGCTTACCATTAATATGCCAAATGCCTTCTTTGTCTATTAATATATCTATAGCCTTATAAGTTTTACCTAATTTATCAGAGCGAAGATGGGAAAGTACATTGCTACCAGTCTTAAGTGATACTTCGTATTCTCCACTTATTCCACCACGGATAACCCCAACTTTTATCATATCTTTTTATTATATCAAAAATTGTTTATTTTAAAAAGCTCTTATTTCTTTTTTGTTTATGAAATGTAATAGCAAATCTATGGGCTTCATTGTTTGCAAGCAATATCTCTTTTTTATAAGCTATTATTATCTTTTCCTCACCCATTATTGCCTTCGGTTTATGATGCTCATCCTTCACAACTCCTACAATAGGTATATCAAATTGATAACGATTAATAACTCGCTTGGCAGCGTTCACCTGCGCTGTGCTCCCATCCACTACTATTAAACTAGGTAAACCCCATTCTGTATGACGTAACCTACGAGAAAGTATCTCCTCGAGAGCTCCAGTGTCATTACTATTATCTTGAGTACGAATTATAAACTTTCTGTATTCATTCTTGTTCACTTCTCCATCTTCCACTACGGTCATTACTCCTACCATATTCTTACCTCCCATATGAGCCACATCATAGGCTTCGAGTCTATATATCGAAGTCGGACTTCCATATATTTCCTCCTTCACCAAAGCTACATCATTTATATGATTAAGTGCGAAAATTCTTTTCTTTATTTCCCCTGCTTTTTCAAATTCTTTTTTAAAAGCATAAGCTAGCATTTCTTTTTTTAAATTTGCCACAACACTCTTCTTCTTCCCTTCAAAAAATAATTTCAAATTCTTAATAATATTTTTGTACTGCGCAACCAAAACATCAAAATTCTTATCCGCGTCGGAGCCCTTTAGGGTAAAGCGGGAAGAATTTTGATGTTTTTGTGAAGCAGTAATTATATCAGGGACCAAGCCTAATTGTTTATAAAATTCTCTATTATTTTTCTTATTTGAATCATTGTCAAAATATGGGAATATTCTACGAATAATTTTCATCGCTTCTTTTAATTGCTGGCCATTGGGAAATGGACCATAAATTTTACTATATTCTTTTTTATTTAAACCTCTACCACGAACTATTAAAACTTTTGGGAGTTTGTCTCGAGTTATACAAACATAATTAAAACTTTTGTTATCCTTCTCTTTTGTATTGTATTTAGGCTTGTATTTCTTTATCAAATTTGCCTCTAATATCAAAGCTTCTAGAACACTCTCAGTTTCTTGCCAATCTACCTTGTCTGCTTTTATTGTCATGTCTAAAATAGCAGGACCTCTAGTACTAATTAAATCTTTAGAAAAATAACTCCTAATCCTATCACGAAGTGAAGTAGCCTTACCTATATAAAGCACCTTACCCTCCATTTTAAAGAAATAAACACCTGGTTTATCTGTCAGACCCACTTTTTTTAAGTCTTGTTTCTTCATATTTTTTAAAATTATTTTTTTCTTAAAACTTTCTTTAAGTACTTAGCTGTATGACTACCAATAGAATTCGCAACTTCCTCTGGTGTTCCTTTTGCTACTATTTTACCACCAGAAAGTCCTCCATCAGGCCCTATATCTATTATATAATCTGAGGATTTTATTATATCCATATTATGTTCTATTACTACTACACTATTTCCTTTATTTACTAGTCTATTCAATACATCAAGTAATCTAGCAACATCATCATAATGAAGTCCTACTGTCGGCTCATCCAGTAAATAAATAGTCTTCTCCCAATATGGTTTATATAATTCTGTAGAAATTTTCACACGCTGTGCCTCCCCACCCGATAGAGTCGTTGCAGATTGACCGAGCTTCACATAGCCAAGACCTACATCCATCAATGTCTTCATTCTATCGTAGACTGCTGGTATATCTTCCCAAAATGTTATAGCTTCCTCCACTGTCATTTGCAAAATATCATAAATATTTTTCTTTTTATATTTTACTGTCAAAGTTTCTTTATCGAACCTCTTGCCATTGCAGACATCACAAGTCACATACACAGTTGGCAAGAAATGCATCTCTACAGCTACTTCTCCATTCCCTTCACAAGCCTCACATCGTCCACCCTTCACATTGAAAGAAAATCTGTTTGCTTTCCATCCTTTAAGTCTTGCTTCCTCACTCAAAGCAAACATATCTCGTATATGAGTAAACGCACCAATATATGTTGCAACATTCGAACGAGGAGTCCTTCCTATCGGAGACTGATCAATGAGAACTACACGTGAAAGATACTCTGTGCCAGTAAATGATGCACAGTTGAAAACTTTTGCTGTTCGAAACTTCCTCTCATATCTCGCTTGTAAATTTTTGTGTAAAATCTCGTACATAAAAGAACTTTTACCAGAACCAGAAACTCCAGTAATAGTTACAAGCTTCCCCAATGGCACTTCAGTATTTAGATTATTAATGTTGAAAATCTTTCCACCAACAATTTTTAAACTTCCTTTATCAGAGGTTCTTCTCTTCTCTGGAATTTCTATACGGGCTTCATTACGCAAATAAGCTAATGTTCTAGATTTTGAAACATTTGTCTTTGAATCGAGTAATTCATCCAAGTATCCAGAGACGATAACTTCTCCACCATGAACTCCCGCTTTTGGACCTATATCTACTATATAATCCGAGGCAAAAATAGTATCTTCATCGTGCTCTACTACTATTATGGTATTCCCCAGATCTCTCAAATCCTCTAGTGTTTTTATTAATTTATCATTATCTCTCTGATGGAGTCCTATTGTAGGCTCGTCGAGCACATACAAAGCACCTACAAGTCTGGAACCCAATTGTGAGGCAAGACGTATGCGCTGTGCTTCGCCTCCAGAAAGAGTATTGGCTTTTCTATCAAGTGATAGATAATCAAGACCAACATTTAATAAGAACTGAAGACGGGCCTCTATCTCTTTTATTATAACTTTTGAAATTTCTTTTTCTTGTTCACTCAATTCTAATTCGATAAAATAATCTGCCACATCTGAAATAGAAAGCTGAGTAACATCTACAATATTAAGCGGAGCAGAAGCATGAAAATTCTTATCAGCGTCGGAGCCCTTTAGGGTAAAGCGCGAAGAATTCGCATGTTCCTGCGGAACGATACTTTTTTTGGAACTACCCAAGTACACATGCAATGCTTCAATACGAAGACGAAAACCTTTACAATCATCACATGCTTCTTCGCCTCCGAAATATTTAGTACCTAGACCATTACAAGTCGGGCATGCTCCATAAGGAGAATTGAAAGAGAATAATCTTGGTTCTATTTCAGGGAAAGCAAAACCATCATTTGCACAAGAAAATTTTGAAGACATGAGATACTCTTCTTCATCTACTTTAATAATCACCAATCCATCAGACTCGAGCAATGCTCTCTCTACGCTTTCAGCAAGTCTTGAATAAGAATCTTTTTCATTGTCTTTAAATTCGTGAATTTGAAAACTATCAACAATAACTTCTATGTCGTGCTTTTTTGTTTTAGAAATATCTATTCTCTCTCGTAACTTTTTTATTTCTCCATCGAGGCGTACCTCTGCAAAACCTTTATTGAGTAAATCATAAAGAAGCTGATAGTATTCCCCCTTTCTACCTCTCACAACTGGCGAAAGAATAGATACGGGTGCTTCATTCCATTCTACTCCCATGACTTTCTTCTTCTTTGTATCTTTCTGGAAATTCTTTATCTTATCTATTGCAAAGTGAAGGATCTCGTCGTTGGACAATTTCTTGATCTCTTCACCACAGAGTGGGCAATGAGGATGCCCAATACGTGCATAAAGAACACGAAGATAATCGTATATCTCTGTAATAGTTGCAACAGTTGAACGAGGATTATTTGAACGTGATTTCTGATCTATTGAAATAGCCGGTGAAAGACCTGTAATCTCGTCTACATCGGGCTTTGGCATCTGATTAAGGAATTGACGAGCATAAGCCGAAAGACTCTCCACATAGCGTCTCTGGCCTTCTGCAAAGATGGTGTCGAAAGCCAATGAACTCTTACCAGAGCCTGACATCCCTGTAATGACAATCATCTTGTTCCGAGGCATTTCTACACTTATATTCTTCAAATTGTGCGTTCTAGCCCCTTTTATTATTATTTTGTCTATATTTTTATCTATTTTACTCATATAACAAATTTCACACCTCCTATTTGCCCTAGGGGGTGTATGTGAATATTTAACTACTATTATTCTAACACTAAATACTATATTTGACAAACATGGCTAAATGAGCTAATATGAAAAAAATAACTATACTAGGTGTAGCTCAGTTGGTAGAGCGTCTGGTTGGCAATCAGGAGGTCGCAGGTTCGAGCCCTTCCACCTTTACAAGTTTTGTTCAAAATAATGCTAGAGTTTGGTTTTAATCCTTCCAGATTCTGTGACATCAATGTTTCTAATCACTAAGGTCTGTTGCAATAATCCGCAGCAGGCCTTTTTACTTTTTATCCTCATTCACTTTATCCATCTTTATTTTCAAAACTACTATCTCATCCCTCAATATTGCTGCTGTCTCGAAGTCTAATTCTTTCACAGCCTTATTCATTTCTTTTTCTTTTATCTTTATTATTTTTTGGTAAACATTTTTATTTCTATCTTCATCTGAAAGAAGTAAATTCTTAATCGAGTCTCTTTCTCCTTTTCCTTTGTTACTCTTACTCCCCACAAATGCTTTCTTAAATAATTCTACATCTAGATCAAGCTCGGCATTCACCGCTTTCTCGTGTTTATTTTCTAATTCTTCTGTAATATCTTTAATCTTTTTTATAATAGTAGCTGGAGTAATACCATTCTTCTTGTTATAAGCTATCTGAATATCCCTTCTTCTATTTGTTTCACCTATTGCACTCTCGAGAGACTTCGTCATATAATCTGCATATAAAACTACTCGCCCCTCTACGTTTCTCGCAGCACGTCCAATAATCTGAATTAGAGAAGTTGTTGATCGTAGGAATCCTTCTTTGTCTGCATCAAGAATCCCTATCAAAGCAAGCTCTGGCAGATCTAGCCCCTCACGAAGCAAATTCACTCCAATAAGAATATCAAAATCCCCTTTTCGAAACTGAGTAAGTATTTGGATTCTTTCTATCGTTTTTATGTCACTATGTAGATACTCTGCTTTATATCCCTTCTCTTTCAAGAACAAAGACAAATCTTCCGCCATTTTTTTTGTCAAAGTCGTCGCAATCGCACGGAATCCTTTCGCTATAACTCTATCTGCTTCTTTTATAAAATCTTCAATCTGACCGGGATATTCGCAGGAAGAAGACACACTCACTGACTTTACCAAAATTTCAGGATCTATAAGCCCTGTTGGGCGAATAATCTGCTCCACAACTTGATCACTCGTATTTCTCTCTAATTCACTTGGAGTTGCAGATACGTAAATAACATCACTAATTCTTTCCTCGAATTCATTATATTTAAGAGGACGATTATCCTTCGCTGATGGAAGGCGAAAACCGAATTCCACTAGTGTATTTTTCCTTGAAGCATCCCCTGCATACATACCACCTAATTGTGGCAAAGTCACATGAGACTCATCGATGATAGTTAAAAAATTATTTCTGAAATAAGAAAGCAATGTATCTGGGGCCTCGCCTTCCTTCTTGCCTGAGAACTGCCTAGAATAATTTTCGATGCCATTACAATATCCTACTTCTTTAATCATTGCCAAATCATAATTCGTCCTCCTTTTTATTCTTTCTGCTTCAAGTAATTTCCCCTCTTTCTCAAACTTTTTTAATTGCTGTGTAAGTTCTAGTTTAATATTTTTTAAAGCATTTTTAGTACTTTCATCATCAGTGATGAAGTGTTTGGATGGGAAAAGAAAAATTCCTTTTTCTTCTTTAAGTACATGTGCAGAAACAGGATCTACTTTTAAAATTTTAATTATCTCGCCCCCCTTGAACTCTATCTGATAAACAAAAGTCTCTGATATGGGCATCACTTCTACTCTGTCCCCAATAGAACGGAAGGTACCCGGATTTAAATCTGCATTTGTTCTCTCAAAGTGTATACCGAGCAACTTCCTCATTAAATCAGTCCTACCAATCTTCGAGCCAATTTCTAATTTCAAATTTACTTTTTCGTATTCTTCTGGACTTCCAAGACCATATATGCAAGATACTGATGCCACAATAATAACATCTGGACGAGTAAGGAGCGACTGAGTGGTAGCATGACGAAGGCGATCTATCTCCTTATTTATTTGAGCATCCTTTTCAATATAAGTATCTGTTACAGGCATGTATGCCTCAGGCTGATAGTAATCATAATAAGATACAAAGTAATGCACTGCAGCATCAGGGAAAAATTCACGAAATTCTTGAGCCAGTTGAGCCGCTAAGGTCTTGTTGTGGGCTATAACTAAAGTTGGCTTATTCCACTTCTCTATTACGTTCGCAATAGTGAAAGTCTTCCCTGTACCTGTAGCACCCAAAAGAGTCTGCTTCTTCATGCCTTTTTCTAGACCCTCGAGCAACTCTGAAATCGCCTTTGGCTGATCACCATCGGGCTTGTACTCACTCTTTAATTTGAATACTTTATTGGACATAATTTTATTAATTCAAACCCCCTAATCCCCCTTATCATGGAGACTTTAAATACCCTTTAATTTTAAGTATTTTTCTCTTAAAATTACTTGATTTTTAAAATCAGATATAACGTAACCCGTATTATTTAGTACATCATTATTTTTATATCTAACTACCTTTATACCATATTTATAAAGAAGAATCTCTGACCTTTCTTTATCTCTTATCTTTAGCTCATTATGTACTCCACCATCAATTTCAATAACCAATAAAAGTTTTGAACAATAAAAATCCGCAATAAAATCATCTAGTGGTTTTTGCTGTGTGAATTTATAACTTGCTACTTCTTTATTTTTCAAAACTTTATTCCAAAATATAATTTCTGCTTCTGTTCTTTCTTTTCTTAATTCTCTAGCCCTAGAAACAAGTTTTTTATTATATAAAATAAATTTCATACACCTAAAAAATTATTTCTCCATAGCTCAGGCTTTCTTCAATTATAGTCACTCTGTAGTCATTCATAAGTTTATTTAAAATAAGGAATCTTCCACCACAAATAAGGGTCAACAAAACGAAGATTTTTATTAAGCTCTTCTATTTTCTTTGTATCTGTTTCCGATAATTCAAAATCAAATACATTTATATTTTCTTGTATTCTTTCTGGTGTGACACTCTTTGGTATAACAACAATTTCTCTTTGTATTGCCCATCTTATTAATATTTGAGCGGGTGTTTTATTATAAATATTGGCTATTTCATTTATTACTTTGTCTTCAAGAAGAGCGGGAAAGCCTTTATCTTTGCTGTTACCAGGAGATCCAAGTGGAGAATAAGCAGTAACTACTATATCGTTATATTTGCAAAATTCTAATAATTCAGGTTGCTGTAAATAAGCATGCATTTCTATCTGATTCACAGATGGCTTAATCTTGGCATAAGAAAGTAAATCAATAAGCATAGGTGCAGTAAAGTTGGCGACACCTATTGCTTTTGTAAGACCTTTCTCAACAAGCTTTTCCATTGCTTCCCACGTTTCTCTAATTGAAACTTTTTCTGTAATTAAAATTCCGTTTTTATCTAGTTGTGGAGCTAATCTTCCTTGTGGGTTATCCAATGGTTTCTCATTTGGAGGAATTGCTACGCCCCAATGCATAAGATACAAATCTAAATATTTAAGATTTAAGTCAGAAAGAGTTTTTTCACAAGCTTTTTCTACATTATCCTTACTATGATCTGTGTTCCAAAGTTTACTGGTAATAAAAATATCCTCTCTTTTTATTATATTATTTTCAAATACTTTTTTAAAAGCTTCTCCTATTTCTTTTTCATTACAATATATTGCTGCGCAATCTATATGACTATACCCGTACTCGGAGAGAGCACACAGAACTGCTTCTTTAACTTTATTTGGTTCAGACTTCCATGTTCCAAGCCCTAATATTGGCATTATCGCACCTGTATTTAATATAAGATTTGTTTCTTTTAATTTCATGTCTTTATTATAACATAACTATTTTAATGTATTTGCATTTTCTCCTCCCCTGATAAGGGGAGGTCGGGAGGGGTTTAGGTTATTATTTTAAATATTCCCCTAAAAATTCTTCTTTATATTCGGCAAAATTATCATCTATAATCGCCTCCCTCATTTTCTTCACTAAATTTGTTATAAAATATACATTGTGTATTGAAGCGAGAGTTGCTCCGAGCATTTCTTTCGCTCGGAATAAATGTGATAGATAAGCCTTCGTATAATTCTTGCATGTATAACATTCACAGTCCTCCTCTATCTTATTGAAATCATTTATAAATTTTGAATTAGAAATATTTATCTTGCCATTCTT